>Ga0181530_10001246_pt1 | contig 32309 bp, 30 predicted proteins | sample PEATcosm2014_Bin_42_FD_119769 | JGI IMG/M metagenome (GOLD analysis project Ga0181530, IMG submission 119769) | Peatland microbial communities from MTU Mesocosm Facility, Houghton, MI, USA - PEATcosm2014_Bin10_60_metaG | ecosystem: Environmental > Terrestrial > Soil > Wetlands > Peat | place...
AGCAGTCGATAGGCCTTGGTGATCATGTGGCCGAACGTGCCCAGGTTCTTTTCCTGGAGCATTTCTTCGACGGTGGCGAAGACGCGAGCAATTTCCTGGCTGCGCGCCACAATCTCCGAGTCTTCCAATTCCGTTTGCTTCTTCGAGCGGGCAACCCGGGGAAGTGGGACCTCGCCGCGTCCGAGGCGCTCTACGTAGCGCGCGTATTCCGCGGGGCCAACCAGTTCGTCCTGGCAACGGCGCATGAAATCGAGCAGGCTGTCGAGAAACTGGCCGACATTGGCAGCGCGCACGAAGTGCTTCAGACGCAAATCGCGGATACGCCGCCGCAAGTGGACCCAGAGATCTTTGTCGTCGAGCACACCAAAATTCGCGTTCCGACGCTGGAGCAGTCCGTTGCACCAGGCATGAAAGGTGCAGGCTTGCAGACAGTCGATCGCGCCGCCTTTCAGTTCCCCCCGAACGCGCGCCAGCATTTCCGCGGCGGAGTTGTCGGTATAAGTAAGCGCAAGAATTTCGTCGGGGCGGGCGTGACCTTCGCGGATGAGATTGGCCACGCGCTGCGTGAGGACGGTCGTCTTCCCAGTGCCGGCGCCGGCAATCACCAGCATCGGGCCATGAACGTGTCCGATGGCTTGCTGCTGGCGTTCATCGCGGACAATCTTCGTCGCAGGTAAGGCAGTCGCAGCCACTTGAGAACTCACTAGCCGGAGAATATCAGAGGTCGTTGTGGAAGTGGGAAATCAACGCAGTGCATCAATCGCGAGGGCGGTTGCGACAATCGCCGCGGTTTCAGCACGCAGGATTGTGTTGCCGAGGGACGCCGCGACCCACCCGTTGTCGCGAAACCACGCCAACTCCTCGTCGGCCCAGCCGCCTTCAGGGCCGACGGCGAACACTACTTCGTTCGATTTGGATTGCAAAAGGTCCCCCAACTGTGTGTTCTTTGCCGATACGGAAAGAGACTCCGCGAGAACGATGCGTGTCAGCGCGGCAACTGGCGGAGCGCCACCAAGATCCTTCAATTTGACCGGAGCGGCAATCTCCGGCGGTGCCGACCTGCGCGACTGTTCAGCCGCCTGACGAACGATGCGCTGCCAGCGTTGGTGGCGCTTCGCTGCGGCGGCAACCAGATGAGTATCGCTGCGGCGGGCGATGACGGGAATGATGCGAGCGACCCCGATCTCCGTGCACTTCTCGATCGCCCACTCCATGCGGTCGAACTTGAAAATCGCGAGGGCCAGCGTAATCTTCGGAGCGGGCTTGAGCTCTCGCTCTTCGCCCAGCGCGAACTCAACGCGCTCATCCGAGATCGAGGTGATCGTTCCGGTGCGAACCTCATTTCCGGTTGCAATGTCGAACTCCTGCCCGATCTCGGCGCGCAAGACGCGGGCGAGATGGGCAGCGTGGTCGCCCACCAAAGCGGCGGTGTTTCCGGCAATCTCGTCTGCGATCCAGCGGCGGCGTGTCATGGGTCAGTTCTCGGTTGATAGCGGCAAGGAGTTTGGGTCTCGAAACTGAGAACTGAGAACCGAGGACTGCCCTAAACGAACATGTCCTTCACGCGTCCCAAGAGTGACCGGTGCTGCGGTTTGTTCTCCACCGGAGACAGTTGTCCGAGTTCGGCCAGCAGTTCGCGCTGGCGCTTGCCCAGCTTGCCAGGCGTTTGGATTCGCACCTCGATGTAAAGATCGCCTTTGCCGTGCCCATTGAGCACCGGCACGCCTTTGCTCCGTATGCGAAACGAAGTTCCCGACTGCGTGCCTTCGGGGATCTTCAGCTTGTGTTCCCCCTCCAGCGTCGGCACCACGATATCGGTGCCCAGAGCAGCTTGCGGAAACGAGATCGGAACCACGCAATGCAGGTCGTTGCCTTCGCGCTCAAAGAAGGCATGTTCTTTGACGTGCAGGACAATGTATAAATCTCCGGCAGGGCCGCCGAAGGCGCCCGCTTCACCCAAGCCGGTAAAACGAATGCGCGTGCCGTCCTCCACTCCCGCAGGCACCTTGGCTTCGACGACGCGCTCACGCAATAAGCGGCCTTCGCCTTTGCACTTCGGGCACGGATCGGTGATTACGTTGCCCGCGCCCTGGCAGGTGGGGCAGGTTCGAGCGATGCTGAAGAAGCCTTGCTGATACCGGACCTGTCCCCGGCCGTCGCACGACCGGCAGGTGACCGGAGCTTTGCCGGGCGCGGCGCCGGTTCCACGGCAAGTGTCGCAGGTCTCATGGCGCCGAACATTCACTTGCTTCTCAGTGCCGAAAACCGCTTCGTCGAATTCGAGATTCAAGTCTTCGCGAAGGTCGGCTCCGCGCTGGGCGCGGCTGCGACGGCGGCTGCCTTGGCCGAACATATCGCCGAAACCGAAGATGTCGCCGAAGATGTCGCCGAAATCCTGGAAGATGGCGGGATCGAATCCGGCCGGCCCTCCGGAGCTGCCGCCTACGCCGGCGTGCCCGAAACGGTCGTACAAAGATCGCTTCTCGTTGTCGGCGAGAATGGCGTACGCTTCGGTGATCTCCTTGAACTTATCTTCCGCGGCGGGATTGTTGGGGTTGCGGTCAGGATGGTAGGTCATCGCGAGCTTGCGGTAAGCGCTCTTGATTTCAACCTCGGTGGCCGCGCGGGCGACGCCGAGTACCTCGTAATAATCGCGTTTTGTGTTAGCGGCCAGAAACTCCCCCACTCCCGGATTCAGGAAATCAGACTGAGCAAATCGTAAATCGTTTTACGCGTTGGTATTGCGAGCGACCCGCACCATCGCGGGACGCAGCAGGCGATCCTTGTACTTGTAACCGCGCTGTAGTTCATCGAGGACATGGTGATCCGGGACTTCGGTGGTATCCACCATTTCGACGGCTTCGTGAACCCGGGGATCGAAAGGCTGCCCGATTGCAAGAATCGGCTGCACTCCGATTTTCTGCAGCGCATCCTGGAACTGGCGGTAAATGAGTTCAACGCCGTTGCGAAAGTCGGTGGAGTCGGCGGCAGCTTTTAATGCGCGCTCGAAGCTGTCGAGGATGGGCAGAAAGTTCCTGATGACGTCCGCCGCGGCAAATTCGCGGAAATCCTGCTGCTCACGCACGGCGCGCTTGCGGGCATTGTCGAACTCTGCCTGCAGACGGGCCAGGCGGTCGAGGAGCGCGTCACGCTCAGCCTTGAGCTTTTCCACTTCCGATGCCGCATCCACACCGGTTGGGTTGACCGCGACCCGGTCTGGCGCACCTTCTTCTCCGCCTTCCGCGGCCGGAAGCACGTGTTCCAGATCTTCGCGCTCCAGATCGCGCTTTCCCAGACCAATGTTCCCTTCGGTTTTTCCGTTTCCTTTACCCATGCTGCCGATTACTCCGATTCGTTCAAAAGTTTGTCGAACAGCCGCGCAATGTACGACACGGCCGACATGGTGTGCTGATAATCCAGCCGCGTAGGTCCAATCACAGCCAGCGACCCCATCACCTCTCCGCCCACCCGGGCGGGAGCGCCAATCAGCACGAAATTCTGCAAATTCGAAGCAGGCAGCGCCTCGTCGAGCCCGATGACCACGCGCACCGCCTCCTGCCGCGTGTCGAGATAAGCGCCGAGCAACTTCACAACTTTCTCCTTCTCCTCAAGTGTCCGGAGCATTTCTTGCAGGCGCTGGCGATCCTCCTGCCCAGTCACCAGGTTCGCCGCTCCCTCCACGAACACCGCCTGCGTGCCCTCGTTCGAAGCCAGCGCCCCCTGCTGGTAGAGTTGCTCGATCGACTTCATCAGCCGGTCGTACTCGCTGCGTTCTTTTTCGAGGCGGCGAGCAAGTTCGGCGCGCATGTCGCCCATCGTCCAGCCGCGAAAATTTTCATTGATGTAGCGCGCCGCCAGGTCAAGATCGGATTGCGGAATATCGAGTCGCAGCACTCGGTCGCGCACCACGCCCGAGCGCGTGACCACGACCGCGAGCACCTTCTGATCGCCCAGTCGCGAGAAGTAAACGTGCTCAAGCGCGTTCCGTGGTCCACTGGTCGCCATCGTCACACCGACGCTGTGCGAAATCAGGGAGAGCACATGCGATGTGCGCTCCATGAACTCCTCCACGTCCGTGACCCCAGTCAAAGTGTCCTGGATAATGCTCTGATTCTCGAGCGAGAGATGCGCTTCACCACTAAGCTGCTCGACATAATAACGATAAGCCTCCGCCGTTGGCACGCGCCCCGCCGAAGCGTGCGGCTGCTCAAGAAATCCAGCATCGGCCAGATCGGCCATCACGTTGCGGATCGTGGCCGCACTCAGGCCTTCCCGGCTGGAGCGCGCAAGCGTACGCGATCCGACCGGCTCCCCGCTGGCGATGAATGTCTCGACGATGGCGGTTAGGATTTCCCGTTCCCGTCCACCCGTTGGCCCTGATGGCATATCTTACCCGAGTCTCGGAGCGGAACCGCCCCCTCTAAATTCTTTAGATGCAGTGGCTTAGATTAAGATTCCACCACTCCTTAATGGAATTCTAGGGAGCGCCAGCGAGGGTGTCAAGGATAGGAATACGGGACAGATCTACAACGCCGGGAAAACAGCCGCACCCGAGCTCGGGCTGGCATTGGTATGCGAAGACGGAGTAAGTTACGTCACCGTTGGAAATGTGCCGGAGGTCAGCCGTAACACTCGCCCTCGGCGGTTCAAGTTCCGTAGTGCCATGCCGATAACTGAATTGAACCGTACTCCGGCAGTCACTTTCCTGGCTCGGGCGGCTCGCAGGATTATTGTCTGCGAATCCCCCAGCGTGGGAACTTGACGCGCCCTAACTGCGACCCGAGCGTGGAGCAATGATTCGACTATTCACGACCTGCATGGTTCTGGGCTGCCTGAGTTTCTGCTTTGCGCAGGGACTTCAAGGCAACGTGAAACTCAGCGGCAATGCGACGGTCACCGCCACGGGACATTCCGTCGCTCTAACCTGGAGCGCCAGCCAGAACGCAGCGAGTTATAACATCTACCGCGGGGCTGCGCACGGTGGCCCCTATGTAAAAGTGGCTTCGGGGATCGTTAGTACAACTTACAACGACGCACAGGTAACTCATAATCAAACGCTCTATTACGTCGCTACCGCGGTTAACGGCAGCAACGAAAGCGGCTATAGCAATGAATTTGCGGTAGTGATTCCCTAAGGGTCGGGAGATAACATGAAGAACTATTCGTCAATTGGCATGCTGGTCCTGTTGTCTGGAATCTCGTGGGCGCAGTGCGCCACTGGCACTCCAGGTACGAATTGCAGTGGACCGCTGAATGTGCAACCGCAATCGGGAAACACGGGGCAATCTGCAATTACTTTTGTCGATCTTGGGCTGCCTGTGCCGGCGCCGGGAGGCGGACAATACACGCTATCGATCGCTGGCGGTATCCTTCAGGAATCGGACAACGGGAACAGCTATCACTCCCTGGTTGGGTCATTCGGGCCGCAAGGAGCAACCGGACCAGCCGGCCCTCAAGGAACTCAGGGAGCGCAAGGTCCAACCGGATCCATTGGACCTTCGGGTCCGGCTGGAGCGATCGGAGCTACAGGCCCAGTCGGAGCGCAGGGTACCACCGGTTCGGCTGGACCTTCGGGTCCGGCTGGGACAACCGGAGCTGCTGGCCCAGTCGGTGCGCAGGGTCTGACCGGCCTCACTGGACCTTCGGGTCCAGCCGGGGCAACGGGAGCTGCTGGCCCAGTCGGTGCGCAGGGTCTGACCGGCCTCACTGGACCTTCGGGTCCAGCTGGGGCAACGGGAGCTGTGGGCCCAGTCGGCGTGCAGGGTCTCACCGGCCTCACTGGACCTTCAGGTCCAGCTGGGGCAACCGGAGCTACTGGCCCAGTCGGCGTGCAGGGTCTCACCGGCCTCACTGGACCTTCAGGTCCGGCCGGGGCAACCGGAGCTACTGGCCCAGTCGGCGTGCAGGGTCTCGCCGGCCCCATCGGACCTTCTGGTTTGACTGGGGCAACGGGAGCTGCTGGCCCGGTTGGCGCGCAAGGTCTCACCGGCCCCATTGGACCTTCAGGTCCGGCTGGAGCGATCGGAGCTATAGGTCCGGCTGGGGCTACTGGCCTAGCCGGGGCGCAGGGCACACTAGGTGCCACTGGACCCGCGGGCCCACAAGGGCCACCCGGAAGTTTAGCCGCTCCTCCTGACTACAGCTTCTATAATGGGGACTCCGGGTTCAAGGCGGTCGTGGGTTCGAACGAAGTCGGCGGCACATTCGATCGCGATCAGATCGATATGTTGAGCGCGACATCTGTCCGCTTCGTGATCACGATGGCGGCGAGCGTTTTGCCGAGCGGAAGCTACGCTGAGGCAGAGTACACACCCGACGGAACGAACTGGTATGCGCTATCGGGAGAAGTACCTGTGACATCGCCCGACGGAACCTACACGAGTGGCTGGCAAGGCCTGCCGACCGGAGCGAACGGCGATTACTTGGTCCGCACTATTGTATTCAACGCCGGCACCACGGCTGCTCAGGTGGGGGTCCGCCAGTTGCATCTGCAGTTCAAGTAGGCGCAATCCAGCTACGCCGATCGGACAACGTGCTTGTCGTGGCCTCTACTGGATCTGAATCACGCCTTCCGAACTGCTGGCCTTGATCTCCTCGACCCGCGCCACCACATTGCGGGCAAACGCGAACAGCGACTTCGCATGGGGCGAGTCCTCGCCCTGGAGCACGGCCGGAACGCCGCCGTCGCCCGATTTGCGAATCTCGGGATCGAGCTCGACGCTTCCGAGGAAGGCGATGTCGAACTGCTTCGCCGTCTTCTCCGCGCCGCCGCGCGAGAAGATGTCGATTTCATGCTGGCAGTGCGGGCAAACAAAGTAACTCATGTTTTCGACCATGCCGACGATGTCCACCTTCATCTGCCGGAACATCTCAATCGCCTTGCGCGCATCCTGCAGCGCAACGTCGGAGGGCGTAGAAACCACGATGGCACCGGTTAATGGCACAGTCTGAATCAACGAGAGAGCGACGTCGCCAGTTCCCGGAGGCAGGTCAATCACAAGGTAGTCAAGCAGTCCCCACTGCACCGATCCGAGAAACTGTTTGATGATCGAATGCAGCATGGGACCGCGCCAAATGAGCGGCTTGTCTCCAGGGTTGAGAAAGCCGACCGAGATGACCTTAAGCCCATGCGAATCGATGGGTGCAATCTGATTTTCGCCCATAACTTTGGGTTGCTCGTTGGTGCCCAGCATGAGCGGGACGTTCGGACCGTAGACGTCGCCGTCAAGCAATCCCACTTTGTGGCCCATCTTAGTGAGTGCGATTGCCAGATTGACCGAGAGCGTGGTCTTGCCAACTCCGCCCTTGCCGGAACCGACGGCAATGATGGCATTGACGCCAGGCAATGGTTGCGGCGTGGGCTGTTGCTGGCCGGGATGATGGGAATGAGCGCTCATCTTCCGATTATACGGGAGGGGAAGGGACGAGCGATTGCAGAGGTTAAAGGTCAGATTGCAGAGGTAAGAGCTCCGGTTGCCCCGGGAAGCGATTTTCACCTCTGCAATCTGACCTCTAACCTCTGACCTCGCTAGTAGTGTCCTTCTCCCAACTGCACCTTGCCGCGAAACTTGTAGTACACGAACACAAAATAAGCCACCGCGAGCGCCGCGCCCATCGTCCACCAAACCAAGCCCACGCTCAGTCCGTGATTGCCGGCCGCCGTGTTGTAGATGGTGAGGCTGTATTGGCGGTCGCGGGCAGGCAGCACATCGGGATAAAGCGCAAACGCCGCGCCCACCAGCATAAAAATGATATACAGGCTGGAGGCAACGAACGCGAGTTTCTCTTTTCCCTTGGGATTGGCCCAAAGCATGACAGCCAGGCTGGCGACGACAACGATTGGAACCAGTATCCCGATCTTGTGCTTCCCGTAGTTCGCCATGATTTCCGGCCGGATGAAAAAAGTCGCGACCAACGTGCTGAAGGTCAGAAAGAACTGCAGAGGCCAGCACAGCAAGGCGAAACCGCGGGCGCGGCGGCCGAGATCCTCGTCGGTCTTGAGCGCAACATAGTAAGAACCATGCGCGGCCAGGGTCACTAACGCCACCACGCCAGTAAGCACCGTGTACCAATCCAGGATGCCGGTCTGCGGACCGAGTCTGAAGCTAGTCCAGAGCGGCTCGAAGAAATAGCCGGTTGCATCCAGTGGAACTCCGCGCACCACGTTGCCCAGCGCAGCCCCGAAAAACACAGCCAGCAAAATGCTGGAAATGCTGAAGACCACGTCAAAGAAGTCTTGCCAGACCGGGTTTTCGATGTGCGCGCGAAATTCAATGCCGATGGCGCGCAGCATGAGCAGCCACAGGACAATGGTCAGCGGAAGGTAGAAGCCGCTGAAGCTCGACGCGTAGAGCTGGGGAAATGCAAAGTAGAGCGTGCCGCCGGCAGCGAGCAGCCAAACTTCGTTGCCATCCCAAACCGGACCGATGGCACGCAGCACCCGGCGCCGTTCGTCGTTAGTCTTGGCTGCAATCAGGTAAATCGCACCCGCGCCCAGATCGAACCCATCGAGCACGACGTAGGTCGCGATCATCACTGCGACAATCCAGAACCAAAGGCTCGCCATGTTCACCTTGCCTCCGTCGCCAGATTAAGATTGGACGCCGCTTCGCTGACCGGGCCGCGTTCAATTTCCCGCCGGATCAGGAACAGGAACAGAATGCCCAGCACTGTGTAAATGCCCATGAATCCCAAAAGCGTAAACATGCCGTTACCGGCCGACACCACCGTGGAGTAGCCCGCTTCGGTGCGCATCAGCCCATAGACCAGCCAGGGCTGGCGGCCGAGTTCGGCCGTCATCCATCCGGCAGTATTGGCGATATAAGGAAACGGCGCTGCCAGCATCAGAATCCAGAGCATCCATCTCGCATTAAAAAGCTTGCCGCGCCACAGCAGCAACGACGCAACCACCATCACGGCGACAAAGAATGTCCCGAGGCCAACCATGATGTGATAGCTGTAATAGAGCAACGGGATGTTTCCCGGCCAGTCTTGTGTGGGGAAAGCGTCGAGTCCGCGGACGTTGGCATTCCAACGTCTGTAAGTCAGCATGCTCAACATTCCCGGAACTTCAATCGGGTTATCAATCTTAGCTTGCTGCTCGTTAGGCTGACCTATGATGACTAACGGAGCGCCGGGCTGTCCCTGAAACAATCCCTCCATCGCCGCCAGCGTCACCGGTTGAGATTCGGTGACCATCTTGCCTTGCCGGTCGCCGGTTGGAAAAATCTGCAGCACGCTGAACACGCAACCGGCGATCACACCGGCCTTGACGAAGATGCGGGCGTGCGCGGTCCATTTACCGGAGAGCAGATAGAACGCGCCCACGGCGGTCATGATGAACGCGCCGGTGATCGCCGCTCCGCTCATGTTGTGCGCGTATTGCCATCCCGCCCATGGATTGAGCAACAAATCCCAAAAGCTCTTTAGCTGCAGGCTTCCGTCTGCAGCCGTGAAATAGCCGACTGGATGCTGCATGAAAGCGTCGGTGGCAATGATGAAATACCCCGACAACCACGATCCGACAAATACGGCGACGGCCGACAGCCAGTGTGCTTTCGGGCTCAGCCGTTTTTCTCCGTAGAGAAATAGCCCGAGGAACGCCGATTCGAGAAAGAAGGCAAACATGCCTTCCATGGCCAGCGTCTGGCCGATGACGCCGCCCGCGAATCGCGAAAAGTGCGACCAGTTGGTCCCGAACTGGAATTCCATCGGGATGCCGGTGACCACCCCCAGCACGAAGTTGATGCCAAAAATCCTTCCCCAGAAGCGGGCCGCCTCGTGGTACGCGGGATCGTTACGCCGCAGTCCGATGGTCTTGAGCACAACGATGAGCAAGGCAAGCCCCATGGTGAGCTGCGGGAACAGATAGTGGAAAGTAGCGGTAAAAGCGAAGTGAAGGCGGTGAACGAAAAGTGCGCTGTCCATAAATAAGGTCTCAGGCCTCAGTTACCAGGTCCCAGCTTTGAGCCATCCAGTTTAGCAGCCATGCGCATAAGTTCTGGATTAGTTGACAAGCAATAATTCCTAACTCCGAAACTCGTTTCTGCGCGCCGATTCCTTACGGCGTATCTCCCGCCGGTGCGCGGCATCTTCATAGCGACGCTTTTCATCTGCGGTCTCGGGGACAACCGGCGGGACCAGCAGACGATTCCCTGCAGCATCCACGGCGACAAAAGTCAGATAGGCGGAGCTGACATGAAGGTTCTCTTGCGAGCGATAATACTCCACCCAGACCTTCACGCCCACCTCCATCGAAGTGCGGTAGACGCGATTGACCGACGAGCGCAGGACGACGAAATCTCCAACCCGAACGGGCACGAGAAAGTCCATGTGATCGATGGCAGCCGTCACCACGTACGCGCGCGAGTGGCGGTGGGCGGCCATGGCCCCGGCCAGGTCGATCCAGTGCATGAGGCGACCGCCCAGCAGCGCGTTCAGCGGATTGGCATCGTTCGGCAAGACGATCTCGGTCATTTCAGAGATCGATTCCCGCACCGGCCGGGGGCGGGTCAAATTCGCTTTGTCTTCGTCGTTCATAGTTCGTCGTTCATGAGTGTAAGCCGTCAATCATCCGCTATAAATCGTCAGACGACAACAGCCATCTGCCGGGCGCGATATGTTTCGAGATAGCAGTTCGCGAGGGTAAGCACACGCGGGTCCGGATGCGGGTTGAGCCAGACTTCGCTTACCAGGTCGAAGGTCAATTTCCCATGTTCGACGGGAGCGTGGGCTAACTCGCAAACAAAGCCGATCGTCACCTGATCCCGGCCAGCGCGGGCAACCGAAAAACGGACCGCATCCCAATCCCGGCGCGGGGGAAGATGTGGACAGGCGGTGGCGTAGCCGAGGTTGCAGAATTCCCGTATGTGGGCGTCGCATGCCGCCAGTTCCTTCCCCGAGGCGCGGCAGTTTCCCGTCCATCCCGCTCCCAGCGGCAGGCGCGAGGGATGAGGCCAGGAGCCGTCGTTCACGATTTCAAGCGGCACAAAAAAAGGGCAAGCCAAATTGCTTCCTCGAAGAAAAGCCATTGTAACGCCGGGCATGATATGAATGGAAAGAGCAACTGTCAGGTCTTAGCTTTTGGCCATTGGCTTCATCTGAGAACCGGGAACTGAGAACTTTTTTATGGATCGCATCGCCATGCTGAGTGAAATTCTGACCGCGAATCCCGCGGACACGTTTGCCCGCTACGGACTGGCCATGGAGTACTCGAAGGCCGGCCAAATCGAGCAAGCAGTTCAAGAATTCAAGACGCTGATCGAAAAAAATCCGGATTACACTCCCGCATACTTCATGGCCGCGCAGACGCTGGCCAGCGCGAGCCGCGTCGATGAAGCCAAGCGCATGCTGGTGGATGGCGTCTCCTCGGCAAGTCGCACCGGCAACGCCCACGCGCAGTCCGAGATGACAGCCATGCTGGAAGAACTGAGCGCCTAGAACGCCCACGTAAGGGCGGACGCATTGGTCCGCCCCGCGGAGCGAAGCTCCGCAGAGATTGGCGCGCCTTGGCGCGCCAGCCCGGACGAATGCGTCCGGGCCTACGTGAGCTGTGCCGGGTGCTAAACTCTTTTGTTCCGCGGAGGCACGCATGCGCCGTCTAGCATTTCTTCTAGCTCTGCTTCTCACTCTTCCCGCCTTCTCTCAAACCAAGCGCCCCTTCACTTTCGAAGACATGATGAAGCTGAAGCGAGTAGGCGAGCCCGAGCCTTCGCCCGACGGCAAGTGGGTGCTCTTCAGCGCCGTCGATGTGGATTTGGCCGCGAATACAAAGACGCCGCACATCTGGATCGTCCCGCTGAACGCCGACTCCAACGAAAAAGGGGTGCCCCACCCTTCCCCGGAGGGGAGGGTGGGCGGCACGGAACGCATCCTGATCCCCGATCAGGACGGCGACCGCCCGCGCTGGGCTCCAGACGGGAAGCGTTTCGCCTTCCTCTCGACAAAAGAAGGCGGCTCGCAAGTCTGGATCGCGGAATTCGACGGCGCTGCGGGCGCAGTTACTGGCGTGCATAAGCTGACTTCGATTGCGACCGAAGCTGGAGGTCAACTTTGGTCGCCCGATGGCAAAAACATTCTTTTCACCTCCGATGTTTATCCCGATTGTGACGGCGCGCCCGAAGTGGAGTTCTCTTGCAACGAAGCGAGAGTCAAAGAGGCCCAGACGTCAAAGGTCAAGGCATTGATCTTCGATCGCCTCCTTTATCGCCACTGGAATGCCTATAAAGAAGGCAAGCGCACGCACATCTTCGTGACTCGAGCCGAACTTCCAATTCAAGTCAGTGAGAAGGTCTACCGTTATCCAGTTCCCCGCGACCTCACGCCCGGCGATTATGACGCACCTCCGTTCTCGCTCGGCGGACAGGACGACTACGCCTTTTCGCCCGACGGGCAGGAGATTTGCTACACCTCGAACCACGACAAGGTCGAAGCCACGTCCACCAACAACGATCTCTGGATCGTCCCGGTGCATGGAGGAGCGGCCAAGAACATCACCGCCGACAATCCCGCCAGCGACTCGACTCCGCTCTATTCGTCCGATGGCAAGTACATCGCCTACCGCGCCCAGCAGCGTCCGGGATACGAGAGCGACCGCTTCCGCCTGATGCTGTACGACCGCAAGACGGGGGAGAAGAGGTCAATCGCTGATAGGTTTGATCGATGGGTAGGGACAACCGCTTGGTCACCGGACTCGAAAGCGATCTACTTCTCGGCCGAGGATCGAGGTAGTGCACATATTTTCCAGGTCCGTCTTGATGAGATGGGCCATTCTGGCAAGCGATGGCGATTAATCGCATCGGGTTTCAACGACGATCTCGCGCTCACAGCGGATGGCGGGAGCCTTCTGTTTACGCGAATGTCATTGACTTATCCGAACGAAATTTACTTCCGATCCCCGATTGTCACGAAGGGCTGCGACCGTAAAGCCAATGCTGAAGACACCGAAGTTATTGATTGCGGCTGGCCCGAACCGGGAGAAGCATTGACACACATCAACGATGCCCTGCTCTCCCAAATCGCCATGTCTCCCCTCGAATCGTTCTGGTTCGCCGGTGCCAACGGCGACGCGGTTCAAGGCTTCCTCGTCAAGCCCCCAAACTTTGACCCCTCCAAGAAATATCCCGTGAAGTTCCTCATCCACGGCGGTCCCGAAGGCGCTTGGGGAGACGACTGGTCCTATCGCTGGAATCCCGAACTCTTCGCCGCCAACGGATACGTAGTCATCATGATCAACTTCCACGGCTCGACCGGCTACGGACAGAAATTCGTAGACGCGATCAACGGCGACTGGGGAGGCGCTCCGTTTGAAGACCTGATGAAGGGCCTCGACTACGCCGAGGAGCATTACAGTTTTATAGATAAAGACCGAGAATGCGCGCTCGGCGCCAGCTACGGCGGATACATGGCCAACTGGGTGCTCGGCCACACCGACCGCTTCAAATGCATCGTCACGCACGACGGCATGTTCAACGCCGAGTCCGTCTGGGGCACCACCGAAGAACTCTGGTTCAACAACTGGGAGTTCAAGGGCACTCCGTACTCGAACCCGGAGATGTACCGGAAGTGGTCTCCGAGCAGCGCTGCGAAGAATTTCAAGACGCCGACGCTCGTCGTCCACGGACAGCTCGACTACCGCCTCGATGTCAGCGAAGGCCTGCAGCTTTTCACCACGCTGCAAACGATGGGCGTTCCGTCGAAGATGCTCTACTTCCCCGACGAAGGCCACTGGGTGCTGAAGCCGCAGAATGCGCAGCTTTGGTGGAAGACGGTCACCGACTGGGTGGATCAGTGGATTGGGACGAAGAAGTAATACGGAGTGGAACCGCTCGCGTGGGGACTGCCGTCCTTGGCCGCCGAAGCCGAGTGAGGTTCGGCAGGGTTTTGTGGCGCGGGCGCCCACGCCCGCGTTCGGAACATGCTGCGTGCAAATCTGTCGACCTCTCTGGGACACAAGACAATTCAGGCGGTCAGCTGGACTCGTCTCGCTGTCAGACACCAATTGGCAGTCGTGAAGCGGCTATGCGATACTGGCACTGCGCAGACGGCGCCAAGCAAGACAGGAACCGACGCTACAGCAGGGTGCCGACCGTATGCTCAAGAACGATCATCAACCAGGAAATTCCCCAGCGAGACCTGGTTGGCCTAAGCCGGGATGGCGGAACTGGCAGACGCAGCGGACTCAAAATGCCCTGTCGCTCACCTGTAACTCCTGCTCCTCCAATAGTTTCAAGTACATGCGTTTCGGACTGACGCGCATTCTGTGCCATTTTGTTGATGCTGTATCAGGATGTTAGTCACAGTTTGGGCACAAATCTGCCCCTCGGTCGAGGTACTTCGCTAGAGCACTCTCCGACTGCGCTGAATGTATTCGTCGAGGTCTCGCATATCAAAGCGCCATGGACTGGTGCCGCCCCCGTCTTCGATGTACGGAATCAGACCTAACTGAACGAGATTGCGGAGCTTCCACTCGCTGATTGCCAGATACTCGGCAGCCTGTTTGGTTTTCACTAGCCTCGGAGCAATGAAACTGCCTTCACGGAATCTGTTCATGGGCTACGATGATACAGACTGTCGCTCGGAGGCTGTTCATCGCCGAAGCTGTCCATGATGAACTTCAAGCTCCACGCACGGATCAACCGCTTGGACGCTGAGACGATCAGACAGGCTCTCGACCAACGCGCCGCCAAGGGCTCCCTCAGGAAAGAGGGCGATGAGTTCCTTGTCGAAGCCGAGACGAAAGGAGCCAGAGTTGCGGCTGTCACTGACAACGTTCATACTCCGACCATGACACTCAAAAATGCGGCGCTGCTGGCACTGATCGGAACGGTTCTGATGACGGCTCTTTTGGTGTGGAATTTCGTCTTCAACTTGCTCAATCTGCTGCGTGGCTTGGTTCCTGCGGTCACGCTCTTCTCGTCGTTCATCTATGGGTTTGGTTGCTTCAGCGTGATGGTGTTCGTCTTCGTGTTCCATAGAACGCAATCGTGATTGTTGCCCAAGCCACTGGTCTCGCGTCACCCCTCTGCGAGTCCGTTTCTGAGGGGGGCGGCTGCCCGCATGAGGTTTCGGTCGGCTCGGGCGTTTCATGGGTGCAGGCAGCTTTTGTGACCACCCTAGCGGTGCATTGTCGTCCCGTTTTCAATGTCATCTCCTTCATTCCAACGATCCAACCATCCATCCACCTCCACCTGATTTCCGTCTCACCCCACTGATGGCGAACAAAAAGCGAATATGCTACACTGATCCGTGTGGATGAAGGTCGCAAGCGCGTGCTGCTCATCGCGGCGAGCATTCTTGCTGCAAGGAAGCTCGCCCAATATGAAGGCGGGAGGCGAGTTCCTGCCACGATCACCGCGATCAGCGATGCTCTTCATTGGGCTGAGCAGATCATGGAGGAAATAGATCGGCGCTGGTCGGCGCCGGGGAAGACAGGGTGACCAGTATGCAATCGCGAAACCTGTGCGACATGAAAAATAGACTGAACAGCGTCGGGTGGTTTGTGCCGCCGTACTTCTCTTCTGGTCTCTTAGAGACGGTCGCATCGACCATCGCCCGCAGGAACGGTGATTTTACGCAAGCCGATCTTGAGGACGTATTGGCTCGTGTCTATGACGCTGAACGTCTAGCCTCAATGGTTCTAAACCGATACCCTGAAACGCCCGTCATAACGCTCTTTGCTCAGACCATCTCTGAGGCAGTGATGGCTCATTTTCTGCGGCTGAACCACATTTCGGTAGTTGGATTGGTTCCCGTCATCGAAGGCGCTGGAAGGCGTCTTGCAAAGGAGCGCAGGATTAAAGCAGATAAGCCTATCAAGACTGTGTTCGAAGCGCTAATAGGCGACGCCAAGACGGATGTCGTAGCGAGGCGAATTGGGGCTACGGATGAAATCGTTAATATGCTCGATTCGTTTCTCGGTTTCATTGAGCATTATTTTTTCACGGGGTCGGCGGACTACCCCTTGATGGACAGGACGAATCGAAACGGCATTGCGCATGGAGCCTACACGGATACCGAATATGGAAGTCGTGTCAGCTTCTACAAGACCATTGCAGCGGTGGATTTTCTGACATTTTTATCGTCTTTGAAGACCTCGAAAATGTCAGGATTTGTTCCCGCTCACACGACGCAATCGAAGGCTCTGGCGGAACGTTACGTCGCGGCTGCATCACAAAACATCGAATGAGGGGTTTTTCTCCTACTCAATCTTAGAGAAATGGGATCGAATCAAGGAAGGTCTGAATGACTGACGTTGAACCAGTCAGCTTCGAAGTAATTGCGAACCACCTCCTGCGCCTTGGTGGAGGGAATCATGACGATAACATGAGGCGGTTGAGGCGATTCGAATGTCATTGTTCGGTGTCGCTTTTAGCAGAAGAGTTTTTTGGACTTGTGTTCCTGCAAAACGATGAGGTGGTCAGAATCGCTCCGCGAGGCGATGACCGCACGCTTGCAGCGGTGGCAAGACGAGCGATCAGCCTTGGGCAGCCAAGACTCACCGCGAATTGGAACCTTGCCGAGAATCTTTACCGAATGCGCGAGAAACTCGCCAGCACGAGCAACATTTTCGGGGATGCATTGGTCATTTGTGAAGCCAGAGATGGTGAGGAAGAATACGGGCTATGGTACCTCCAAGATGGTTCACACCGAGCGCTCGCGTGTGCGACGTTGATGCTCTTAAATGAGGCACAATACGAGCGCCAGATAGCTTACTGCTCGATGAGCAAGCGCACGGAAACTGGCGCAGTACGAACTGGGGAAACGGGTGCCCGAGACGATCTGCGCCGTCGCCGATTCCATCCGCTGGGCTGAGGAGATCATGGAGGAGATTGATCGGCGTCATCCTGTCGGAGCCTACTCAGCGGCGCGAGCGGCGCGTCACCTGAAGACGGCTGACGATCTGTTTGGCGGGCGCAGGGAGCCTCCCGAACTTGGGGCATCTTTAACCCCCTGTCTGACCACCGAGAGATTCTACTAGCGATTAGGCGGATTTTTTCGTCTCCATCTTCTCAGTTTTCGGGGTGAGACATTCTTCAACAGGAACATCACCCCCAAGATGCCACAGGATTTGGTCGATCACGGTGATGTGGTTGGCATACTGACGGGCTGCATCTTCTTTCGTGATCGCATCGTTCTGTCGTGTTGCACTGTCAAAAATCGTATCGAATTCTTCCGAAATGATTTGGTCGATCCGCTCATAGATGTCAGAGAAACACAGCACGTGCAACTTCAGGAAAGCGCAAAACTCATTGAGCGCAAGGGCAGATTTGTCCTCTGGATCGGGCGTTTCCACCTTCTCAGCAAGACGCGCAATCACATTTATTGCACGCCACGCCCGATCATCGAATATCGGTACTTCACTGGGATGCAGCAGCCATAACAATTTGGAGGCCAAAGACGTGAAGTCTCTTTCACTGCCATCCTTGTTCCGTACCTCCTGAACTGCATTGCAAATCGTACCGATTTCAGCATGTCTCTGGATAATCTCGGCACGTCTTGCTTCCGCCGAGGCTGCTACCAGATCACGCCTTATTTGAGGCGCACCATTGATGATGGCTTTCACCAGATCAGGACGAATGTTCCCTTTGATCCGTAAGACGCCATAGTGATCCCCCCATTTTGTGACCGCCGTCTCTGCATCACTTCCCGTTATGGAGACTTCCAACGCCTGCCGAGCCGCAAAATCAAAGTGTAGCTCGTCCTCGATTTTGTTCTTCGCGACTTTGCGGATTCGTTCCTTGTCCAAGAAGAAATCGTCGATGAGACACATTTTCAATCTCCGGGTCAAGCGACGGGGAAGGATGAAACCGCACGCCATGGCCGTAGTAGTGTAGCTCGTATCACAGCTTCATAAAACACGAATGGGTGCGGGCAAGCTGAACCCATCTGCGAGAAACAAGCCGAGGAGACGGAGACCTAAATGACCTTGGACGAATTTCGTCAATCACTCACCGCGACCGATCCGCCAGCAGGACTCACACTCGCGCTCGCTGGACTATGGTGGGATGCCAAGGGCGATTGGACGCGAGCGCACGAATCCGCACAGCAGGACGAAGGCATGGAGGGATCGTGGGTACACGCCTACCTCCATCGAAAAGAGGGCGATCAGGACAACGCAGCGTACTGGTACGCACGCGCAAACAAGCCTGTTTGCCGAGAGCCGCTCGACGCCGAGTGGCAATCGATTGCCAAAGCGTTGCTGGTGTAGGGTGAAACCCGCACTGAGTTTGCAACCGAAACCTGCCCTACTGCCGATGACACCAACCGAACTCGCTAAGAAGATTCAGAAGTTTTGTCCAAATGTTCCCATCGCTGACAGCTCGTCAGCGCCCTGATCACCCTGCGGCTCTCTTTGCGTGTCGAAGATTCCATTCGGTTCACTCACTTGCCCGGATTGCGCAGCAGGCATGTATCATTGTTGGTTTACACAAACACCTGATGAGCACAGCGTACAACGCAGAGCAGCATTTCGCGGACGACCTTCCAAAACGACAGGACGGAGGCATGATCGCCACAAATTCCGAGAAGACGAAGCAGCTTCGATCTAGGGCGCTGTACACCTCCAGAATCCTCAAAGCTGGAGCTTTGATCGGTGACACAAAGACGCTGCTTTCCCATTGGGATGTCAATGCGACGGTGGACGAGAACGTTACACGGATTCATCAGGACAATGTCTTTGGGAAGGCGTCCCGTTCTCGCGTGGAAGACATTCTCGCGATCTTCCGTCGTCGCTATCTGAGCGAGAAATCAGTCACGGCAGCACTCGTGACACTCGTTCGAAGGAGATTTCCGCCCGCCGCTCTGGATCGATTGCTCTATTTCCACTCTGCTCGTGCTGACCGACTGCTTCACGATGCCGTGACCGAAGTGCTTGCCCCCATGCGAGAGCGTGGGTTGGCGGACATCGGTGTTCACGATTTCCAACGACCTCTAATAGAGTGGGTGAAGCAGGGGAAGACTGTCAGCAGTTGGTCTGACACCACGATTATCCGTGTTGCCCAAGAATTGTTGGCGACTCTTCGAGATTTTGGTCTCCTTGAAGGGGCCGCTAAGAAAAGAATCGCTCCGTCCTTTCTCCCCGTTGAGTCGTTTGCGTACATCGCCTTCTACTTGAAACAGCATCAGGCGTCAGGTGCTAAGCTGATCGAGCTACCCGACTGGAAGCTTTTCTTCTTGCATCGAGAATCGGTCGAACGTTTCCTTTTTGAGTCCCATCAACACGGCTTGCTGGAGTATCACGTGGCTGGCAGTGTTACCCGCCTGACTTTCCGCGCCGAGACCCTTGAGGAGTATGCGAATGTCCTCGCTCAAAGATAGTATCGGGCCTCTCGAAAGCGACCTGAGAGCAGTGCCGCCAAGAATTAACGTTTATCAAGACTTGCCTTTCGCGATCATGCGGTACGACCCTACCGACGAATGGGAGCTTCGTCGGGAGATAAAGTTGTTGGCCACTCGCTTGGAAGCTGTCGGCAAGGATGTTCAGATCATTCCCATGTCGCAACTGCTTTGGTCAGCGTTAGAGAAGGTTCATCGAAAGGACGACGATGAAGGGTTAGAGGCCGTTATCGTATTGGAAAAAGAGCGAGGCTACGTTGAAGCCCAGCAGCAGTTGACCACGTACTTGTCGAGCAAGGTCTGGATTCCGCTATGGGATTTGCTCGCAGACCGACTCTCCTTAGTTAGCTCGGAAAATTCGGTCGTCTTTCTGACCCGTGTTGCAGCGATGTCACCGGGGATTTTCCACATGTCGATGCTCCTCGACAAGATGCACGGAAAAACGAAGGTGCCAGCAATCCTTTTCTATCCCGGCTCCATCGAGGGCACCACGGGACTGCGCTTCATGGACCTGAAAGACCGAGATGCTCTTGGCAACTACCGAGTGAAAATCTATGGCTGAGGAAAAGGGTAGCCAAATGAAGACAATTGGCGATCTGCTGACACGTGATCTCAGTCGCAAGATCGAAGAGATCATCCAAGTCGATCAGGCGGACGAGCAATCGGTCCATGATGAAATCACGGAATACGTCGCCACCGATAGCATCCGTGAGCAGTACCACGATCTCCTCAAAGCCGTCGCTGAGGCTCCCAGTGATCCTCACGAAAGCGTGGGCGTCTGGGTGTCGGGGTTCTTCGGGTCTGGGAAAAGTTCGTTTGCCAAGAACCTCGGCTATGCACTAGAAAACCGGAAGGTTCTCGGCACCAAGTTCGGTGATCTCTTCAAGCAACAACTGGGCGATACCCGTAGCAGCGATTTGCTCGATCTCATTAACGCCAAAACGCCAACCGAGGTCATTCTCTTTGAAGTGGCGAAGGAAGCCGACACTCGGAAGGTCACTCAACGAATCGCCGAGTTGATGTATACCGTTCTCTTGCGTGAGCTTGGGTACTCGGAAGACTTTGACATTGCAGAACTGGAAATCGAACTCGAAGCCGAAGGAAAATTGCCTCAGTTCATCTCTACCTGCAAGACTCTTCTGAATAAAGACTGGGAAACAGTACGGGCTGGGGCGCAGAAGCTATCACGTGCCAGCGCCATTCTGCATCAGCTTGATCCGAAGCTCTATCCTTCTGCGGATTCGTGGGCGCACTCACAACGCAACCGAGACGCGTCGATCTCTGTCAGCAAAGTGGTCAAACGTACATTCGACCTCTGGGGACGGCGTCGTAAAGGTAAAGCTCTTGCATTCATCATTGATGAAGTAGGCCAACACGTCGCTCGCAGCGGTGACAAGATCGAAGACTTGCGGGCGACCATCGAGGAGTTCGGCAAGGTCGGCAAGAACTTGCTCAAGGAGCGTAAGATCATCGCCCCTTGCTGGATCGTGGTGACCTCCCAAGAGAAGCTCGATGAAGTGGTTGCAGCCATTGATTCCAAACGAGTCGAACTGGCTAAGTTGCAGGACCGATTTCGCTACCGTGTTGATCTAGCTCCTTCCGACATCCGGGAAGTGGCCACCAAGCGTGTTTTGGCGAAGAAACCCGAAGCCGAAAAGCCGCTGAAGAAACTCTTCTCCGAGAACCAAGGCCAGTTGAACGCTGCCCTACGGCTCGAACGCACGACGCGCCGCACTGACATCAACGAAAGTGATTTCGTTCACTTTTACCCCTACCCGCCACACTACATCGATCTCTGCATCGGGATCATGTCGGGAATTCGGCTTCAGCCGGGCGCTCCAAGGCATTACGGCGGCAGCAACCGCACGATCATCAAGCAAGCGTATGAGATGCTGGTATCGGATCGGACGGCATTCGCTAGGAAGTCAATTGGGGCGCTCGTCACGCTCGACAAGGTATTTGAGTTAGTGGAAGGTAACCTCTCGAACGAGAGGCGTACTGACATTTATCAAGTCGCCGAACGATTCAAGAACGATCCCGAAGATCACGGTTGGGCATTGCGGGTCGCCAAGGCCATCTGCCTTCTGGAATTCATTCGTGACCTACCCCGCACGGAAGCGAATCTCGCCGCTGTACTAGTCGATGAAGTGGGCAAGGCAACGCCTCTGAATCAGGTTCAAGCCGCCGTCAAACGGCTGAATACCGCCCAATTTATTCGCAACACCGAAGAAGGCTGGAAGCTCCAGACCGCTCAGGAAAAGAACTGGGAAACCGAACGCAGAGGCCATCTCGAACCGAAACCTCGTGACCGGAATGAACTAGCACGGGCCGCACTTCAGCAAATCTTTGATGAGCCAGAATTCAAAACCTTCCGTTTTCAGAACCGCTCGTTCCGCATCGGCATCACCGTCGATGGCACCAGTATTGGCGATGAGGGCGAACTTCCGCTGAATCTGAGCGTGGCCGAGGATGCCGACGAACTCACCAAACGCATCGAGGAAATTCGCACGGAGAGCCAGCAGAAGTCCCACGAGAACAATCTCTACTGGCTGTTCTGCTTGACGCCCGAAATCGATGAGTTGGTCGGCCAGCTTCACGCTTCACGAAAGATGGTGGACAAGTACAACCAACTCAGCGCCCAGCAGAAGATCAGCCCTGATGAAGCAACGTGTCTTCAGGATGAAAAGAACTCCAAGAACGGCTTCGAAACGCGCTTGCGGGACAAACTGACCGAGGCGATGGAACGTGGAACAGGCATGTTCCGAGGCGTGCAGAAAGATGCGTCCGCCTTGGGCAAAGGCTTGGGCGAAATCTTGAAGAAACTCTTTGGGCAGGTCGTGCCTGACTTGTATCCGAAGTTGCAAATGGGTTCTCGCCCCCTGAAGGGCGACGAAGCCGAACATATCCTCAAGGCGGCCGACCTCAAGGCGCTACCCAACGTCTTCTATGTCGGCGATCAAGGGCTAGGACTGGTCGTCAAGGATGGCCCCAAGAACATCGTCAACGCGAACGCCGCTGTCGCCAAGGAAGTCCTTGATTACCTGAAGAGCGAACACAGCTACGGCAACAAGGACAGTCGTATGGGCAAGACATTGGAAAAGAGATTCGGTGGCACGCCATACGGTTGGGAACGTGACATGCTGCGGCTGATTCTCGCCACCCTGTTCAGGGCTGGTGAAATCGAAGTCACCTATCAGGGCAACCGCTTTCACAATTACCAAGACCCAGCATCCCGGACACCATTCACTAATAATCCGGCTTTCCGTTCATCGCTGTTTTCTCCTCGGCAATCGGTCGGCCTCAAAACGCTTACCGAAGCAGTGCAGCAATTGGAAGACATCACTGGAGTGGAAGTCGATGTCGAAGAAGGAGCCATAGCTACGGCGTTCAAGAAGGTGGCTGCGGAGGAACTAGAAAAGCTGTACCCCCTGAAAGCCACCGCCGAAGCCAATAGCCTTCCGATCCTGCCATTGTTGTCGGAATTCCAGCAAACTCTCGTGGGCATACAGTCGTCCGCCTCTGACGACTGCGTGCGCATCCTCACTGAGAACGGATCGCTATTTGCCGAAACCAGAGACAAAGTGCGAAGAATGCGGGAATCGCTGGACGCCGCAACCATTGCGCTCTTGCGGCAATCCCGATTGGCAACCGAGCAAGTGTGGCAGCGGCTCGCACCGCATTCCGCCTCGCCCGAAATCGCCGTCAAGGTCCAAAAACTGAAAACTCTGCTGGCTGCTGAGCAGTTTATCGACTCACTGGACGACATCGCTCAATGCACCAAGGCTGTGCTGGATGCCTACAAGCATGCCTACATCGATCTATTTGAACGTCGAAAGAAAGCGTACGAATCGGCTATAGAGGAGATCAAGAATCGTAGCGAATGGGGTCCGCTGGAAGCAACGAATCCAGAAACAGCTTCTTCCCTGTTGTCGTCGCTGCTGGGAAGAGTTGGCGCTGATGAGGACAGGGATGCTGTGGCCAAGGGTACGTCGCTGGGCGCAGCCAGCCTGACCGAGATGGAGTCCGATCTCTGTGCTGTGGACGGGTTGAAGTCATCGGTACTGGTCAAGCTGCAAGAGTTGTCGATTGGCGGCGAGAAGAAAGCACCCGTGCGAAAGGTTCGAGTTTCGGAGTTCTTCAATCGTCCAATTCAGACCCAATCGGAACTTGACAAGGCCCTCGAACTCATACGGGATTCACTTCAGAAGTTCATCGATGAAGGCGCAATCATCATTTTGGAGTGAAACATGCTCAGCCCTCGACAAATCTTCGAAGACAACATTCGGCCTGCGGATTTGCTGCTGAAGGTCTTCCGGCTGCTGGAGCATGATGCCCTTAACACCGAGGAGGCATTGCTTCGTTCGCTTCGAGACCTTGTGAAGGCGGAAGAGGACGAGACGCTCTTAGTCATTTCCAACGGCATTTTCTTGGGACTGATCCGAGAATTGGCCGAGGTTCCACCATCAGCGATCAAACGAAGCGCCTTGTGTAATTTGCTGCGACAGGCTGTTGTCACCGCCAGTACGGCTTTGGAAACGTACCTTCCAATCCTGCTGAGGGACAACCTACCCGAAGTGATTCGGCTTCGGGGACGCGACTTCGTACCAAGGAACGATGAGGCATTCAAGAACCAATTCAAGGATTTGAAATTCGACCTTGACGAAGCCGTTCGCATCTTGGTCGCTCCCGACCCGCTGTTCGTCGCCAACAAAATGATTAGCAACCTGAACTTCAGCTACCTCAACGGCAGGCGAGGTATCCACATAACGGGGGTCTTACTTGGCCTAGACAATCCATGGCAACGACTTGCGCAGCAATTAGGCAGGGATGAGGAAGAAATCAAGAAAACACTCGACGCCACGGTGAAACGTCGCAATGACATCGTGCATCGAGCCGACCGTTCGCAGGACGATCCCGCTGGCTCCGCACAGGAGATTGGCTTTCCGTGGGCGAAGCAGGCTGTCGAAACTATTCGGGTCGTGTGTCTTGCTTTGGATGACCTCGTGACGAGTCGGCTCAAGGAACTTACGCAGCAAGCGGCGGCAGCGCATACGCAGGGGACGGAGTGACATGAACCAAGAGATTCGCAACAAGCTCCGCAATGTCGTGACCCACTGCCGCAAGTTGCTCGAAGACTCCGTTTCGCAGGAGCTTGAGGGGAAGTACGGCATCTTCGCCAAAAAGGATCAGGTCACTGCCGATCCGAACGCCAAAATGTCCCACCTGACCGAAGAGGAGCAGGCAGCACGCAAGGATATTCTCGATCACTTTGGCCACATCAAAGCTCGTGGCTTCAAGCCGAAGGAAGCCCTAGATCAGTTGGTGCGGGAAATCGCCTTCACGCATCTGAACCGACTCTGCGCTTACAAGATGATGGAGGCCCGCGAAGTCTACATCGGCGGCCAGAAATTCCGTGATGCGGTAAGCCGAAGCATCAACTCCAACGGCGTAAAATTCTATCTCGCAGACCACCCAGATGAGGAGCGACTGTTCAACACGGGCCATCAGGATGTTGCCTACAGGCATTTCCTAGACTGGCTGGGCGGGTTGCTCTCTGAAGAGATTGGCGTATTGTTCAACCCCAACGACCCCGCCAATCGTCTCTATCCTCGGCAGAAAACACTTGATGAAGTGTTGGACCTGCTGAATGGCGGCGGCATCAAGCCCGAAGAAACGGAACTCCGAGAGGAATGGCCGAAGATTTGGTCGCAAGATGAAACCATCGGTTGGGTCTACCAGTACTTCACTCCAAAAGAACTTCGGGATCAGGCCCGCAAGGAAAGTTCAGCCCCTCGCAATTCATACGAACTGGCATTCCGCAACCAGTTCTTCACACCCCGCTACGTGGTCGAATTCCTCACTGACAATACGCTGGGGCGCATTTGGTTTGAGATGTGCAAAGGCGACACCAAACTCAGGGACCAATGCCAGTACTTGATCCGTCGCCCGAACGAGATTTTCTTGAAGGAAGGCGAGCAACTGCCGAAGGATACTGCCGAAGGGCGGGACGATCTTTCGCAGGAAGAACTGCTCAAGCTCCCGGTTCACACCCCGCACCGCCCGAAGACAGACCCACGGGAACTTAGGATTCTCGATCCAGCCTCTGGCAGCGGCCACTTCCTGCTGTACTGCTTCGACTTGCTGCTCACGATTTACGAGGAAGCGTACGCCGATGCTGAACTCGGTCCGGCTCTCCAGAAGGACTATCCGACACTGGAAGACTTGCGGCGGGATGTCCCTCGCTTGATCCTCGCCCATAACGTACACGGCATCGACATTGACCTGCGGGCTAGCCAGATTGCCGCTCTCGCCCTCTGGCTCCGTTGCCAGCGGGCCTACCAAGAGATGGGGTTGAAGAAGGACCGGCCTAAGATCACCCGGTCGAACTTCGTCTGTGCCGAGCCGATGCCGGGCGAACAGCAAATGCTCAAGGAGTTCGTGGGGCAGCTTGAACCAAAGTTCCTTGGCCAAGTGGTTGAGGTTGTCTTTGACAAGATGAAGTTGGCAGGGCTGCGGCGATGTCGCAAAGTTCCTGCAATCTACCCCTGTACTTGGAGACCAGACCCGACGCCGAACCAATCGCCTTTGCCGCTTTCTTCAATTCACTCTCGATGCGGTCGATGTCCGCAAACGTGCGCCGTACCTCTTCCGCGAGGGCGGCATTCTTCTCCAGAAAATCAAACCCTTGAATTCGCATCCTGTCGAAGATCGGCTTAAGAACGTCGAGGTCTCTCGGGAGCCAAGTGCGGCAGGTTCTCAATATCCAGATGCCGTCTGTACGATCCCAGCGTTGATCCTTATCAACTTGGCGAAGCTGGCTCTCGTCCCGTGCGACCAAGATTGCAACTGGGATCGAGCGCTCCTTTGAATCTCGCACGAGCTTGGTCACGTCGGCTTCCGTTATCGCCGATTTGTCCTTGCAATCAATGAGCATGCGAGGCTCAAGCGGGGCACCGCTGGGATCGCGGTACGCCAGAATGAAGTCACCGTTGCGCGACAACTTTTCGCTGATGCAAATCCCCGCCCAACTCCGTGCTTCATCGGCGAAGTCCATCTCCTCCCGTTTCCCGATGCGGGCGACCTTCGCCATGTCGGCTTCCAGTTGCTGGTTGCGCTCACGAAGTTGGCATACTTCTCTGAGGCAGTCTTCAACCCTCCGACTGAGGTCTGCATTCTGGGACTGCGCAGTGAGGAGCCTAGCTTCCGCGTCCGCATGTCCCAGTTGCACATCGAGGGCGTGCAGTTCCTCGGCGACTCGTGCAGCGGATTCCAGTTCCTTGATCCGACCGCCGACCATTCGAAGCTCGTCGCGGTAGCGCTGCTCGATCTCCGTAGTTCGCTTGGTTAGTTCATTTTCGAAGCGAGACCATGCGCTTTGATGGTCGTTCGTGTTTTTCTGCTGGAGCAGCCGGAAGGCTTCTTCCGCACTGAGTTGCGCCACGCGGGCAAAATCCTTGACACCAAGCCGATCCAGCACTTCAGTTCGCTTGAGGCTGCCTACGCCCATACACAGCGGGCATTCGATTTCGCTGGCGACCGATGCTCGGTCGATTGTCGGATCGCATTCGGACTGCGGAGAGGAGCCGCTTGGGTTTGTCACACTCACAATGTACGTAGAATCGGGCAGACGCGGCCACTCTTGGAGGGTAACCTTCGCAAAATCTTTGGTTAGATTACCCCAATTTCTGGACGATTTTGCCAGAGTGTCCGTAGATTGTGAGTGGGGGAACGCCAGCCTGACGATTCAGGAACTCATCGAGGAACAGCGACGGCGCTTGCGCTCAGCGAACCCAGCAGAACGACTGGCGGCAGTGCTGCTGATTCCCAGCGTGCTGGCAAAGCGCCTACGCCTGCTGCGTGACCCCCAATTGGCGCAACTGCTGGAAGACGAAGTTTGGTCGCGCATGAACCTGCTTGCCCCCGAATCAACTATCTGTTTAGCGGCTGCGGATCGGCTGCGCGGGTACGTGAACCGTCAGCACAAACCTAACGAATCCGAGGGAGGAATCTAAGCTAATGAAAACAGCCGCCATTTATGTCCGCGTAAGCACCGCTGACCAGCATGTCGAAAGCCAGCTATATGATCTGCGCGAGCTTGCGGCGCAGCGCGGTTTGGAGGTTGTGCAGGAGTATAGAGACAGCGGAGTCTCAGGTAAGAGAGCGAGGCGTCCGGGGCTAGACGCGCTCATCGCCGATGCGCGGCGGAAGAAATTCTCCGTCGTGCTCGTCGCGGCGTTCGACCGAGTCGCGAGGAGCGTCAAGCACTTCTTGCAGGTCATGGACGAGTTCGACAGTCTGGGTGTCGTCTTCATCTCCCGGCGAGAAAACGTCGACACGAGCGGTCCGATGGGGCGACTCTTCTTGACGCTGATAGGCTCGATTGCCGAACTCGAATCGGACTTGATACGCGAGCGAGTTTTGGCAGGCATGCGGAGGGCAAAGCTGGACGGTGTGCGGATCGGACGCGCCCCGATGAACATAGATCGTGCAGCCATCGTCCGCGACCGACTGAGCGGCATGACTCTGACTGCGGTTTCAAAGAAGTGGGATATTTCCCGCAGTCTAGTTTGCAAATTGGTTAACCGGGCGAAGGCTGGTGACAGAGGCTCCATGCTGCCGCCGCCTCACATTGTTGATGTTGCTCGGGTTGCGGAGCCGAGTTCACCCGAGGCACGTTGGTGACGAGGGTATACGTTCGTGACTCATTCTGATCGACATGACCGCTGACGAACAAACTCGGCGAGAGACGGGCTCCACCCGCAGCGACCAGATCGGCAAGGTATTCCTTGTCGTCGGTCGGGACGTACGCAAGTGCTTGATCTGTGAAGGTACGTTCACGCGGCATGGCGCTGCCGAGCACGCTAAAGTTGCCTGCATGTCGGACACGACCCCAGAGACTGGGTCGAATGCTAACTGCCATCGCGGAGCCGCTTCAGATGACGGAACATGCGCTGGTGGAAAAGCATACGCGTTAATTGACGGCAAGGCAGAAAGCGGAAGACCTCAGCGCGGAATCTCCGTCTGACAAATATCGAAGAACCCGAAGGCCGCCTTCGGGTGTGCGTGCCGAATGGCATCCTTCAATGCTTCCAGAGACAATCCGTCCGTCTGCGGTGATTTCATGTCTGACCCACCAATGAAATTTTCGCCGTTCGTAGACCAACCATGTCCCGAAAAGTAGAAATAAAGGGTATCCCCTGTTCCCAGAGCCGAAACGACCCGGTTAAGCTGCGCGGCCAACTCCGCCCTCGGCGGATCAGTCAACATCGTGACCTGAACTCCTAGCTGCTTTAAAGCTTCAGACATTTTTTCTGCGTCACTGACCGCGTAAGGTAGCGAAGGAAGATTACCGTAACGAGAAGCTCCGATCACTAGCGCAACCTTTTTCCCCGCAGCAGAGCCATTGTCGCCAGCCACCACGAGGTCTGGGCTGCCCGAAAGCTCCATAAAAGGGCGGATGCCAAACCCTAGCAAGTTTTCACTCGCCCCACGCTCCATTCCTATGCCTTCAAAAGCCGTCGAGCGCATCGCGACATCCAGACGCCGATATAGCTCTCCGACTGTCAAGACCGAATTAGGACTGCTCTCTAAGTCGGTTGTCAACGCCTTCGTGAGATAGTATGTAAAAAATCCGGCGCGTAATTTGTTACTTTCATAGGCGGGTTGGCCGGGTGCTGAAGCAAATAGGAAGGCCGTGTCGGGTGGCAGGTTCGCATTCATGCCAACGATAGTGGCCAGACTTGACGCAAACTTTCGCTCCGCTTCGGGCAAAGTCGTATCATTTCCTGCCTTGTCGAGAATTTTGGCGCTAGCGGTCGTGGTGGAGTCGCCCAACTTCCGCATCGCGGTGATCCTTACGCTAGAGTCGGAATCTTGAACGAGGGCAGCCAGTATTTGCTGGCACATGTCGTGGTTCGACAATGTGGCTGGCAGCATTAAAGCGGCAATCCTCCGCTTCTTTGCATCCTTGCTCAACAACGGTTCGAGCAAATCACTCGCCAACTTCAATTCTTGGAGCCGTAAATCGGACTGCTCCTTCTGTGCAGCCATTTCAAGCTGTGCCTTGTTGTTCTCTTTAGTGACCGCAAGTTGACTCTCTTGAAAGAGAGTCGAGACGTAGATACCGATGACAGCGATGACAACGCTAGACAGAATGGAAGAAATAATTCCTGCCTTGTCCCACCAATCGCGATGTTGAGCCGGGTGTGTCATCAATCTTCCATCACTCGCTGCCGAGCGGTCTTCCACGGAGCCGCTTGTCACGTCGTGCTAGGGGGGCGATGTCCCAAGTTTAGACTCACTCAGAAGTCGCCCTGAAGAAATATCCCACAGCTTAAGGCCGCGATCAGCGGAGCGAACTACCAGAGAACGCCCATCAGGTGAGACAGCAAGACCGAGAATAGGCGACCGACCGTCGAATCTCTGAAGTGCTCGACCTGTCACGATGTCCCATTTGACTACGGAGCCGTCAAAACCTCCCGAGAAAAGTGTCTTGGCATCTGCATAGACCACGGCAGAAACGGGTCCGCTCTGCCCGTTCAGTGTAAGCAAGAGCTTACCTGATCCAATATCCCAAATGCCGACACGACCATCGTCTTGCCCAGCAGCAACCGTTTTACCGTCCGGCGAAACGGCGACCCCACCACCGTTGTTGACCGTCGCAAGCACGTTGCTGAGAATCCCTGCGAGGGTAATTTCGCCCGTCTTCAGTTGGCGGATTGTCTCTTCGCTAAATTTGGTCGGCGAGTTTTGGTTAAGTAAGTCCACCGCCCAGTCACGCAATCCTTCGGGGGTCTCCGAGGATTTCGGCTTCTCAAGAATAGATACTGCGAGTTTCACGTATTCTTGGCTCAAGTTCCGTTCTGATAGACGGTTCTGGATGACCCAGCCAAACACGGCGAGCACGACGGGTATCGCAACAAGCGATAGAATCTTCGCAATTTTCTCGATGTCGTAGCGTTCATTGCTTACAGCGGCCTCGCCGTTTTTTGTTTGATTATCACCCATTAGAATCCATGTACGCCGCGCTCGAACCAAGCAAAAAGAACAGCCCACAGAAAAGCTAACTAATCTTCTAGAGGTTCTGGCGTATCTACTTTCTTTGCACGCTGGGAAAAGAGCGTTGCCAACTCATGCGGGGAGGGTACTGCGAAATTCAAGGAACGTCAATTTCTAGTCGAACGGACGCCACTTGCGGACGATGGCAGCTTCGGAAGCGTATGCCGCCTGCCTCAAATGCAGCAGTCTAATGACCAATCCGATGTGGTCAGTCTGGTAAACCTATTTGCCCTTCTTTTGCCCGGTAGCCTTGAAGTCTGCGCCAAGCCTATCGAGCATTTCGTAGGTATCTATGCAAGGCACTCCCAGCGCCGCGCACACGTCAGGGATGCGAACCTTCTTCGCGTTTGGATGTCTGTTCGACTCGTGAGTGACAACGACGCCCTTCGTGTAAATAGCGTGCGCGATCAGCCACGGATCGGCTCCGCTCAAGAATTCGGCAGCATGCTGTTGCTCGTAGTTTTCCACCACGTAGTCGGCAACCGTTTGCATTGCTTTTTGCACGTCAGCATCGGGCTCTACGAATAATCCACTCTGGCGACGGGTCTTCATCCACTTGGCTAGATCATCACTGGGTTCCTCGTTCGTCACAATCTCTTGGTAAACCATCTTGGGACAGCGGATCGTTCCGGCGTTGATCTGCTCGTGCAAAAACGCCCAGAACACTCCGAATGTCTTGAATTTGTAAGGACCGTTCTTCGCTTGTATGAATACGTTCGAGTCGAGCCAGTAAGGAGGGGTTCCTGCCATTTAGCGTCTCGGCAACCCCTCAATCAGTTTTGGAAGCGTGCCAGTCTTCACGCCAAGTAATCTCGCAGCTTCACGGTATGAGACACCCTCAGCTTGGAGCGCTCCGAGGACAGTTTCCGTTAACCTACGACTGTTGCGGATCGGCAGCGTAAAGTAAAAGTTACCTCCCCCTTCTGACGGCTCTTCCGCTTCTTTTTCCTCGCGCTCTCTCTGCTTCTGCTGTTCTCTTTCGAGCAAGGTGAAGAATTGGTTGCGGGTGATCGCGTTCAGTTCGTAAGCTCTTCGGAGAATCACAATCGTGCTGACACGGTATTTTGCTGCGAGATTCTGGGCCGTCTGTTCAGTGAATGTGGCAGGCAGGGATTTCAAAAAGTCGGCGTGCGGGACCAAGACTTCCGCAGCGACACTGTTGCAGAAAGTCTCGACGGTATTCCTGAGTTCGGTCGGAATATCCTTCGGGTCTGGATTCGAAATACCACTCCTGTCGATCCAGATATGCACGAGTTCATGCACCAACGTGAAGATTTGCGCCGCTTTCGAATCTCGCCCATTTATGAAAACCAACGGCGCTAAGCCATCGCTGATGACAAAGCCTCTAAATTCGTTGACTGACAACCTACGACGGGTATTTCCCCCAACGATTCCACTGCGCATGACCAGAACCCCAACGCCTTCCGCGCTGCGGGTCAGTTCACGCAGGAACTCATCCCACGTGTGAGATGTTCGCCTGATCTGCTCGACAGAGAGCACGGCGGTCATGTCCGTCGCCACTCGGTCAACGCCATCTGCAACCCGGAATTTCCCTACAAAGGGAAGGCGCTTGGCGGCACGCGCTTCCAGATACTCCCGGTACCACTGGTGCTTCACGAGGACATCGTTAAGCAAGTCCAGAAAATCTGGGCTTACCTTTGCAGGGCGACCTTCGACCACGGTTCGGAGATCGGGTATCGGGGTCTTTTCGGCGGGGGGGTCTGAGAGAAATAAGAATCCAAATGGAATCCGAAGGCTCCTCGCCAAGTCCTGTGCCTTGCCGAAAGGGGGATGCGTTTCGCCACGTTCCCAAGCCTCGACTTCTTTCGGATCAGCCCCAAGAGATTTGGCTAACTGGGCTGGAGAGATTCCTGTGCGCTCTCTTGCCCACTGAGCGACTTTCGGAGTAATGAATG
>Ga0181530_10001248_pt1 | contig 32253 bp, 23 predicted proteins | sample PEATcosm2014_Bin_42_FD_119769 | JGI IMG/M metagenome (GOLD analysis project Ga0181530, IMG submission 119769) | Peatland microbial communities from MTU Mesocosm Facility, Houghton, MI, USA - PEATcosm2014_Bin10_60_metaG | ecosystem: Environmental > Terrestrial > Soil > Wetlands > Peat | place...
CGACCACACCCCTGCACGGCTCCTCGTGGACCTGCTGTACGGCTGCGGGCTACGGGTGTCGGAGCCCCTGGAACTGCGCGTCAAGGACATCCTTTGGAGCGAGCGCCAGCTTCTCGTCCGGGCGGCGAAGGGAGGCAAGGATCGCAGGGTGCCCATTCCGTTGGCATGCCTCGGTCCGCTCAAGGCGCAGGTCGCCAAGGCGCGCTCTGTCTGGGAGCGCGACCGGGCCGATGCCCCAAAGGTGGGAGTGACGCTCCCGTTCCAGCTGCGCAAGAAGTACCCGAAATCCGCTTTCGACTGGTCCTGGTTTTGGGTGTTCCCGGCCCCGGGCCACTGCACCGACCCGAGGTCCGGGGAGCGCGTCCGCTACCACCTGCTCTACGATTCCCTGCAGCGGGCCGTCCATGAGGCGTCGCTGAAGGCGAGCCTCGACATTCCGATCTCGCCCCATGTGCTTCGGCACGCCTATGCCACTCATTCGCGGGAGGCGATCGAGGCGCTGCGGCAGCTCATGGGGCACGTCTCCATCGAGACCACCGCCGGGTATCGGCACCCGGTCGTCGAGGCGGCAACAAACCCACTCGATGATCTGGTCGGCGGCTGATTTTAGCGTTCCTCTTCCCCGCATCCTAGGGGCGAAAGCCCGATTCAGTTCCCGGCAGACAACCGACGCGTCCGAAACTACCAGAGCGTTTCGGGGGAGAATACCCGAAATGTCGGGATTTCCCCTGTTTTTGTAATCTACGGACGCTCGGTACATTAGCCTCTGTTTCGGGCTTTCGGGATTTCTTCCCTAATTTCTTCTTTAGAAGAGAGGAGATATGAGGGTGTGGTATGTAGCCGGGAACGAAACGAGAAAAGAATCCCCGAAATCCCGACAGAAAGAAAATGAGGGGCCCAGCTTACGCGGCCTCGAAATGTGGCGTACCACAACCTACGCTATGGGAACCTCATCATCATCCCCCACTGTGGAACTATCGTCGTCTGCCGCGTCGGACGACCTCAAAGACCCCCTCAAGGACTCCAGCGCCGCCGACACGCCGCCGGAGAACGACGGCGCCAAAACGCCAGCTGATCCGGCGAAGAAAGGCGCAGCGCCAAAGAAGGACAAGTCGGTCGACTGGCGGCCGATAAGGGAGGAGATCCTCTTCCAGCACCCCGGACGGTCGGACACGTTCTGTCTGAAATTCCCCGGCGAGCAGCGCTTCAACGCCATCTCCCGCAAGGACGTCACCTCGGCTCTCGTAGGAGATTTCCACCATACCAAGGCCACCCTGCCGATCGTGTTCTCCGCCCTCCTGAAGGTGGGCAAGCGGCTCAAGGCGGTTGTTGACCACCCCTTCACCCCCCACGGGCTCTCCCGGAGCCGGTTCGGCGACCTGGCCCTCAACGTGGGCGGGCCGTGCCGGGCCGTCATCCCGGCCCCGTGCGTGGACCCGACCGATCCGAAGTGCGGCCAGCTGGACTACGACCCATCGAAGGCGGATCTTATCCGCGCCTTCGTCGAGGGCCTGGCCCCGGGAGCGGAGCAGTTCGGACGGCTGCACGACCTGAACCTGGTCCTCTGGCAGAAGCTCTACTCGGCCTGGGCGGGCAAAAAGAGGCTCGACTGCAAGAACCTGCCCGTCCTCCAACTCTACTCGGCGGCGCGCAACCTCGGAAAGAGCGCGTACGGCGTCCTTCTCGAGGCCCTCACCTGCTGCGAGCCGGACGATGTCTCGGACATCGTGGCCGGCCGGGAGAAGTTCAACGCGACGTCGCTGACCAAGCCCTTCAACCTGTGCGACGACGCGGAGTCGAACGACCGGGAGAAGGGCGTCTACCAGCAGAAGGTGAAGCACCTGACAAAGGCGCGAAGGTCCTCGGCACGCGCGATTTTCAACGCGCCGGAGACGGCCGCCTGGGGCGGCCTGACGGCGATTTTCGACAACCGGCTGGAAAACCTCATCGACGAAAAGGACATCGTTGTGATCATCAACTGCGGCGACGGCTACTCGGCGATCCGCGGCGTCATCAAGGCAAAGTACGCCGGGGACGAACTGGAGTTCTTCCAGGACTGCATGCCGCACTACGTCCAGTGGCTGCGCACCGAATGGAGGACGATCCATTTCCCCTCGGACCGCTTCCACGTCGCTCCCTGGTGCCCGCCGGAATTGACACGGCGAGGCCAGGTTCCGAGCCAGTGGGGGCTGCTCTACGATGCCCTTTACGCCTTCTTGGAGGGCTGCCCGTGGACCGTCGACAAGGCCACCGGCGAGGAGTATGCTGAATTCAAGGCTGGCGACCTCTATCAGGTCATGGCGACGGACGGCGGCGTGAACGCCATCGTGCGCGATTTCCGCCCGCATAGCATCGAACGGATGCTCACCGACATGGTCAATCGGGGGCATCCCTTGGTAACCGCCCGGGAATGCACCAAGTCGCACAGCAACATCTACCGCTTCCTGCGCGCCGGGCTCGGCTGAGGCGCCTGCCCATTGGACGGTAAAGTAACGGTGGCGCCGCTCCCGATCATCACGTACACTGTACTTGGCGCGCTGACCATAGCCAAACGGGACACCGTTTTTAACCCCGGGCGTGATGACCCCGGGGTTTTTCTTTGCACCCATGCTTACGCGTTGTCCCGCGAGCAGTACACTATACAGGCTATGCAACGCATCACATCACCCATCAGATCATCGGTCGCGCCCATGCGCGCCGCCTCCGCAACCCGGCTCCTGTGCGGGAGCGCCGTCAAGCAGTTCACACTGGACACCCTTAAAGACCGCCGGCCGCATCTTGCCTCCAAGAAGACCCGCGTGGGCTCCGACTTCTACGTCGTCATGGAGGCCCGGCTGAGGAGCGCCATCGGCGAGCACATCGATGACCTGCTGAGCGTGGGCAAGACCATCCGCTGAGCCATGAACATCTCACGCCAGTCCATCGCCCTGTTCGAAGCCTTCGCCAGCCGGTCCCCCGCCACCTCCGAGCATTTTGACTACGCCCAATTGAGCGTCCCGCCGGGGAGGCGGCCGAGCAGTTGCGCGCTGAGGCGTCGCGGCTGTTTCTGGAAGTCTTCAGCCCGGAGGCGTACGCCGGGCCGGACTGCGAACGAGACCTGACGCGGTACTGCTGGCATCGGACTCTGAGGGGGACGGCAAAATGACCGCGCGGCGCGCCTACGTTGAATGGTACATCCGGCAATATGCGGACCCGTCAATACCGCTTGAAGTGAACGTACAGGAAGCCAGATCTTACTGGAAATACTGCTGGTACAATGTGAGACACGAGTGGTGGCGGCCATTATCCATGCATGAAAAGGCTATGCTAGCCCGGATACCGAAACGGCTGCTCTGACAGGATGTGAAGTATACCATCTGTTCCCGAATGCGATGAACCCAACGACCCGAACTATCTCCCCCCTCGAACTGTTCGTTGCGGTCACTGCAGCCTCGCTCCCACCGGTTCCCGCCAAGCCGTTGAAGGGACTCGGGTATGCCCGCGTCCTGATGACTCAGATCACTCCGCCAGCGCCTGATGGGCGCCCGTCAAAGGGAACGAGCTGATTGGGCTAAGCAATGGCTCCTCCCGAACATTGGCTCGCTGCACGATGCGGCGTTTGCCGGCGCGATCTCCATGAAGAGCACTGAGTGGCCGGCGTTCTTGTCCTCGCCGGTCCCACCTGGAACCGCCCCGCGTCTGGCGCCAGCACCTAGGCCCGGAGCCGGCGGTCGCCGTGCGAGAGCATCGCGGTCCGCCTGTCCGGCAACAGATCGAACGTCGCGTTTCATCGACCCTCCGTTCTCAGTCCCTTGGACTTCGAGGCACGTAGCCCGCCGCCGACGCGTTTGACATGGGTTTTTGCAAGGGCAACTTGTCTAACGCCGCCGATCTGAAGAATCTTAGCGCAGCGGAGAATAGGACATGGCCGTTGACGACTGTTAGCACCTTGAAGACGATGAGGAAATAAATTAAATGAAGAAATGGATTTAAACATCAATGCGGCGGTTCCTAAAGATGGGACTTCAGGAATTGATCGCGAGGTGGAACGGCGGATCGTCCGCAAGGCGCTCCTGACTAGGATTAGCGAAGAGCGGCTGCTTCAGCTCTTTTCCGAAGGAAAACTTTCCGGCACCCTGCACACCTGCATCGGACAAGAGCTTGTGGGGGCGGTGATTACGGAATTACTTTCTCCCGGTGATGTTGTTTTTTCGAATCATCGCGGGCATGGACATTTTTTGTCGCTTACAGATAACCTGGAAGGATTGATTGCCGAATTGATGGGCCGCCAGAATGGCGTTTGCGGCGGCTTCGGCGGCAGCCAACATCTTTGTTTCGAACGGTTCTTCTCTAATGGCATCCAAGGTGGCATTGTGCCCGTTGCAGCAGGGGTTGCCTTTGCAAAGAAACTGGATGAAACCGAGGGCATCGTTATCGTCTTTATCGGCGATGGCACGTTGGGCGAAGGCTCGATCTACGAGGCGTTCAACCTAGCGGCTAAATGGCAGCTACCGCTCTTAGTCGTGCTCGAGGACAATGGCATCGCTCAGTCCACACCGCAGCGACAAACGCTCGCCGGATCCATCGCAAGTCGCGCAGCGGGGTTTGGACTCGGTTACGCCTCCTCCGACACATGGAATTGGCAGGAGTTGCTCTCCCAGGCGCGCCAGGCGGTAGACAGCGTCCGCAGTGGTGCCGGGCCCTTCCTATTGCACGTCAAGACCTACCGCCTCAAGGCTCACTCGAAAGGTGACGATACCCGGCCACGAACGGAGGTGGAAACGTTTGAGCGCAAAGATCCGGTGAATCAGCTGCTCGCCGATCCGGCATGGACCGCCATGGTTGACGAGTTGCGCACCCGGGTAGGGACCGCGGTGGCGGCTGCGGAAAGTTCTCCTACGGCGGACTACTCTCCGCCTGCGACTCAAGCTCCCAGCTCGATTGAGTGGCACACGGCCATCGTGCCGAAAGAACGGCTCGTGCGGGCACTTAACCACTGTTTTTCCGATGTCATGGGACGTGATCAGAGGGTGGTTATGATCGGGGAGGACATTGAGTCACCTTACGGAGGCGCTTTCAAAGTAACCGAAGGCCTTTCGGATGCCTTTCCCGGACGGGTCCGCAATTCGCCCATTTCCGAAGCTGGAATTGTCGGATTGGGGTCTGGTCTCGCGCTGATGGGTTGGAAGCCGGTTATTGAGATCATGTTTGGCGATTTTCTGGGACTTGCGTTCGATCAGTTGATTAATCATGCGGCCAAGTTTCAGCGGATGTATAATGGGCAGGTTGGGGTCGATCTAATCGTGCGCACGCCCATGGGCGGGCGCCGCGGCTATGGCCCGACCCATAGTCAGACCCTCGACCGCCACTTTCTGGGGGCACCCGGATTGCGTGTCCTTGCGTTGAACAATCTACTGCGCCCCGATTCCCTGTATGTTCCGCTGTTCGAAGCGCACTGCGGTCCCACCTTGGTCCTGGAAAACAAGCTCGCCTATGGTGCCTATCTGCATGCCGAAACTGCGCCCGGCTTCACTTTGATGCATTCGAGTGAGCGCTTCCCCACCGCCTGGCTGGTCCCAGCCGCGCGCAAGGTGGATATAACGCTGTTGGGCTACGGCGGAATGAGCGAGATATTGGTAACTGCGGCGGAGCAGCTGTTCCAAGACCACGATCTGTTGGCACAGGTGCTTTGCCCTAGCCAAATCTATCCTTTCGACGCCACTCCGTTATTGCCGGTTCTTGCAAGCTCCGCGAAAATGCTGATTGTTGAGGAAGGTCAAGGTTTTGCGGGTTTCGGTGCCGAGGTTCTGGCGCAGGTAGCAGAATTGGCATCGGAATTTCTTGGTGAGGCCCGCCGCGTTGTTCCACCGCCGGATATCATACCGTCTAGTGGAAAAATGGAGAAGCTCATGCTGCCCTCTCTGGAGTATGTCATTGCTCAAGCCGTGGATATTTGCCGATGAAGACTATAATCGCGGTTCCGACGATCAACGTTAACGACGAGGTGGTCGTACTTGTGCGTTGGCATGTGCCTGACGGAACGCATGTCGATGCCGGCGCACCGCTTGTTGACGTGGAGACGACCAAGGCCATCGCAACGGTGCAAGGGGACCATTCCGGATGGTTGAAGCACTGCCGCAAGGAGGGTGACGAAGTCCCGGTTGGGGCCGAAGTAGCGTGGGTTTTCAGTTCCGCAGAGGAATTAGCTAATGCTTGTTCAACATCGAATCCGCCGTGTGAGCAGCCTGGGCCACATCCGGCAATTGCCTCACCGGGGCTTGAACTGCGGGCCACGAGCAAACCCGAACCGATTAACATATGCTCGCAGCACCCATTTACGCGACTTTCTGGGGCAGCTAGGAAATTGGCTGCTTCGTTGGGCGTTGATCCCGCACGCTTAGAGGAAGCAAAGCTTGGGCTTGTGACCAGCGCAGGGCTGCGGGCCTTTCTAGAGCTGCCGGCGGCATCGCCGGGCGACGGCGGGCTCCGGAGCGAGCGCATAACCTTGAGCAAACGTGCCGAAATCGACGCCTTGCGAGCCGGCGCGGGCGAGCACCTGAGGAGCTCGCTCTCGATAAATTTCGACTCGGCGGGAATGCGAGCCTTCGCCGAAGGCGCCGGGTATGGATTGCTGCCCCTAATCTTGGCGGAACTCGGCTCTTTGCTCGCAGAGAATCCACGGTTTACGGCCTACTATGATCGAGATCAGGTCATCTATTACGATGCGGTCAACCTCGGCGTCGCCATCGACATCGGTCATGGGTTGAAAATCGCCGTGCTTCGAAACGCTGACCGAATGGATCCTGACGAAATCTCCAAGCAACTCGCGGAACGTACACTCGATTGCATAGAAAACAAGCTGGCTATCGAGAATGCTAGCGGTGGCACATTCACTGTGACCGATCTTTCGATGTTCGATATTCTACACTTCCAACCGCTCATCAACGGCCGGCAGTCTGCTATACTCGGGATCGGGGCAGACGCCGCGCAAATGGGTTATCCTATGTCGCTAACCATCGCCTTTGACCATCGCGTGCTGACGGGACGCGAAGTCGGAAGTTTTCTTCAAGTATTGCGTGATCGATTGCTGCGCTATGCAGAGGTCGATGCCTCCGGCCCGCCCGCCCATGTGTGCGACATGTGTTTAACCGACTTGGCCTCCTATTACAAAGAATTTGGAAAAGAACGCAGTGCCGTGATGACGCAGTATATGCGGCCGGACGGCAAAGTCGGCCTGATCTGTCACCGCTGTTTGATGGGGTATCTTTGATATGCATCCGGCGCTAGAAATCATTGCCCATCTCGGCCGCACTGAGCCGAGTATGCTGCGCCCGGAGCAAACGTTGAGCAGCCTGAAGCTTAGCAAGTCACTTGGATTAAATGTGCTGCGAAGCGCGTTAGAGCGAAAATTCCAAAGGAAACCGTTGTTATTCGGACCTAGCACGACCATCGGTGAGGTGCTCGCGCAAATTGATCCTGGTAGCGCGACGGCTGCTGAAACAAACATCTTACCGTTGGCTGCGCGCAATCCTGCGCGTTGGAATAGACCTGCAATGATTCCTTCGGTGAAACCGGCCAGCATCGACAACATGACATTCGGCCACGGCATCGATATTCAAGAGATCGCAAGCCTGCCCGATCCGCCAGCAGTGCCGGAGGCAGATCCGTTTTTTAATGACCATTTTGCCGCAACAGAGCTAGCGGCAGTCAAAACGAGGCCAGACGCGCGTGCGCACCTTACCGGTCTGTGGTGTGCAAAGGAGGCAATCCGGAAATCACATCCTGATCTCCTTCAGACGGCATCGCACGAAATCATTATTTCCCATGATTCAAATGGTCGGCCTATTGTGCACTTCAGTAATGCCGACATTCAGCACCGCTTTGAGGTAACCTTGAGCATTAGCCACAGCGCAGCCTACGCAATAGCAAGCGCGATAATACGCACAAGGCGATAACGCCCGGTTCGGCTGCCTTGCGACTGCTGCAGCCACTAAGCACAGGAACGCTGAAGAGCTATCCTTCGAGCCAAAGTCCGCGCCTGAGAACAGGCAGGTATCCCATGCTTAAGGGCGTTGTTTGCATTGCGCCGCTTGCCGTTTTCGGTTCTTGGTCCTGAGTATTTGTCCTATGGGGCTTGCCGATCCGACCTTCATATCGGCCGTTTCTATCCCCTAAGTGGGTGGCTCATTGACGTGGCCTGCGACGGGTGGAAGTAACGATGCCTAAGCCGAAATTGGATTTTGGTGGTCTCTGCGGCCAAAACCCAAGTGCTCGACCACATCATCATCGGGCCTGACATCGACGACCCGCTGGTCCGCGGCTACGACTCTTTTCGCGAGGAGGTGGGCCTTCTTTAAAAAAGCCTCTTCATGCGGACAATCCCGAACACACCAATCCGATCTAACCCGTGCCCCTGCCCTGCTTTTCAATTCTGATATTTGTTCATGCGCGTCAATTGCTGTTTTCCGGCTCGCCATACCTTGAGCGCCACAGTTCCAAGAGTTCCTTGTTCTCGATCTTAGTGGTAGCGTAATACTCGTTCGTCACGGTAGGCGACGAGTGCCCGAGTTCCAGTTGCACGATCCAAAGCTTGCCGGTCACTGTGGCGCGGAAGCATCCGTAAAGTTTCCGCAATGCGTGAAGCGGCTTGTTGTCGTCGATCCCATGGTACCGCAAATAAGAAAGGGTTCGGTCGACTGTGGCGACGCGTTGAGACCGGTTGCCTTTGAGGGTGCGCTGATCGCTAACCACATCCGCAGGCGATGTCAGCTGGAAGAGCCTGCTCCATGCACCTTTGTTCTTGATACTCCGTTTGCGGCCGCTCTTTGGTATGAACGCGTCGGCCTCCTGTACTGTTATGGTTCCCTCTGTCGTCATCCAGCCCCAGCGCGCCTCCAGGATTTCCTCACGCCGAAGACCAAACCAAAGCGCCATGATAAGAACCTTTTCACGCTCAGGATCCTCCTTGTTCGCCCAGTTGATAATCTGCGAGATGACCTGGTCCCCTGGAGGCGTGTAACCCTTGCCATCATTTGTGTAAGGTGCGACGCTAGTGAACCCGCTCAGGTCCGGCATGTGAATATGCTCATCCTCGTAGAGCTCAAGGGCCTTCTTCGAGAAGGTCGCTTGGGCATTGCCGAGGTAAGAATTGGCCGAGCGCTTGGCCCTGGACCTCGCTTCGCCGTCCGGCACTCGAGCTACAAACGCCTCCTTAAAGTCTCGCGCAAGTTTAGCAGTGAGGATGTCAACCGGCATCTTCCGGTACTTGTCCAAGTTCAGCTTCCTCCCTCGCTGGTAGGCCGGCAGCTGTTTCCCCTCGGCAAAGGCCAATGTGTGGCGGACCACCAGGAGCAGGTCTGTCCGGTATTTCGTCGCCGTCCGCTCTTTGAGGTCGAGGCGCGTGAGGTGGCTGGCGTGGCAATCGAGCACCTCGCCGAGGGTGGCATATTTCACCGCCGCGGGGAGAGGCGACGGCACAGACGAAGCCGTGCTTGGCGCACTAAAAAACTCCCGCATGACATCGGGCAGTTCCTTTCCCGGTAACCTGAGAAAATTCTTGATGTTGTCAGCTAACTCTGCGCTCTTAACTTTTCCCGGAAAAAGCCGCAGACGGGTGACTCTGCCGCCTCGGTACAACTTCAGGTAATAGTTCTTTGAGCGATAAATCTTGCCCCCATGCTTGCAGCCGATGCGGACGATGCTGTTTCCCTGCGGCGTCTCTTCGACCAGATCCCATTGAGCGCTCGGCTTTTCGGGCATGGAAACATTCTGGTCGATTCTGGTTGGTTTTTCAATGAGAAATGGCATTAAATGGACTATCAGAATGAGCGGGAAAGCAGGCTGAATTACATAGCAAGATATTAATGTACAATAACTTACGGAGAGGTGACAGAGTGGCCGAATGTGCATGACTGGAAATCATGTGTACTCGAAAGGGTACCGAGGGTTCGAATCCCTCCCTCTCCGCCATTTCCAATGGGTCACTGCTGGTTCTTAAGGAAGGCCTGGACCTCGCCATGCGTCCCGCAAAGGTGGAATACGAGGCCGTCTTTCTCTCGCTGAAAGATTAGCCTCAAGTCAAGTCCGCATCGGCATTCCATAAATGGCCTAATTCGCCTCAGCCCGATGCCTGCGTGTAGATGCGGATGCCCAAATACCGTACCCGCGGCTTGCATCGCCAACAATACTTCTTGGCGGCGACTTGGAAGGACGCTCTTAAGGAAACGCGGAGTCGCTAATAATCTCACGGAGCGAGGTCATCCGCCGATATAATCTCACGGAGTTTTCCAGTTCGGCGAGCCTGCGCAGACTCTGATTTCATGATTGCTCCAGCCTTCACCGCTTTGTCGGAGCCCAAACCATACTCGTTTACAAAGTAGGCCGCGTCCGGCTCCATAACGGCAAAGGGGAGGCCGCGACGATTCACGAGCTGCGTCAGCGCCATAGAAACGTATGACCCTGCATCAAGGCCGATGCTCTTAAGAACGGTGTCGCTCTTTTTCTTCAGGTTGCGATCTATGCGGGTGCGAATTTGAACGGTGGCCATGCCTCAAAAATGCTCAATATGGCTCAGGCAGTCAAGCGTCGTATCCCCGCCAGACATTAGATTCCTGCGATATTTGTTTCCAAATTCACAATTCCGCCCTTTCCCCCCGTGCTAGGCTCTAGCAAAAATGCTCGTTTTCGGTGCGGTTAGCCCGGGAGCAACGCACGTGGCAGCATTCGAATCCCCCTCTCTCCTGTCCGAATACTGCACACGAGATGCAGGCTAGCTACCGTCTAAAAAAGGATCCAATTCGAAACACTCAGGACGCTGGATTCTTGCTGTCGCGCTCCATAGGGATTTGATTCACGTCAGTTCAAAGTTAAAACATACTTACTCCGCCATCTTTAGACGCCGTTTGGAGATTGGCCTGATGGGAGCCGCTAATCTGCCAGGTGGGGAGGGAGAATGGCGCCTGCACACCGGTTCCTCGGACCCTGGCGCCACGTTCCACAGGCCCATGTTCTTCTTCCGGGGGAATCGGTGGCGTTAACCGGCGGATCAGGTTCTCGATGCAACTTAGACTGCTGAAGCCTTCCTGGACCGAGCCGACAATTGTGCTTTGCCTGTGGATCCCCGCAGCCTGCTGCGTGTTCCTGATTGGCTTCTTGGCTTCACTCGCCCTTTCTTTGGCTGGGCGGGCCTTTACGCTGGAGGATGCGATCATTTCCGACCTGCTGTCGCCGGAAAACAATCCTCGCGGTTACCTTTTCGCCGCGATCGCGACGTCGGCGGCCGGGCTTCTGCTCCTGCCTGCAGCGGCCCTGTTCGAGAAGGGGTGGGGTCAAACTCACCTGCGCTTGGCGATGCTGGGGGCCTGGCTCTACCGGATCAGTTTGGTCGCAACCATCGTGATCGGCATTTCGACCCCGTTTCAGACCCCGTACATTCCCGTGCATGTCTGGCTGGCGTATTTCGGATACACGAGCGCGGCAGCGGGATTGGCCGTGTGCCTCAGCCTTGCCGCCCGCTCGTCCGCCCCGGCCCGCGTCCCATTGGGAATGCTCGCGGCGCTCCAAACAGGCGCCCTGCTGTATCTCGTTTACGAGTTCTTCGGTCCCAATGACTTCCTGGGAAGCCGCTGGTTTCTTTCCTTTTGCGAATGGGCGCTCTGCGCCCTGATCGCCGCCGGCACGGCGGCCGCGGCGGCAGCTTCGAACGCAGCGCCAATTCGGGCGGAAAGGGCTTGCGAGCGATGAGGGACGCTGCTCGGACCTGAGTTTTCTTGCGCTTGAGTCTGCGTGAGAGGACCAGCGGGCGCCGGATTCTCTCCGCACCGACCCCTTTCAGATCCCGGCGAGTCCCCCTTTCAATGCTTGCCGGCCTGCTGGAGTGCGGCCAGCGCGTTCTGGGCCTCGGGAAAGTCGGGTGACAGGCGCAGCGCCTCCCGATACTGGGCGGCCGCGTCGTCCAGCCGCCCGGCCATCCCCGACAAAGCGAGGCCCAGGGCGTAATGCGCCTCCGCCGAGTCCGGTTGCAGCCGCACCGCCTCCCGGAAGGCACCGGCCGCCGCCGGCAGGTTTCCCAGCTGAAACCAGCTCACCCCGAGATTGTGCCATCCCGGTGCAAAACTCGGCTGGAGGCGCAGCGCCTCGTCATACTGGGTGATGGCGTCGCTCAGCCGCCCGGCCATCTTTGACCAGGCGTTGCCCAGATTGTAATGGGCCTCGGCAAGATCCGGCTGCAAACGCAGCGCCTCCTCATACTGGGCGATCGCGTCGCTCAGCCTACCCGGCATCTCCGACAAGGCGTTGCCCAGGTTGGCATGCGCGTCGGCGAGATCCGGCCGAAGGCGCAGCGCCTCCTCAAATTGGGCGATCGCGTCATTCAGGCGCCCCGGCATCCTCGACCAGGCGAGGCCCAGGTTGTTGTGCGCCTCGGCCAGGTCCTGCTGCAGGCGCAGCGCCTCCTCATACTGGGCCACCGCGTCATTCAGCCGCCCCGGCGTCTTTGCCCAGGCGCTTCCCAAGTTGTTATGCGCACCGGCAAATTCCGGCTGCAGGCGCAGCGCCTCTTGATACTGGGCCACCGCGTCGTTCAGCCGCCCCGGCGTCTGCGACCAGGCGAGCCCCAGGTTGTTGTGCGCCTCGGCCAGGTCAGGCTGCAGGCGCAGCGCCTCTTCGTACTGGGCCACCGCGTCGTTCAGCCGCCCCGGCGTCTGCGACCAGGCGAGGCCCAGGTTGTTGTGCGCCTCGGCATAATCCGGCTTCAGGCGCAGCGCCTCTTCAAACTGGGCGATCGCGTCATTCAGACGCCCCGGCATCCCCGACCAGACGAGGCCCAGATTGTTGTGCGCCAGCCAGCATCCGGGGTTCTTCTCGAGCGTCGCCTCATACAGGGTCGGGGCATCGCGATATATCCCGCACTGCCGCCACGTGAGGCAGGCCAGGCCTCCGAGGATTGCCGCGGCGGCGATCTCGGGAGCCCGCAACCTGGCGATTGAGCGGATGCGGGGCCCGCTGGTCCCGGCAGCCGAAAGCCGCGGTCCCGCCGTGCCGCGCCCCGCGAGGCCCACGTTTGCCTGCGATCGCCACTGCTCCCAGGCCGCAGCCGCCATGGCGACGACCCCGATCATCGCAAGATGCGCATAATGGTCGGCCACCAGGGAGTATTTCATGAAGTACACGTCGGTGAAGCCCATTACCGGCGCCAGCATCACGCAGAAATAGCCCCAGGCGAACAGCAGTGGGCGGGCCCGGCCCCTGCGATTTCGCCAGAGAAGCGCCGAGACCGCTATCGCGGCCAGCGGCGCGATCCACCACCACAGGTCTCCCGTTTGGATACGCCATTGCGGATACACGAACATCAGGTTCAGCGGCAGGAGGATCTTGTAGAGGTAAAACCATACCACGGCGCCAGCCCCGCAGAGCCGCTCGAAGAAGCCCGCATTCCGAATAACCTCCGCGAGACCGTGCCGTTGAAACAGTATGTCAACGATCGTGAACACAGCGGCCACGGCAAAGAAGGGCAGAGTGGCCGCCAGGCCCCTCGCTGACAGCTGTCTTCGCCAGGCGAGCAGCCCCAGCAGCACCACCGGCAACATCGCCACCGATCCCTTGCTGAGCATTCCCAGCATGAAGGAAAGGAGGCTCAGACCGTACCAAAGCGCGCTGCAGCGCCATCGCACGGGCGGCTGGGCCCCCGCAATTGGGGCGGCGGCAATTCCCGATCTCGTGAAGGCCAGGACCGCCGCCAGGAAGAACAGCATCGCCATCAGGTTCTTCAGCTGGGTGATCCACGCGACCGACTCCACGTTTACCGGATGGACGGCGAAGATGAACGCCCCCAGGAAGGCGCCGGGGATGCGCAGCCGCTGCAGGACCCTCCACAGCAGCAGCGCCTCGATGACGTGCAGGGCGAGATTGGTGGCGTGGTAACCCAGGGCGTGCATTCCCCACAGCCGCCATTCGAGCCAGAGCGTGGTGGAGGTGACCGGCCAGTAATCAGGCGCCTCCCGGGTGAACCAGAACCGGTAAAGGCCGTCCGACGCCCTGATGAGCTTGTTCTGGGTGAGGAAGGTGTCGTCGTCCCAGATGAATCCGCCCCTTAGGGCCGGCAGATAGGCGAGGACGGTCGTGCAGACGATCAGGGCCCCAAGCGCAATCGTCGTGGGGATTACTGGCCGCGAGCTGGCCGGCCCGGAGGGGGATGCATTCACCACCGGGAAATTCATGCAAGCCACGCGGCTCGCAGCAACCGCCTAATCGACGAAGGCCTGGCGAGGTTCAAGCCAGCGGATCCGGACGCACTCGGTCGCTGCTGCGCCTGTGGGCACACTCCTCCCAATCCCGCCGCCAGCGCGGCACATCACCACCCCCAATAGGAGACCGGCGCGGCCGCCGGTCAGCCCGCCTTTCCTTCATGCCTCGATTTCGCGATCTCCGCATTTCGGACGATCACGAACGCAATCAGGGCAAAAATGAAGAAGACAAGCAGAGCCCAAGCGAGGCCCTGAAGCGTCCCGATGATCGCTCGGTAAACCTCGAGAACCCATCGCTCATTCGTGAGCTCGACAATCTGCGCCCCCTTGACGGCCGGAGCAGTGATGTATTTCTGCAGGTCCCCAATGTTCACCCCGCTCGAGATTCCGACTACGTAGATTGCGAACATCAGGTACCGGCACCAAACGGAGCTAACCTCGTCGGCAATGATCCGCCTCAGTATCTGGCCCGCGGGCTTTCTGAATACCAAGGCAACGATCGTGGAAATCGCCGCAGCGACCAGGAACGTGACGATGAGTAGCGTAAGAAACATGATGCCCCCTTTTTGTTTATTGTTGCTAGTGGTGCCCCCTTGGCTGGTGCGGAGTATACCGATCCTGACTCTGGGGTGTTAATTGAAAAACCCAATGCGGCGCATCGGATCCTTCAATGGCCCCCAATGCGCGCCATCTCGGCCAGGCGGCCATTCGGCGGACCCCGGGGCCGAGGCGTTATATCCGGTACGTGAAGAGTCCCTGTCCCCGGGGGCAAGGAAGCTGACCCGACGGGTTCAGCCATCTTGGGCCTGCGGAGGCGCGGCCGGTCCGGAAGGCCTCCGATCGCTTCGCGCAACATGAGACGGCATTCCCGCGTCGCTGGGCCCCGTTCGGCGTTGCGTCCAGGCCTCGCGGGCACAGCCTCTGCGCTCATGTCCAAGGAACTGAAACCCAAGGGAGCGTCCGCTGGGCCTCTGTATTTTCCCATGCCGCCGACCGGAGGGGCGCCACTGCCCTTTTCAGAGGCTGTCAGGTTGGGTGACACGCTATATGTCTCCGGGCAGATCGGGATTCTTCCGGGCAGCCTCACCCTGGCGCCGGGGGGAATCAGACCCGAGGCGCGCCGGGCGCTCGAGAACATCAGGGCGATTCTGGAGCGCCATGGCAGCTCATTGGAGCATGTCGTCAAATGCACTGTCTTCCTCGCGGACATCGCAGAGTGGCCGGCGTTCAACGAGATCTACCGCGAATTCTTCGGCGCGAACCTTCCCGCCCGCAGCGCGCTCGCCGCGAGCGGACTCGCCCTTGGCGCGAGGGCCGAGGTCGAGTGCATCGCATTCGTGCCCGGGACGGGATAACGGATGCACCGCGCCTATCAGGAGCCGGATACGATACATCGAATGACCACGACGCTTGAACCTGTCCGCCCCATAGGGTTGGCCGAAATACGGGAGGCGCGCGCGCGCATTGCGGGGACCATCGTGCGCACGCCCCTGGTCCGCCTGGAACTGGGGCCGGGTTACCCTGACGTGCGGCTCAAGCTCGAGAACCTGCAGCCGATCAACGCCTACAAGCTGCGGGGCGCCGCCAATGCCGTGGCAATGCTGCCCGAGTCCGACCGCAGGCGCGGCGTGTGGACGATCAGCGCTGGAAACGCGGGGCAAGGCGTGGCCTACGCCGCGAGGAAAGCGGGCGTGCCTTGCATGGTCGTTGCGATCGAGACGGCGCCGGCCTCGAAGATCGAGCGGATGAAGGCGCTCGGCGCGAGGCTCATTCTGGTCCCCTACGACGTCGCGTGGAAGGCCCTCGAGGAACGTTCGTTCCCGGGGGCGGAAGGGACATTCGTGCACCCGTTCGACGACCACCATTTCATCGCCGGCCACGCAACCATGGGATTGGAGATCCTTGAGGACGCGCCCGACGCGGCGGCGGTCATCGCCAGCATAGGCGGCGGGGGCCTAATCTCGGGCGTCGGCAGCGCCGTCAAGGCGCTGAGGCCGGAGATCCGGATCTGGGGCGCCGAACCAGAGACGGCCGCGCCCGCCGCACTCTCGTTCGCCATGGGCTCCCCGCAGGTGTTCAAGGAATGGAAGCCCTCTTTCGTCGACGGAGCAGGTGGCCAGAGCGTCTTCCCGCGCATGTGGCAGCGGATGAAGCCGCTGGTGGACGGCTGCATCGTGGTCAGCCTGGAGGAGACGAAGAGCGCGATGAGGCTCATGGCGGAGAAGGCTCGGGTCATATCGGAGGGCGCGGGAGCCCTGCCGCTAGCCGCCGCGTTGACGGGCAGGGCCGGCCAGGGCCCGATCGTCGCGATCGTCTCCGGCGGCAACATTGACCTGAAGAAGTTCTGCGAAATCATCGGATCGGCAGCAGGCTGAAATGCCCGGGCCCCAAACTATTACAGCTCAATCGGATCCGAACATTCCGTCGGCTTGGCATCAATGCGGCGGAAGGCTCGAATCCGCCCCTATTTGCCGGACTTCGGGCTCCCCCGGGGCCGCGATCCCCCTTCGCGCCGAGCCGAAAGCCGTCGCCTAGCCTGTCCAATCGGGGCCGCGCACACCGGCACGCCCGCACGGGCGGCTTACATGAACCGGCGCCCCGGCCATGTTTCCGGGCGCGCCCAAAAGGCGTCATCCCGCCCCCCATAGTATGACTCGAGCACCTGATCCATGACGCGCGAGGTGCGCCGAGCCGACTCCCCTGTGCTCGGGCAGACGCCGCGGCCAAGCAGGTCATCGACCACGCTCTGGATGAGCGGCTGCGCGACATGCGCCGGATACGGCAGGTCGATGAGCTGCATCCCCGCGGCGCCCTCCCACCTGAACGGCTCCGACCTGAACATCGGAAACGCGACCTCCCCTTCCGTGCCCGCGATGCGCATGGTGTCGTCGCGCACGGCATCCGCGAAATTGCACGCCATCGATCCCGGCGCGCCGGAGGCCGTGCGGAAACTGACGGCAACGGTGTCCTCCACGGAGTAGCCCGAGGCCAGGTTAGCAGCCCTGCCGGCGACATCCGTCAGAGGCCCGACAAGATAGTCCAGGAGGTCAAGCGCGTGCGACGCGAGGTCGAGGAAATAGCCGCCGCCGGCAAGCTCGGCATCGTGGCGCCACTCGCCGCCCTTGCGGTGATTCGGCTCGCAGAGCCGGTAGGTCACTCCCGTGACACGGCCGATGGAGCCAGACCTGAGCAGCTCCTCCACCTTCAGGAAGCAGGGCAGGCGGCGACGGTAGTAGGCCACGAAGAGCGGCAGCCCCTTCGCCCTAAAGGCCTCAACCATGCGGTCGCACTCGGCGGCGTGGCGCGCCATAGGCTTCTCGACATAGGCAGGCTTCCCCTCAGCGGCAACCGCGAGGGCGTAGGCGGCGTGCGACCCGGGGGGCGTGGCGATGTACACGGCGTCGACCCCGGGGTCGGCAATGAGAGCGTCGGCGCATTCGTACCAGCGGGGAACCCCATGGCGCCTGGCGTAGTCGGCCGCCAGCGCGCCGTTCCGCCGCATCACCGCCACGAGCTGCGAGCCCGACGCCTTCTGGAGGCCGGGCCCGCTCTTCCTCTCGGTCACATCGCCGCAGCCGATGATGCCCCAGCGCACCACCGTGCGTCCCGAGAAGTGCCCCGTTGCAGCCATGGCAACAAGGATCGGCCGTCCCGGCCCCAGGGCGCAACCATAGTCGTTGGCGTTTCCCGGGGAGGCGTGGCCGCGATCACCCGGCCCCCGGGGCGGGACTGCCCGGCCCCACGACCGGGCGCACGCTTGAAGCCGGATGAAGGCATTCGCTGACGATGCGCTTGAGCTCGGCGGCGCCGAAGGGCTTTTGAAGGAAGAAACTGGCGGATGTCCGCACGAAGTCGTGCCCAAGGAGATCGGAGCTGTAGCCGCTTGTGAAGAGGGCCTTCAGCTCCGGGCGGTCGCGCCGCAGAATCTCCACGAGATCGCGTCCGGTCATCCCGCCCGGCATGACGACATCGGTGAAGACGAGGTTGATCTTGTCGCGATTGGCCGCCCACAGCTCGAGCGCCGCCCGCGGCGATGCCGCCTCGAGCACGTTGTAGCCCCCGCGCTGAAGTATGGTGCAGCTGGTGAGGCGCACCAGGGCCTCGTCCTCCACGACCAGGATCGTCTCGGCCCGCGTCTCGCGCGGCTCGCCGGTGTCAGGTTCGGGCGCCGGCCCCGCCGACGCATCGATGCACGGGAAGTGGACCCGAAACTCCGTGCCCACGCCGACGCTGGAGTCCAATTCGATCCACCCCTGGTGCTGCTGGACAATGCCGTACACCGTTGCAAGGCCGAGGCCCGTGCCCTTTCCGACCTCCTTGGTGGTGAAGAACGGGTCGAATATCCTGGGCATGATGTCCGCGGAAATGCCGGAGCCCGTGTCTGCCACGGCAATGCACACGTAGCGGCCGCCCAGCGCCTGCGGCACACGCCGTCGGTACGCTTCGTCCCGCTCGACCAGCGAGGTCGCGATCGTGAGGCGGCCGCCGCGAGGCATCGAGTCCCTCGAATTAACCACGAGATTCAGGAGCACCTGCTCGATCATGCCGTTGTCCGCAAAGACTTGCGGCAGATTGCCGGCGAGCTGCACCTCGAACGTGATGTCCTCGCCGATCACCCTGCGCAGGAGCCTCGAAGTATGCTGGATCACCGCATTGATGTCGAGGGACGTGCGCTGGATCATCTGCTTGCGGCTGAAGACGAGCAGCTGCCGAGTGAGACCCGCGGCGAACGTGCTGCTCTGCGCGATCTGTTGGACAGGCTCGTTGTATTCCTGGGGAAATTTCTCGTCGGCGAGGAGGAGCGAGGCGTTGCCCTGTATGACGGTGAGGATGTTGTTGAAGTCATGGGCGATGCCGCCCGCGAGCTGCCCGATGGACTCCATGCGCTGCGCCTGGCCCAGCTGCTCCTCGAGGCGCTTTCGGTCGCTGATGTCCGTGAGGGAGCCGCGCACGAGATTCCGGCCGACCGCCGGCAGCCGGACGAGCCGCAGCTCGACAGAAATCGGCCTACCGCGCAGGCTCTGGGCCAGCCACTCCGCCGCGGGCGTCTCGCCGGCAAGCGTGCGGCGGATCAGCTCGCGGACGGCCTTGTCCGAGGCCCGCCCGTCCGCCTGCAATTGCGGCGAGAGCCGGTCGATGTCGACCGCGAGCAGCTCCTCGCGCGACGCCTCGAACATCCGCAGCGCGTTCTCGTTCGCGTCGGTGACCTGCCGGGAATCGGAGTCGAACACGATGATCGCCTCGGGCGCCGACTCGACCAGCGTGCGAAAGCGCGCCTCGCTCTCGCGCAGGGCAGCCGCGGCGCGCTCCCTCTCGGTTATGTCCCGGACAACGGTCACCGTGCAGTCCGTGTCGCCGATCTTGATCGACTCCATCGAAACGGAGCACGTGCGGATCCCGCCGCCCTTCCTGCGGAGAAGAAGCGAGACGTCCTGAACCCGGCCGTTGTTCCGGAACTCCTCGATAACCCTGTCGCGATCCCTGGACGAGTTCCACAGGTCGAGGCCGACCGCCGTGTGCCCGAGGACCTCCGATCGGTCATAGCCGAAAAGCCGCGTGAAGCCCTCGTTGATGTCGATGAAGACTCCGTCCGAATTCTGGGTGATGGTGATCGCGTCGGGGCTCGCCCGGAACGCCTTCGAGAACTTCTCCTCGGAATGGCGCAGCTGGCGGTTCGCCGCCGCCAGCTCGCCCGTCCGCGCCTCCACCAGCCGAGCGACCTCCTCCGTGCGCCGCTGGGCGTTGCGCAGGCTGTAGCGGACGCGCCCCCAGCTGAGCAGCGCGACCAGAACCACCGAACCTGCGCCGAGAAGGAGCCATTTCTTGACGTATTGCTGGAGCAGCCCCGACATCTCGAACTGGTGGAACCACTTCTCATAGTTCCGCTGCAGGTCGCCCCGCTGCCCCGCTATGAACAGGCCTTCGTTCAGCTGGGCGAGCAATTCGCCGTCGGTCGGCCGCACCGCCATGCAGAATTCGGTCATGGACTCTGGCAGCGTCATCGCGATCCTCAGGCGCTTCTTGAACCCGAGCCTCTCGATCATGCTGATTGCGGAGAACTCGTTCAGGATCGCGACATCGGAGGTGCCATCGGCGACGGCCTCCAGCTCCATTCCGCTGTTTCCCGAGTTCAGGACGAGGGCGTTTCCGAGCCAGCCCCGCTTCTTGGCGTAGGTGTACTGCAGCGTGTCCGCAGCAAGCGCGATCGACTTTCCTTTCAAGTCTGCGACCGAGGCAGGCTGCGCATCGCCCGACCGCGTCACCGCCACCAGGGCCCCGCGGACGTGCGGCACGGAGAAAAGCATCGAGCCCGAGCGTTCAGGGACACGGGCCACCATTGCCACCACGTCGATCTCGCCTCTTGCAAGGGCGGCGACCAGCTCGTTCAAGGAGTCCTTCTCAACAATCCTAGCCTTCAGCCCCGCCGCATTCGCCACTATGGCGATGAGGTCCTGGGCGTAGGCGTCTTGGTCCAGTTCGGTTATCGGCTCACCCTTTGCGATGATCCGGTGGCCGGTGCCGAACACGATCACCCGCGGCTCGTCTGCCCGGACGTCGCCGCCGCCGCCCGCGGCAGCGATGCCGAGGGCGAGCAATGGCGGGAGCAACCGGCATTTCATTCGATGACGCTGGAGAGCAGACAGATCCGAGCATGATTGGCTTTCCAGGGCCGAGTTGTCAGCGGAAATCCGCAGCGCGGGCCGCGTCAGGCCGCGGCCCCAACCGGTTAGCGCGATGACGGCCGCCCTGTTGCCGCAGCCCGGCCGGCGCGGGCCGACCCAGCCGTCAAACGCCAGCGGGGCGGGCCGCCGGCCGGCGCGGTTCCGCGGTCCCCGGGTTGCCGGGCGAGGAGGCCAGCACTTGCGGATGCACGTGTTGGAGCTTGGCCACAAGGAACTCCTTGATGTCGCCCACCGTGCGGAAGGGGCGGAGCTCCTCATTGTCGATCGTGACCTGGAGCACGTCCTCGGCGAGGTACACGATCTCCAGCATCGTGAGAGAGTCGATCGCCAGATCCTCGACCAGCCTCAGGCCGTCGTCGGAGCGGGAGAGCTTGCCCCGCAAGTCAGGCTCGACGAAGTGCTCGATGAGCCCGTTTACGATCACGGGCAGGTAGTCGGCCCTGCCTGTCCTCCGGAACTCGCGGGCGGCTTCGCGGGTCGAGGGCGAGCAGCGCTTAAGGGCGTCGTTGAGTTGGGCCTCGTCCTTGGGTGACAATGCCCAACCGGGCTGCGGGGCGGCATTCCCGTTTGCCCATTCGCGGTCGGTTGCTGGTCTCATTCGGCGACAGACATTGACCGCGGTTGCGGCGCGCGGTTCGGACGGCGCCCCAACATAATCGCGGCCGCCCGTCGCGGGCCCGCCCTGCGATCGGCAGGGCGCCCCTGCTTCCCCGGCGTTCCGGGCGGCGTTCTGGCGGGCTGGGTGCGGGCCATGGATGAGGTTCAAAGGGAGGGGTTGGAAGAATTCCACCGGCCGAGAGCGGTCGCGCTCCGGGCGGCCAACCGATACGACACCCGGGCGCCGGAAACCCGCTATTACGCAAGGCCGCGGCGCCCGGTCAGAACGTGATGGTCAAGGATAGGGAATAGACGCGGCCCCGCCAGTCGCCGTAGGACTGCACCCCGGCGCCGGACGGATCATCGGCGTACCTGGGCGGCCCGGCATCGAGGATATTGTCGACCCGCAGCTGGCCGCGCAGGCTGTAATGGGTGCTCTTCCAGGGCAACCATTTGCCCAGGTCGCTCTGCACGTACCCGTCGAACTGCCAGAACGGGTCCACCTGGTCGCTCCCCTGGCTGGACCATTCGATCTCCGGCAGGATCCGCGAATGGAAGTAGTGCCCGTCCACGCCGAAGCCGAACAAGCGGGTGGACCAGCCGGCGCCGAAATTCATGCGCTGCCTCAGCAATCCCGGCGTCGAACCGTCCGGATGGCGCAGTTCGTCCACCGGTGCGGAGGTTGGAAGTTCCTCCAGCTCATAGCTCTGGTAGTAAACCCACCGGCAATACGCCTCGAGCGTGCCCCCCAGGCAGCCCGTCCACCTGTAGTCGAGGGAAGTGTTCCAGTTATCGGAGTGGCGCCAGGCGGTATTGAATGCGCCCGTGAACACCGAGGTGATGACGCCGGCGCTGTTCGTGTCCCCAGGCGCCAGCGGCGCGCGAATGACGCGCTTGGGGAAGATACTCTCCAAATCCACGACGCCTTGGGCATCAAGATATGTCTCCTCTCCGGATGTCACCGTATCCACAAGATCCACCGACACCCGGAAGCGGTGGACCTTGCCGCGCTGGAAGATCATCCCCACCGTCTGCGTGACCGCCGCCTCCGGAACTAGGTTGAGATTGACCGCGTCGCTGGCCTGGACGTCTTCGATTTGATCCTGCCTAAGCGGATCGTGAATCTGCACGATGGTCACGGCCCCCGTCCCTCCTGCGATTGTCGACGTCTGCCGCGGGGTGCTGAAGACTGGCGGGGGAAAGCGGTTCGAGGTGGCATACGTCGCGCGCAGCGACAAGCCGCCTGCAAAGTCGATCTTCAGCGCGCCGGTGGGGGCTAGATTGGCCTCATGGGCGATGTCCGACGCGGTGTAGCGCGCAGCCAGGTCGGTTTCGATGCCCTTCACCCACCTGGGGAGCCATATGGGAGGAAGCAGCGGCGCCTGCAGCTCCCCGAATGCGCTTATTCTCTGGAGGGAGCGGCCGACCCACTCCTGCGGGGGCCCCACGAGCGAGCCGTCCCCGTAGGTCAGGTTGTTGACGTAGCTCGCGAGGCGGGCGAGCCGGTAGTCGCCTCCGAAGACAACAGTGGCGTCGCCGGTCGGCAGCTGGAGCGAGGGATTCATGATCCGCAGCGATGAGTCGAACGTGTCGTAGTCGCCCAGGGTGACGAAGCTTCCCCTTCCGCCGTAGAATATCAGCGCCTGGTCGTAAAACTGCTGCGGGGGGCCGTAAACCTGCGTGTCGCGCAGCGGATTGTAGATTCCCTGGTCGACCAGCTGCTGCCACCGGGAATTGTCCACGCCCTCCAGGCCCCGGTACCGGGTTATGCTCAGACCGTACTGGGCGTCCAGCGACGCCTGCCAGCTGTCCCGCAGCCTCAGGAGCAGCCCGAGCACGGCCGAGTAGTACTCGACGTGCGCCTCGTCGTAATCGGCGCCGAGGAGCGGCGCGGTCTCATTCAGCGTCACGTTCGCAGCCTGGCCAAAGGGGTTGAACGGGGAATTAGCCGGCAGCATGAGGTTCCCCTCGAAGACGCTGTAGCCGGTATTGTTCACCGTTCGGCCGGCCATTGCGTCGAGGCCCACCTGGAGCCACGGGAGCACGTCGTAGATCGCGGAACCGAACAATGAGATGCTTTGCTCTTTCCTTCCGTAGGGGTAGTCGAGGCTGTTGGGGGTGTCCGCCAAGCCCCCGCCGGGGGGCCTGTAAAGGCCCAGGCTCTGCTCGCCCTGCCGGCCGGCGAAGGCCGCGATTCCGCCCGTGCCGTCCGAGCCGGGCGCCACCGACGTGATGGACGGCGTGCCCGGCCCGAAGAGCGGAGAGGAGTTGGCGCTGCTCACGTTCGGAGTCGCCCGGTAGAGCTCGTTCTCCGGCTCCGGGTTCGCCTGGAGATTCGCCCGGATGTATCCCAGATTGGACTCCGTGGGCGGCGTTTCCTGCGTGAACGTGGCGTTGAGCCTGACGTGGAGCTTGCCGCCGAGCAGGGTTTCTCCGTGAAGCAGGGACGTCGTCGATTGCGGCGCGTCGAACCTTCCCGGCGTGTTGGTGTACGTGGTCGTCAACTCCGTCGCGTTGACGTCCGGGCGCAGCACGATGTTGATCACGCCGCCGACCGGGCTGCCGCTGTAGATTGCCGACGCGGAGACCGGCAGCACCTCCACCCGCTCAATCATGTTGATGGGGATGACGTTAACGTCGGGCTGCGGCGCGACCGCGGTCTTGAGATCCCCGGGAAGGGCGGTAACGATCTCCGGGAGGCGCCGCCCGTCGACCAGCACGATTGTTGCGTCCTCAACGGACTTGAAGCCCCCAAGGTTGAGGTTACTGCTGGCCGAGACGAAGCTGTTGACGCTCCCGTTCTGGTCCGGGGGAAGGGTCGTCGCGTCGCTTTGCAGCAGCTCGGCCCTTAGAAACTCGTTCAGGTTCGTCACTCCGCTTCGGGCGATCTGGTCCCGGGTGAAGATGACATAGTCCAGGGCGTCGTTCTCCGAGCGGGGCTGGTCGATGTCACCGATGGCCACCCGGGGCGCAACCGGCGCCCCGGAGTCGTCCAGGAACCACGAACGCGCCAGCTTTCCCTCGACGACGAAGGGTTCGAGCCTGGCTGGGTCGCTGGCCGTCTGCATAGTGAGCGGGTCGAGGGTCAACACGCGGTTGGCGGTGACGTGAACGTCGTCTATCTGAAGGGCCTGGAGACCCGCCCCCCCCGCGAAGATCTGGTAGGTGCCGGGCGGCACGGTGGTGAAGGCGAATGCGCCGGACCTGTCGGTGACCTCCGCCATTTGCAGCGAAGAGATCACCACATGGACGCCTTGCGCGCCCGTTCCCCCCGGGGTAAGCAGCCGGCCGCTGATCGAACCCGTCGGCAGAGCAACCGGCCTCACCACATACCTGCCCCGGCTGCTGCGCCGCGCCTCGAATCCGGTGCCCTTGAGGAGGCGCTCGAGCGCCTCCTCCGGCTCCATCCGGCCGACGACCTCCGCGGAAGTCGTCTTGTGAAGCTCGTCGTAGGAGAACAGCATCTCGACCTTCGCCTGCTTGCAGAAAGCCATCAACGCCCCGTCGGCCGGCTGGGCCGGAAGATTGAAATCGACCGGGCCCGCCGGGAGCGCCATGGGAATCATGCCAGCGATTCCCAACAGCAGACGGCGGAGGATTGAGGCAGCTGTGCGGCTGTGTGGGGGTTGTCGGCTGATCAACGAGCTTGTTCGGAGCGCAGGCTCACGCGCACCGAGCCGCCCGGGTCGGGCGTCACGCGCACGTCTATGTTCATCTCGAGCGCCGCAAAGAAATCGTCAAGGCTGTCGAGGCTGAACCGCCCGCTGATTCGCCGCCGCGCAGCAGCCGGAGTCGCCGTGATCTGGCGCCCGTGGTAGCGGGAGTAGCGGGCAAGGGCTTCGGCGAGCGGGACCCCGTCAAACACGATCTGCCCCTGCCTCCAGGCAAGCGTGTCATCGAGGGCGCCGACCGAAAGCGCCCGGACCGCAACGCCCTCCTTGTCCGCGTACAGGCTGTCGCCGGCGCCGATTTCAACGGGACCCGCAGCCTGTGCGCCGGTCATCTCGCCCGGGCGCACCTGCACCGAGCCTTCGACAACCGTCACGTCGAGCTCCGTCGCCGCCTCGGTGCGCACGTTGAAAATGGTCCCCGTCACCCGCACCGACCCCGCCGGAGTCTCCACGATGAACGGGCGGGCCTTGTCCTTGCTCACGATGAAGTACGCCTCGCCGTTGGCGAGACGCACCCGCCGCTCCGCCCGGCCGTTCTCGACCACCACGCTGGTGTTGGCGTTGAGCTCCACCCGGCTGCCGTCGGCGAGCGTGAACTCCCTGCGCTGTGCGACGGAGGTCGCGATCCTGTCGAGACGCACCCCCGGATGGACCAGCCAGACCGCGGCCACGGCCACCGCCGCCGCAAGCAATCCGCAGGTCGCGACGACCCAGGGGTTCCACTGCCTGCGGGTTGGAGTCCGCTCGGGAATTGCAACAGCGCCCGAGGCTACGAGCGTCGGCAGAAGCCGGTCGAGATCGGCGGAGAACTTGCAGTACTGCGAGAGCAGCTCGCGACGGCCGGCATCCCCGGCGATCCAGGCATCGAGCTCGGCGCGGTCGGCGGCGTTGAGCGAAGAACCCTCGAGCCGGGCGGCCCAGAGGGCGGCCTGCTCCTCGGCGTCCGTGCCGGGGGCATGTTGGGACTGGTTCATGAGTCTAGCTTCCTTTCCATGGCCGCGCGAAGCAGCCGCAGGGCGCGCGCATGCTGTTTTTCGACAGTGCTGACGGCGATGCCGAGGCGGTCGGAGATCTCGCGGTGCGATAGCTGTTCAATCTTGCGAAGGAGAAGCACAACGCGGCACCCCTCAGGAAGTTGCGCAATCGACTGCTCCAGAATATCCAATTCCTGGCGCGCCATCACCTGCTGTGCGACGCCCGGCGTGGACGAGGCCGCCGACTCGGGCCTGAGCTCCTCCCGCGACACGGGAGAGATGCTGCGGCGCTTGAGGCGGTTGATCGCGAGGCGGCGCGCCGCGGTGTACAGGAGCGCCGCGGGACGGTTTGGCGGCTGCCTGCTCATCACGGGGTACACCCTCATGTAGGCATCGTGGGCCACGTCCTGCGCCTCGCTTTGGCTTCCAAGGAGACGTGCGAGGTAACGCCTTAGGGGGTAGAGCGTTGCGCGGTAGAGGGCGGCGAAGTCCCGATGGCTGGCGGGCTCGTCAGACATGGGGTCTACAAAACTCGATACGGGCGACAAGGACACGGGTTTCACACCTGCACAGCATGACAACCGAAGACTCCGGAACCGCTACTCCCGCGGATGGAACAAGCCGTGCTGGGTTCATTGGATTTCGGGGAGCTTGCCCCTACAAGGGTGTTGCCCGCAAGCAACCTCCGCATGATTGTGGCTCGAAAGGGACCCTGCGAACATCAAATTGACCTCCATGAAGGAACGAATCGGCTTTGTCGGCGTCGGGCGCATGGGAGCGAACATGGCGCGGCGGCTCAGCGACTGCGGCTATCGAGTCACGGCGGTGTACGACGTTTCCCGGCCCGCGGCCGCGGCGCTGGCCCGCGAGCTCGGCGCCAGGCATGCGCGCACGCTCGCCGCGGTCACCGCCGCGGCCGACGTCATCTTCACCGTCGTCACGGACGATTCCGCCCAGCTGAGCGTGTTTGCGGACCGCGGCGACTCGCTTCTCGTTCGCGCGAAGGGAAAGATCTTCATCAACTGCGCCACAATCACCCCGAAGACGCACGTCGAGGTCGGGCGCCGGGCGAAGAGGCGGGGCGCCAGGGCACTCGAGGGATGCATGGCCTCATCGATACCCCAGGCGCGCCAGGGCACGCTGTACCTGATGTGCGCCGGCGAAAGGAAGTGCTTTGAACGTGTAAGGCCCATCCTCGAGAGGCTCAGCACCGCGCTGCGCTTCGTGGGACGGGCGGGCCGGGCGGCGCAGGTGAAGGCGCTCGTCAACATGGTCATGAACGCCAACACGGCGGCGCTCGCGGAAGGCCTCGGGCTTGGCGCGGCGCTGGGCCTCGACCTCGGCATGCTCCGCGAGGTCTTCGCGCAGACCGGCGCCCAGTCGCAGGTGCTCAAAACCGACGGGGAGGACATGCAGAACCGGGCCCACGAATGCTATTTTTCCGCGGCGCATGCCGCCAAGGACAGCTCGATCGCGTGGGTGCTCGGATGCGAGGCCGGGCTTCAGTTGCCTCTCGCCGCCGCGGCGAGGCTGCAATACGAGAGGCTCGTCTGCCTCGGCCTCGGCGGCCTCGACAAGAGCGCCGTCGCCGAGCTCACATTCAAGGGCCGCCATGGCTGACATGAGGGCACATCCGGGCGCGAGCCGCCTTCGCGATGCTTAGTTCTCCATCGTCGCTCGCGGCGATTCGGATTGTCCGAACCCCGGGATTTGCCCAGTCGTAAGGGGCTCCATGTCATTCCCTCCCCAGCGCTTCGGCTGGTGGAAGATCGGCTGCATCTTCCTCGCGGCACTACCCTGCGTGCCCGCGGCCCCCGCAAGCGGGAGCCCGGCTGCGCCGGCGCCGCTCTTGAAGCGCCAGCCGCTCAGGGTCGGCGTGTTCACCGACGCCTATCCCTACTCGTACATTGATTCGGAGGGGCATCTTGCCGGGTTCGCGGCCGACGTGCTCGACGCCGTTGCCAAGGCCGTGAATCTTCGGATTGAGCGGATACCGGCGCCGACGGACCAGATCGTCGGCCGGTTTCAACGAGGCGAATTCGACCTGCTCCAGTACCACGGGATCACTCCGTCGCGGAAGGCGTACGCCGATTTCAGCACCCCGTTCCTGAGCCTCCAGGGCAGCGTTTACGTGCGTTCCGACGGCGTTGTCCGAAGCCTCAGGGACCTGAACGGCCTGCGATTCGGGGTGATCGGGGCGACCGGGCTCGGCGAGAGGCTTCTCCGGGACAACGGCGTCGAGGCGCGCATCGTCCGGGTCCCAACCCAGGAGGACCTGCTGCAGAGAATCGCGACAGGAGAGCTCGAGGGAGGCTTCCTGTCGCAACTCACCGAGCTGTCCGTCGCGCGCAAGCTCCACCTGAACAACATTAAGATCCTCGGAAGGCCCTTTGACGGCTACGACATCCAGCAGGCCTTCGCCGTCCACCCGGGGGACTCGGAGCTGCTCGCGCGCCTGAACGAGGGCATCGCGATAGTCCAGCGCACGGGGGAATACGACCGGATCTACCGCAAGAACTTCAGCCAATTCGGCCTGTACATCCTCAGCGTGGACGAGCTCAAGCTCGCCGCGTCCATCGCGCTGGAGATCGGCTTCATCGTGGCCCTTTGGGGATATTTCCGCCAGAGGAAGCTCAGAAAGGCGATCTCTCTGCAGGCCTCCGCGCTCGCCGAGCAGCAGGCCCTCCTTCAGGCGCTCTACGACAACATCCCTATGGCGATGACCGTGGTCGACACCGGGCCGCCGGGGGCGCGCATACTGTCGATGAACAGGCAGGCGTGCGCCCTCTATTTCGTCGACGCCTCCGAGGCCACGGGCCAGCCCCTCGATTCCCTGCCGGTGTCCGAGGACATCCGCCGGCACCTGAGCGAAGCGATCGCCCACCCCATGGCCGACGGCCATATCTACACAAGCGAGACTTCGCTCAAGATCGGCAAGAGGATCCTGGAGGTGACCGCCATCCCCCTTGCGTCGCCCGACAGCCCGGAAACCTCGAGGATCTGCGTCCTCGTCGAGGACATCACAAAGCGGAGGCAGCAGGATGCCGAGGTCGCCCAATCGAGGAGGCTGCGCGCGGTCGGAGAGCTGGTCGGCGGAATCGCACACGAGTTCAACAACCTCCTGACCCCGGTGATGCTCAAGACGGGGGAGATCCAGATGTCCCGGCCCGAGGACGCCGCCCTGCAGCAGGACATCGAGGTGATCTCGCTCGCGGTTCAGCGGACGGCCGAGCTGACCCGCCGCCTGCTCACCTTTGGACGCAAGGTCGAGCACAAGGCCGAGTCCGTCCGCCTGGAGGCCATCGCAGGGGGCTGCTTCGATCTCCTCAAGAACACGATCGACCGGCGCATCTCCTGGGAGACCTCGATCCCGCCTGACCTGCTCCCCCTTCACCTGAACGCCACGGACCTGAATCAGGTCCTCCTGAACCTGCTCCTGAATGCGCGCGACGCGCTCCTCGAGAGGCTGGCGGGCCGCAATCCGGCGACATGGACGCCGAAGATAACCGTGGAGGCGGAGCAGCTGCCCCCCTCGGCGTTCGAGATGCCGAAGGGACAGGATGGCAAGACGCTGCTCGGCTGGCAGCGGCTCACCGTCCGGGACAACGGGCTTGGAATGCCGCCCGACATCATCGAGCGCATCTTCGAGCCCTTCTTCACGACGAAGGGCGCGGGCAAGGGAACGGGCCTGGGGCTCGCGACCGCCTGGCACCTTGTGACCGACGCCGGCGGCCGGCTGGACGTCGAGTCCACGCTCGGCGCAGGAAGCGCATTCCACGTGTTCCTTCCAATCTGGCCCACCGTCGAGGAGCCAGCGCCGGCGGCGGAAACCATCGAGCCTGCGAAGCCCGCACGGGTGCTGCTGGTCGAGGACGAGGTGCTTGTCGCCGATTCGGTCGTTGAAATCCTGAAGCGCGGCGGCCACAAGGTCCGGCAGGTCCGCGACGGCTCGGAGGCGTGGAAGCACCTCGCGGAGAACATCGGCAGCTACGACCTGCTCATCATCGACGTCAACCTGCCGGGAATGAACGGCATCGACATAGTGGCGCGGCTGCGCGAGCGCGAATTCCCGGGGCGCATCCTGATGCTGAGCGGCCGCTTCACGTCGTCGGACATGGCCGCGCTCACCCGCCTCGGGATCGACCGCTCGCTCACGAAGCCCTTCAACATGCGCCAGTTCCTGGAGGCCGTGGGGGAAAGCCTCGGGGCCGGCCGCTCCTAGGTCCCCGGCCCAACCCCCAGCCGCCCTTGACGCGCGGTGGGGTCCCGTTACCTGTGTCTTTTCACCATGTCGTCGGACCTCTCCGATCTGTACCAGCACGTGATCCTCGACCACAACCGCCGGCCGCGGAACCGGGGCAGGATCCCTACCGCCAACCGCTCGGCGCACGGCGACAATCCGTCCTGCGGGGACCAGTGCGACGTGTACCTCCGGCTGGACGGCGACAGGATTGCCGACATCTCGTTCGAGGGCTCGGGGTGCGCGATATCCATGGCGAGCGCGTCGCTCATGACGACGCAGCTGAAGGGCAAGAGCGCGGACGAGGCCGCTAGGCTCTACGACCAGTTCCACGAGATCGTCACGACGGGCAAGGAGCCGGAGGAGATCAGCGACCTCGGCGCCTTCGCGGGCGTGCACGCCTTTCCCGCCCGCATCAAGTGCGCCACGCTTTCATGGCATGCGGCCCTGAACGCCCTGCGCGGCGACCCGGCGCCGGCGACGACGGAAAGCCACACGGATTGAACGCGATGCCCTCCACCTGGGACCGCATCCGCGACGAGTTCCCGACGCTGCACCAGCAGGTGAACGGTCATCCGCTCGTGTATCTCGACAACGCTGCGACAACGCAAAAGCCAAGGGCCGTCTTGAGCGCGCTGGACCGTTTCTACGAGAGGGACAATTCCAACGTACACCGCGGACTGCATGCGCTGTCGATGCGGGCCACCGATGCCTACGAGGGCGCGCGGGCGCGCGCGGCGAGGTTCATCAACGCGGCCGCCCCGGAGGAGGTCATCTTCACGCGAGGCACCACGGAATCGATCAACCTAGTCGCGGCAAGCTGGGGCGGGGCGAACCTTGGAAGGGGCGACGTCATACTGCTCACCGAGATGGAGCACCACAGCAACCTCGTGCCTTGGCAGCTCGTCGCCCGGCGGACCGGGGCCTCCCTCAGGTACGTTCCGGTGACGGGCGACGAGGGGCTTCTCGACCTCTCGACCCTGGACCGCCTGTTGACGCCCGAGGTCAAGGTCTTCGCGTTCACGCACGTCTCGAACACGCTTGCCACGATCAACCCGGTCGCCGAGCTATGCGCCCGCGCGAGGAAGGCGGGGGCGATCACGGTCATCGACGCCGCCCAGTCCATCGGGCACATGCCCGTCGACGTCGGGGCGATGGGCTGCGATTTCCTCGCATTCTCCGGGCACAAGATGGCCGGGGTGACCGGCATCGGCGTCCTCTATGGCCGCAGGGCCCTTCTGGAGTCGATGCCGCCCTGGCAGGGAGGCGGCGGGATGATATCAAGCGTCGATTTTTTTGAGAGCCGCTGGAAGCCGCCGCCCGAGCGGTTCGAGGCCGGGACCCCCAATTTCGGCGATGCCGTCGCGCTCGGCGCCGCTTGCGACTTTCTCGACTCGCTAGGCCGCGAGGCGATCCGGCAGCACGACGGCGCGCTGGGCAGGATGGCGTACGAGCGCCTGTCCGAGCTCCCCGGCATCCGCCTTATCGGGCCCCGGGGCGAACGCGGCGGGATCGTCAGCTTCGCCTTCCGGGATATCCACGCCCATGACGTGGTCACCTTTGCGGACGAGGACGGGATCGCGCTCCGCGGGGGCCACCACTGCAACCAGCCCCTCATGAGGCGCCTGGGGCTGACCAGCACCGCGCGGGCGAGCTTCTACGTGTACAACAATGAGGCGGAGATTGACTCCCTCGTGGCGTCGATGCGACGGACGCTCAAATTCTTTGGTTCGGCGGGCTAGGTGTGGAGTCTCAACAGGTCGTCCCCGCTTAGAGGGAGTCTGGAGATAGGAGTTTTGTTCTTCAAGGCGGTGTGGGGACGATGCCAGTTGTAGCGATGGAGCCAAGGCAGGAGATGGGCTTGGC
>Ga0181530_10001256_pt1 | contig 32169 bp, 20 predicted proteins | sample PEATcosm2014_Bin_42_FD_119769 | JGI IMG/M metagenome (GOLD analysis project Ga0181530, IMG submission 119769) | Peatland microbial communities from MTU Mesocosm Facility, Houghton, MI, USA - PEATcosm2014_Bin10_60_metaG | ecosystem: Environmental > Terrestrial > Soil > Wetlands > Peat | place...
ATGCACGATCCTGCACGGATTCACCCATGCGTACGGGTCGATGTTCGTGCCGCTCTATTTCCGCATCGCCGAGGACCTGAAACTCTCCGGCGTCGGGGCGGCGGCCCTGATCGTCACCCTCTACGGCGCGGTCTACAACCTCGGCAGCTACGCCGCCGGCCTGGCGGCCGACCGGCATAGCCGAAAAACCCTCCTGGCCATCGGCCTTCTGGGCAACGCGCTGGCCATCCTGGCCATCGGCCTGAGCCGGCAATATGGGCTCATCCTGGCGCTGGCCGTCGCCGCCGGAATCTTTGGCGCCATCTTCCACCCCGCCGCCAACGCGCTGAGCAGTTCCCATTATCCCAAGTCCCCCGGCATGGCGATCGGCATCCTCGGCATCGGGTCCGGTCTGGGATTTTTCTTCGGACCCCAGATCGCCGGCTGGCGCGCGGCGCGGGCATCCTGGCATCTCTGGAACGTCGCCCAATGGCAAAAACCCTGCGTCGAGATGGCCCTCGCCGGACTCGTCGTCGGAATCATCTTCATGCTCATCGGAACCGACGCGACAGCCGGGCCTCCTCGAAAGTCGCCGGCTACCGATCCGGCCCTCAACCGGCGAGTGATGCGATTGGCGCTGGTCCTGATGTTCCGCGATTTCGCCGGCGTCGCCGGGCTTTCACTGGCCGCGATTTACGTCAAAAACGTCTTCCACCTCAACGTCGGCGAGGCCGGCTTGTTCGTCGGCGTCATGATGCTGCCGAGCGTGATCTTCAATCCCCTGGCCGTTTATCTCACGCCGATGCGCCGGCGATTGCCGGGGCTGAGCGTGATCCTGATCCTCGGCGGCCTGATCGCCGCCACCACGCCGTTCTGGCCGCTGGGCGGGGCATTGGTGATCCTGTGCGCGTTTCAAACGATGCAACTGGCCAGCTATGCCGTCAGCGACGCCGCCATGCTCGAACGCGTCGCGTCGGAATTCCGCGGAAGAGTTGTGGGATTGTTCCTGCTGATCGCCGGCACGTTCGGCGCGTTAGGCCCCTGGGTCATGGGAGCATGGGTGGATAAGCTCGGCGTGAGGGCCGGCATTCAAACCGGCTATTTCGGCCCGTTCGCGTTGATCGGCGCTTGCATGATCCTCGCGGCCGCTTCGTCCCGGCCGATGGCCCGCCTCGGCCCGGTTTTGTCGGGATCGCCGGTCAAGCCGATGGAGGAGATTTCCCCGGAAACGATGGGCGCGGTGCCGTGAGGTACCCTTTGCAGCCCGCGGCCTTCGCAAAAGGATTGGCATAAGTGTGGGCACCTTCGACGCAGCGTAGCTGCATTCTGTCGGAACCCATCAGTTATGACCGGCTTGGCCCGGTGATTCGGCTTGCTGGGCAAAATTACGCTTGAGCGGTTATGATAGCGCCTTGAAAGGGACTGATCCTCATGCTAACGCAACTGAGCGTGGGTAATTTCAAGTCGTGGACGCGGATCGAGAAGATGCGATTGGCACCCATTACGGGGCTGTTTGGGACGAACAGTTCCGGGAAAACCAGCATCCTGCAACTGCTGCTGATGTTAAAGCAGACCATTGAGTCATCAGATCGGGCACAGGTGCTGGAATTTGGGGACGAGAAAAGCCTAACGAACCTAGGAAGTTTCCGCGATGTAATAACTGACCACAAGGTGTCGGGTGCGATGGACTTCTCGGTCAGCTGGGATCTTTCCAAGCCGCTTGTCGTGCGGGATCCGGAAAAGAGCAGGACCGATACGCTATTCACAACAAGTCAACTCGCGTTTGAATGTGCCCTAGGCCAAAATGGCGCGGACCGCCTGGCAGTATCAAGGCTTGCATATAGCGTAAACGACTATCACTTCGTCCTAAAGCGCAAAGAACAAGCTGGAGCGAAGTATGAATTGACCGATGAAAGCAATGGAATCCATTTTGTACGGACGCCTGGCCGCGTATGGCCCCTCCCTGCACCGGTAAAGTTCTACGGCTTCCCGGATCAGGTTTACGCCTATTACCAAAACGCCGGATTTCTCTCAGACCTTCAGTTGGCGTTCGAAAACCTTTTTCGACGCCTCTATTACCTTGGGCCGCTTCGTGAGTTTCCACAACGGCATTATGCGTGGAAAGGGTCTGAACCGGCGGATACGGGACGTCGAGGAGAACAGGTCGTTGATGCGATCCTGGCGTCACAGGAAAGGCGAGCTTACATCTCGCGCGGCCAGGGGCGCAAAAAGCAGTCGTTGGAGGAACGCGTTGCACATTGGCTCAAGGAACTGGGCCTAATTCACGATTTTAAGGTCGAACGGATTGCGAAGGAGAACAATGTCTACCAGGTCCGAGTTCAAAGGACGCCCGGCGCCGCCAAGGTATTGATAACCGATGTGGGGTTCGGGGTATCGCAAATACTGCCCGTCTTGGTGCTTTGCTACTACGTGCCGGAAGGGTCAATAATTCTGCTGGAACAGCCGGAAATCCACCTCCACCCCTCGGTTCAGGCGGGCTTGGCGGATGTGTTCGTAGACGCCGTGAAAAACCGCAAGGTTCAGATTGTGGTGGAAAGTCATAGTGAGCATCTGCTGCGTCGTCTGCAACGGCACGTGGCGGAGGGAACGATTACTCCAGAACAGACTTCTCTATATTTTTGTGAGGCGACGGATGCCGGTTCGCGGTTGAGGAGCCTAGACGTGGATATCTATGGAAATATTGCAAAATGGCCCAAGGATTTTTTTGGCGATGAATTCGGCGAGATGAGCGCGATAACGAAGGCCGCAATGGAAAGGAAAAAGGGGCAACAGGCGTGAGTGCGTTTGTGGTTGATACAAACGTGCCTGTTGTGGCTAACGGCAAGAGCGAACAGGCAGACCCGGATTGCGTGATTGCATGCATCGACGCGCTCGGGGATATCCGCGCCAACGGTCTCGTTGTGCTGGACGATGCCATGCTGATTCTTCGCGAGTACATGAATAATCTGAGCATGTCGGGCCAGCCGGGAGCGGGCGACCTCTTCATGAAATGGGTGTGGAGCGTGCAAGCTGATGGGAATCGGTGCGAACAGGTTCGCCTTACTGCTCATCACAGTCACGAGCCTGATAATTTCGAGGAGTTTCCGCAGGATGCCGATTTGGCGGAATTTGACCGCTCAGATAGGAAGTTCGTCGCGGTGGCGCTCGCCAGCCGCAATAAGCCGGTTGTGCTGAATGCCGTGGATCCCGATTCGGCGGAAAATTACGCGGCCCTGAAGCGTAATGGCGTAACCGTTCGTTTCCTGTGCCCGCAATGCGTCTGTCCTAGCGGGGAATAGATGAAAACCCCTGGATACGTCAAATCGGCGCGAACAGCGTTGAACTCGCTTAGCCCACAACGCGATGCGAATCTGTTGGCCAACCGCCGGACGTTCCTCAGTCGATCTTCACCGCGCCGCGGTGGAATCGCGTGACGATGTCCGGGTCGGGGAACAGCGACGTGCGCGAATTGTCCTTCCCCTCGTAGTCGATCAGCGACAGCAGGTATCGAATGCTCTCCAGCCGCGCACGCTTCTTGTCGTTTGCCTTCACGATGATCCACGGACTGTAACTGGTGTGCGTCCGGCTGAAAACGGTTTCCTTGTACTTCGTGTACGCATCCCACAAATCCTGGGCTTTGCCGTCGAGTGGGCTTAGTTTCCATTGCTTGAGCAGATTGTCGCGGCGGGATTCGAAGCGGGCCAATTGCACTTCGCGGGAAATGGAAAACCAGAATTTCACGATGATCACGCCGTCTTCCACCAGCATGTGCTCGAATTCCGGCACCTGTTGCATGAAGCGCTCGTATTCCGGCCGGGTGCAGAATCCGTTGACCGGCTCGACGATTCCGCGGTTGTACCAACTGCGGTCGAAGAAGACGATCTCGCCCTTGTTGGGCAATTGCTTCATGTAGCGTTGGAAATACCATTGCCCGAGTTCTTCGGCGGTGGGCTTGGGCAAAGCCACCACGCGCATGGCGCGCGGATTGAGGTGCTCGATGAACCGCCGGATGGTCCCGCCCTTGCCGGCCGCGTCGCGGCCTTCAAAAATGATCGCCAGGCGCTTGCCCTGCTCCTGAATCCATCGTTGCAGCTTCACCAATTCGATCTGGAGGCTTTCCAATTCGTCTTCATATTTGATGGCCGCTTTGATTCTGTTGACCTTGAGCTTCTTTTCCCGCAACAGTTGAATGAATTGTCGCCGCGAATGGAGATCGGCCAACTCGACCGGGGTCAAATGAAGCCCGCCGGTTTCAGTTGACGCGGCGGAAGACGTCAGCGTGTCGTTTAGAATTTCCTGTCCGTCTTTGACAAGCGAATCCTGCGAGCCCGGACCTGCCGCCGGGGCCAAAACGTCAACCATTGATTTGGAACGATCGCTCATGACTTGTATCTCCCGAATGTGCGCAGCGAGAAAACGACTGGGCGAGTTATTAACCAGATCGGGATGTGCGAATACTCACTTAACCCGGATTATTCACCACGGATGACACGGATATCACGGATACTCAATGCTGGAAATCACTTATGATCGATTTCATGCTTTTCCGCGGCGCGCACACTGCGCGCATCGCGGTTTCGGAACGGTTCTGATTTATCCGTGTTATCCGTGAAATCCGTGGTTCATTGTCTTCGGGTTGAGCGGAGGCGATTACCGACCACGGTCGATTTGCTTGGGGGCGTTCGCGTTTACGCGGCGTTTTTTTACGGACGTTGGGAAATAATCAGTTTCCCGTCATTGTCGAGCCACGCGTCGCAGGTGTGGCGCACTCCATCCATTTCATAATCGAACGTGAAATGCGAAGGATTATTCGCGTCCGGCTGGCCGGCGAAGAATTTCCAATGATCGAGCGAAGACCCGCGGTCCGTCGCCACCGTCAGGTAGTCCCACTTCGACAATTGCGGCCAGAGCGAGATGTCCCATTCCAGATACTGAACCCGGAATCCAATCTGCCCGATGGGGAACATCGGCGAAAACGTGAGCGACATCAGGCATCGCATGCCGTTGGGACGGCGCATTTCGTGCAGAAAGATCGTGCCGTCCGAGATAATGGTCCGGCCATTGTCGATTCCCTCGAAGTGAATTCGCGGCACGCAAACTTCGGAATGAAGGACGTTGCCTTGATTCATCTCGAAGACGACGTGGCTCGGCGGCTGCAGGAATCGCAGGCACTTTTGTTCCCAGTAGATCGACTCGGCACGCCGCCACAGCCCCGAACCCCACTGAACCGCCGCGATGACGCTGCCGGCGGCAAAGATGAGGATGTAAACCCATCGCCAAACCCGCCGGGCCGCCGGCGGCTTCGGAGCGTAATTAAGTGGCTTCACCGCATCCATTCGGTTACCGGCTTCGGCGCTAGCACCTATTATTTACCGTGGAGATCGCGGAGAAAATGCATTCTTGCCACAGATAAAAATCAGATGGACACAGATAAAAAGAAAGAAGGATCTCACGCAGAGGCGCAGAGGCGCAGAGAAAACAAAGGCATTGTCTTCTCTGCGCCTTTGCGCCTCTGCGTGAGCTCTCCTCTTATGCATTTCATCTGTGTCCATCTGATTTACATCTGTGGCAATTTCTCTTCTGCGCGATCTCCGCGGTAAAAAATCCGCTCTAGCTGACGGATTTTACCCGCGAAATGATTTCTGTCCTGGGGACGGGCGATTGATCCCCGGTCGAAAGATCCTTCAGCATCACCTCGCCCCTGGCCAGCTCGTTGTCGCCGAGGATGAGACAGAACTTCGCCGCTTCGCGGTCGGCGATCTTGAACTGGGCTTTCATCGAGCGGTCGGCCAAATCCATGTCGGCGACGACGCCAGCGGCGCGGAGGTCGGCCAAAAGGTTCCATGCCGCCTGCCTGGCGGCCGGCCCCAGCGCCGCCAGCCAGACCAGCGGCCGGCGCGGATCGGGCAATGTTACTTGCTGGGCATCCAATGCGATCAGCAATCGTTCCAGCCCGATGCCGAACCCGACGCCGGGCGTAGGCCGGCCGCCCAGGATTTCGACGAGGTTGTCGTATCGCCCGCCGCCGCCGATCGCGTTCTGGGCGCCCAGCCCGGACGTCGTCACTTCCCACACGGTTCCCGTGTAATAATCGAATCCGCGAACCAGATTGGGATTCACCGTGAACGCAATGGATCGGTCCCTGAGCATGGCCTGGACGTTTTGGAAATGCTGCCGGCTCTTGTCGGACAACGATTCCAATGCCGGCGGAGCGCCGATCACGGCCGACTGATCGCGCGGGTCCTTGCTGTCCAGAATGCGCAGGGGATTTTCGGTCAGCCGCCGTTGGCTGTCTTCGCTCAATTGCGACGACTTGGGCGTCAGGAATTTCACCAGGGCGTCGCGATATCGATTCTTACTTTCCTTGTCGCCGAGGCTGTTGATTTGCAGGGAGAAATCCTTCACTCCGCATCGGCGATAGAAATCCAGTTGCAGGAGGATGCATTCGACGTCCTGCTGCGGCTCGGCGATGCCGAAGGCTTCTACGCCGAACTGGTGGTGCTGGCGCAGGCGGCCTCTTTGCGGGCGTTCGTAGCGGAAATTCGGGCCGATGTAAAAAAGCTTTTGCCGCGAGCCTTCCTGGGCGAGGAGATTGTTTTCGATGGCGGATCGGACGACGCCGGCGGTGCCTTCGGGGCGGAGGGTGATCGAATCGCCGCCGCGGTCGGAAAACGTGAACGTTTCCTTGCTGACGATGTCGGTTGTTTCGCCGACGCCGCGGTGGAAAAGTTCGCTGTATTCGTAGATGGGCGTGCGGATTTCGGCGAAGTGATAGACCGTCGCCACGTCGCGCGCGATGGTCTCGATGGCCTGCCATTTCCAGCTATCGGCGGGCAGCGTGTCGGCGGTGCCGCGCGGAGCGTTGATTCTCGACATGGGTCACGGCCCCGTAGGCTGCGCGTCTGGCTCCGTAGGCTTCGCCTCTGGCTCCGTAGGCTTCCCCTCCGAACCGGAAGGCTGGGTCTCCCAAAGCGCTGCTGGTTCGACGCCGGTTCTCGGTTTGTCGTCCTTCATCGCATCCACGTCCACTTCCTCGATCCTGGCGCTTTCGAGGATCTTGTCCAGGGCCTTCTGCTCCCGCATCTGAATGTACATGCTCAGGAGCGAGCCATCGGCGGACATTTCCTGCTTGAGCTTTTCCGGCCCTTCCCGGACTGGGCCGCCAGCAGGGAGGTCCGGCCGTTCAGTTCCGCCTCGTTCACGTCCACGTTGAAATCGCCGGCGATCTTCTGAAGGATGAAAAACAGCTTCAGGTCGCGCAGGGCCTCGTCCTTGACGTTGGCGCGCAGGGCGTCGATTCGCGCATCCGCCTGATCTTCGGGCATTCCCCGCATCAGCAACTCGATCCGCCGGCGCTTCAGCACCCGGTCCGCCTGCCGATCCGACAGCTTGTTCGGCAGGTCGATATGCACGTTCTGCAATAAATAATTGCTGATCTGGTCGCGCATCGTTTGCTGCACGTCGTATTCCACCCGCTGGAGCATCTGCACGCGAAGCGCGTCGCGCAGCTCCTTTTCATCGGCAAAGCCCAGGCTGTCGAGGAATGCCTGATTGATCTCGGCCAGCTCGAGTTTCTTGATCTCCTTGAGATCCATTTCGACGGCCACGTCCTTGCCGCGGATTTGCTCGTTGGGATTTGTCGCGGGCACGGCCACCGTGAATTCCCGCTTTTCCCCGGTCTTCAGGCCCTGAAGCCTGGCGTCGAGATCGTCGATCTGGATGCCGGCGAATCGGCCGGGCTTGGCGATGATCTGGCCGTCATGCTGGTGTGAGACGACGTTCCCGTCCACCTTGAGATGGACGTCGGCGATGAGATAGTCGCCCGCTTCGACGCCGCGGTCCTCGACGGGAACCAACGCGCCCTGTTGCTGACGGAGATTGAGCATCGCCTGATCGACGTGCTCGTCCTTCACTTCCACCTTGGGTTTCCGGACCGACAGCCCGGTCAGCGGCGGAAGGTTGATCTGCGGCTGAACCTCGATCTCGAAGGAATAGCTCAGGTTGCCCGACTCCGGCAACTTGATTGCCTCGGGGTTATCGAACTGCGGCTCGCCGATCACGCTCAGGGAATTCTTGGAAATCGCCTGCTCGTAGCTTTCGCTGATGAGGGTTCGGCGAACCTGATCGCGGACGTCGCTGTGGAATCGTTTTTCGATGAGTTTTTGCGGAGCGTGCCCCGGCCGGAAGCCGGGGACCGCCGCCTCTCGCCTGAGCTGCTTGAATTGCTCCTGGAGCTTGGCGGCGATCACTTCCTGCGGGACTTCAATGGACACTTTTTTCGTGGCGGGGCCCGCGTCCTCGATCTTGATTTGATAGGGACTTTGTTCCGGCTCCTGGACGGCGGAAGGGGCGTCGCCCCCCGGTGCGGAAAGCGCTTCGCCCTCTGCTGCGGCTTGTTCATCAGCCATGTAAAACCTCGACTCCTCACCAGACTTTTTTGACAAGCGCCCAGGAACGTCCCCGACGCCGAGAATCTCGCATTATAGCCAAACCGCCCGATTTGAAAATGGCAGGCGGCAATTTTTGGATGCCGAGGGTGAAACGCTCATTTGTGCTCCGGGTCGGTTCAATTCATCGCAGAAGAGGTCTCACGCAGAGGCGCAAAGGCGCAAAGGAATGAAGAAAACAAAGGCTCTTGCTTCTCTTACATCTCTGCGCCTTTGCGCCTCTGCGTGAGATCCTTCTTCCATGGATTTCAAAACGAATCGAGTTGGATCGCAAATGAGCAATGCACCATCCATTCCCGCTCTTCCCTGGCAATGGTAACGGCATGCGAAATTCTCGTTTACAATGCCAGGGCAAGTGACTCTTCAACAGCAAATCGAATCCGGTATGTCGCATCACCGGGCCGGGCGCCTGGCGGAGGCGGAGAGGATTTATCGCCAGGTCCTGGCGAGGCAGCCGGATCATGCGGATGCGTTACATCTGTTGGGGGTGCTGGCCATGCAAATGGGCCGGTTGGACGAAGCTCTGGAATTAATCCGGCGCGCCGTTCGGATCAAGCCCGATTTCGCCGACGCATACGTCAATCTCGGAAACGCTTTGGTGGACAAGCGGCAATTTGACGAGGCGATCGCCGCGTATCGGCAGGCGATTCGCCTCAAGCCTGTTTACGCGGAAGCCCATAGCAGTCTCGGCATCACGCTGATGCACGCCGGGCGACTGGACGAGGCCATCGCGTCCCATCGGCAGGCCACCCGGCTTAAGCCCGAGCTTGCCGACGCACATTACAACCTGGGCATCGCCCTGCAAGGCGGCGGGCAACTCGACCAGGCCATCGCCGCCTATCGGCAGGCGATTCGCCTCAAGCCGGATTTCGGCCAAGCCCATGGCAATCTGGGCATCGCACTGGTGGACGCCGGGCAACTTGATGAGGCCATCGCCGCCTATCGCCAGTCGATTCGGCTCAACCCCGATCTTGCCGAAGTGCATAGCAATCTCGGCAACGCGCTACAGGACAAGGGGCAGCTTGACGAGGCCATCGCCTGCCATCGGCAAGCCATTCGGATCAACCCGGATTATGCCAAGGCCCACAACAATCTCGGCAACGCGTTGAAGGACATGGGCCAACTTGACCAGGCCATCGTATCGTATCACCAGGCCATGTTGCTCAAGCCTGATTACGCATCGGCCCACGGCAATCTGGTCTTCACCGTCCAATACCATCCCGGCTTCGACGGCAGGATGATCCATGAAGAACTGGTCCGCTGGAACCAACAGCATGCCGAGCCGCTCAGGAAGTTCATTCAGCCGCACGCCAACAGCCGTGATCCCGACCGCCGCTTACGCATCGGCTACGTCTCGCCGGATTTTCGCGAACACGTTGTCGGCCAGAACCTGCTGCCGCTGTTTCGCCGGCACGATCATCGGCAAATGGAGATATTCTGTTACTCTAACGTTCTGAAGCCTGACACGCTGACCGAACAACTCCGGCGGCACGCGGATGCGTGGCGCCGCATCGCCGGGCTGTCGGATTCCCAGGCCGCCGATCTGATTCGGCAAGACGGGATCGACATTCTGGTGGATTTGGCCCTGCACACGTCGAATAGCCGTCTTGCGGTGTTCGCTTACAAGCCGGCCCCGGTGCAGGCGACGTTTGCCGGCTATCCCGGTTCGACCGGCCTGAACACCATCGATTATCGCCTGACCGATCCCTATCTGGACCCGCCGGGATTGAACGATCAGTTCTACTCCGAAAGATCGATTCATCTACCTGACAGTTTCTGGTGCTACGATCCCCTGGCGACGGGAGTCGCGGTCAACGCGCTGCCCGCGCAAGCAGATGGCCACGTCACGTTTGGCTGCCTGAACAACTTCTGCAAAGTCAACGAGCAAGTCTTGCGGCTCTGGGCGCATGTCCTCAAGACTGTTGATCGGTCGAGATTGATGATGCTTTGCCCGGAAGGGAGCCATCGTCAATCACTCCTGGACCTGCTGCAACGCCAGGGCATTCATCCCGATCGCATCGAGCTGATCGCCCACCGTGCACGTCCGCAATATCTGGAGCTTTACCATCGCATCGATATAGGACTGGACACTTTCCCCTACAACGGTCACACCACGAGCCTCGATTCATTTTGGATGGGCGTTCCCGTCATAACATTCGTGGGCCAGACGGTTGTTGGACGAGCCGGCTTGTCGCAATTGACCAATCTGGGCCTGCCGGAACTCATCGCCCAAACGCCGGAACAATACGTGCAGATCGCCGCCGACTTGGCCGGGGATTTGCCGCGGCTGGCCGAGCTGCGCCGCACATTGCGTGCGCGGATGGAGGCCTCGCCGCTGATGGACGCCCCGCGTTTCGCCCGCAACATCGAGGCGGCCTACCGCCAGATGTGGCGGAATTACTGCGACGCGGGCGGCGTTTCCGCCCAGCAATGGGTGTAACTTACTCCGCTGGCCTGCGACTGGTTCAATGAAACAGCTCACGCAGAGGCGCAAAGGCGCAGAGAGGTGACGGAAGCAAAGGCTTTGCTTCTCTTCCTTCTCTGCGCCTTTGCGCCTCTGCGTGAGATCTTTCTTCAATGGATTTCAAATCGAGTTGAGCCGGACCACAAATAGGCGTTGCACCCCGAGCATCATGGGAGGCCCCGTTCCAGTTGAAGATTCGCGATCAATCGGTAATATGCGGCCAAACGCTGAATTTCCCAGTGATTCAGCACTGTTCGGGCAGATAGCTCAGCTGGTAGAGCAATGGACTGAAAATCCATGTGTCGCCGGTTCAATTCCGGCTCTGCCCAATTGGTTCATTTCTGGTTTTTTTCGCAGATTTCGCGGTGTTGATTAATTTTGGGTGTGCTGGACGACACGTGGAGCAAAAGTCCAATGGTGGCGGGGGAATTCTTCGGGAATTCCGCGGAAAAGCAGCGAGTTTTGGTCGATGTCGCTGGTGATTTCGACAGGGGTTCGACACAGGATTGGTTATGAAGAATTGCCGAAACGTCATTGCAAGGTTCTTCGTTGAGGACAGTTGGGCGCGAAGTGCTGAACCGTAGAGAGTGGCAAAGGCGCCCCGTGACTGCGGCGTGGCTGGCGAGATGCGCCATGTATCGCTACGAATCGACGCCGTGCCGGCGGCATGTTCAGTCTTCGGATTGGGCGGGCGGCGCGAAGACCGTCGCCGCCGGCGGAGAATCCCCGATCCAGCCATCACCATCATCACCGCACTGGTCGGCACCGGAGCATTGGCGAACGTTGGCAAGAGCAATCCGTTATCGATCCGCGAGAAACTTCGCGTCCCGATTGTTGGTATTCCGCGGGGTCGCCGTCGAGCCGGACGTCGGGACTGTCACTACGCTGGCCGCATAAGTCGTCGCAGCGGATGTCTTCGATTTCCCTTTCGCCGTGTCATTGATGACTGCCTTGGAAACGCTGACTGCCTTGGTCTTCTTCAGTGAGATTGTCGCTGCGGTGGTTGATTTCGTGGTGACCGTTGCAACCGTCGGAGTTGTCGAACCGGCGGTCAGGGCGGCAGTCGTGGTGAGCGGCGACTTGGTGTTGGAAGCTGTTGCCACGGTCGGAGTGTTGGAGGCCGCCACGGTCGTGATTGTTGAAGCGATTGCCGGAGCAGCAACCGATGCCGTCATTTCCGCGGCGGGAAGCGAAATCCCTTGGTTGAAGTTCGCCGCCAGGTCGGTGAAGTCGGCGGCGTTGACTATTCCGTCGTAATTGAAGTCGCCCTGGTCCCAGCCGGTGACGTTCTGGTTGAAGTTCGCCGCCAGGATGGTGAAGTCCGCCGCGTTGACCAGGCCGTCCAGATTGGCGTCGCCGAGCAGCGTGTACTTCACTTCGATCTGGCCTGACGACAGGCCGGCGACAACGCCATCCTTGCCATCGGCATAGCCGAGGCCATAAGCCAGGCCGTGGGTGTGAACTCGGGCGGTTGTGGAGATGATGCCCGGGCCGTTCCATGCTCCGCCGTTGTAGCCGTTGGCCACGTCGGAGGCGATGGTGGAGATTGGATCGGCATTAGCGCCGAAATTGATCAGCATTTCGTTGTCGGCCAGATCGAGCGTGCCGCCCGGGTTAATATTCAGACTGGTTACCGTCAGCAAGATGGGGTCGCTTTGAACGACATTAAGCTGCGCGCCATTGTCGATAGTGAGACCGTCACCGAATGTGCTCGATCCGTACAGGTCCAGAGTTCCCGCCGTTATTTCAACTGCAGATGCCGCGGTCAACGTGTGCACCGCGTAGGCGCCCGCTCCGACCTGAATCGTGCCGAAGCCCGATCCGATAGTCACATCGTCGAACTGTGTGGGGACGAGATTATCCGACCAATTGGCAGCGTCGCTCCAATTGGTCCCATCACCCATGCCCGTCCAGGTTACGGCGACCAACTGTGCCTCGTAGGCCCCCATATCGATGACGCCGTCGATGATGCGCAGGTTGCCCGCGAGATCGAGTCCAACGCCAGTAAGCCCCGCGGCGTTGTTGTTCCCATCGTTGATGGCGGGTGAAGTCTGCTGCAGTTGGTAATTCCCACTGCCAGGATTGACAAACAGCGGATCGGCCGAGATGTTGCCGGCGCCGGCATAAGCTCCTTCAATGTCGCTGTAGGTCACGACCGGCGCGCTTGAGCCTCCATAGACCTGATCGTCCGAAATCTCGCTGCCTCCGAAGTTCGCGGAATCATTCCACAAAATGCAATTTGTGATAATCGGATTCGAGGATTCGTTGTCGATCGCTCCGCCATACTGGCCCGCGTTATTCTGTGAAAACGTGCAGTTGGTGATCGTCGGAGACGAAACAATGTCGAACACCGCGCCGCCGGCCTGGGCGGCTGAGTTTCCGGTAAACAGGCAATTCACGATTGTCGGCGCGGAACTGGTATCGTAAATCGCGCCTCCCAACGTGCTGGCCGTGTTGTTGACGAAGCTGCAATTTTCCACGGTGCCGGAGACGGCGCCTTCGTTGCCGAGGTACATCGCGCCGCCGGAGACGGCGGTGTTGTTGGTGAGGATGCAATTAAGAATCGTCGGGGATCCACCGTCTGCGATCAACCCACCGCCGAAGCCGCTGTCGGCGTCGCCAGCGCCGCTGGCGTTGCCATTGGTTATGGTGACACCATCAAGGACAGCCGAGGAATTCGTCCCGCTGGCGGTGACCACGTGGTAGTCGACTCCCAAGCCGTCAAGCACGGTCGGATAGGCCGTGGGATTGGGGCCGTTCAAGCCTCCGGTCTCAAAGCCACCCTGGATCGTGATCCCATCTTTAAGCTGAAACGTGTCCGTCGGATTGCTTCCGGGAGTAACCCCCGGCGAGTAATCCCCCTGGGCAACGTCGATCGTATCGCCAGGTACGGCCGCGTTCAGAGCGGATTGAAGGTTATTGAATGCCGTTGACCAGGAAAGCCCGTTTCCACCGGCGGCGTGCTTGTCCACGTACAGAGTGACCGGGGCGACAATGTTGAAGCTGTTGGATGTGCCGGCGATCGAGGCCGTGATCGAGTCCACCGCGGACAAAGTATAGGTTCCCAACTGGCCGATTGAGATGCCGCTGAAGGTAGCCAGGCCGTTTTGCGCCTCGGCAGTGACAGCGCCGTTCAGTTGGCTTCCCGAAGGAGTGAGAATGGACAGCGTCACCATCCCGGTATACGCGCTGGCCAGATTGTTGAAGGCGTCTTCCGCCTCGACCTCGATCGGTGGCTGAATGGGGTAGCTTGTCGACGTTGTGCTCGGCTGTTGCAGGAACACCAGATGAGTCGCTGGCCCACCGGTGATGGTTACGGCACCCTCGGCGGTAAGCCCATCGGCTGCATCGGTGAACAGGATCACATACGTGCCCGCGACGTTGTTGATGACGAGATTGTTGACGCCGCTATTTATAGAACCGCTGGTTGATCCGCCGAGCGTGCCCCCCGGGCCGCTGGCGATACTGGCCACCACACCGGCGGTATCATTGGTGATGATGTCGTTGTACTGGTCGAAAACCTGGAAATTGAAACCCGGGGAAATGATCGATCCAACCGGGGTCGTGCCTCCGCCGTAAACGTGCAGAGTGTGCGCAGGAGCGGGAGTCACGCTGAAGCCGGCGGACTCGCCGGAGGCGATGTTGGAGTTGGTGATATCGGTGGCCTGAAGAATAATATTGTAGTCCTCATACATCAGGTTCCCGATGAAATAGTTGCTGAACGTGGCCGTGCCATCAACCGCCTGAACGTTGAGTGAGCCACTATATGCCGTCTCGCTGGGGATAAGGACGCTGACGCGGATTGTCGAACTGTCGTTGATGATCACTCCATTTTGCTCGACGGACACCTTAAAGGTCGGCATTGGCACGTCGGCCATGATGGCGAAGCTTTGCGGCTGCTGGGTGAAGACCAGTTGCGTGGCGGCGACGGTGAAACCAAGGGTGCCGACGTTGTCGTTTCCGTCGACCGCGGTGAGAGTGTAGTTGCCGGTGGCGCTCGGGCTTAGTCCCGTGAACGTCGCCACGCCAAGATTGGAAACTTGCGCGGTCAGCGATCCGCTGAGCGTACCGCCGGACACTAAAAGCGTAACGAAGGATGAATCCGCGACGGGATTGCCAAGGGCATTTTTCTGCGTCACGGTGATGGTCGGATTTAGGGGGCTGCCCACCGCGGGGGTTATTGGCTGCGCGCCAAAGTACAGCGTCGGGATGCCCGCAGCCGGACTGACGGTTATTGAGCCGGACGTCATCGGGGTGTCAAAGCCATCAGAGGCAGTCAGGCTTACGGTCAGCGTGGAGGTCCCGGAGTTCGTGAGTACAAGGTTATTGAAGACGGCCATACCTTGAGAAACCGTAGTGCTGTCGACCGCATTTCCGCCGATGCTCAGCGTCACCATGGAGGTGCTATCCGCGGTGTCGAGCGAGCCGTTGAGGTTTTCATACACGACGACAGACGGGCTCATTGCAGTTCCCGACACGACGTTGCTAGGCGGAACGTGGAAAACCAACGTGGGCTCAGCCCCCGGTTGGATGACGTTAAACATGCCGGAGAGTATGGGGGTTGCGCCGTCGGCGCTGTCGGCGGCGCGGAGCACATAGGCGCCGGCGGTTCCGAACGCCACGTTGTTGCCGAACGTCGCCTTGCCGCCGACGGCGCTGACGGTGATGCTGGAAAGACCGTCGGCGAAAGTGCCTACCGGGCCACTGGAAATGGTCAGCGTCACCGTCGAAGTATCGTCGACGTCGACCTCGTTGTCTGTTTCGATGTCCACAGCAATCGCCTGAGCGAAGGGGTTTCCGACGTTGACCGTGGCCGGTCCCTGGGCGTAGACCAATGTTGGCGTAGGGAATGGTCCTTGGAACTCAAATGCGCCCATATCCACGGTGCCGTTGACGATGCGCGTGTTGCCGGCAAGATCCGTCAATCCCCCCACAACGTAATTGTTATAGCCCGCATCGATGCACTGTGAATCTCCTTGCAGCGCGAAGGTTGAGGTGAATTGCGGACTGATATTCTTGTCGCCGGCTCCAGTCCCGCCTCCCTGAATATCGCTGTACAGGACCGTGGGTGAAGGACCGGACACGTTGTACACCTCGACGCCCGAATCACCGTACAGGATCGAGTTATAAATCTGCAAGTTGCCGCCGCTGGCGTTAAAGACGCCGTCCCCGAGTGCGGCGGAATTATCGGTGACCGTACAGTTGCCGATTGAAATTACACCGGCGTTGTAGACACCGCCCCCATCGCCGGTCGAGGAGTTCCCGTTTACCAGGGAGTCTTCAAGATTGATCGTACCGCTTGCGATGTTTTCAATTCCGCCACCGTTTTGGGATGACCCGTTTCCCGTGATCCCGCAGTCGTAAATGTTGAGGGAACCGGCATTCACGATGCCGTCACTGTTCTCCCCGGTTACCTTCAGATCAGACAGGGTTGCGGCGGCGCCGGCCGAAACCGCGAACCCCCTGGCAACCCCGCCCATAAATGTCGTTGGGGTTGAGCCCGTCGCGAGAATATCAACAGGATTGGCGCCCGTGCCTAAACAGATTTCCAGGCTCGCGGTATCCGCATAGTTGTAGTCGGTTTCAGCCGGCGTGAGGTCGGTGATGGCTCCGAAGCCGGAAGTGCTGGCATTGGCCAGTATGGCGCCGCGCGGGGCTGTGTCTGAGGAGTCGTCGACGAGAATGTCACATTGGCCACCGAAATCGTTAATGTTGACCGGCCCATCGATACCCGCCGTCGAGCCAAGACCAAGATTCACTGCCATTTCGCCGCCGGCGCTGTTGATAAAACTGGTTGTTCCATAAGGCGTGTTGCTGACATCGACCGTGTCCGCATTAACGCCAGCCACCAGGCTTACGCTCTTGAGGCCAAAGTAATTCACTCCGCCGAATCCGGCACGGGTCACGCTTCCAATACCGGACACGTTGTTCAACGTGTACGTGGTTCGCGCCGTGTCGTTGTCGTCATAGACGTAGGCGTTCCCCGAGCCGGACTCATCGACGATGGTAACCGGGGTGGTGACGTTACTGAGGTTCTGAGCGCTGGGACTGATGTTGAAGGTGTCATTCCCCGCGCCGCCCTCAAACCCCAACGTCGAACTGCCCGTATACTCCACGTTTGCGACGCTGGTGCCGGAGCCAAACGAGATCGAGACGTTGGGCGTGCTCTGGTATTCATATTCGATGTAGCCGGCGGCGCCCCCGGACGAAAAGTGTATTTCTCCAAACGGATTGATGTCACCGCTCGGAACATTTCCTACGTAGTTCTGCACGGTTGCCGTGACGGACGCGGTATCTGACGCGTAGGAAACGTACAGCGCCTCGCTACTTGTCGGATTGTCGACGAGGAGGTTGTAGATTGAGCTGCTGCCCCCGTCGTTAGCATAGATGTTTTCGAAGTTCCCGGGCGATGAGTTCCCGTGTAGTTCCACGATGCCGGCCGTGCCGTCAACGGTTATGTTATTTGCGGCAAACCCCGTGTTTACAACGAGGTAAGACTTGCCGGTCACGTCAATCTCCGCGGGGGCCAGACCATCAATGTATGTGTACCCGCCCGCTCCGCCCATCGTCACATTTCTCAAAGTGTAGTCGAGATGGTCGTCCACCGTGATATTGGCAGGAAGACTGCCCATCTCGTTCAGGGTCAACGGCTGGGCAATGGCATCCGTCGTCCCTCCAGACCCCACGATAAAAATGTCGGCCAGGGGCGAGCCAATGCCATCGACGGTCGTGGGCACATCCGTGGCAAGCACGTCTACCTTGGGATTCCCCGAGGCATAGCTTCCCGCGCCGGTCTCCACAGTGAGGGATCGAGTTGAGTAATAGTCATAGTCGATCTCGGCGCCGAGGCCCGTAATACTGTCAAAACCGAAGCTCAAGCTGTGCCCGAGGGTGACCGTCCGCGAAGTGGTATCCGGCGCATCAGCGACCGTGATATCATCAAAACCGCCGGTTGCGTAGATGGTCAGGGGTGCCGCGATATCCGCTGTCCCTCCAAGGAAGCTACCAACGTTCACGATCGCGTCCGGACCGCTCGGCGAAGAATCGGTGACAATCTGCGTCGGAACGACCGTCGCGTTGACGTTGATTGTGTCTTGTCCTGTTCCGCTCACGATCTCAACATTTGCAATTTGCCCCGGATTTCCATTTTGCGCCGGGTCGAAATTGGTCGTCTCGCCGTTGAGGGTAATGCTGACGCCACCGCCGATGGACTTTCCTACCGAGATTACATCGTTCTTGTCAGCAAGCTGATCGCCATTGACCACCAAGTCGTAAGTTCCCGTGAAGGTATTGCCATTCCAAATGGGAGTAAGGTTGAGGTTCTGCGTGGTGCCATTGTCGACGACCCAGGCTTGATCCGCCGCCGACCACATCGCCTCGACCTGCACACCGTTGGGTTCGTGGAAGAGGTAATTATTGTTGCCCTCGTAGTCGCAGATCTGGTTCTCGTTGGACTCGGGACCAAAGGCGGCAGTAAAGGCCGCCGGCGGGTTGACCTCGTAGCCGTCCGTGTTGGGATCGGTCATGCTCTCCGTGGTTTCGTGGCTCAGGACGTGTGTGTAGAAATCATCTGAAATCGCGCTGCCAGTGCCCGTACCGATAAATTGGACGTTGAGATAATGATAATGACTGGGGAAATCCGAATCAAAAATCTTTGTATTGTAACCGTAATCGCCGGCAGGAAATATACCCGGCGGGGTTACAACTTCGTAAAGCGCATTCCCATTATCGGGCAACCCTTGATTATTGACCGCCTCGAAAACTGTATTATCGAGTTGGGTGGACGTGAATCCTTGCGGCGGGTCGGAACTGTTATACACGCTGCTGCCAGAATAATATGCCGTGGCGTTCGACGCCGGTCCCCCCATGTACTGCGCTGTTTCTGATAGAGACGGACTGTTGCAAAAATTCTCCGTATCCTGAATGATTTCGTTGGCCTGCGCGCTCGTCGTGCTGCCCCAATACGATCCCCAGAAGATCAACTCGATTTGCGGGTTGTCAAATCGACTGCCTCCATCCTTACTGAAAGTGTCCGGCCCAAAATACGGCTGGATAACCAAAGACAACAGTTGTCTTGGTTCGAGCCCCTCGACGAACGCCCGCCCCTGTACGTTCAAATGGCTCGACTGTCCTCGCTTTTTGCCCGGACGCGAACGACCGAATATTTGCACGATGGATTGAATCGTCGCATCAAAGTATTCTCTCGTAGTGCTCATGGCCCAAGGCTCCTTTCCCCATTCGCTTTCGAGTTGCCGCGAAGTCGGCCCAACTGCGCGGCCCCCAAGATAGTCAACTTCCCGCGCGGCGCGGGGCAAGACACCGTGCCTTCAACGTAAGGCCGAACGAAATGAACCGAACCATCCCGCTCCTTTTAAAGGACAAGGCATGGTGTGAGCGCGATGTGCCCAGACACGGGGCCACATAATACAAAACTGACTTGCGCCGGGCAACCCCCCCTTGTTTTAGGGGGGGTATGATCGAATTGATCGCCGGCAGCTTCATCGCAGCGCCGGCGAGATCACTGCACGATCACGGTAACCGACCAGTTGTCGGTGCCGACGGTGTTATAACATTGAAGTGCGCCTCCAGCGGCGCCATCGGTGGCAGCCACGTACCCGAACTCAATCGGTCCGCCAACACCTGAAAAGTCCGGGTGGCTTGATCCGGACAACGCCGTGAAAGCCCCCGAGCCCAATCCGGACGAAGCGTCTGTCACCCATGCGCCCGGCGACATCGGAAAATAACTAGAAGGCCCCAAATAATAGGTTCCATTTTGGAACGCTAGCAGCGATTCCCCGACGCCAGCCTCGTTGTTGGTACCCACAAGAAGCCCATCCATGGAGAAAGAAAGAGAACTGATTGCTCCGCTAACGGACGGATTATAAATCGCGTTGTCATCAAGCTCTGCTACCCAAATGCCCTGAGAGAATCCGGCATAGACCCCGTCGTAATACCAATTCAAGGTGGTCTGGCGATACGCTCCAGGGTTGCCGCCCGACGCCACCTGTCCCGCGCTGAAGGTTGCCGCTTGGCCGTCAGTTGTGTCGATTACCTTGGTGGCTGACCAGTTCGCGTTCAGAAAGGTTCCGTCGCTGAAAGTGACGGACGCCGGCGCAGGTCCCCGGATTGATAAAAGCACGCCAATCAAAACGCCCAGGAATAGAGTGTGGTTTTTGTGTTTCGACCCTAACCCAAACAATTTGAAGCGAATCGAAAGCACGGTATTTTCTCCCTTACGCGGGGACCGAAACAAGGATGCCGTTGGATTGCCAACGGCGTCCTGGTTTCATGTCCCAATTGAGACAGGAAGCGGCGACTTCAACGCAGCGAACTTAGGCGCGACGACGCCGAGCGAGCAGGCCGAGGCTGCCGATGCCGATCAATCCGAGGGATGCCGGCTCAGGGACTGGGGCGGACTCCACAACCATTACGAAGTAATCAAACGAGTCCCCCGTTCCCCACTCCCAGGTGTAAGTTCCTGGCCCACCTGTTAGGCCAAGACTGCTGTACGTTTCGCCCGCCCATGTCGAGGTGTCCGAAAGGGGGGCACCCGAAACGTACCCGTTGGGTACAATGAGATCCGACAGGCCAGCGACTCCCACGATATCCCCACTGCCGGATGTGGCGTCGACCCCGGAAGCGCTTCCGAAATCCGTGGCACCTGAGGTAAAACCAGAGTATTCATCGGAGTATGTTCCTGATGCGGGGCCGAAGAATGCTAGACCAGCCCCGGGATTTCCGGGATTTAAGATAGCGACGTTGGTCGCGCTCCCCACAAGAGTTAAAGCGGAGGTGTTGATCGTCCCGCTTCCGTTGGCAACCACGTCGCTTCCAACCTGCTGGACAGTCACGATGTAAGCGGCGCGGGCCATTGGTCCGGTTGCGGCAAGACCGAGCAGCGCAGCGGCGATAGACAATGACGTTTTGCGAAGTGACATTAGATTTCTCCAATTGAAGGACTGAAAGAAGTGCGACCACATACCGTGCATCGTGGCCGCCAAAACAGAACAAGAAAGTGCAACATTTACTGCGGAACGCTGACTTGGCAGGCGTTCATTTCTCTCCTTCCCGGTTCCAGAGCGATAGCGCACACCCAACATGCGTCGGTTCCATCCAAAAGAATCGTGACGCATGTCGAATTTTTAGAAGCCGCTGACGTTTATACCGACCCCGTCCGATTAAAGCAATCCCCCTTATTTTAGGGGGGGCGGCGGAATCAGGCGAGTGGATCACTTCGGCCGGCTTGGCCGCCGGCAAGGAATTGAGCGAGCAATTCTCCCCGACCATTGACGCCGAAGCGCTGATAAATGCGCTTCAGATGGTCGTTTACGGTGTAATTCGACAGCGAAAGCTTCTTTGCGATCTCCTTGACGCTATCGCCCGAAAGCAACTGAAACAGCACCTGCCGCTGGCGCGTCGACAATTCGTTGACGTGCTCGGCGGCGGGGACATCCGTGCCTTGGCGATGGAGCCAATCGATCTCTTCGGTAACGACATGCGCAATACACACGTCCCGCGGGCTGAATGGCGGCTGGCCCAGCCGACGCAGGAACACGATCGAACTGAACACCTTATCTCCAAGCGGATAGAGCGAACTCAGGTACTCCCCAATGCCGGCGGGCTCAAAGTGAAGACGGGCCAGATCCGAGGAGAACCACTCCTTATCTGGCAGAAGATCCACCCGGCGGCGCGTTATATGGGCCTCGCATCCCTCTCGCATCGCGCTGTTGAAGGCTTCCGCCGCAGGGGAAATCGTCCCTTCCGCGAATTTCATTCGCTGGAACTCGCTTTGCCATCCGCCTTCGAGAAACATGAATGCCACGGGCAGCCCATCCTTGGCGTCATCTTTGAAATGAAGCCACACCCACGTGTCGGCCTGGATCAGCTTCGCCAGCCCTTGCATGAGGCAACGCCTCTTGCCGGGCAGGTCCGTCTCCAAAATGGCAACATCGCCCAGCAAACGAACTATCCCGCGGACATCTCGGACAGGTAGATAATCCATATATGCCACACGCGAGCAAGGAATGCCCCATTATCCTTGATTTCCGACGGCCGTTCCACCGGCAAGAAACTGAGCGAGTAATTCTCCCCGGCCACTGACGCCGAAGCGGTGATAAATCTGCTTCATGTGGTCGTTTACGGTGTAATTCGACAGCGAAAGCTTCTTCCCGATCTGCTTTACGCTGTCGCCGGACAATAACTGTAAAAGAACCTGCCGCTGGCGCGTTGTTAATTTGTTGACGTGCTCGGCCGCGGGGACATCCGTGCCCTGGCGATGAAGCCAATCGATTTCATCGGTAACGACGTGAGCAATGCACACGTCGCGCGGGGTGAACGGCGGACAGCCAAGCGAGCGCATGAAAACCATGGAGCTATAAATGTTGTTTCCCAGCGGATAGTTTGAACCGAGCAAATCCGCGATTCCCGCCGGTTTCAAGTACTGCTGAACCAAATCGCACGAATCCCAGAAGTTTTCCGGCAAAATCTCCGCAGCACGATAGGTGAAATGGCCAGTTCCCAGTTTTCTCCAGCTTTCATTAATGGGCTTGACTGCGCTGGAGTTCGTTCCCGCGGCGACCTGCATCCGCTGAAACTCGCTTTTCCAGCCGCCGTCGATAAACATGAACATGGATGGCTCCTTGCCCTCTGCCTGATCCTTGAAGTGAACCCAATACCAAAAGTCGGCACGGATCAATTTCGCCAAACCATTCATGAGGAACCGCCGCTTGCCCGGCAGGTCCGTCTCCAAAACGGCTACCTCGCCCAATAATCGGACGATGTCGCGAACGTCCTGAACCGGTAAAAACTCCATAAAGACCAACTCGAGCGCGGAAGTTCAAAAATAGTAGAAGTAGTCGAACACGCCGGGAATCGAAAGCCGGTATGACGCACAGGTGGTGACGCGGCTTGCATCCAGGTTCACGTCGCCACTGTTCACTTCATCCACGCTGCCATCGCTCCATGCGCGATGTTGGCAGGTCCACGGTTGGTAGGTGTTGCTGGTGCCGAAGGTCGGATTGAAATTGATTCCGCCCGATAGGTGAAAAAAGGAATAACCGATGGGATTGCCGCCGCTCGTCGAATACATGAGCGTGTCGGCCCAAAGAACGCCCCGATGTCTTCCCTTGGCATCGGCTATATCACCGGCATTCAGAACCGTGCCCGTAATATTAGAGCTTTCGTTCACTCGCGCGCAGTAGGCGTAGCCCGTAATCCAATAGACAAATCCGAACGAGCTGGTCGGCTGCTGGAACAACTCGATTTGGGATCGGAACGGACAAATCAAAATCTTGGGCATGTCGGTCGTGGACTCACTTCCAAGCAATGTCGGCGTCCGCAAGTAGGGAGAAAGCTCATTGAGCAGGGCGGGCGAAATCGTCGAGGGCACGTCTCCGCTCAGGGCGGGAACGAACAGCGGATCAGGATAGTAATGCTGCTCGCCCAGATACATTTGGCAAGCTGTCGCGAGCTGGCGGAGTTGACTGGCGCAATCGGTATTCAACGCGGCCTGACGGACCTTCGCCAGCGACGGCAACAATATTCCCACCAAGACGGCGATGATGCCAATGACGACTAGAAGTTCAACCAACGTAAAACCGTCTCGGGGTCGGTAGGAACGGCCACGCTCCATGAAACGTTCGATCTCCGCCACCCTTTTACGCGGCATTGATGACCTCTGAATAGTCACGCTGATTGCGGGCTGGACAATCCCAAGAACGTGCAATGGTAAGCGACGACAGTCGTTGATGCAATTATATTTTGGGGGAGCGTATTTGAGGGTGTAGCGCCCCAGACGGGTAGATTCAATTCAAATGCGAATGCGGGAGGGCGGGGAAAACCACGTCAGGTGCGGAGTGTCTCGACACAGGTTGCCTTGTATTTCGGTGTATTTCGGCGTATCTACGTTTTCACAAATCCGCGTTCGTGAGGCGAAAAACGCGGTTTTTAATGGCCTGAAAATCCATGTGTCGCCGGTTCAATTCCGGCTCTGCCCATTCGCGTCCTGAGCACCGTCGAGAAAATTAGCCGATCAATTCATCGGCGTTTTGTCTCCCTCGTTGGAAATGATTGGAGCTGGCGATGCCGGACGAATCCTGGACGCGCAGAGAGGTTCTGGCGGCGGCTGCGGCGGTGGGAATGGCGGCGCTGGCGGGCAGGGCGGCGGGGGAGCCGCGGCCGGGGACTGCTCCTGATAAACTGCCGAGGGGATCGGGAACGATCGGGATTCAGATGGGTCTGCCGCCGCTGGCAACGCAGGACCTCGATCGCCTGTTCGACGATCTTCACCGGCTCGGGGGCGTCAATGCGCTGTTTCCGTTTATCTACACCTATGCGCACGTGACGGCGGGGATGCCGGCCAAGGGGTTTCACGGGGGCAATTTCGCCATTCCGCACATGCAATTTTATGGCCGGACGCCGCTCAACTATCAGGACATGCGAGCCACCGATTTTGGGGACCTGGACGTGATGGCGCGAATTATTCCGGTTGCCAAGAAGCATGGCATGAAGACCTTCGCCTGGGTGCTGGAGGATCACGATCGTGCGCCGTCGGCCAGTTGGGAGAAGCTATACGAGGTTGATTTTCACGGCAGGCCGGCCCTGGCGCATCCGGCGGGGCCGTGCTACAACAATCCGCTGTATCTGGGTTTTGTGTTGGGGCTGATCGAGGATTACACGCGGTCGTACGACATCGACGGGGTGATGTGGTCGTCGGAACGGCAGGGTGGATTCTTCAACGCGCTGGGCGCCTACGCGCACGGGGCGTCGGCCGATCCGGGCAGGGCCACCTGCTTTTGCGATTTCTGCACGAAGAAGGCGAAGGATTTGGGGATCGACGTGCAGCGAGCGAAGCGCGGGTTTACCGAATTGGAGCAATGGGTACGGAATTGCCGGGCGGCTCGCCGGCCACGCGATGGGTTCTTTGTCACGTTCTTCCGCTTGCTGCTGAATTATCCCGAGCTCTTGGCGTGGGAAAACCTGTGGATCAGGAGCCGGGAAGATTTGCAATTGCAGATTTATAAGCTGGTGAAGTCGATCAAGCCGGCGATTCCCGTGGGATGGCACATCTGGCACAACGTCTCATTCAGTCCCTTCCATCGGGCGGAAATGGATTATTCTCGCCTGGCGAAATTCTCGGATTTCATCAAGCCGGTGCTCTACAACAACGCCGCCGGGGAAAGGATTCGCTCGTTCGTGGACAGCGCCCGCGGGAATGTTTTTGGGGACTTGCCGCCAGAGCAGGCCATGGACGTGCTTTATCGTGAACTGGATTACGACGAAGCGGGGTATGACAAAGTGAAGGAGACGGGCCTGTCGGCGGATTACGTGATGCGCGAGACCCAAAGAGCCGTGGACGACGTGAAGGCGAATGGGGTGGAGGTATGGCCGGGGATTGACATTGACGTTCCGGTGCCGGCCGGGTCGAGCCAATGCACCGCCGACGGTGTGAAGCAAGCCGTGCTCGCGGCGTTCCGTGGCGGCGCGACGGGCTTGGTCTTGTCGCGGAATTATTCGGAGATGAACCCGGACCATCTGGCCGGCGCGGGGGCGGCGTTAAAGGAACTGGGGTTGGGATGAGAACGCGCCGCCGGGAAATCGCTGAAGGCGTTGCGATGGGTTGGCCATCGGTTGGGATTGCATTTATACTGCGCCCAACCAATTATGAAATACCTTAATCTTCCGCCGATTGCTCTGCTGGTGATGCTGGGAATGCTTGGGGGATGCCAGGCCGCGAACGGGGTTTTCGAGGTGAGGAACTTCGGGGCGCGCGGGGATGGGCGGCATCTTGACGCGCCTGCGGTGAACGAGGCGATCGACGCCGCGGCCAAGGCGGGCGGCGGAACCGTTCATTTTTCGCCGGGGACATACCTCTGCTATTCGATCCATCTGAAGAGCAACGTCGCGCTGTATCTGGATGAAGGCGCGACGATTCGAGCGGCGGGAACCAAGGACCTGGGCCAGTACGATCCACCGGAACCGTTTCCTTTCAAGGACCAATATCAGGATTTCGGACACACGCATTGGCACAACAGCCTGATCTGGGGAGAGAACGTTCAGAACGTGGCGATCCTCGGTCCGGGCCTGATTGATGGAAAGGATGCGCTGAACCGCGGCTCGCCGAAGCCTTCGACCAAGCCTTCGACGACCCGGCCAACGACCGAGCCGTGGCAGGATACGACCGAGCCGTCGGCGGATACCGTGGAGCCGTGGGACGTTGAAGTGGGTCCGAAAGTCATTCGGCCCGGGCCGGTGACCGAGCCGTCGGACAAAACCGTGCATCGCCGCTGGCGCTGGGCAACGTCGAGAATTTCGCCGGATATGGATACTCAGGATTACACGGCGATGTACGTGGCGACGCAGCCGTCCGTGGAGCCGACGACCAAGCCCACCACCAAGCCGGAATATCCCGACGAGAAGGAAACTCTGGGGCCGGGGATTGGGAACAAGGCGATTTCGCTGAAGAACGTTCACGGCTGCATTCTCCGGGATTTTTCGATTTATGAGGGTGGCCACTTTGGGATTCTGGCGACGGCCGTGGATGACCTGACGATCGACAACGTGAAGATCGACACCAACCGGGACGGGATGGACATCGACTGTTGCCGCAACGTCCGCGTATCCAATTGCAGCGTCAATTCGCCCTCTGACGATGCGATCGTGCTGAAGAGTTCGTTTGGGCTGGGTTACGCGCGGGACACGGAGAACGTGACCATCACGAATTGCGTGGTGAGCGGGGGATATATGGAAGGGACGATGCTCGATGGCACGTTCCGGAAGATCGGGCCGGGTTATGACCTGGACAAGGAAAAGCACTCCCGCCACGTGTCGCGGACCGGCCGGATCAAATTCGGCACGGAATCCAACGGGGGATTCAAGAACATCGCGATCAGCAACTGCCTGTTCGACGATTGCCAGGGTTTGGCGATCGAGAGCGTGGACGGGGGCGTGATCGACAACGTGACCGTATCGAATCTGGCGATGCGGGGGCTAACCAGTTCGCCGCTGTACATTCGGCTGGGGAGCCGGCTGCGCGGTCCCAAGGGAACGCCCGTGGGCGCCATCCGGCACCTGAACGTCAGCGACATCGTCGCCCAATGTTCGTCCGTGCGCTATGCGTGCGTCATCAGCGGGATTCCCGGCCATGACATCGAGGACGTGCACGTGCACGACGTTCGGCTGATTTTTGCGGGCGGGGGCAGCGGTTCATGGACAAGGCGCGAGCCGTGGGAGCAGGTGAAGGGGTATCCCGATCCGTCGCGGTTTGGGGGCGAGCCGGCCTATGGGTTTTACATCCGCCACGTCAGCGGGCTGGAAATGACCAACGTCCAGATGAACTGCCTCGCGCCGGACGTTCGTCCGCCGTTTTTTGTCAGGGACGTTCAGCATTTTTATCTCGAACACGTGACGGCCCCGCATCCGCCTCGCGTGCCGACGTTCATGCTGTATGGAGTGAAGGATTTCACGACCGAGCGCGTCAGCGGCGTGGACGACCAGCATCTGGACATCGCCGAGAGAGAAGACTTTTAGATATGTGGATTCCCACCCGCCGGTCCATTAGCCCCCCGCTTTGCGGGGGTTTCTTCACGCCGCCGCCGCCGCAAGCGCGAATATCTTCACGCAGTTTCGCCCCGAATGTTTGGCGGCGTAAACCGCCATGTCGGCGGCCTTGAGAAGGTGGCCGGAGTCGGTCATGCGACTGTTCGTTTCCAGCGTGGCGATGCCGATGCTCACGGTGACGGCGACGATTTGCTTGCCGCAGAGAATGGGTTGTTTGGCGATGGCTTGGCGGATGGTTTCGGCGATGGCGGCGCCGACGGGGCGCGGAGTTTCAGGAAGGATCATCGCCATTTCCTCGCCGCCGTACCGAGCGGCCAAATCCTTGGCGCGAGCGGCGCTTTTGAGGAGCTTGCCCACGCTGGCCAGGACCTGATCGCCAACCGGGTGCCCGTACCGATCGTTGATCGATTTGAATTTGTCGATGTCGAGCATAAGCAGAGTCAGGGGAGCGCCGCTGGCGCGGGCGGCGGTAAACTGGCTCTTGAACGCTTCGTCGAACCGGGCGCGGTTGTTTAAGCTCGTCAGGGCGTCCGTCGTCGCCTTCTGGTGCAGGGCCTGATTCTGTTCCTGGAGCTTGCTGGCCTGCATCTGGGATTCCAGGGTCAGCTCGACCAGCGCTTCGTTGGCTTTTTTGAGAATTGCCTCGTAGCTGGCGGCATTGCCGACGTTGATCTCAAACAGGGGAATGATTTCCTTGGTTTTAGCGCCGATCTCGTTGAGGAGTTGGTCGCAATCGGCATCGGTCATCTTGAACGCGGCCGCGCAGGCGGCCCGGACCTGGGCGATTGCCGGGGCGGCCTCGGAGTCAACGAAGACGTCGGCGCATTGCCCGGCAAGCTGCACCAGCAGGGCGACGTTCTTTGTGGTAGGGTCGGCGGCGTCGGCGGCGTTGTGGCTCGCTCTGATGGTGGCGGCGAGGATTGCGGGCAGCTTCCACTGCTCGGCGAGAATAGCCCCGACCTCGGCGTGCGTCATGCCGAGGGATTCCTTCTCGGCCTTGATAAGTTCCACGTGCGTGCCGCATTTGCCGCAGATTTCGCCGTATGCCGCGCTGATGACCTGATTGAGCGCCAGCATGCCGATGTCCTGCAGAAGTGCGGCGATGAACGCCTCCTCCTGCTGGACGAGGCGCATTTTCGTTGCCAGGGTGCGTGCGGCGGTGGCGGCGTAAATGCTCCGCCGCCAGAAACGCAAGTGATTGAACCCGGCGATCTTATTCCTGCTGAGCGTCGTCACCAGCGAGAATCCGAGCACCAGGGTTTTGACCGATTGCAGTCCCAGGATGACCAAAGCATGACTGATCGTGCCGATGTGCTGACTGCGCCCGTAAAAGCTGCTATTGACCGTCCGCAGAATCTTGCTGGATAGAGCAGGATCCTTGGAAATGACCCGGGCGATTTCAGTGATATCGACGTTCGGCATTCCCGCCAAGTCAAGAATCTGCATCGCAATGGTCGGCAAAGACGGGAGATTTGCGCATTGTTGTATCTTCTTGATGAGTTCGGTATTCATTTTTTGCTTCATGAGGCTTTGCCGCAAGGGCTTATGAAGCTAATCGGCTGCAAGGCGGTGTGACTTTGGATGAATTGACTGGAGTCGGAGACCTTGCCGGCGGCCGAGTTATCCGGACCTGAGACGCCGCTATTTTTTCAGGGCGGATTGGATGATCGGGCGAATCTGGTCCTCATCGCCGCCGATAAATCCGGCTTTCAGAACCGTGCCGTCCTTGCCCACGACGACGGTGAACGGAATCCCGCCGGCCGTGTCGTATGCATCGGTCACCTTGCCATCGGAGTCCAACAACACCGGAATCGAGAGCTTGGTGTCGTTGACGAATTTCTGCACGGGGTCCTTGTCTTCGGCAACATTGACGGCGAAGAATTTTACGCCCTGCGGTTTGAAATCCTTGTAGATCGCATCCAAATGCGGCAACGAGGCGACGCATGGACCGCACCACGTTGCCCAGAAATCCATGACGTACACGGAACCCTTGAGGCTTTGCGCGGAAACCACCTTTCCGTCCAGGCCGGTCAGCGAGAAGGACAGGGCCGGCTTGCCTTCAAGCGTTGAACCGGAAGAGTCGCTCGCCAGAGGCTGCGCCCCCGGCGGCACAGACCAGGCAAATCTGCCCGCGTCTGCGCCCGCGGCCGGAGTGTTGACGTACTCCATCGTCAGCAACGCGACCTTGACGTTCTGGGCGCCTTGAAGCCTGGCATTCTTGGCCAGGTCGGCAACGGCTCGACGCAGCAGGTGGGTTTGCGGATCGACGACCAACGTCATGTCATAGCGCGGACAAACCAGCATGATCGCCGGAAACGGCTGGCCGTCGATTTTCACGTCATCGACGCGGAGGATTGACGAAGCGCTTTGGGACAATTCGCCGGCGGCATCACCGGCCAGCGCCAGAGCCAGGGAAAGGTCCTGATTCCGCAGCAGGTCGGCTATGTCGTCGCCGAGCGCGGCCAGATCGACCTTCCCCTTGGGGGCATCAAAAATTTGGTAGCGATTGCGTTGTGGGAGAAAGAGGTAGATCTTTTCGCCGGTGTTGCCGAGCAGGAGATCGCCGGTTGGCTGCGTGGTGGAGCTGGCGTCCTTCATTTCGCTGCGGAACAGTCCCGTCGAGGAATAAAGGCCGGTGAACTGTCCATTATTGGCGCTGTGAACGCCGTCGATGTCGAACCGGCCGTCAACGGTGCCGGAAACCCCGAGGGTTTTCAGGGATGCGTAGGCATCGCGGACCTGGTCGAGGATTTGCCGGGCTTGCGGAGCGATGGTGGCGGTCGGCTGCGTGGCCGCCGGCTGCCCGTCGGATCGCGCCAGCGCCCCGAGCCCGATGGCGATCGCGGCCACCAAAACCAATCCGAACGCTAGATTTCGTCGCAGGTGCATTGGCCGCTCCTTGGAGCATATTCTAGGGCGCGAAATTGGCCACGCCACCCGAATTCCCGCGGAGCCGAAAGCCCGATGGCCATCCGTGGGTTCCTTTGGGCTTTTGGGCATTAATCGTCAAATTCATCCCCCCGGAACGTGTTGCCGAGATAGGCGCTGCGCACTTCGGGGTCGTTGATGATCTGCCGCGGCGTTCCGTCCTTGAACACCTGGCCATCGGTAATGATCAGCGCCCGGTCGCAGACGCGAAGGGTTTGTGCGACGTTGTGGTCCGTGATCAGCACGCTTTTGCCGAACTCCTCCTTGAGCCGGCGCACCTCCCGTTGCAGGTCCTCGACGGCTATTGGATCGACGCCGCTGAACGGCTCGTCGAGCAGAATCAGCTTTGGATCGGTCACCAATGCGCGGGCGATTTCCAGCTTTCGCCGCTCGCCGCCGCTGAGCGTGTCGGCCTTCTGATTTCGCTGGCGGGTCAGGCCATATTGGTCCAGCAATGCCTCGGCCCTCTGCATTCGGCGTCGTCGGGTGAGGTTGAGAGTTTCCAGAATCGCCAGGAGGTTTTGCAGTACGGAGAGTCGGCGGAAGTCGCTGCGTTCCTGCGAGAGGTATCCGATTCCGAGCCTGGCGCGCTTGTACATCGGCAGGAAGGTGATGTCGCTGGCGTCGAAGGCGACGGCGCCGCTGTCCGGCTCGACCATCCCCAGGATCATGCGGAAGGTGGTGGTTTTTCCGGCTCCGTTGCGGCCCAGGAGGCCGACCACTTCCCGTTGCTGAAGCAGAAAGCTGACGTCGTTGACGACGACCCGGCCGCTGTAGGATTTCACAAGTTTTGTGACTTCCAGGAGATTCATGATTCGCCCAAGCGCGCCCCGGCGCGGGGCGAGTAGTCTCTCGCAGGCGGCAGGAAAATCAAGCCCGGACAAATGTTGTGGATAAGTCGTGGATAAATCCAGCCCCATTGCCGCTGAAGCCTGTAGCGCAACGAATTACGAAGGACAGGTGAGGGAAAGCTAACAAATACTTAAAACGGACTTTGCGTTTGGCGGATTTGGTGAAAGTCCATAACATGATATTTTATAATAAATTATAGCGTGGTGATGAATTGTAACGTCAAAAATCCCTGTTTTTTTCGGACCAAAACAGCCGTCGGGTGTCAAAACGGCTGGAATAATGGGCAAAATCGGCGCATCGCACGAGTAAATTGTGGATAACTTTCCGTTGATATGAGGAAAACGCGGCTGTTTTTTGCAGGGAAAATATCAAAACTGGTATCTTCTTGCCCTTGCAATGCACACCCCGTCGGTACCGGGGGGCGCATTCCGCTCGGGAAGGGCTCGGCGGAATTCTCTTCTTTACGTGCCGCGATTGATTGACGCTCTCGGCGTCCATTCACGTCTGGAAAGGAGTGGCTGTATGGCCACCGGTAAGGTCAAGTGGTTTAACGACCAAAAGGGCTTCGGGTTCATCGCCTCGGACCAAAGCGGGAAGGATATCTTCGTTCATCACACGGTGATCCAGGCCGAGGGGTTTCGGACCCTTCAGGACGGCGAGACCGTGGAATATGAAGCCGAGGATGGACCCAAGGGAATGAAGGCAACCCTGGTCCGAAGGGTGCCCACGCCAACAACGTCGCCCGCGGCGGTGCCGGCCAGTTGAAGCGGCAACGGATTCCGTGAGATGAAAATGCCCGCCCGATCCGGCGGGCTTTTTTAATGCCCGTCCGTCAGTTCCTTGGCGACGGCGCCGATCACCTGCTTGGCGTCGCCGAACAGCATCAGCGTACGGTCCAATGTGTACAATTCGTTGTCGATCCCCGCGAAGCCGGGGTTCATC
>Ga0181530_10001269_pt1 | contig 31902 bp, 25 predicted proteins | sample PEATcosm2014_Bin_42_FD_119769 | JGI IMG/M metagenome (GOLD analysis project Ga0181530, IMG submission 119769) | Peatland microbial communities from MTU Mesocosm Facility, Houghton, MI, USA - PEATcosm2014_Bin10_60_metaG | ecosystem: Environmental > Terrestrial > Soil > Wetlands > Peat | place...
CCGCTGCGCGAGGTGGACGTTCTCGAAGCTGAGCGGCTCGGTGTGACGGACCGGCTCTTGGCCCTCGCCCCTGTGCTCCCACACCGCCACGTGGGCGAAGTGCGCGTCGTCGCGCCGGGCCTCACCGTCCGGGGTTTGATATTCTTCGCGAAAATGACCGCCGCAGGATTCCTCGCGCAGCAAGGCGTCCCGGCACAGCAACTCGGCGAATTCGAGGAAGTCCCCTACCCGGCCTGCGGTTTCCAGCGACTGATTCAGTTCTTCCTGACCGCCAGGCACCAGCACCTCGCGCCAGAACTGCTCGCGCAGCTCGGGGATGCGCGCCAGGGCTTGCTTCAGCCCCTCCGCCGTGCGTGCCATCCCGCAGTTTTCCCACAACAGTTTGCCCAGCTCACGATGGAACGATGTCGCGGTTCGCTTGCCTTTGCGCGCGAGCAAGCGGTTGCTCCGCTCGCGCACCTGCGCCTTGGCCGCGCCGAATTGCGGATTGTCGGTCGACGCCGAGCCAGCCCTGCTTCCGGCAAGATAGCTTCCGATGGTGTACGGAATGACGAAGTAGCCGTCGGCCAGACCCTGCATCAGCGCCGAGGCGCCCAGGCGGTTTGCTCCATGGTCGGAGAAGTTTGCTTCGCCCAGCACGAACAGGCCTGGGATGGTGCTCATCAGGTTGTAGTCGACCCACAACCCGCCCATGGTGTAGTGCACCGCCGGGTAGATGCGCATGGGAACCTTGTAGGGGTTCTCCGCCGTGATCCGCTCGTACATGTCGAAGAGATTGCCGTAGCGCTCGCGCACCACCGCCTCGCCCTGGCGTGAAATGGCGTCGGAAAAATCCAGAAAGACGCCGCGGCCGCTTGGCCCGACCCCGCGGTTCTCGTCGCACACCGCCTTGGAAGCGCGGCTGGCCACATCGCGCGGGACCAGATTGCCGAAGCTGGGATAGCGGCGTTCCAGGTAGTAGTCGCGTTCGGCCTCGGGAATCTGGCCAGGCGGCCGCCGATCGCCGGCGCGCAGCGGGACCCACACGCGGCCGTCGTTGCGCAGCGACTCGCTCATCAGGGTCAGCTTCGACTGGTGATCGCCGGTGACGGGAATGCACGTCGGATGAATCTGGGTGAAGCACGGGTTGGCGAATCCGGCCCCGCGCTTGTGCGCGCGCCAGGTGGCGGTGACGTTGCAACCCTTGGCGTTGGTCGAAAGGTAGAACACGTTGCCATAGCCGCCGGTGGCCAGGATGACGGCGTCGGCGGCGTGGGTCTCGATCGCGCCGGACACCAAGTCGCGGGTCACGATGCCGCAGGCGCGTCCGTCGACCACCACCAGGTCTAGCATCTCGGTGCGCGGGAACATCTTGACCTGGCCAGCCGCGATCTGGCGTGACAGCGCCTGGTACGCGCCGAGAAGAAGCTGCTGCCCGGTCTGCCCGCGGGCATAGAAGGTGCGCGACACCTGGGCGCCGCCAAAGGAACGGTTGGCAAGCTGGCCGCCGTACTCGCGCGCAAAGGGAACGCCCTGGGCCGCGCACTGATCGATGATGTGGTTCGATATCTGGGCCAGGCGATAGACGTTGCGCTCGCGCGCGCGGAAGTCGCCGCCCTTGATGGTGTCGTAGAACAGGCGTTGCACGCTGTCGCCGTCGTTCTGGTAGTTCTTGGCGGCGTTGATTCCCCCCTGCGCCGCGATGCTGTGCGCGCGGCGCGGACTGTCCTGGTAGCAGAAGCAGCGCACGTTGTAGCCCAGCTCGCCCAGCGACGCGGCCGCGGAGGCGCCGGCCAGGCCCGAACCCACCACGATGATCTGGTAGCGGCGCTTGTTGGCCGGATTGACCAGCTTGAGATCGAAACGATGGCGCTCCCAGGCGGTGTGAAGCGGCCCAGGGGGAAGGTTGGCTTTGAGTTCCATGGGTCCTTAGCCCCCGATCACGCGAAAGAACACCGCCGCGGGAGCCAGAGCCAGACCCACCGCAATCACCAGCGCAGCCACGCGGGCGAAGCCAAACAGCAGCGATTCCACCCGTCGGTGGCGCAGCCCGAGCGATTCGAACATGCTGTGCGCGCCGTGTAGAAGGTGCAGCCCGAGCAGGCTGACCGCGCCCACGTAGATCAGCGCCACCCAGCCCGTGCGGAAACCGTTGAGCATGTTGGCGTAGATGTCGCCCTGGATGAATCGGCCCGGCACCACGTTGTAGCCCCAGGTCAGATGCGCCAGGTGAAAGATCACAAAGGCGAGCAAGAACGGCCCCGAGTACTTCATGGTGCGGGCCGCGTAGCTCGCCCGAAGGTAGCGCCGGCTGCGATAGCCCACCGGGCGCGCCGCCAGTTCCTGGAAATAGAGCAGGGTCGCGAAGGTGACGTGGACGATGGCAGAGAGCATGAGGCCGACACGAAAGGACCAGACCAGTGCCGCCGAGTAGTGCAGCAGGCGGCCGTACCCGTTGATAGTTTCCGGGCCTTTGAAGAAGAGCAGAGCCCCCGTAACATGCTCGACGCAAAACGCAAACAGAAACACCCCCGACACCGCCATCAGAACCTTCTTTCCGATCGTCGATCGGAAAAATGGGATAAGACCGAACATCCAATAGCTCCTATCACATCTCCGCTTGCAACGGTATGGTATAAACAAGACCAATGGAGTCCTTATTTGCTCGTTCCCAGCCACATCCCGTGCTAGTTCTTGACCGCGACTTCCAGGAGAGCGCATGAATCAGACTAGCCCAGAGCGCCAGGGGAAAGGGACGGTGTTCGTCCGCCCGGAAATCTGCAAGGGCTGCTCGTTCTGCATCGATTTCTGTCCCACCCACTGCTTGGAGTTCACCAAGGACTTCAACGCCAAGGGGTACCACTTTCCCATCCTGACCCGGCCCGAGGACTGCAGCGGATGCGACCTGTGCGGCCTGTACTGCCCTGACTTCGCCATCTACGGCGAGCGATGGAAGGACATCGACGCGCGCCAGGCCAAGGGCGCCGTGCCAGCCCCGCCCGCCGCGCCAAAATCGCTGGCCGCGCCCAGGGCGCAAGACCCCGAGCCCGCTGACCCCAAGGGCGTGCTGACCGGCATTCATTTCATGGACGGCGATCACGCCGCCTGTGAAGGCGCGCTGGCTGCCGGGTGTCGTTTCGTCGCCGGCTACCCGATCACGCCGTCGACCGAAGTGGTCGAGCGCTTCGCCGCGCGCATCCCGATGGTGGGCGGCATCTTCATCCAGATGGAGGACGAACTGGCCTCCAGCATTGCCGTGCAAGGCGCGGTTTGGGGCGGACAGAAGTCGTTGAGCGTGACATCGGGCCCGGGCTTTTCGCTGATGATGGAACACATCGGCCTGGCCGCCATCACCGAGACCCCAGGCGTGTGGGTCGACGTTCAGCGCGGCGGCCCTTCCACGGGATTGCCCACTCTGCCCGGTCAGGCCGACATGATGCAAGCCAAGTGGGGCAGCCACGGCGATTACGAGATCATCGCCATCGTGCCCAACTCGCCCCAGGAATGCTTCGACCTGATGATCAAAGCCTTCAACCTGTCCGAGATCTACCGCTGCCCGGTCATGTTCATGATGGACGAAGTGGTCGGGCACATGGTCGAGCGGGTGGCCATTCCGCCCGCCTCCGAGATCAAGGTGGTGCCGCGCAAGTGGACGCGCAAGCCCAAGGACGAGTATCGCGCGTTTGCCACCACCGAAGACGATCCCGTGCCCGAGATGACCAAGGCGGGCGCCGGCTACCGCATTCACGTGACCGGGCTGACCCACGACGAGCGCGGCTACCCGGCCATGAACGCCGGCGCGCAGGCCAAGCTGGTGCGGCGGCTGGTGGGCAAGATCCGCGACAACGCTGACCGACTGATGGACGTGCGCGAGGACGGCGTCGAGGGAGCCGATGTGGTGGTGGTTTCCTACGGCATCACATCCCGCATCGCCATGTCCGCCGTGGAAGAAGCGCGCAAGCGAGGCGTGAAAGTGGGGCACCTGCGCCTGGTGGTGGCCTGGCCGTTCCCCGCCAACCGCATGCGCGAGCTGGCCAAGACGGTCAAGGTCTTCATCATGCCCGAGCTGAACATGGGGCAGATGGTTCTGGAGATCGAACGCGCGGTGGCCGGTGCGGCCCGCGTGGTCAGCCTCCCGCACGCGGGCGGTTCGGTGCACGAGCCAGAGACCATCCTGGCCGCGATCCTGGAGGCGGGCCGATGAGCGAAAACACGACAGCCACGCTCTTGCGCGACATTGACAGCATCAACCCGGTGATGCCCTACCTGCGCCAGGAGCGCATCCCGCACATCTGGTGCCCGAGCTGCGGGATTGGCACCACCGTCAACTGCTTCACCCGCGCGCTCACCGAATCGGGCATGAACCTGGACGAGATCGCGATCGTGTCGGGCATCGGCTGCACCGGCCGGGTCGCCGGCTACATGAACCTGGATTCGTTCCACACCACGCACGGCCGCGCCATTCCCTTCGCCACCGGGCTGAAGCTGGCCAACCCCAAGCTCAAAGTGGTGGTCTACTCGGGTGACGGCGATCTGACGGCCATCGGCGGCAACCACCTGATGCACGCCGCCCGCCGCAACATGGACCTCATGGTGATCTGTGTGAACAACTTCACCTACGGCATGACCGGCGGTCAGGTGGCGCCCACCACGCCGTTGGGCGCCAAGCAGACCACCATGCCGTTCGGCAACTACGAAGCCCCGTTCAGCTTGCCGTTCCTGGCTGACGCCTGCGGCGCCACCTACGTCGCGCGCTGGACCGTGTTTCATGTGCGCCAGCTCGCCAAGGCGATGCTGGAGGGATTGAGAAAGCGCGGCTTCGTGTTCATCGAGGCTCTCTCGCCCTGCCCGACCCTGTATCAACGGCGCAACAAGCGCGGTGACGGCGTGGACGAGCTGAAGTTCTACAAGGAGAACAGCGTGGTCAAGCACGGCGCCGACACCAAGGAGGTGGGGCTGACCTTCAACGGCCCCATCGTGGTGGGAAAGTTCGTGGATCGCGAACGCCCCACCTGGCTGGACGCCATGAACGAACACTTTGCCAAGGTCCTGGGCTCCGAGTACACGCCCTACGGAGGCCAAGGTGGCTAGTCGTGTGGGGAGCCCGCCGGCTGTGCCGGCGGCGGACCATCGCGGGAGGGCTGGCGAGGCCGAGCGAAGCGAGCGGGGCGGGGGTGGCGGGTGGGGGGCCGAAGGGCGGAGCGAACCCTTTCAGGGTTCCCCTACCAGAACCGAAATCCGCGTCGGCGGGCTGGGCGGCCAGGGTATCATTCTGTGCGGCTCGATCATTGGAAAGGCCGCCGCCATCTACAGCGGCCGGCATGCGGCCCTGATCCAGGCCTTCGGGCCCGAAGCGCGTGGCAGCGCGTGCAGCGCCCAGGTCATCGTGGCTGACGAGGCCATCGGCTATCCCTACGTGCGGCACCCGGACATTCTGGTGCTGCTGTCGCAGGACGCGTTCGTCCAGTTCGCCCCGCAGCTCAAGCCCGACGGTCTGGTGCTGTACGAGAACGAGCTGGTGCAGGTGGAAGGCAAGTTGCCCAAGACAGCGCGCGCGCTGGGCATCCCGGCCACCCGCTTCGCCGAGGAGCTGGGCCGGCGCCTGGTGCTCAACATCGTGATGACAGGCTTCTTCGCCGGGGCGACGAATCTTCTGTCCATCGATGCGGTGGAAAAGGCGGTTGTGGATTCGGTGCCCAAGGGCACCGAGAGCCTGAACCTGAAGGCGCTCATGAAGGGCTACGAGTACGGTCGAGGTCTGGTCGCACCGGCCTGAGGAGGACATCGTGGAGAGAGACGGGTTCCCGCGCGTTGCCGAGCTGAAGGATGGATCGAGCGTCGAGATCTCGCTGGCCAGCGCGGCCGACGGTCCGGCCCTGCTGGACTTCTACCGCTCGCTTTCCGACGAAGACCGGCTGGTGCTCAAGGACGACGTGACCACGCCCGGATGGCTGGCGCGGTTTCTCGCCAAGCTGGCCTCGGGCGCGGCCACCAGCCTGGTGGCGCGCGCCGACGGCGGCATCTGCGGCGAGGCCACCTTGCACCGGAACCTGTACGGCTGGAGCCGCCACGTGGGCGAGATCCGGCTGAGCGTGGCCTCCGACCGCCGGGGCAAGGGCCTGGGCTACGCGCTGGCCGCTGGGGTGGTCAAGCTAGCCATCGACCTGGGGCTGGAGAAGATGGTGGCGCAGTTGGTGGAGAGCCAGACCGCCGCCCGCAAGACCTTCGAGCGGCTGGGCTTCCGCCAGGAGGCCGAACTCGCCCGCCAGGTCACCGACATTCGCGGCGCCAAGCGCGACCTGCTCATCTACGCCAACGACGTCTCGCACATCTGGGCCGCCATGGAAGCCTTGGTCGAAGACTTCCGACCGCACGAGGGACAGTAGGATCAGGAAACCAGCTTCGCCACAGTCGTGCCCAGATCCGCGGGCGTGGGGGCGATGGCGATGCCGGCTTCGCGCAGGGCCGCGATCTTGTCGGCGGCCAGTCCTTTACCCCCGCTGATGATGGCACCCGCGTGGCCCATGCGGCGTCCGGGCGGCGCGGTCACGCCAGCGACGAACGCGGCGACTGGCTTCTTCATGTTGGCCTTGATGAAGGCCGCGGCTTCTTCCTCGGAAGTGCCGCCGATCTCGCCGATGAGCAGGACTGCCTTGGTCTGGGGATCCTCTTCAAAAAGCGTGAGGCAGTCGATGAAGTCCATGCCCTTGACCGGATCGCCACCGATCCCGACGGCGGTGCTTTGTCCCAGGCCCAGCTCGGTGATCTGGAAGGCCGCTTCGTAGGTCAGCGTGCCCGAGCGCGAGACGATGCCGATGGCGCCCGGCTTGTGAATGTAGCCGGGCATGATGCCCAGCTTGGCCACGCCCGGCGTGATTACGCCTGGGCAGTTGGGGCCGACCAGGTTGCAGAGTTCAAGATCGAGCGCTCGTTTTGCGCGAACCATGTCGAGAACCGGGATGCCCTCGGTGATGCACACGATGAGTTCGATACCCGCTTGGGCCGCCTCCAGGATCGCGTCGGCGCCGCCGGGCGGGGGCACGAAGATCACGCTGGTGTTGGCGCCCGTCTTGGCCACCGCCTGCGCGACGGTGTCGAACACCGGAAAGCCCTCGTGCACGGTGCCGCCCTTGCCCGGGGTCACGCCGCCCACGATCGGGGTGCCGTATTCGCGCATCTGCTTGGCGTGGAAAGTCCCGGCCGCGCCGGTCAGACCCTGGACCAGGGCACGAGTCTTGTGGTCAGCGAGGATCGCCATGGTCAGCTCACCTGTCCCTTGACCAAAGCGACCACCTTGCGCGCACCGTCGGCCATGTCGCTGGCCGTGGTGATGGGCAGGCCGGATTCAGCCAAAATCTTGGTTCCTTGTTCCACGTTGGTGCCCGCCAGGCGCACCACCAGCGGCACGCGCAGCCCCACTTCGGCCACCGCGCCCACCACGCCGGCGGCGATGACGTCGCACTTCATGATGCCGCCGAAGATGTTGACGAAGATGCCACGCACGTCCTTGTCCGCGGTCAGGATCTTGAACGCCGCGGTCACCTTTTCTTGGGTGGCCCCGCCGCCCACGTCGAGGAAGTTGGCCGGCGTGGCGCCGAAGTGCTTGATGATGTCCATGGTGGCCATGGCCAGGCCGGCGCCATTGACCATGCACCCGATGCTGCCGTCGAGCTTGATGAAGTTGAGATCGTGGCTGCGCGCCTCGGTCTCGCTCGGGTCTTCCTCGTCGAGATCGCGCAAGGCCGCGACCTCGGGATGCCGATCCAGGGCGTTGTCGTCGAAGGTCATCTTGCAATCGAGCGCCAGCACGCGCTCGTCGCTGGTCACCACCAGCGGGTTCACTTCGACCAAAGACGCGTCGAGCGCCACGAATGCCTGATAGAGCTTCTGCAAGAACGACGTGGCGTTGCGCGCAGCCACACCGGTCAGGCCGAGCGCGTAGCTCAGCTTGCGCGCCTGGAAAGCCGCAAGACCCAAGGCCGGATCGACGTGTTCTTTCACGATGGCCTCAGGCGTGCGCGCGGCCACCTCCTCGATCTCCATCCCGCCTGCCGCCGAGGCCATGACCACCACGCGGCCACACCCGCGGTCGACCAGGATGCCGGCGTACAGCTCGCGGGCGATGGACACGCCCTCTTCGATGAGTAGGCGCTTCACCACGCGGCCCTCGGGGCCGGTCTGATGGGTGACCAGGCGCTTGCCCAGGATCTGTCCGGCCGCCTGTCGGGCCGCCTCGGCACCCTTGACCACCTTGACCCCGCCGCCCTTGCCGCGGCCGCCAGCGTGGATCTGGGCCTTGACCACCACCGTCTGGCTCTTGCTTGCGTCCGTCACTTCTTGGATGGCTTGGTCCAGACTGTCGGCGCCAAGAACCGGGATTCCCAGGGGCACGGGTAGGCCGTGTCGGCCTAGCAATTGTTTGGCTTGGTACTCGTGTATCTTCATGCTCCAACCAGAGGCGGAAAGGGGTTCAGTACGCGGCTGCGGCCGTGCGAGGCCGGCGCAACTTCGCAGCCTGGCGAGCCAGCGACGCGAAGCTGACCTTGCGCAATTCGCGCTCGGTCGCGCGATGAATCTTCACCCACACGGGATGAACCGGGCAGGTTTCCCGAAACGGGCAGGCGCGAGGATCGAGGACACAGGGACGCGGCGCCACCCTCGCCTGGGTGACGTCGATGACGTCAAGGAGCGAGAGATGGGTTGGATCTCGCGCCAGCACGAAGCCGCCGTGCACACCGCGGGTGGACGATACCAATCCCGCGCGCACCAGTTGCTGCAAAATCTTCGCGACAAAGAGATCAGGCGCAGAGGTCGCCTTCGCGATCTCGCCCTTGGTTGCCAGACGGTCCCGCGTGCGGGTCAAGTAGACGAGGCAGCGAATGGCGTAGTCGACTTGTCGAAAGAGGTACACGGAGGTCCGATTATGCAGCAAGGACGGCGCGCTGACGAGCAACTTCTGGATGCCCCCTTCGATCTTGTCTTCGATTGGTCGCAGGTCGCTTCGCCGACCACCACGACGCGCCAAATGCCACCATCTGGTCGTCAAGATGCAGCTGTGAACCCCGAAACGGTCAGAAATCGGACCGCATTTGGCTAGTTTCTCTGTTTCACGATGCTATATTTCCAACCGTTAGGTTGTATGCATTTCCTTGCTCTCCTCCTGCCCTACCTGACTGTGCGCGGAGATCTCGCGTCACGCGGGGATGTCCGCGCAGCGTGGTGCCGAAAGTCGTCGCACGAAGGCACCGCGGCGGCCAAGCTCTGTCCCTTTCGCTTTGAACCGCTTTTGAAAGTGTTGCCGGCATGAAATCAACCGCACCCTTCATGGATGTCGTGGACATGATCGTCGAATACGGCGGTCAGGCGCTCGACGAGTGCTACCAGTGCGGCACCTGCTCGTCGGTGTGCCCGTGGGGCGATTTTCGCGATTTCCGTCTGCGCAACCTGATCCGGCTAGCCCAGTTCGGCATCGAGGGCTACGAAGGCGAAGACCTCTGGTTCTGCACCACCTGCGGGATGTGCCTGGATCGCTGTCCGCGCGGCGTGAAGACCGTGGACATCGTACGCAGCATCCGCAACATCATGGGCGAGGCCGGAACCCTGCCGCCGCTTCTGCAATCGGCCCTGTCAGGCCTGGAGGGCAATGGCAACCCGTGGGCCGGCGATCCGGACAAGCGATCGGCCTGGGCCTCGGAAGTCGGGCTGCGGCCGCACACGGAGGAGAGCGAGATCCTGCTCTACACCTGCTGCACGCACGCCTACGATCCACGCAACCTCAAGGCGCAGCGAACCCTGGCGCGCCTGCTGGAAAAGGCGGGCGTGAAGTGGGGCAGCCTGGGCAATGACGAAAAGTGTTGCGGCGATCCCGCGCACAAGGGCGGCCGCAAGGACGTGTTCGAGTCGCTGCGCGACGGGAACACCGAACAGATTCGCGCGACCAGACCGAAGAAGATCGTGGTGACCTCGCCCCACTGCCTGGAGAATTTCAAGAAGAACTACGAAGGACTGAAAGGCGTGACGGTCATCCACGTGGCGGAACTGCTGCGCGACCTGATTCGCGACGGGCGGCTCAAGCCGGAAAAGCCGGTCAAGGCGCGCGTGGCCTATCACGATCCTTGCTATCTGGGCCGGCACAACGGGATCTATGATGCGCCTCGCGAGGTGCTCAAGGCCATCCCCGAGCTGGAACTGGTTGAACTTTCGCGCCACCACGAAGACAGCCTGTGCTGTGGCGGCGGCGGCGGCCGCATGTGGTCCGACACGCCGGTCGCCGAACGCTTCAGCGTGCAGAGGATCAACGATGCCTGCGCGCAGGGGGCGCAATCGCTGGCCACGGCTTGCCCGTACTGCGTGCTCATGCTGACCGACAGCCTGGGCACGGTGGGCAAGCAAGATTCGCTCGAGGTGGTCGATCTAGGCGAGCTGCTGGCCCGCTCGATTGACATGGGGACCCTGGAAGGGTCCCCAAACCCTCCCGCGATGGTACGCGGCGAGCAAAGCTCGCCGGCTCCCCACGCGACTGGGAGTGGACGATGAGCAAAGCCATCAGCAAAGACGGTCAGGCCGCGGTCGGGGTCTACGTCTGTCACTGCGGCACCAACATCGCCGGCACGGTGGACGTCGAGAAGCTGGCCAAGGAAATGGCGGGCGAGGCCGGCGTGGTGATCTCGCGCGAATACAAGTTCATGTGCTCCGACCCCGGGCAGGAGCAGATCAAGAAGGACATCGCCGAGTTCGGGCTGAACCGCGTGGTGGTGGCCGCGTGCTCGCCGCGCATGCACGAGCCCACCTTCCGGCGGGCCTGCGCCCAGGCCGGTCTCAATCCCTTCCTCATGCTAATGGCCAACATCCGCGAGCAGTGCTCGTGGGTGACCAAGGATCGCACGGAAGCCACCAACAAGGCTCTGGCCATCGTGCGCGCCACGGTCAGGCGCGCGCGCTGGATGCGGCCGCTGCAGCCTGGCCGGGCCAAGGTCAAGCCCAGCACGCTCATCATTGGCGGAGGTATCGCCGGCATCCAGGCGGCCCTCGACATCGCCGAGGCCGGCTACAAGGTTCACCTGGTCGAGCGCAACCAGTCGATCGGCGGTCACATGGCCGAGCTGGACAAGACCTTCCCCACCCTGGACTGCTCGGCCTGTATCTTGACGCCCAAGATGGTCCAGGTGGCCCAGCACCCCAACATCGAGCTGCTCACCTATCACGAGGTCGAAGAGGTGCGCGGCAGCGTGGGCCAGTTCAAGGTCAAGGTCCGACGCAAGGCCACCTGCGTGGACAACGCCAAGTGCACCGGCTGCGGCGTCTGCATCACCAAGTGCCCGGTGAAGAAGGTTCCCTCGGAATTCGACGAGAAGATGGCCTTCCGGCCCGCCATCTACACCATGTTTCCGCAAGCCGTGCCCAACAAGCCGGTCATCGACCGCAAGCACTGCAACTACTTCGTGCGCGGCAAGTGCGGGGTGTGCGAAAAGTTCTGCGAGCCGGGCGCCATCGTGATGAACGATCGGGACAGCGTGCGCGAGCTAGAGGTGGGCACCATCATCGTGGCCACCGGCTACGATCTGGTCGACCCCGGCCAGTTCAAACAATGGGGCTACGGCCGCTTCCCCGACGTGTACACCGGCCTGGAATTCGAGCGGCTGTGCAACGCCATGGGCCCCACCAGCGGCAAGATCGTCAAAAAGGACGGCCAGGCGCCGGCTGCGGTCGGCATCCTTCACTGCATCGGCTCGCGCGACGAGAACTACTGCAAGCACTGCTCGCGCGTGTGCTGCATGTACTCGCTCAAGTTCGCGCACCTGCTGCGCGAGAAGACCACGGCGCGAGTGTACGAGTTCTACATCGACATGCGCGCCTTTGGCAAAGGCTACGAGGAGTTCTATCACCGGGTCATGCACGAGGGCACGCGCTTCGTGCGCGGCAAGGCCGGTCAGGTGCTGGCGCCCACCGAGGCCGACGCCGATGCGCCCGCGGACTCGATGATCGTCGTGGCGGAAGAGACCACGCTGGGCAAGTTGCTGCGCGTCCCAGTCGACATGATCGTCCTGGCCACGGCCATGGGCCCGGCCCAGGGGGCCAAGCAGGTGTCCGAGATGCTGCGCATCCCACGCAGCCCGGACGGCTTCTTCGCCGAAAAGCACCCCAAGCTGGCGCCCGTGGAAACGCCCACCGACGGTGTGTTCCTGGCCGGCACCTGTCAGGGCCCCAAGGACATTCCGGACACCGTGGCGCAGGCGTCGGGCTCGGCTGCGGCAGCCATGCGCTTCATGGCCCGCGGCGAGGTCGAGATCGATCCTTCAGTCGCGCTGGTGCGGCCCGAGATGTGCACAGCCTGCGGGATGTGCGTCGATGTTTGTGCCTACCAGGCCATCGAGATCGATCCCAAACGCAACAAGGCCGTGGTCAACGCCACCACGTGCAAAGGCTGTGGCACCTGCGTGGCCACCTGCCGGGCCACGGCCATCGAACTGCAACACTTCACCGACCGGCAGATCTATCATGAGCTGGCCGGTCTGCTCGGGGAGGCATGGTGATGAGCGAGAATTTCCAGCCGCGCATCGTCGGCTTTCTGTGCAACTGGTGTAGCTACGCCGGCGCCGATCTGGCGGGCACCTCGCGCCTGAAAGTGCCGGCCAATCTGCGCGTGGTGCGCGTGCCCTGCTCGGGCCGCATCAATCCGCTGTTCATCTTCAAGGCGCTGGAAGAGGGCGCGGACGGTGTGATGGTGTCGGGCTGCCATCCGGGAGACTGCCACTACATCAGCGGCAACCGCTACGCCAAACGCAAGCTGGCGGTGATCCGCCGCCTGCTCGACTGGGTTGGCGTCGAGCCCGAGCGCATCCATTTCACCTGGCTTTCGGCCTCGGAGGGCGCGCGCTACGCGGTCGAGGTGGGCGAGTTCGTCGACAAGGTGCGGGCTCTGGGACGGCGCAATCCCATGGCGCGCCAGGGGGTGGCGTCGTGAACCAGTCTCTGCGCGAGAATGTGAAGCGCCTGTTTGCCGAGGGCAAAGTCAAATCCGTGCTCGGCTATCGCGAGCACCCGTTGTCCAAGGCCGTGGTGGCCACGCTCATCACGCGGCCCGAGGACGCGGACACCCTGATTTTCGATTATCGCTGCGTGCAGAACCTGGCCCGCGGCTTGACCCGCGATCTGCCGCTGCCAGTGGGGATCGTGGTCAAGGGCTGCGACGGCCGTGCGGTTAGCATGCGCATCACCGAGGGCGATTTCGCGCGCGAGCAGATCGTGGCCATCGCAGTGGCCTGCCCTGGCGTGAAGGCCGACGGCAAGACCTTCGATGAACGCTGCCAGCGCTGCGAGATGCACGTCTCGCCGCTGGCTGATGTCACGGTCGGGGACGTGTCGGCGCTGCCCAAGCCGGAGAAGACGCGCGCCGAGACCATCGCCAAGATCAAGGCCATGACCCCGGCCGAGCGCTTCGAGTTCTGGCAGAAGGCGTTCGAGCCCTGCACCCACTGCTACGCCTGCCGCGAGGTCTGTCCGTTGTGCAACTGCGTGGTGTGCGTGACCGACCAGAACGCCCCGCGCTGGATCGAGCAGACCGCCAAGCCGTCGTCCAATCTCATGTGGCACATGATCCGCGCCTTCCACCACGCTGGTCGCTGCGTCGACTGTGGCGAGTGCCAGCGCGCCTGCCCCGAGGGCGTGCCCATGCACCTGCTCGACCTGTGCCTGGCGGAAGACGTCGAGGAGCTGTTCGATTTCGAGACCGGGGTCAAGCAGGGCGGCAAGTGGCCATTCTTGCTTTTCAACCCGGAAGATCCTGATAGCTGGCTGGGAGGACCCCACCGTGGCTGATGGCATGAAAATTTCGCGCGAGGCGCTCCAAACGGCGCTTTCCAAGCGGGGGGCGATCTTTGCGCCCAACGACGTTGGCCGCTGGACTGCGGTCGAGTCGTTGCCCGAACTGGGCCCCATCCGGCCGCGGCGACCGGTCAAGGACCTGTTCACCCCGCCCCGGCGCGAGATCGCGCGCTGGAAAGCCGGCGCGGGCCCCGCCGAAATCGAGCCGGCCAAGCCCGACGAGACTCCGGGCAGCGTGTTCGGCGTGCGACCGTGCGACGCGCGCGCCCTGCTGTTGCTCGACCGCGCCTTCGTGCAAGCGCCCTATGTGGATCCCCACTACAAGGCCAGGCGGGACAATCTTCTGTTGATCGGCCTCGCCTGCCAGCCAGGCCCCAACTGCTATTGTGGCGTGTTCGGCTTCGGTCCCGACGACAAGGACGCGGTGGACCTCATGCTGACACCAAAGACTGACGGTTTCGTGGCCCAGGCCGGCAGTACGCGCGGCCAGGCGTTCCTGGCCACCGTAGTGACGGTGGCCGTGCCCGTGCCAGCGCCGCGGCCCGGCCCGCGACCCGAGTGGTGGACCGGCCTGCCCGACCCGAAAACACTGTACGCGAACTTCGACCACCCCATGTGGCGCGAGCTGGGCACCTCCTGCATGAACTGCGGCGTGTGTACGCAGTACTGTCCGACCTGCCAGTGTTTCACCATCGACGACGAGTCGTTCAAGGGCGAGATCCAGCGGCTGCGCATCGTGGACAACTGCCAGCGCTCGGATTTCACCCGCATGGCAGGCGGCCACAATCCGCGCCAGGTCGCGGCCAGTCGCCTGCGCCAGCGCGTGCTGCACAAGTTCTCATACATTCCCACGCAGAATCCCGGTCTGGTCGGCTGCACCGGGTGCGGCCGTTGCGTGGAGCTGTGCCCGCTCGACCGGCACCTGTTCGCCGACGTGTTCGAGATCATGAAGCGCATCAACCAGGAGGCCGAACGTGTTGCGTGATCCCTTGCTGCCGCTGCCCGCGCGCATCAGCGAGCGCATCGACGAGACCGCGGACACGGTCACCTTCCATTTCGAGCTGCTCGACGAGACCGAGCGCAATGCCTTCCGCTATCTGCCCGGCCAGTTCGGCGAGATCTCGGCCTTTGGCGAGGGCGAATCCACCTTCGTCATCGCCGGCGATCCGGCCCGACCCGAGCGGCTGACCGTCACCACCAAGCGGGTGGGCGCCCACACCGAGGCCCTGCACCACCTGTACGCAGGCGCCATCATCGGGTTCCGCGGCCCCTACGGCAAAGCCTTCCCAGTCGCTGAGTGGAAGGGCAAGGACATCGTCATCGCGGGCGGCGGCATCGGCCTGGCGCCGCTCAAGCCCATCATCTGCCATGTGCTCAATCAGCGCGCTGACTACGGGAGGCTGACCATCGTATACGGCGCGCGCAGCCCGGGCGATCTGATGTACGCGGCGGATCGCGAGATCTGGGCCAAAGCGTTCAACACGGAATTGGTGGTGACCGTCGACAAGGGCGACGCCAACTGGAAAGGGCGCGAGGGCTTCGTGCCCGCCGTGCTGCGCGCGACTGCGCCCAAAGCCGACAACGCCGTGGCCATCACCTGCGGCCCGCCCATCATGATCAAGTTGACCCTGCCGGTGTTCAAAGAACTGGGATTCCCCGCCGAGCGCATCTTCACCACCCTGGAAATGAAGATGAAGTGCGGCCTGGGCCAGTGCGGCCGCTGCAACATCGGCCCCTTCTACGTGTGCAAGGACGGGCCGGTCTTCTCCGTCGCGCAGCTACAGCAACTGCCTCAAGAGTTCTAAGGCACCAAACTGAGGGTGAACTGGTTCGCGTCGTCGGTCATGAACTGATCGAGATTTCGGGACCATGAGCACAAGTCGTGAGCCACAACCAAGCGTGGCGCGTCGTTGCTCTGATGTGGCAGCGCCCACCTGCAAGGAAGCCGTCGGAATTTTCGCGGCCGCGTGTATCATGCGTGGCACGGGCCCAAAATCGCACTCTCGCCTTTGTCCAGACTTCGGGCAGCCACCACAAAAGGAACTCACATGGCCGGACCAACACTTGCCTCAGCGTCGCCCCAGGTTGCTGCCACCAATGGCAAGCCGCGCAGCTATCTCGGCGCCCTCGCGGTGCTCTCCACGCTGTTCTTCATGTGGGGTTTCATCACCTGCCTGAACGACATCATCATTCCCCACCTGAAGGCGGTGTTCGACCTGAACTACGCGCAGGCGATGATGATCCAGTTCGCCTTCTTCACCGCCTACTTCGTCGTGTCCCTGCCCTCGGGCCAGATCGTCCACCGGGTCGGCTACAAGCGGGGCATCATCATCGGCCTGGTGGTCGTGGGGCTCGGTTGCCTGGCCTTTTACCCGGCGGCCGAGATCCGCTCGTACGCGATCTTCCTGCTGGCCCTGTTCATCCTGGCTTCCGGCATCACCCTGCTGCAAGTGGCAGCCAACCCGTTCGTTGCCATTCTGGGCAAGCCCGAAACCGCTTCCGCGCGCTTGACCCTGACCCAGGCCCTCAACTCGCTGGGCACCACCCTGGCGCCGTTCTTTGGTTCCGCCTTCATCCTCGCGATGCCCTCCAAGTCGGCCGACGAACTGAAGGCCATGGTCCCCGCTGCCCGCGAGGCCTACCGAGTGGCCGAGGCCGCTTCGGTGCAGAAACCCTACGTGGGACTGGCTCTCACGCTCTTCGTTCTGGCGGTTGCCATCGCCTTCTCGAAACTTCCCAAGATTGGCGACCGCGAGGAAACCGCGTCCCAGGCTGGCGGCTCCGACGGCCCCAAGAGCGCCTTTGCATATCGGCACCTCATGTTCGGTGCGGTGGCCATCTTCGTCTACGTCGGCGGCGAGGTGGCCATCGGAAGCTTCCTGGTCAACTACTTGAAGGAACCCGCCATCGCCGGGCTGCCCGAAAAAGTGGGTGCGACCTACCTGCCCTACTACTGGGGAGGCGCCATGGTGGGCCGGTTCCTTGGCACGCCGCTTTTGCGATACTTCAAGCCGGGCCGCATCCTCGCCCTGTTCGCCTGTGTCGCAGCCCTGCTGGTGGTCACAACCATGGCCACCTCGGGATCGGCAGCCATGTGGTCCGTGCTGGCGATCGGGCTCTTCAATTCAATCATGTTCCCGACCATCTTCACCCTGGCCATTGCCGGCCTGGGCAAGCACACCAGTCAGGGCTCCGGCATCCTGTGCATGGCCATCGTGGGCGGCGCGCTTGTCCCTGTGATCCAAGGTGCCATTGCCGACCGGATCGGCATCCACCACTGCTTCATCATCCCCGCGCTCTGCTACCTGTACATCGTCTGGTACGGCTGGAAGGGACACGTTCCTCGTCGGGGCCAGGGCACGGCAGCAGCGTCGGCGTAAGCGGGGGCATTGAAAAGAGCGGATGCTTGGCACGGGCGGGCTTATGCCGGAATCTCCCCCCGGCCGCCCGCCTACGCGCCGAACTCGCTTTTGTTCAGAAACTTAACGAAAACGACATGATCGCCAGGTGGCCGACAAGATGGGAGCCATTCGGTGGTTTGTCACTGAGGGCCTATCCATGGGATTCAAGGAGTGGCGTGAAGGTCTACTACCGCGGTCTCGCAGAGATTCTCCAAGACGGCTGGGAAGATCTCTTGCGCTTCTTGCTGACCTGATGCCTATGCAAGCGCCTCAGAACAGAAGCAAGCTCGACGCGTAGGCGGGCGGCCGGGAGCGACTCCGAGGCGGCGTTAGCGAGCGCACCGAGCGTCTGCGCTCGGTTGCAAGCGAGCGTCAAGGGGCCATGGCGGCCAGCGCAGCTGGGCGCCGAGGGACCCGTCTGCCGAGCGCGCCATGGACGCGCGCTTCGCGCGGCCGTTGGCGTGCGGCCGCCGAGGAGCACTCCCGGCATCAGCCCGCCAGCGCCGAGCGCCCGCCAGCGCCAATGGCGTCCGAGGTTCTCGTCCAGCTTGAACCTCACGCGGTCTTCTTCACCGACACGTCGACAAAGCGCTCGCGCGACATCTCGGACCCGTAGGCGATGCACGCCCGAATGTCGGCCTCCTCCAGGCCCGGGTAGCCCTCCAGAATCTCGCTCGTCGTCGAGCCGCTGGCCAGCAGGTCCAAGATCAAGCTCACCCAGATGCGGTGGCCACGAACGCAGGGCTTGCCGAAGCACACATTCGGGTCGACGCTGATGCGGAGAAGCAAATCCTCGCGTGTCATGACACTCACTGCAAGGCTAGCACCGACGCCAGCATCTGTCACACAGGATGCCCGCGGACTTCGCGAGCAGTGGCGGCTATCAGAAGCCGGAGAGATACGGCAGCTTCTTGGCCAGCGCCAGGATGGCGTCGCGATTGGCGAGAAGCTCGCCGGTGGTGTCCCAGCGTCCGTCGAGGAACTGCTTGCGCACGCCCTCGGGAATGCGCACCGGAACGCGCAGCGCACCGACGCTGACGACTTTGTCCTTCAAGTCGACGGTGACGGCCACCGTCGGATCCGCCGTGACGGCCTTCTGCAAAGCCTCGACGGAAGCTGCGTCTGCCACCACGCAAGGCATGCCCAGCGAGACGCAGTTGCCGAAGAAGATCTCGGCAAAACTCTCGCCCACGACGGCGCGGATGCCCTTGTGCCAGCGGTTGAGCGCCTGCGGCGCGTGCTCGCGCGAAGAGCCGCAGCCAAAGTTCTTGTTGACCAGCAACAGGGTAGCGTCGCGAAATTTCGCATCGTCGAACGGGTGCATGCGGCCCTGTTGCTTGAGCTGAGCCCGATCGTCCTCGAAGGCGTGGTCGCCCAGCCCCTCGAAGGTGACGGTGCGCAGGTAGCGCGCGGGAATGATGCGATCGGTGTCGATGTCGTTGCCGTGCACAACGATGCCCTGTCCCTTGATCACGATGCGCTTCGAGTCGTCCATGACAGATCTCCTCGCACTTAGCTGTGGATACCGAACACCTGGCGCGCGTCCGCCACTTCACCAGCGATGGCCGCCGCGGCCACCATGATGGGGCTCATGAGCAGAGTGCGCCCGGTGGGGCTGCCCTGCCGGCCCTTGAAATTGCGATTCGATGACGAGGCGCTGAGCTGGTTGCCCTTCAGCTTGTCAGGGTTCATGGCCAGGCACATCGAACAACCCGCCTCGCGAAACTGGAAGCCCGCGGCGGTGAAGATCTTGTCCCAGCCACGCGCCACCAGTTCGCGCTTGACCTGCATCGACCCAGGAACCACCAGGGCCTGCACGTGCGGCGCCACTTTGTAGCGGCCCGCCTTCAGCACCTCGACCACCGCCTCGAAGTCGGATCGGCGCCCATTGGTGCACGAGCCGATGAAGGCCACGTCGATCTTCTGGCCCTTGATGGGCTGGCCCGGTTTCATGGCCATGTACTTGTAGGCTTCCTCGGCGCTCTCGCGCTCGTCGGCGGGGAATGCCTCGGGCGCAGGGATGGTCCCGTTCACCGCGACCGACTGGCCCGGCGTGATGCCCCAGGTGACCATGGGCTCGATGTCCTCCGCCCGATATTTCACCACGTCGTCGTAGCGGGCATCGGCGTCGCTCCTCACGCTGTCCCAGTAGGCGCGCGCACGGTCCCAGGTTTCGACCTTGGGCGCGTAGGTGCGGCCCTTGAGATAATCGTAGGTGAACGCGTCGGGGTTTATGTAGCCGCAACGGGCGCCGCCCTCGATGCTCATGTTACAGACGGTCATGCGCTCGTCCATGGTCATGCCGGTGATGGTGTCGCCGGCGTATTCATAGGCGAAGCCCACCCCGCCGTTCACTCCCAGCTTGTTGATGATGAAGAGGATGACGTCCTTGGCCGTCACGCCCGGGCCCAACTTGCCGCTCACCTCGATGCGTCTGACCTTGAGCTTGTCCATGGACAGGGTCTGCGTGGCCAGCACGTCGCGTACTTGGGACGTGCCGATGCCGAAAGCGATGGCGCCGAACGCGCCGTGAGTGGCGGTGTGGGAATCGCCACAGCAGATGGTCATGCCGGGTTGGGTGAGCCCATTCTCCGGTCCCACCACGTGCACGATGCCCTGCTCGCCGTTTTCCGGTGCGAAGTAGCGGATGCCGTGCTTCTTCACGCTGGCTTCCAGGGCGCGCAGCATGTCCTCGGCCAGCGCATCCTGGTAGGGACGCAACTGGCTGTTGGTGGGGATGATGTGATCCACCGTGGCAAAGGTGCGCTCGGGGAACAGCACCTTCAGTCTTCGCTCCTCCAGCATGCTGAAGGCCTGCGGCGAGGTCACCTCGTGGATCAGGTGCAGCCCCATGAAGAGCTGAACCTGCCCCGACGGCAAGCGGCCCACCGTGTGGCTGTCGAAGACTTTTTCGTACAGTGTCTTTCCCATTTTCTTTACGTCCCTTCTTTGATCGATTCCGCGTAGTGCGTGAGCCGCTGGGCCAGGCGGGTTCCGAAGTGGGTGAAGGCGTCCAGCCTGACGCTGTCGAGCCCGCTCCACACCGCGCGGATGGCGGCTTCCCGCTCCCGGCGCAAGCCCTCGATGCAGCGCCTTCCCTTGGCGGTCAGCTCGTAGCGGCGCTGCCGGCCGTCGCGTGCAGTAAGGCGTACCGAGACCAGATCCTTGTGCAAGAGCTGGCGCAGGATCTTGGAAACCGCGGCGGCGGAGCTTTCGCGCTGGCGGGCGAACAGGCTGGGCATGAAGTGCTCGCTGGAGATCTCCTCCAGCACGGCCCACTGCTGGTCGCTGAGATCCACCGAGCGGGCGAGCTGCTGGCGCCGCTCGGCAAACAGATCGGTGAGGCGCTGCAAGCAGGCGATGGCCGCATGAACGCGTGACGCCTGCTTGGTTGACATTGGTAGATAGTAAACCATGGTTAACTAAAGCGCAAGGGCTTTTTTTCTTGCTCCACTATCTCCTGTGCCTCTGGTCGAGGCTGTGGTGGAATCCGGGCATGAGCAAGAAGGTTCTGTTCATCGGTGGCTCGGGCAACATCTCGACCGCGTGCTCGCGCCTGGCCGCGGAGCGCGACATCGATCTGGTGCATTTCAACCGGGGCCAGCGTCGGATCGATCTGCCGTCGCGCGTGCGCACCATCCACGGCGACATCAACGACCGCCGCGCCATGGCCCAGGCCCTGGCTTCCGAGACCTTCGACGTGGTGGTCAACTGGATGGTATTCGACCCGGCGCAGGCGGCTGCCGACGTGGAGATGTTCGCCGGCAAGGTCAAGCAGTACGTGTTCATCAGCACAGCCACCGTGTACCAGAAACCGCCGCGGCACTACCTGGTCACCGAGGAAACGCCGCTGGGAAACCCATTCTGGGAATACTCGCAGAAGAAGATCGCCACCGAACAGTTCCTCATGGACCAGCACCAGCGCCACGGATTTCCGGTGACCATCGTGCGGCCTTCGTTCACATACGGTGACACCTGGATTCCCACGGCCTTCGGCATCGACTTCACTTCGGTGCACCGCATGCGCAAGGGGTTGCCCCTTCCGCTTCACGGCGATGGCACGTCGCTATGGGTGATGACCCATGCCAGCGACTTTGCCAAAGGGTTGCTCGGTCTGCTGGGCCGGCGCGACGCGGTGGGCGAGGCCTTTCACATCACCTCCGACGAGGTCATGTCCTGGAACCAAGTCTATGAGTGCATCGCCGCCGCGGCCGGCGCCCAGGCGAAACTGGTCCACATCCCATCGGACTTCATCGCCAAGGTGGATCCTGCCATCGGCGCCGGGCTGCTGGGCGACAAGGCGCACTCGCTGGTTTTCGACAATTCCAAGATCAAGCGCTTCGTGCCCGAATTCCGCTGCACCGTCTCGCTGGCCGATGGTATGGGCCACACCGTGGCTTGGCTCGACGCCCATCCCGAAGAGCAGCGACTGGACAGCAACGCCGTGGTCGAGAAGATCCTCGCGGCCTGGGGTTCATCTCATGCGACTCCGTGAACTCGTCCCCTGGCCGCAAGACAGCTCGCGACGTTCGCGAACGCCGACGCCGGCCTAACCGCGGTGCGGATCCGGACGTCCCTTTGCCCGGCTGCCCAGCCGACCGCCGATCCCGAAACGCGCGATGCTGAACAGCGCCCGCACGCCGTCCTTCCAGGTGATCTTCTTGCCCTCGGCATAGGTCCTGCCGAAGTAGCTGACCGGCACTTCGTAGACACGCCAACCGCCCAGCGCCACCTTGGCCGTCACCTCGGGTTCAAAACCGAACCCGGCGGACTCCAGGTCGAAGCTCTGGATGACCTCGCGCCGGAAGGCCTTGTAGCCGGTTTCTATGTCGGTCAGGTTCAGACCGGTGGTCATGTTGGAGAGCAAGGTGATCAGCCGGTTGCCGACGTAGTGGTAGAAGAACAGGACGCGGTGCGGGCCGCCGAGAAAGCGCGAGCCGAAGACCGCGTCGGCGTGCCCTTGCAGGATGGGATCGATGAGACTCGGATAGTCGGCCGGGTCGTATTCCAGATCCGCATCCTGCACCAGCACGATGTCTCCCCGCGCGAGCTTGAAACCCGTGGCAAGCGCAGCACACTTGCCGCGGTTCTGCTCGTGAAAGGCCAGGCGGAGGTCAGGGGCTTCGGCCAGGGCACGCAACAGTTCGCGCGTCCCATCCGAGCTGCCGTCGTCGACCACCACCATCTCCTTGGCGATGGGCAACGGCTGCTTGCGGACCTTGTCGATGATCGCCTCGATGGTCGCCCGCTCGTTGAAGCAGGGGATCACCACCGAGAGCAGTGCGGGAGAAAGTCGGATCGGGTCTTGCGCCGTCATGCTGCCACCTGGTTCCAGGTTAGGCTGAAACCAGGGACCATCGCAAGAGAACGACCGACGGAGACAGGCGGACTCTCCCGGTTTCAGGTGGGGCCGCGGTCACGAGCTGCGATCCGACACAGCTTGACGGCGCGCCAGCCGATCAGCAAGCAGGCGGCAAGCGCAGCCAGTTGCACAACCGCCGCGGGCCAGCATCGGCAGACCGACGGCGCCAGGTCGAGCGGGAACTCCCGATGGAGCAGGCTTCGCGCGTGGGCCAGCACGGGGGAATACGCCGGATGCCACAGCAGACGGTCGAAGCTTTCGGCCGTGGCCTCCATCTTCCCTTCGTAGGGAACGTAAGGAACCAGAACGCTGACCACCTGAACAAGAAGACTGACCAGCGCCAGCAGAGCAAGGCCCAGACCCTCCGCGCGGGTCACGCCCTGGTGCAGTCGCAGGGCGAGGCCCACCAGGAGAAAAGGAAGCACGACCACGAGAAAGCGCGGTCCCCAGGTTCCGCCGCCCCACCACATGTACCAGCGGGCATGAAACACCAGTTGGGCGAGCGCCATGGCAGCCAGGAGCACGAAGACAGCGAGCTGCGTCCGTCGCAGGACCCGCCAGCCCTTGATGCACGCCAACAGGATCGGTGCATAGAGAAAAATGCTCTTGCCTGGGCTGAGCAGGAGGCCGAAGAGACCCACGTGCAGCGGCGTGGAAAAGCCCCCGTACAGCTCGCCGCCGTAGCCCGTCTCGCCGGAAGCGGCGAAGCGCACGTAGTCGTAGAGAAACATGCCGGCGAGTGCCACCGCCACCGGCAGTCCCCAGGAGGCGGCCCTGACCAGCAGGGGCTTCCAGCGCGGCTCGGCCCGCCACCAGGCCCAGATCAACCAGACACCCAAAGGCAGCACAGCCACCACATTGGCAGCGCGGATCAGCACCGCCGCGCCCGCTGCCGCGCCCGAGATCACCAGCCAGCGACGCAGGCCCGTCTGACCCGCGATCACTTGCGCGCCAGCGGAAAAACCCAGGGATCGTAGCGAGGCATAGACCGCCAGCAACAGCGCCAGCATGCTCGCCGGCTCGCTCATGAAGCTGCGGGCGTAGTGCCAGGCAAACGTCCCTGCCCCGAGTGCCAGGGCCGCCGCCAGTGACGGCATCTCAGCACAGCCGAGCAGACGACAGGTCAAGAAGAGCAAAGCCACCGTCGCTGCGGTGCAAAGAACTCCCAGCAGCGAGACGACGTAGATCGGAATGCTGGCGCGGACCAGCCCCTCGTCGCCCCGGACCACGGGCTTGATCGGCGAAAGCCGTTCCAGGGTACGGCCGACCAAGTAGAGGGGAATCGCCAGGGCCGACTGCCCGACGCCGTACTTGCTGTACCAGCGACCGTCGGCCCCCGGCGCGGCGCCCGGGCAGATGTCCGGCACCGAGGTATTGCCGTGCTCGACCATGGACTGGGTGACCAGGAACATGGACACATCGTCGCCATGTTCGAGCAGGCCCTTGGCCGACGCCAGGTAGAAGCAAGAAAAGAACGCGAACAGCAGCCAGGCCAGCCGCCGGTCGAAGCCGCCGTATTTTCGTTCTGACCTGTCCGCGGCTGCCATCGACGTTCACCTGGGTAGCAGGAGCTGGGCCGGCGAGTCAGCGGCCGCGGGCAGCGGCGCCGATAGCGCGAAGATGATGTGCATGGGCCCGAGAAGCTCTCGGCGGCCGGAGCGGCGCCATCGCATCGGGACATGATGCGCCGACGGACGGCGCCCTGTCCAGGCTGCCGGCTTCGCAATTGCGCGGCGTCGGAATCCCGGGCTATGAATGTGCGTGATGCGCCGACTCGACGCGCGGCTGTTGCCTTTCGTCCTGGTGGGCGTTTCTCTGGCCGCGGCCATCGCTCTGCCCAGTCACGACGTGAACGGCGATGCGTTCGACAAGTTGCTCAGCCTGGAGAAGGAGCGTTGCCCGAGCAGCCCAAAGCACCCGGCGGCGGAACCCGCCGGCTGGCTTCTCATGCGGGCGCTTCGCCACGCCGGCTATGCAGGCCGCGCCTTGCGGCCAATCCAGTTGTGCAACGGCGTGTGGATGTCGCTGGCCCTGGCGGCGATCTTCCTGTTCGCGCGGCAAACAACCCGGAGCCGTGCCGCAACCGCTGGCGTGGTCCTGCTGGCAGCGGGATGCTACGCCTGGCTCCACTTGGTGCTGGATCCCTATCTCTTCTACTGGCCTCCGTCCCTGGCCGGCCTGCTGTGGGCTGCCTGGCTGGTGCAAGGCACGACGACGGCAAAGCGTGGGTGGGTGTCCTGGGCGGCGGCACTGTTGTGTCTGGTCGGCGCGGTTCTGTTCAACCCGATGATCGTGATGGCGGTGCCGGCGGTGGCAGCGACCTGTTTCGCGACGGATGCTCGCTTGTGCCCTGCGCGCGCGCGCGTGCGGGGCCTCTGCCTGGTGCTAGCGCCCGCGCTGGCGCTGGGCGTAGCCATGCGTCGCTCCGGGTCGACGGGCGCGGGCGAGATCTACGGCCGCTGGCGTCTCGACACATGGCAATCGGCTATGTTCGGGGCCAAGCACGCCTTGCTGGCCCACAGCTACCACCTCGACGGTAGCCGCTGGAAAACGCTGGGCGTATCGCTGCTGGGCATCGCCAAGGTTGGTCTGGTGCCGGCCGGACTCGCCCTGCTCTGGCTGATGGTTCGTTCCGGACGGCCTGGCCTGCGATTGGGCGTGTGGTGGGGACTGGGTGCCGCGGTCGGCGCCATCTTCGTTGCCTGGTGGGATCCGGCGCAGGGACAATTCTGGTTGCTGCCGGTCTTGCTCCTGCTCATGGGGGTGGCGGCAGCACAAGCACAAGGCCAGCCCGCGCCGACACGGCCGCGGCTCGCGCATGTCGTGCTGGTGGCCGAGGGGGCCATGCTCCTGCTGGCCAATTCCATCGGATACGCCGTGCCTTCGGCCGTCCGGGCGGACACCCACGCCGCCGTCGCCATTCGCATTGCAGCGCGCTTCGCTCGTACCGATATCCTGATCTACCCCGGGTTCAGCGATCCTTATCTGGCCTACTACGCCGGCCTTCCGGGCGATTGTATGATCGGTTTCTACTTCCAGAAGCGCGCCCGACCGGAGCTGGCGTCGTCACTCGACGCGCTGGCCGAGTTCATCGCCCACAGCAAGGCCGAGGGCCGGCGCGTGTTCTTACAAACCCGCGCCGGCGGGTTGCCCGAGATTCCACCCTGGGTGATGGCAACCGGAGTGGACTACCGCGTGGAGGATTTCCTTCGCATCGAGTGGGGGCAGACCGTGTCGGTGGAAGGCCAGACGTTCCGGCAGGCTCTCGCCGTCCGTCGCTAGTCTTCCCGGGCCGATTTCCAGTCTACTTCAGCTCGAAGAAGCTGCGAATCCGCTGCAGGAACTGGCTCTTGCGCTCGGCAGTCTGCGCCGCGGCCAGCGCACTCATTTCGCCGCCTTTCTTTTCGATGTACGACTGGCGCGTGGCCAGCAGCGACGACATGTGATCGGCCACCGCCGGACGCGTGGTGAGCAGGCGCTGGAAGGTGGCGTGGTCCAGCTCGAAGCTCATCACGTCGGTGGCGGCCAGGCAGGTCGCGGCGCGCGGCTCCCCGGTCATCAGCGACATCTCGCCCACGAAATCGCCCGGGCCGAGGGTGGCGATGACTCTGTTCATGCCCGCCTGGGTGAGCGATACGTGAACCTCGCCGCCCGCGATGATGAACATGGAATCGCCGGGGGTGCCCTGACGAATGATGGACTCGCCCGCAGCAAAGGGGCGGCGACACAGGCCGCGGGCCAGCAGCTCGCGTTCGGCCGGTTCCAGGGTGGCGAACAGATCCACCTGATCGAGCGCGGTCATGCGCGCCGCGAGCTCGCGCGGCGCCGGTTGGTCGGCATCGGCGGCCTGTGCCCCTTGCATGACCACGGTGCGGATGGGAAACGGCATCTCCAGTCCCGCGCGCGCGGCCGCGTACCAGACGCGCGTGCGCACCTCGCCCTCGATCTCGGGCGCCTGGTCGAACCGATCGATCCAGTAGCGCAAGGCATAGATGATGGCGCTGTCGCCGAACTCGACCGGGAGACAGTCAGGCTCGGGGACGGTGAGCACGCCTGGCGTCTCACGCGCGGCCTCGGCCAGCAGCTTGCGTACCTGATTGGGCGGATGGCGGTAGTGGAGACCAATGTTCAGCCACACGCGGTGGTTGGGCGACGGCCGCGAGTAGTTGTAGACCTCCTGCGCGGTGATCTGACCGTTGGGGATGATGATGGTGTCGCCGTCAATGGTGCGCAGAACCGTCGAGCGCCAGTGAATCTCGGCAATGCGCCCCTTGCGGTTGCCGAACTGGACCCAGTCGCCCACGCCCAGCGAGCGGTCCATGTTCAGCAGGATGCCGGCCAGCAAATTGGTCAGCGTGCTCTGCAGCGCCAGACCCAAAATCGCGGTGAGCACCGCCGAGGTCGTCACCATCGAGGTGACGTCGACGCCGCTCTGGCCGAGCACACCGAAGAGCACCACCACGAAGGCCAAAACCAGGATGAGATCGCGCAGCAGGAGAGGAAAGTGCACGTTGGCGCGCGCCGGAAGGATCTCGAACATGGCCATGACCAAGGTGCCCACCGCGCCCATGGCAACGAAGAAGGTGGACAGCACGGCCATCACCCGACCGAAGGCCAGGTGCCCACCGCCCACCGCCAGCAAGCCCAGGCGCAGCAGGGCCAGCGACGCACCGATGACCAGGAAAATCTGCAGCACGCTGCCGTGATCGCGGTTCTCGCGCGGAAGCCGTCGGCGCAGGAAGATGAGCACGACCAGCGTGCCCAGCGCCGTGAGCAGACTCATGCCCGGTCCGGTGAAGGGTCCGGCCTTGGTCAGATCGAGCAGGCGCTGCCAGCGGTTCATGTTGACCTAATCCCGTAATAGTCGCAGGTGGTCGTGGTCGACGGTAGTCACTCCGGCCACGACCACGACCACATCTACGTCTACGGCCACGTCTACGACCTCCGCCGGCAAAGCCGGGTTACCCATGGGCCGGCGGCTCGCCATCGAGGGGATGCGGAACGACCTCGTCGCGCGTGGGCAGCAGGTGCTCGAGACCGTGCTTACGCATGCGATAGTAGAGCGTCGAGCGGTTGATGCCCAGCGCGCGCGCGGCGTGGGCGATGTTGCCCTGGGCGCGTTCCACCGCCGCGATGATCTCGCCGCGCTCCTGCTCGGACAGACGCCGGTAGAGCGAACGTCCGCCTTCGCCCGCGGGAGCGGCGCCACTCTCGGCCGGAGCCCCGATGGGAATCCCACCCGACGGGGTCATGCCCAGGCGCCGGCCGAAATCGAGGTCAGCCACGGTCAAGCTCGGCCCGGAAACCAGGATCATGGCCCGCTCGATGACGTTCTCCAGCTCCCGCACATTGCCCGGCCAGGGATAGGCAGCCAGGGCGGCCAGGGCGCGCGGGTCCGCGGCGCTGACCATCTTGCCGCTCGACTGGGCGTACTTCTGCATGAAGTGCTCGACCAGCAAGGGGATGTCGCCGGGCCGTTCGCGCAGAGGCGGCATGGTGATGGGAAAGACGTTGAGCCGGTAATAGAGATCCTCGCGGAACTTGCCCTCGACGATCAGCCGTTCCAGATCGCGGTGGGTGGCCGAGATCAGGCGCACGTCGACCTTGACCGTCTCCACACCACCCACCCGTTCGAACTCGCGCTCCTGCAGAACCCGCAGCAGCCTGACCTGCACATCGAGAGGAAGGTCGCCCACCTCGTCGAGAAAAAGCGTGCCACCGTCGGCCAGCTCGAAACGGCCAGCCCGGCGCGCCACCGCGCCAGTGAAAGCGCCCTTCTCGTGACCGAACAGCTCGGATTCCAGGACCCCCGGGGCCAGGGCCGCACAGTTCACCCGCACGAAGGGGCGGCTCTCGCGCGGGCTGTTGATGTGGATGGCCCGCGCCACCATCTCCTTGCCGGTGCCGGTTTCCCCGCGCAAGAGCACCGTGGCCGCGGTCTGCGCCACCTGCTCCACCTTGGTCAGCACCTGGCGCAGCGGCGGCGAGTCGCCCACGATGGCGCCGAAGTTGTAGGCGCTGTCAGCCTCGCGCGACAGTACGCGCGCGTACTGCGAAAGCTGGTCCAGCAAGCGACGATTCTCGCGCACCAGATGAAAGCGCTCCACCGCGTGCACCAGGATCCCGCGCAGTTCCTTGCTGTCCCAGGGCTTGGTGATGTAGCGGTAGATGCGGCCCAGGCTGATGGATTCGATGAGCACGTCCACGTCGGTGAACGCGGTGACGATGATGCCCACGGCGTCGGGGCGGATGTCACGCACGGCGCGCAGCAGTTCCAGCCCGGTCATGCGCGGCATGCGCTGGTCGGTCACCACCACCGCCATGTCGTGGGCGCGCACCAAGTTCAGCGCTTCCTCGGCACCCGAGGCCAGGTGCAAGGTGAAGGTCTTGCCAAAGGTGAAACGGAACGCGTCCAGGTTGTCGCTCTCGTCGTCGACCACCAGGATGGGGAACTTCGTCCATTCGATTTCGCCCACAGCCATGCCCTTGACGGTAACATAAAGTCGAGGAACCGGGACCGTGGATGCACGCCCCCAAACAGCTGGTATGGGAACCCTCAAAGGGTTCCCATACCCTCCCGCGATGGTGCGCGGCGAGCAAAGCTCGCCGGCTCCCCACGCGACTGATATGGGAACCCTTGGGCACGCGACTACCGTGAACCCATGAGCCGGGATGCCCTGCCTCGCGACGACCACCGGCTGGCGGCTGTGATCGTCCACTTTGCCACCCCCGGGCAGACCGCGGCCTGCGTGGCCGCGCTGGCGCGGTCGCGGCGGATAGTCGACCACGTGGTGGTGGTCGACAACGGCTCGGGCGACCAAAGCCTGCGCGACAGTTTGGAAAACGTGGACTGGATCGAGTCGCCGCACAACTTGGGATTCGCCGGCGGCGCCAACCTGGGCGTCCGGCGTGCCCTGGACGCGGGCGCCAGCTACGTGTTTCTGCTCAACAGCGACGCACTGGTCGCGCCGGACTGCCTCGGCATTCTGGAAGACGCCGTCGAGCAACCAGGCGCGGGGCTGGCTGGTCCCGCCATCGTGTCGGCCCGTGACCCGGCCAGGCTGGAATCGACCGGGATTGCCTACGCGCCGCTGACAGGCCGCATGCGGCTTTCCGGCTGGGGCCAATCTCTGCCTGCGGCCGGCACTCCGACGTACCCGGTGGACGCGGTGAGCGGCTGTGCCCTCATGATCCGTCGGGAGGTGTTCGATCGCGTGGGTCTTCTGCCCGAGGAGTATTTCTTCGGCTTCGAGGATGTGGACTTCTGCCTGCGAGGGCGGAACGCAGGTTTCATCGTCCTGTGCGCCCCTGCCGCCCGGGTGCTTCACCAAGGAGGCGCCAGCCTGGCGCCTGGCTCGCCTGACCGCATCTACTTCGCGACCCGCAACCATCTCTTGCTCGCGCGGCGTGCGCGCCCACTGCCCGCGCCGCTCTCCGCCCTGCGCGCGGCCCACATCCTGGCGCTGAACCTGGCGCATCTGGTTCTACGGACGAAGGTGCCACGCCTGGCAGGCGTGCGCGCCCTGGCCACCGGTTTCGCCGACTATTGCGCTGGCCGTTTCGGCGCACGCGCCGGGACCGCATCACGTCCTACGTAGGGCAACCTGCGGTTCGGACCACGGCATCGAGCGCAGCGGCCAGTGCGGCATCGAAGCCGGACTGCGAGCAGTCCTGCGCGACCCGGTCCAGCGCGGCCGAACGCAAGCGCTGCCACAGTCCGGGATCGGAATAGAGGCGCGCGCAGGCCTCTGCGAAGGTAGCTGCGTCGTCGGCAGCTAGCAGTTCGCGGCCCGACTGCCAGCCAAGCTGGCCCGCCAGCAACGATGTCGCCACCACCGGCAGGCCGTGCGCGGCCGCGTGGTGTACCTTGAAGGGAATGCCCGCGGCAAAACGCGTAGGCGCGACGAACACGCGGGCCCGATCGTACAGCTCGTTCAAGTCATCCACCTGCCCGAGCACGCGCACGCCCGGCGCAGCCAGTTCCAGCACCGCCGGCAGGGTGGTGGCGCCCGCGAACTCGACGCTCAGGTCGGCGCCCAGCCTGGCCCGCAGCAGGGGCAGCACCTTCCGCACGAACCAGCGAACCGAATCCACGTTGGGGCTGTCCTCCTCGTCCAGCGCCCCGACGAAGAGCAGGCCGTCGCGTTCGCCGAAGGACCGCGACGTGGGCCTGCAATCCACGCGATGGCCGAGCGTGAAGGTGTGGGGCGCGCCCGCGCCGGAGAAAGTCGCGGCATCCTGGGCGGAGACAGCCAGCACCGCCTGCGCCCGCTGCGCCAGCGCCAGTTCCGTGGCACGCTGCCGCTCACCTTCGTCCGTTCTGATCTTGTCGCCGCGTAGGCGATGACCCGCAAGCTCTCGGTCGGCGAAGATGGCCTCGGCGTCGTAGATGATGGGGAAGTCCAGCGGCGCGCGCAGGCGGGCACAGGCGGAATTCAGGCGGACCATGTTGTGCGGCCGGCTGGCCAGCACGCACGAATACAGGCCGCGCCTCTCCTCCAGCAGCCGGAACAACCCCTGCGCGCCCACGCCGGTGAGCACCTCCACCGTGGGCGGCAGCTCGGCGTGCGGGTCGTCGTCGTCGGGAAAGGACAGCGGAGCCAGCGTCGGCAGCCAACCCAGACGCACGAGAGCGGCCAGCAGCTCGACGGCCCGGGGCTGTCCGCTGCCCCGGGCAACGTGCGGCACGCCATCATCCAGCACCAGGATGCGCGGCCCGGGCCGGTGCGTACGCGCGTGATGAGCACGCGAGAGATCCGGCGCCAGCTGCTGGGCGAGCCAGTCGCGGTGCTTGCGCAGGAACATCTGACGTCGCTCGGCCTGCTGGGCGATGGCACTCGCCCGCGAGGGCGAACTGGCGAACTCGAAGTGCAGGGCCGCCACGCGCGGCTGGAACAGAACGCGCCGGCCCGATTTCCACAGACGCACGCAGTAGTCAGCGTCCTCGTAGTACGCGGGCGCGAAGTCAGCGTCGAACCCGCCCATCTGCTTCCACAGCGCGCGTGGGGTGAACAGCAGGGCCGCCGAGCAGAAGTCGACCTCGCGCTGAAACATGTACTGCGGATCGCGCGGCTGGCCGCCGCGACCGTAGCCCAGGCACGAGCCGTCGTTCCAGATGATGCTGCCGGCCTCCTGCAAAGAACCGTCGGGCGCGATCAGGCGACCACCCACCGCGCCGATCGAGGGCGAGGCGTCGAGGGTTTGCAGGGCCGCGGTGGGCTTGATCCGCTTTCGTGGACAGGTTGGTTACGTCGTTCCGTCGTTGGTTAGCATGTTGTCACGGGCGCGAGCGGATGTCACCGCTGGCGCCCCTTGCGCTGCCTGGGTGTGAGCCCG
>Ga0181530_10001271_pt1 | contig 31868 bp, 27 predicted proteins | sample PEATcosm2014_Bin_42_FD_119769 | JGI IMG/M metagenome (GOLD analysis project Ga0181530, IMG submission 119769) | Peatland microbial communities from MTU Mesocosm Facility, Houghton, MI, USA - PEATcosm2014_Bin10_60_metaG | ecosystem: Environmental > Terrestrial > Soil > Wetlands > Peat | place...
AATACTACCTGGCGAGCCAAAAAAGCGGACAGTTTTGGGTTCCCCCCCCTTGGCCCCTCAGATCACAAGAAACACCCCGGAAAAAGGCCGAATCGTGAAACCTATGTCAGGAGTTCTGGATTCCGAATTGTTGTGCGGCCTGAAGTTGAAACCGCACACGGCGCATCATATTCGGGTAGTGCAAGGCTCGCATGCCTTCAACAACAGGGAAGAGGAGATGAGCGAAAGCGTAAAGGAAGGACTCACCGAATAATCGAAGGCCAACGAAATCGCAGAAGTATTCTTCGCTCTGACGCCGCGCCCACTCATAGGCCGGAGCCCATGCGGCGGTCGCAAACAACTCCGTTTCGAGATCATCTTGGCTAACGATGTCAGGATGAAGAGTGTGGAATACTTCCCACCTTGCGCGAATTTTGTTCAAGATTGATTCCTTCAATCGGGTGAGGAAAGCCGGGTGCCAAAGGGATGTTTCGACGACCGAAGCCCATAGCGCATGACCGATTTCATGACCAGCGAGTGGAAACACCAAGGGGTTGCCGGACTCATGCGCTGGAATTCCGATAAAAACAAAGTCCGGCAAAAGCGGGTCTTGTGTATAAACAAACGGTGAATAATCCCATTCGGATGAAAGAAGCAACTGAGCTTCTGGCCCCAAGACCCTCCACGCCAGTCGCTGCAAAGGAGTGTAAATCTCAAACGCATTGCGAACATTGGTGGCTCGGAGGATGAAGCCAAGAAAGGGCAAATAATCCCACAGGTCTGTCAGTTGTTGTTGGCAGACTTGATTGACCGTGTTCGGGTCGCTACCTTCCGCAAGCATGTCGAGCATCTTTGTATGGGCAACAAAAACTTCCTTGATTTTCTGCAAGGCAGCTTCCGCTGCGGGGTAAGGGAATTCAGAATGCTCAAGCCTCGCCAATTCCTCATGAAAGGCAATTAGCCGGTTTCTGGCGAAAACCAAAGGCATCATAGCTGCTCGTTACCGCCGGAAGCGGTTACTCGGTTTCTCAACTCTGAAGTCTCGATGCTGTGCCCCAGCACCTTTCGCGAGAGCCAGGCAGAAATCACGCAAAACTGTCGCACGACCTGAATTGGCATTGTCCGCAGACTGGTCGAGCCAGTCTGAAATCTCGCGCATCATTTGCTGCAATTCTGCAACCTTGGTCACGCGCTTATCCGGAATCGATTCCAGCGCCCGACCTACCAAGACCATTGTGTTGGGATCAAGCAACGATGAGGATTGGCGAGAGGCCACGCCTTCGATTTCTTGGTCGAACGAGTTCTTCAATAGCTCGCTCAATTCACGAACTGCTTCCATGCTGGCGATACTGCCTCGCCGTTGTGCATCGAGCTCCACGGCGGCCCGCGTTGCAAGCCGGGGCAGCGAAGGTTCAAGCGCCCTCAGCCAAGGGCGCAACGGCGTGTCGGTTTGCAATTTCATAATCTTAGTAATACTTCAATTAAGTATCGTCCGTTTCAGCCGTCTATCAAGGCCAAACCATATTTCATCGCACTTCTACGGCAGGTGGGTGGAGCCCATTAGGTAGCGGTCGCATTCGCGGGCGGCGCCGCGGCCTTCGTTGAAGGCCCATACTACCAGGCTCTGGCCGCGACGCGCGTCGCCGGCGGCAAAGATGCCCTTGATGTTGGTCGCGTATTTTTCATGCTCGGCTTTGATGTTGGACCTCGCGTCGCGCTCGACGGCCAGTTGTTCGAGCAAGGATTGTTCCGGGCCTAAAAAGCCCATCGCCAGGAGCACCAGTTGCGCGGGACGCGCTTGTTCGGTTCCGGGAACTTCCCTGGGCACAAATTGCCCTTTGTCGTTTTTCTGCCAGTCAATTTGAACGGTATGCACAGCCTTGACATGGCCGTCCCCGTCACCCTCGAATTGTTTGGCGGTAGTCAAATATACGCGGGGGTCGCCGCCGAATTTCGCCGCCGCTTCCTCCTGGCCGTAGTCCAGCTTGTACACCTTGGGCCATTCGGGCCACGGGTTGTCGCGCGCGCGCTCCAGAGGCGGACGCGGCAGGATTTCCAGTTGCACCAGGCTCCGGCAGCCCTGCCGCAGGGCCGTGCCCACGCAATCGGTCCCGGTGTCGCCGCCGCCGATGACGATGACGTCCTTGCCGGCGGCGGAAATGGGGGGATGCCGGTGGTGGTGGCCGTCAAGAAGGGTCTGGGTGTTGGTCCGCAGAAATGGCATGGCGAAATGGACGCCGTGCAGCGCGCGGCCTTCGATGGGCAGGTCGCGGGGCTTGGTCGCGCCGGTGCAGAGGATGACGGCGTCGAATTCGCGCAGGAGCTTTTCGACGGGGTAATTGACGCCGACCTCGGTGCCGGTGAGAAAGGCGACGCCCTCCTCTTCCATTTGTTTGACACGGCGGAGGACCAGTTGTTTGTCCAGTTTCATGTTCGGAATGCCGTACATGAGCAGGCCGCCGGCGCGATCCGCCCGCTCGAAAACAGTCACCAGGTGCCCGGCGCGATTGCTCTGGGCGGCGGCGCAGAGGCCGGCGGGGCCGGAACCGACCACCGCCACTTTTTTGCCCGTGCGCGCGGCGGGCGCCTCCGGCTTGATCCAGCCCTCGTCCCAGCCTCGGTCGGCGATGGCGCATTCGATGTTTTTGATGGTGACGGGCGGGGAGGCGATGCCCAGGACGCAGGAGCCTTCGCAGGGAGCGGGGCAGACGCGGCCGGTGAAGTCGGGGAAATTATTGGTCTTGTGGAGGCGTTCGAGGGCCTCGCGCCAGAGGCCGCGATAGACCAGGTCGTTCCATTCGGGGATCAGGTTGTGGATGGGGCAGCCGGAAGCCATGCCGCTGAGGAGGGCGCCGGTGTGGCAGAAGGGAATGCCGCAATCCATGCAGCGGGCGCCCTGGTCGCGCAGTTTGGCCGGGTCGAAATGTTGGTGGAACTCGCGCCAGTCGAGGATTCGTTCGACGGCCGGGCGGTCCAGCGGCAATTCGCGGGCGAATTGTAAAAATCCTTTCGGGTTACCCATGGTTTGTTGGCATCGTCATTCGATGGAGTTGTCGGGCTGTTTGCTGTTTATCCGCCGTCGATGCGTGCCAGGTCCCTGGCGTTGGCGTCGAAGGCGGCCATAAGCGCTTCGTCGCCGCTCAAGCCGGCCTGCTCGGCGGTGGCGATGGCTTGAAGCATCCGCTTGTAATCCTTGGGCATGACTTTCACGAACTTGGGCGTCATCTCCTCCCAGCGCGCCAGGACATCCAGGGCGCGCCGGCTGCGCGTGTGCTGCCCGTGGCGCTGGATCATCAGGCGGACTTGCTCCATCTCCGCCGGGTTCTCCAGCCGCTCGAGCGCGACGGCCTGCTGGTTGCAGCGCACGGAAAAATCCCCGGCTTCATCGAGCACGTAAGCGACGCCGCCGGACATGCCGGCGGCGAAGTTGCGCCCCGTGGAGCCGAGCACCACGACGCGCCCGCCGGTCATGTATTCGCAGCCGTGGTCGCCCACCGCTTCCACGACGGCGTTGAGGCCGCTGTTGCGCACGCAGAACCGCTCGCCGGCCATGCCGCGGATGTAGGCCTCGCCCTGTGTCGCCCCGTAAAAGGCCACGTTGCCGATGAGGATGTTTTCCTCCGGCACGAAGGTCGAGCCTTCGGGCGGGTACACAATAATTTTGCCGCCGGAAAGGCCCTTGCCCAGGTAATCGTTGGCGTCGCCTTCCAGGATGAACGTCATGCCTTTGGGCAGGAACGCGCCGAAGCTCTGGCCGGCCGAGCCGAGGAAATGAATGCGGATGGTGTCCTCGGGCAAACCGTCCGCGCCGTAGCGCCGAGTCAGTTCGCTGCCGACGATGGTGCCGACCACGCGGTTGACGTTCTTGATCGGCAGAGTCACATCCACCTTTTCCCCGCGTTCGAGCGCCGGCTGGCAAATTTTGAGCAGCGTGGTGTTGTCCAGCGCCTTGTCCAGGCCGTGGTCCTGGGGAATCTGGCAGTAGCGGCCGATCTGGTCGGACACTTTGGGCTGGTAAAGTATATTGGTGAAATCCAAGCCGCGGGCCTTCCAATGCTCGATGGCTTCCCTGGGTTCCAGCATGTCGGCGCGGCCGACCATCTCGGTCAATTTGCGGAAACCGAGTTGGGCCATGATTTCGCGGACCTCCATGGCGATGAAGCGCATGAAATGGACCGCATGGGCGGGATCGCCGGTGAATCTCTTTCGCAGTTCGGGGTCCTGCGTGGCGACGCCGACCGGGCAGGTGTTGAGATGGCAGACGCGCATCATGATGCAGCCCAGGGCGACCAGGGGCGCGGTGGCGAAGCCAAATTCCTCCGCCCCCAGGAGGGCCGCCACCGCCACGTCGCGGCCGGTCTTGAGCTGGCCGTCGGTTTCGACGGCGATGCGGCTGCGCAAGTTATTAAGGACCAGAGTCTGATGCGTTTCCGCCAGCCCCAGTTCCCACGGGATGCCCGCGTGCTTGATGCTCGTCTGGGGCGAAGCGCCCGTTCCGCCGTCGTAGCCGCTGATGAGCACCACGTCCGCATGGGCCTTGGCGACGCCGGCGGCGACGGTGCCGACGCCGACTTCCGCGACCAATTTGACGCTGATGCGCGCGCGCTGGTTGGCGTTTTTCAAATCGTGGATCAACTCCGCCAGGTCCTCGATGGAATAAATATCGTGGTGCGGCGGCGGGGAAATCAGCCCGACACCCGGCGTGGCGAAGCGGACTTTGGCAATCCAGGGAAACACTTTCCCGCCGGGCAATTGGCCGCCCTCGCCCGGTTTGGCGCCCTGGGCCATCTTGATTTGCAGCTCCCGGGCCTTGACCAGATAGAGGCTCGTGACCCCGAACCGGGCGGAGGCGACTTGTTTGATGGCGCTGTTCTTGGAATCGCCGTTCGGCTCCGGCTCGTATCGCGCCGGGTCTTCGCCGCCTTCGCCCGTGTTGCTTTTGCCCTGGACGCGGTTCATGGCGATGGCCAGGGTTTCGTGAGCTTCCTGGCTGATGGAGCCGTAGGACATCGCGCCGGTCTTGAAGCGGCGGAGAATGGCCTCCACCGGCTCGACTTCCTCCAGCGGGATCGGCTGGGAAACCGGCTTCAATTCCAGCAGGCCGCGGAGCGTGCAGGTCTTTTTCGCCTGGTCGTTGACCTGGGCGGAATAAACCTTGAAGGCTTTGTAGTCCCCGTTGCGGCAGGCTTCTTGCAGCGAATGGACGGTTTGCGGATTGAACAGGTGAAGCTCCCCGTCCGCCCGCCATTGATACTGTCCGCCGGGGTCCAGGACATGCCCGTTGCCCTGGCGGTCGGGAAAGGCGAGTTGATGGCGCGCCTGCACCTCGCGCGCGATGACGTCCAATCCAATCCCCCCCACCCGCGACGCCGTCCCGGTGAAATACTTTTCAACGATGGACGGATGCAAGCCGATGGCTTCAAAAATTTGCGCGCCGCGATAGCTTTGGATGGTCGAAATGCCCATCTTGGAGGTCACCTTGACGACGCCCTTGACAGCAGCTTTGACGAAATTCTTGCAGGCGTCCTTGTGGGAGATTTTCGACAGCAAACCCTGGCGGATCATGTCGTCCAGCGTTTCGAAGGCGACATAGGGATTGATCGCGCCGGCCCCATAGCCGATGAGGAGCGAGAAGTGATGCACCTCGTGCGGTTCGCCCGATTCCAACACCAGCCCGACCCGCGTGCGCGTGCCTTCGCGAATGAGATGATGATGAACCCCTGCCACCGCCAGCAGCGCCGGTATCGGCGCCAACTCGGGGTCCACTCCGCGATCCGACAAAATGAGGATGTTGGCCCCCGATTCGACCGCGCTGCTGGCGCAGGCGCACAGATCGTCCATGGCCTTGGCCAGCGCCGCCTCGCCGCCGGCGGCCTTGAAGAGGATGGGCAGCGTGTGGGATTTAAAGCCGGCCTGATTGATGTATTTGAGCTTGGCGAATTCCTCGTTCGTGAGAATGGGCGTTTTCAGCTCGATCAGATTGCAACTCATCGGCTTGGGCTTGAGCAAATTGCGCTCCGAGCCGATGGTCGTTTCCGCCGAGGTGACCAGTTCTTCGCGGATGCAATCAATCGGCGGATTGGTCACCTGGGCGAAGAGCTGCTTGAAATAATTGTAGAGCAGTTGCGGTTTGCCGGACAGAACGGCCAGCGGCGCGTCGTTGCCCATGGAGCCGACGGCTTCGACGCCGTCCCGCGCCATCGGCGTCATGAGGATCCGCAGGTCTTCAAACGTATAACCGAAGACCTGCTGGCGTTGCAGGACGGTGTGATGAGAGGGTTCCGGCTCATGCGCGGCCTCCGGCACCGCGGCCAGTTCGAGCATGTGACGGTTGAGCCATTGCCGGTAAGGCTGGCCGGTGGCGATTGTCTGCTTGATCTCCTCGTCCGCCACAATCCGCCCCTCCTCCGTGTCCACCAGAAACATCCGGCCCGGCTGGAGCCGCCCCTTGAGCAGCACCCGCTCCGGCGGCACCTCCAGCACGCCGACTTCCGACGCCATGATGACCAGGTCGTCCGTGGTGACATAATAGCGCGAGGGCCGCAGCCCGTTGCGGTCCAGCACCGCCCCGATCTTCTTGCCGTCGGTGAAGGCGATGGAAGCGGGGCCGTCCCACGGTTCCATCAGGCAGCTATGATATTCGTAAAAGGCCTTTTTCTCGTCGCTCATCGTGGCGTGGTTGGTCCACGGCTCGGGAATCATCATCATCACGGCGTGCGGCAGCGGGCGTCCGGCCAGCACGAGCAGTTCCAGGCAGTTGTCAAACATTGCCGAATCGCTCCCGTCCGGGTTGATGACCGGCAGGACCTTCTGCAGGTCGGCGCCGAACAAGTCGCTCTGGAACATCGCCTGGCGGGCGTGCATCCAGTTGATGTTGCCGCGCAGGGTGTTGATCTCCCCGTTGTGCGCGATGTAGCGGTAAGGATGCGCCCGGTCCCAGCTTGGAAAGGTGTTGGTGCTGAAACGCGAGTGGACCAGCGCCAGCGCGCTCTCCATCGCCGGGTTGGCCAAGTCGGGATAAAATTCGTCCATCTGCTCGGTCAGGAGCATCCCTTTGTACACCAGCGTGCGGGCGGAAAGGCTGGAAATGTAAAACAAGTGCCCGCCCCGCACCGTCCCGTAACGGATCGTCCGCTCCGCGCGCTTGCGGATGACGTAGAGCTTGCGCTCGAACGCGAGGTCATCGCCCAGCCTGGGGTTGCGGCGGATGAAGGCCTGTTGCACGAACGGCTCCCCCGCCTTGGCCGTCTCCCCCAGCGTCGCGTTATTCGTCGGCACCACCCGCCAGCCCAGGAACTTCTGCCCTTCCTCCACCACGATGTTCTCGAACATCTTTTCGCAAGTCCGCCGCTCGTTGGCCTCGCGCGGCAGAAAGACCATCGCCACCCCGTAATCGCCCGGAGGCGGCAGCTCGAGTTTGTCCCGGCGGCAGACCTCCTTGAAAAAAGCGTGTGGGACCTGCATGAGAATCCCGGCCCCGTCGCCTGTGTTGGCTTCGCAGCCGCAGGCGCCGCGGTGGTTCAAATTGATCAGCACCGTCAGGGCGTCGCGGATGATTTTGTGCGATTTCTTGCCCTTGATGTTGACGACAAACCCCACCCCGCACGATTCATGCTCATATTGCGGGTCGTAAAGACCTTGTTTCGGAGGCAATCCGGCGGGCGCTCCCGGCATATTGGGTTCCAAACTCATCGGCTCATATTCTCACAAATAATCTGCTATTCTTTACTCGATTCCGCCAAAGGCGCAACCCCGGAGTTGAAAGTTTTTCGGACCGGCAAAAAAATGACGCGCAAATCCGTTGACATGCCGCCCCGCAAGCCTCATAATCCCCCCAAGCCGTCATATGCCAAGACTTGTTATTCTTAGCGAAGGGTTGACCGGAAAAGCGCACGAGCTGAAGGTGGAAAAAACCACAATCGGCCGGGTGGACGACAATACGTTCCCCATCCCGGAAGCCTCGGTCTCCAGCCATCACTGCGAAATCCTCCTCCGCGGCGCCGACGTCGTCCTGCGCGACCTCAACTCCACCAACGGCACTTTTATCAATGGACAACAACTCACCGGCGAAGCCGTCCTGAAAGCCGGCCAGATCATCCGCCTGGGGCAGGTGGAAATGCGCCTGGAAAATCCCGAGGCCAAATCCGCGACTGCCACCAAAAAGCTCCCCGATCAAACCATGGTCATCCCCCAGGGCGTCAAACTGGGCCAGGAAACCTCCACCAAGATCGTCGCCTTCAACAATGCCAAGAGCGGCTTTGCCAAGAAGAGCAACACCGGCACCAAAGTTTTCATAGCCGTCGCCATCGCCGTTGGCCTTTGCCTCATCGTCTTCATTGTCCTGTTGCTGCTCGGCCAGCTCTGACCCGTTCCGCCTAAGAACCTTCCTTCAGCCACCGCGCCGCCTCCGCCGCCGCATACGTGATGATGAAATCCGCCCCGGCCCGGCGCATCGCCAGCAACGTCTCCAGCGTTGCCGCCCGCTCGTCCAGCCAGCCCCGCTCCGCCGCCGCCTTCATCATCGAATACTCCCCGCTCACCGCGTAAGCCCCCGTCGGATAGCCAAATTCGCTCTTCACCCGATACAACACATCCAGATACGCCAGCGCCGGTTTGACCATCACCAGGTCCGCCCCCTCCTCGATGTCCATCGCAACTTCCCGCAACGCCTCCCGCGCGTTCGCCCCGTCCATTTGGTAACTCCGCCGGTCCCCGAACCTCGGCGCCGATTCCGCCGCCTCCCGAAACGGCCCGTAATAAGCCGACGCGAACTTTGCGGCATAAGAAAGAATCGGCGTGCCGCTGAACCCGTGGCGGTCCAGCTCGCGCCGGATCGCCGCCACCCGCCCGTCCATCATATCGCTGGGCGCCACCACATCCGCGCCGGCTTCCGCGTGGCTCAGTGCCGTCCGCGCCAGCAACGGCAGCGTCAGATCGTTGGCCACTTCGCCACCGCGTTCCATCCGCACGATACCGCAATGCCCGTGGCTCATATATTCGCACAGGCACACATCCGTCATCACCGTCAACTCCGGCAACTCCTTTTTCAGCAACCGCGCCGTCTGTTGCACAATGCCATTGCGGGCGAAAGCGCCCGACGCCTTTTCATCCTTCCCATCGGGTATCCCAAACAACAAGACCGTCCGCACCCCCAGCGCCAGCGCCTTCTCCGCTTCCCGCGCCGCCTCATCCGGCGACAATTGAAACACCCCCGGCATGGCGGCCACGGGACGCCGCGCCTTGCGCCCGCTCCGCGCGAAAAGCGGCAGCACCAACTGCTCCGCCGCCAGCGAAGTCTCCCGCGCCAAACGCCGCAGCGCCGGCGTCCGGCGCAACCGCCGCGGCCGGTAATCGGGAAAATGCCCGGTCAATCCAAAACTCATGCCGCAACCATACCCAATTCCCTCCCCTCCGGCAACCACGGACTGAACCGTTCAAGGAGAATAAAGACCCACGACCTACGGCTCTATGACTTCCAAGCCGCGCACATGGCGGAATTCCGCAGCGTTGAATGTAGCCACTGCCCACCGCCGATGAACCGCCGCAGCCGCGACAATCAGGTCGTGGGGGCCAATCATCAATCCCGCGTTGGAGAGTTGCAACCAGAGCCGCGCATGGACTCGCGCCATGGCGGCATCCAATGGCACGATTTCCAGACGGCGGATGGTTTTCTCCAACCAACGGCTGCGCCGCCTGACTCGGTCCGTGTCCGGTTCGGATTCAATTCCAAACCATAACTCAGAGAGGGTTATGGCGCTGACGGCAACGGGTTCCGGGGCCGGGCACGCAACCAGGAAGACAAATTGAAACGACTCCGTTCGTCGGCGATCAGCAGCGAACTGTCGAGAATCAGCCCCACGGATTCTTCAAGGGTTTGAGAGTCTTGCGGCCTTTACGGACGACGGCGGCGAGAGCACGCCTGTCGGCAATGCTGAGTCCGGCGTCGGCCACGTCAGCGGCAAATTCATGACTGTTTGCTCTTGCAGCCTCCCGCGGGCAACAGGCAAGCGCAGGGAACGCCTTCCTTCACGATTTGGAATGATTCCTGATCATTGAGAACCCTGCTCAGGAACTTGCTAAAGTTCCCGGCTGCCTTTTCCGCTTCCAACGTCTTCATGGAAGACACATTAACTGAAACCGGCACCGGGGTCAATGCAATTTACTTCACATTCTATCTCGCTACAACTACACTTGGCGGCGGCCGGACTCCAGGAGGGCCACCACTTCCGCCGCAAAGAGGTTGGGCAGCAAGGCGACCTTGCCGCGCGAGCTGAAGCAGGCCTGGCGTATCTCGCAGACACCCATTTGACGGCAGAATTCGCGGAAATCGAGGATGGACAGGAAATGCAGGTTCGTCGTGCGATACCAGGGCTGGGGAAGGGATTTTGTCACCGGCGCGCGTCCGCGAAACAGCATCTGCAAGCGCACGCTGTAATGGGCAAAGTTGCTGCAGGCAATGATGACGCGGGGCGCGACGCGAAACGCTTCGCGGACGATTTCCTCGGGCGAAATCAATTCCTGAAACGTGCCCAGCAGCAGCGCGTAATCAAATGTCTGATCGCCATACTGATCCAGCCCCTCGGCGATGTTGCCTTGATGCACCACCAGCCCGCGCTGAATGCAACGGGCGACTTGCTCCGGGTCCTTTTCCACGCCCTCCGCCACGGCCTGCTTGGCCTGGACAAGCCGCTCCAGGAAAGCGCCGTCGCCGGTGCCCAAGTCCAGCACGCGCGAGCCGGCGGGTATCCAGTCAATTACACTTTCGTAAATTCCGGGATGCATGGCGGACTAAGGCCCCGCGCCGGCCTCCTTCAAGCCGGCCTGGCGGTGTTCGTGCTCCAGGTAATGGCGCACAACCTGGGCGAACTCCGGGTTCTCGATCAGAAACGAATCGTGCCCATACAGGGTTTCCAGGTTGATGTAGGTCGCGGCCACGCGCGCGCGCTTGAGCTGCCTCACCAATTCCCGCGACTGCGCCGGCGGATAAAGCCAGTCGGAGGCGAACGAGACGACCAGAAAACGGGCTATCACGTTGCGCAGAACTTCCTCCGGCGGCCGGCCGCCAAACAAATCGAACTGGTCCAGCGCCTTTGTCAAACAAATATAGGAATTGGGATCAAACCGGCTCACGAAGCTCTCCCCCTGGTGGTGCAGATAGCTTCCGACGCTAAAGGGACCCGCCCCGGCGGCGTCGGCGCTGACGGGCGGTTGCAGGGTGCGGCCAAACTTGCGCGTCATCGCATACTCGCTCAGATAAGTGACGTGCCCTACCATGCGGGCCACGGCCAGACCGTGTTTGGGGCCGTGGTCGGGCGTATAGTTTCCATCGTTCCAATTCGGATCGGTGATGATGGCGTGGCGGCCGATTTCATTGAACGCGATTTGCATCGCGTTGTGCGAAGAGCACGTCGCAATCGGAACGCAAACGCGGACGCGCTCCGGAAATTGGACCGCCCAGGCCAGCGCCTGCATCCCGCCCATCGAACCGCCGATGGCCGCGAACAGCCGCGGGATGCCCAGGTGCTCCATCAGCTTCGCCTGCACCGACACCATGTCGCCGACGGTGATTTCGGGAAAGTCCATCCCGTAAGGCTTGCCGCCGCCGGGGCGCGGCGACATCGGCCCGGTCGTGCCGTCGCAGCCGCCCAGCACATTGGAACAGATGACGAAGAACTTGTCCGTATCAATCGCCTTGCCCGGCCCGACGTGGAAATCCCACCAGCCCGGACGCCCCGTGCGCGGGTGAAGGCCGGCCACATGGGCCGTGCCCGACAAGGCATGGCAGACCAGGATGGCGTTGTCGCGTTTGGCCGAGAGCGTCCCCAGCGTTTGATACGCCACCTCGATCTCATCGAACGTGAATCCGGACTGGAGCCGCACGCCGCGCAACGTGGCGCTTTGAGTACGCGTCACCCCCAGGGGCGAATGATAGCCCCTGACTTTCTGATCCTGAAGATCGCCCTGGGCGATGCTGGCCGATGCGTCTGTCATCAACTTATCATCTTGTCCGATTCCCATCCCCGGCGCAATTCATTTCGCGGCGCGTGTGAGACAAAAATCTTCAAATTGGGGGAAAGCCTCTGCTCCACGGCCAAAGCGGAACTGGCGTTCCGCACTCCACGGCGCTTCGCGCTCAGGGCTCGCGGCCGGAAGGCCGCCTTGATTAGTGTCAATGTTTGTCTGCACGCTGCTCGCAACTGCAAACTCGTTGCTCCAATACCTCATTGAGCACACAGGTTCACAATTAATTGTTACCGGCACTGGCACGCTCAAGCCGGTTAGCGTCGACCATAGCCCCATTGACGGGGCAACACCTTATTGGCAAATGGAGCGTTTCACGTTTACATCGGCTGGCCGGCTTCTTTCACGCGAGAGCGAGCCCGCTGCCAGTCCTCCCTAATGAAACTAATTCACGAAAGCATCAAAAGGGAGGACTGCCGCCGGGACGCTTCAAGGATAAATAGCCAAGCCAACTGCAGCGGCACATTTCCCCGGATTAGTGCATACTTCAAGGGCGATCAGCGCGGGTTTCGTCCAAAATCTGGTCCACCGTCAGCCCTGCTTTGCCCGTTCGATACTCCTGGCGCAAAGACGCAAGTTCCTTGACCCGCACAGTCAAATCCACCGCGCGTTCGGGAGACGCGCCGTTGCCGGGCACGACATTTGCGCGAGTCAAGCGCGCCTTGGGCTTCCCCTCGATGGTTGGAGGAGGTCCGAGCCTTTCCCAAGTCTCCGCCGCGGCCTCCGCGAGATCAGACTCCCGGGACACACCTTGGCGAACCTGGGGCAAACCGAATTGAATGGCCTGACGCATGGCGTCGGCCATCGAAAGATGAGTCTCCGCCGCCGTCCGCTTAACCTCTTCCATCAGTTCTTCGGGCAGTCCCAGTGGATAAGTTGTCATGCTCATGATGTGAGGATACCTGCTTACGGCGATATTTCAAGGCCACTTCCTGCCGGGGCAGTTGCCGGGCTGTCCTATTGACCCTGCTTCTTCAGCAAGTCAATCATCGCGGCAACCGCTTCATCCGTCGCTTGGAATGCGGTGTCGCCGCTTTGGTTCACGCAAACCAGGATGGCGAAGTTCCGGCCGGGAGCGACCCAGACGTTCGCAAAGTTCATTGTGTTGTCACCACCGTGATTGAGAGCTTTGCCGCCGGCCCAACCGCGTTGAACCACAGTCCAGCCAAGCGCGTAATCGCCGCCGAATGGCGGAGTTTGCAGTGTTTGATAAGATCCCGGCTTGAGCAAGGCGGGCGCCCCGCGCGCGCCGCGCAATTGGTCCTGGACAAACTTGGCCCAATCCTGAATCGAACAATGAACGCGGCCGGCCGGTCCCATGACGGGCGGATTGTCCATGTCGGGCCCATTTTCGGCAGTCGGCTGGCCATCGGCTGTATGGGGCCAGGGTTGATCAATCTGCCCCCGCGTTCCCGTGCCGCCGAAGGCGGCGGATTTCATTTGCAGCGGGTCAAAAACTTCATCCGCGATGGCGCGTTCCCAGGTTTTGCCGGTGGTCTTTTCCACGACCGCGGCGGCGATGATGTAACCGAGGTTGGAATAGGCATATTTGGCGCCCGGCGCGCTTTGCGGCTTCTTCGCAAGTTCCTGGCGCACGGCGCGCAGCCGCAAGGAGGCCACGTCGGTTCCACGATATTCGGCGAGGTCGAGATTTGCCGGCAAACCCGCGCGATGGGAAAGCAACTGGAGCAATGTCACTTTCTGAAATTCGGGGTTCATTTGAGGCGCAAGGTCGGGAAACACCCCGGCGAGCGTCGAATCCCATTTCAATTGCCCGCGTTCCACCAATCGCGCAATCAGAGTGCTGGTCATCGCCTTTGCGTCCGAACCGAGATGCCAGAGGTCAGAGAGCGTGACGGGGATTTCCGTGCCGCGCTTGCGAACGCCGACCGCGCCCACAAACTTGATTTCATCGCTTGTCACCACCGCAACGGCCATCGCCGGCACATTGAATTTTTGCCGGATGGGTTTAAGCAACTGCGTGACGGCTTCATCGCCGGCCACAGGACAGAAGGCCGGCGCCGTGCCGGTCTTGGCGGCATTATCGCGCCGGTTCATCATCCAAGCCACCGCAAACAGCACTACGGCGCATAGGACGAACATCACAACCGCGCCAGTGACAAATCCAATCCCAAAAGATTTAAAGTGAATGCTCATTTAATTCCAGCAGGGCATCCGTGTCAGATCTTAAGGCGGTAACGGACAGTTGCAGTGTTTCCGTTCATGGGTTCAAGAATACCTCAAGCCAGTTCCGCAAGCGAGGTTTTGATGTCAGTCGCTTGGAGCACGGCTCGATTTTTCACTTTTCATTTTGCTTTCGGCGTTTGGAATTCTGCATTCTTTGTTCCGGCATGCACCGCCAAACGCTTATCAATGCCAGCCGCATCGTTGTCAAGTTGGGCACCGGCGTCCTTACCGACAGCCGCAAACAGCCCGATCTGGCACAGTTGTCCCAGTTGACCGCCCAGATCGCCGCCCTCCGCGACCGGGGCAAGGAGATCGTCATCGTCAGCTCCGGCGCGGTCGGGGCGGGCATGGGAATTTTGGGCCATGAGAAACGGCCCGTGGAAACGGCGGAGTTGCAGGCTTGCGCCGCCGTCGGCCAGCCGCGCCTGATGACCCTTTACGAAAAGCTTTTCGGCGAAGCCGGCCTTCGCGTCGCCCAGGTTCTCCTCACCCACGACGACCTGGAACATCACGAGCGCCATCTCAACGCCCGCAGCACGCTGGTCGCCCTCCTCCGCCACGGCATCATCCCCGTCATCAACGAGAACGACGCCATATCGTTCACCGAACTGAAGTTTGGCGACAACGACCAGCTTTCCGCCTTGGTGGCCTGCCTGCTGCCCGCCGACGCGCTGGTCATCTTAACCAGCGTGGACGGCTTCATCGAAAACTTCGGCAAACCCAATCCAAGAACCATCAGCGCCGTGGAGCATCTCACCGCCGCCATGGAAAAACAGGCCGGCGGCGCCGGCAGCGCCACCGCCGTCGGCGGCATGGCCTCCAAACTTCAGGCCGCCAAGATCGTCATTCGTTCCGGCATTCCGCTCGTCATCGCTTCCGGGAAAAAGAAAGACGCGCTCGCCCGCATTTTCGAGGGGCGCGACGAGGGCACCATTTTTGTGGCGCAGCCGGCGAAGAAGCTGACCGGGCGCAAACGCTGGATCGCCTTCTTCCATCATCCCAAAGGCGCGCTTTTTGTGGATGACGGCGCAAAGCTGGCCCTGCGCGAAAGGGGCAAGAGCCTGCTCCCGCCCGGCGTCGCGCGCTGCGAAGGCGATTTCGACGCCGGCGAAGTGGTGCGCGTGTGCGATTTGAACGGCACCGAATTCGCGCGCGGGATTTGCGATTTCGATTCCACAGTTGTCAAGGCGCGCCAGGCCGCCGGGGTCCTGGTGCATCGCGACAACATGGTGATTCTTTGACATCCGCCCGCATCCGCCGCCGATGAACACGAACGAAAAAAAATCCGCGACCGCCATCCGCGATCTTCTGGCGGTCATGGCCCGGCTCCGTTCGCCCGGCGGCTGCCCGTGGGACCGCGAGCAGGATCATCAGAGCCTGCGCTTCCACGCCGTGGAGGAAGCCTACGAATTGATGGACGCCATCGAAGCGGGCGACGATCTGGAAATGGCCGAGGAACTGGGCGATTTGCTCCTGCAAGTGGTTTTCCACTGTCAGTTGGCCGGCGAGCGCGGCGCGTTTGATTTCGAGCAAGTCGCCCGGCGCATCACCGAAAAACTCCTCCGCCGCCACCCGCACGTCTTCGGGAACACGAAAGTCAAAAGCGTGGATGAAGTCTGGGCCAACTGGGAAAAAATCAAGACCGCCGAAAAGCACGGAACCGCCCATGCCCGCCCCTCCGCGCTGGACGGCATCCCCAAACATCTGCCCGCGCTCATGCGCGCCGAGAAGTTGGTCAAGAAGGCGCGCAAGGCAAAGCTCCTCCCCGCCGCCGTCGGCCATTCAATAGTATTGACTAAAGCATCGCTCGCGAAAAAGCTCTTCGCTCTGGCCCGCCGCGCGCAGGCCCAAGGCTGGTCCGCCGAGGACCTCCTCCGCGCCGAAACCAAGCGCCAGGAGCGGCAACTGCGGAAAGAAGAGCGATTGCGGCGCGGATGACTTTCTTGGGGGCGGTTTTCAATTCTTGATCTTAATCTTAATCCTAATCTTAATCTTAATCTTAATCTTAATCTCCTTCGTGCAGCCGATTATCCGAATTGGGTTTAATTAAGTCACCAACATCGAAATTTGGGATTAGAATTAGGAGCGAGATTAAGATTAAGATTAGGATTAAGATTAAGATCAGAAATATGAGTGCAATCGCTGAACAAAAATTCGCGCCGCCGCTGACCACGCTGCCCTCCGACGACCTTCGCCAGATCCTGTGGCGCTTTGCCGGCCGCTACGAACTCCAGATGCTCGTTCAATCCGCCCGCGCCGTCGCGCGCGGGCCAGTCGCCAGGCTCGTCGCCGAAGGCGCCCGCAACTCGCACGAGTGGACTGCGGCCAAAGCCAGTCTCCTGCCGCACTTCGACGAGAGCGGCATCACCGCGGCGTTTCTGGACCCGGAACAGGGCGGTTTCTTCGCCGGGCCGAAGAACCTGGCGCTGGCGCTGATCGCCTTCGAGTTGTCCTGGGTGGACGCCGGCGCGGCCACTAGCAGTCTGGCAGGCAATCTGGGCCTGGCCCCCATCCACGAGCGCGGCACGCCGGAGCAGCGCGCCAAATACGTCGCCAACGCCGCTCCGCTCAAGCCCGGCGAAACGCGCAAACAAGTCCGCGCCGCCTTCGCGCTCACCGAGCCGATTCCGTTCGTGGGCGTCGAGACCGGCATGCTGGCCGGCAAAGTGCGCGTTGCCGAATGGAAGGAGGGCCGGGAACCGCTGTTGCAAGTGGACAAACGCGGCCGCTTCATCACCAACATGGGTTTCGCCAACGTCGTCACCGCCGCCGTCGAGTCCGACGACCCCCGGCTCAAGGGCAGTTGCATGGTGATTTTGGAAGAAGGCGATCCGGGCACTTGGGACCGCGGCACGCCGACCAAGAAACTGGTCCACCAGCTTTCCTCCACCAACGATCCGGTTTTCAACTTGACAGTGCCCGCCGGCCGGATCGTCGGCGGCTACACGATTGACAACGGCGTCATCATCCCGAACTTTTCGCACGGCGAAATCATCGAAGCCGTCTTCCGCCGCACACGCGTGACCGTCGGCCTGATGACCTCGGCCAAGCTGCTGTCCGCCATTGAGCCGGTGATTCTCTATCATCGCCGGCGCTTTCGCGGCGGCCAGGGCGCGCCCGGCACGCCGCGTTACGAGCTGGGCATCCAGCAAAAGCAGGACGCCCTGCATCGCCTGGTGGACATCTGGGCCACCGGCGAGGCCAGCGCCTCCCTCGGCTTCGCGGCGGCGCGGTTGTTCGACCAACTCGACCCGATGGAAAAGGAAAAGGGCCGCATTCTCGCCGGGAAAAAACTGGCCGGCCGCGCCGCGTTCAAGGAGATGAGTCAAGCACAAACCGAAGCGCTCGACTGGCTCAAGTCCGAACCGGGTGCCGAACCCGGCCCCCTGGTCCAATTCGTCCTGTTGGACTCATTGGCCGGCGTCCTTTGCCCCGCGTGCAAGCTCTGGAACACCGGCCACGGCGCGAACATGATGCGCGAAGCCGTCAGCCTCATGGGCGGCTACGGCCTGACGGAGGATTGCCCCGGTTTCCTCGGCCAGAAATGGATGGACGCGCAGCTCGAAGCCACCTACGAAGGACCGGAGGCGGTGCAGCGGTTGCAGCTTTCCATCACCATGACCAACCCGCTCTTCCTCGCGCAATTCGCCCAATGGATTTCCGATTTGAAAGCCCTCGCTTCCGCCCGCCCCGGCACCGGCGCCTGCGCCCTCGGCACGGCGATGAAACTCTGGCTCTGGACTCTGCACCATATCCAAACCGCCGCCGATGCCGCCGGCGCAAAGCTCTACCACAAAACCCGCCAGGGCGTGACCTTCCCGCTGGCCGACGCGCTCTGCTGGCTTCTCGCCGCCCGCCAATTCATCCTCGACGTCATCGAGCTGGAAACCCAGGGCGCGCGCAACCCGGCGCTGGCCGGCGAACTCGCCGGCACGGTCCCCTTCTTCACCGACCTTTGCCATGTCCAGGCCGCCCGCGCCGCGGGCGAAACCGGGCGCATCTGCGCCGAAATCGTTCACGGCTACAATCGTCATCCCGCGTGGGACCAGCCGGGCTGCAACACCTGTTACCAGGCCGGGGAACTTGCCGCGCTGGAGAGCTTTATTCCCGGCATGGACGCCTCGGCCCGCGCCTATTCCGACGTGGCCGAATCCGGCCAAGCGCACCCGCCCAAAGCCGGCCCGTGCGTCCAATGCGAAGGCCTCGAAGAGTTCGTGGCGTTGCGCGCCAAACTGGACACCTGCCTCACCGGCTGCCGTCTCGCCAAGGACCGCGCCGCCGACTCGCTGACCAAAGTGATGACGCGCGAAGCGCTGGATTATCCGGTGTGAGACGCCCGGCTTGTGTCCGATTTCGGGGAGCGCACGCGCCCTCGCGTGCAGGGTTCAGCGCCCCCGCTGAACCCATTCACCGAGGCCAGCGACGGGGCGTCGCTGACTGCACGCGAGGGCGCGTGCGCTCCCCGGAACATCTGACCAAGACGTCGCTGCTTCTGAGAATTGGAGCCTGCCAATGTCCCAGGAACTTGACAGAGCATCGGATTATTGCCTATCCTATTTGCACAATGATTGAATGGGCTGACATTCAGCGGTATTGCGACGCGATTGCCCGTGAGTTCAAACCGCGGCGGATCGTGGTTTTTGGTTCATACGCCTATGGCCAGCCCACCCGGGACTCCGATGTGGACGTGATGGTGGTGATGCCGTTCTCCAAAAAATGTCGAACCCGTCCCTCGCTGGCCATCCGCCGGCGCATCGCGGCCGGATTTCCGGTGGATATTCTCGTGCGTGACCCAAGCGATATTGCCCGGCGATTGCGGCGGGGCGACTCGTTCATCACGGACGTGATAACGCGCGGCAAGGTCATGTATGAAGCCGAGCACGCGTGAATGGGTCGCCAAGGCCGAGGAAGATTACCTCGCCGCGCTGGACCTGGCCCGGCGGCGCAAACGCCCTTTGTGGAGCGGCGTCTGTTTTCACGCCCAGCAATGCGCGGAGAAATATCTCAAAGCGCGCATTGAGGAAGCAGGGCTGCCTCTCCAGCGCACCCATGACCTCGACGAACTATTGAATCACATTTTGACGGTGGAACCGCTCTGGTCTGCCTTTCGGCCCGCCCTGCAAACCCTGACCGACTACGCTGTGGACTTTCGATATCCAGGACACACTGCCAACAAGAACCATGCCCGCCGGGCGTTGGCCGACTGCAAATCCGTCCGCCGCGAAGTGCGAACAAGGCTTGGATTGCCGGTCTAAACCTCGGAAAATGGCAAGGCAGTTCATCAGGCTGTCAGTCCTGGCGTGCGGAGGGGGCTAACGCAACTGCAGGAGACCGGAGGGAGGCTCCGATGATGGCCGATTTGTTTCTCTGCGACTGGGCTGGCTTCCGTTCGCCGCGCCATTTTGTTCAATGGTGGATTTCTTCTTTACATAAAGTGCTTCGCGCATTCCGCCTGCCTCATCGCGATATATGTAAACCATATTTGTTCTGCCCCAGAGCAGGGCTTCATGCCCATCGTCTGAAACATGGAACGTGCGATCCACGGAGCTCGGGAAAAATTTTGCCTTGAGCAGTGCGATGACAGCCGGCTTCCGATTCCGTGCTGGAGACCACCAAGAATATTCGGGCATTTGGTAGTTCCAAAGACCAATCAGATTGCTAACACTAGGATCCATGCCCGCCAACTTGACCACATCAGAACTTGGGCCGCCAACTTCGTCTGCTGTGCAGGTCCACTTAGTTTGAACCTCTGCGAGAAAGGACTTCGTTTGCTGGTCCATAGGAACCACCGCATAAGGCACAAAAAGTTCATTTCTCAGCTTTTCGTAATTCGTCTTGGCACGAAGATTCGCCAAGTACCAACAAATAAATAATGCAACGGCAAGCGCGCCGAAAATCGTGGCAATCAGCTTCTTCATGCCCTTCATTATGACGCTTCAAGACGATTCCTGCAATCAGGGGAATTTGACTGCGGAGCATTAGCATCTTGGTAGCGATAATAAACTGACTCCCTACGAAACGGCTGAATCAGGCAGTCAACCGTAATCCTGATCGGTTCCCGTCAGATTTTGCGTTTCAGCTTGCAGCGCAAGAAGTTGCGAACTTGAGGTCACAATTTGTGACCTCAAGTTCGTACGGCGGACGGCGATATCTGCCCTGGGCCTTCACCGAACACGGCGCGATCATGGCGGCGAATGTCCTGAATAGTCCGCGCGCGGTTCAGATGGGCGTCTTTGTGGTCCGGGCGTTCGTGAAGATGCGCGAGGTGCTGGCACAGAACGGGCAATTGGCGGAAAAACTCGCGGAGTTGGAACGCCGCTTGACGGAACGTCTGGACGTTCACGAGAAAGCCATCGTCCACATCCTGGGCGAAATCAAGAAACTCATGGAGCCGCTGCCGCCGCAACCGGAACCGAAACGCCCTGAAATTGGATTTCATGTTCGCGACAAAATCCAGCCCAAACCAATCGCCCGGCGGTTTGCCGGGAAACCATGAACCGTGACCGGCCGGGGAGCGCGCGCGCCCCCGATCCCTGTTGTGATCGCCGTGGGCGGGGAATTGAATTCGCAACAAGGGCTTGACAAAAATTAGAGTCTATGCTTGAATTATAGGCGTGAGGCACGAAGGCAAAGTCAAGGGGCGCTTGCGGGAAAAGGTGTCCGGCTGCATTGCGGATTGCCTGCCCGCCGTCCTGTCCGCCGTAGGCCCGGCGAAGGCGGAAGCCTCGGCGAAGGAGGGCGGATTTCCGCCGCCGCTCCCCCGGGCGGAGCTTCCGGCTTCGCTGAAGCTTCGGCGGACGGGACGGCGGACAAGGCGGATTGCGGTTAAAGCCAATACTCTACTGAAACAGTATGGATTCAGATGCCACCGCAACCGCGTTTTTTCAGCCCTTTTTATGTATTCACATGACAAATCAGCGCAAGTGACTTGAAATGAATAACTTACAACTGAAATAACATGTTATCAATTAAGGTTAATTAAGCCTAATTAAGCTTAATTAAGGTTAATTAAGGCTGTTTTTGATAACCAAAATTGGCAAGGGAATGGCTAAATCCATACTAAAATGGTAGAGATTATGAAGGCTTTCTTCGGCGCGGCAGCCCCGCCCCGCCAGGGCTTTGTCCTGTCCCAGCCCGGCGGCATTGTCCAATGGACAATCGGCGTGGAATATGGTTGGATAGGGCTATGCGACACCTTTTTATGAAATTTATGAAACACTCTCTTTTTCTCGCGGCCGTCTTTTCCATCGCGGCTGCCACTGCCGCGCCGGCGGCGGATATGTTCGTCTATTACGGAACCCACAGTTCGGGTCCCAACATCGGTTTTTCGCTGGGGCATTTTGACACCGATACCGGCGCGCTGACCAAGCCGGAGTTTTTGCTGGAGGCCATCGAGCCGGCCTATTTTGTGATGGACGCCGACGGGCGGCATCTCTACACCTGCAACTCCGGCAAAGCCGCCACCGTCTCCGCTTATGAAATCGAGCCGCACACCGGGCATCTGACTTTCCTCAACCGCGCGGACACGGGCGGCGGGGACACCAGTTACATCAGCCTGGACAAAACCGGGCGCTACGCGCTGGCGGCGAATTATGACGGCGGCAGCATCGCCGTCTTCGCGCTCAAGCCCGATGGGAGCCTGGGGGCGCGAACGGCGTTTGTGCAGCACACCGGCAGCGGCGTCAACCCGCAACGCCAAAGCCATGCTTTCGCCCATTCGATCATCACCGACCCGGACAACAAATTCGTCCTGGCCGCGGACTTGGGACTGGACAAGCTGTTTGTGTATCGGTTCGACGCGAAGGACGGCTCGCTGCAGCCGAACGATCCGCCCTTTGCCGCCGTCAAACCCGGCTCCGGCGCGCGCCATGTCAAATTTCATCCGAATGGCAAATGGGTTTATATGATCACCGAAATGGGATGCACCGTCATCGCGTTCAACTGGAATGCCACCAATGGCACGCTGGCCGAATTTCAAACCGTCTCCACTCTGCCGGATGATTTCCACGGCGTCAGCACTTGCTCGGAACTGCTGCCGCATCCGAACGGGAAGTTTCTCTACGGGTCCAATCGCGGCCACGACAGTCTGGCGGTGTTCGCGGTGGACCAAACGAGCGGCCGGCTCACGCTGGTCCAATGCGTGCCGAGCGGAGGCAGGACGCCGCGCTGCTTCGCGTTTGATCCCACCGGCAGGTGGATTCTCTGCGCCAACCACGACGGCAACAACGCGGTGGTCTTCCGCATTGATGAAACCACGGGACGGCTCACGCAAACCGGCCAGCCGGTTTCGCTGCCGACTCCTTATTGTCCGCGATTCCTGCCCGTGCGATGAAGGATGATGGTTTATCCTTTTGCATTTTCGTTTCGCGCGGATAAAAATGACGCCGCCGGAAAACTCGAATTGTGAGATTTGAATTGTGAAACTGACCGATCTGCGGGAAATCCTGCAATACATACCGCGATTCCGCGAAAAGGTCTTCGTCATCAGCATTGATGGCGAGATCGTGACGAGCGAGAATTTTGCCAACATCCTCCTGGATGTCGCCCTGTTGCGCTCGCTCAACATCCGGGTCGCTCTGGCGCATGGGGCGGGGGCGCAGATCAGCGCGCTGGCCAGCGAGCAAAAAATCGAGCCGTCCAATCTCGACGGCGCCGGGATCACCGACGCCGCGACATTGAAGCTGGCGCTGACGGCCGCCAACCGCTTGACACACGAGATTCTGGAGGGCCTGAGCGCCAACGACCTGCGGGCCGCGTCGTGCAACGCGCTGATCGCCCATCCGCTCGGCATTATTCACGGAGTGGACCATTTGTTCACGGGCAAGGTGGAACGGGTGGACGTGGAGATGTTGCAGGGATTGCTGGCGCAGGGGATCGTGCCGGTGGTGCCGCCGCTGGGTTTTGACGGCGAAGGGAAGACCTACCGGGTGAATTCGGATTCGGTGGCGCTGGAATTGGCCCGGGCGTTGAACGCGGCCAAACTGATCTACATCGCCGCGCAAGACGGCCTGATCCATAACGGCCGGTTGATCCGGCAAATGCTGGCGGGGGAACTGGACGCCTTGCTGGCGCAAAACAAGGGCCATTTCGCCCCGGAGATTCTTTCCAAGGCGCAGCACGCCTCGGCGGCCTGCCGCGCCGGCGTGCCGCGCGTGCATATCATCAACGGGCGGGTGGATGAGGCGCTGCTGGCGGAGGTCTTTTCCAACGAGGGCATCGGCACCCTCATTTACGCCAATGAATACCAGCAAATCCGCCGCGCTATGAAAAAGGACATCCGCGCCATCATGTCTTTGACAAAGGACTCGGTGGAGACGGAGGAGCTGGTCCGGCGCAGCCGCGCCACCATCGAGAAGACGCTGGCGGATTTTTATATTTTTGAGACGGACAAGAATCCGGTGGCGTGCGTGGCGCTGCATCCCCTGGACGCGGCCAAGGCGGAGCTGGCGTGTCTCTATGTCAGCCCGTCGCACGAGAACCAGGGCATCGGCCGGAAGTTGATTCAATTCGTCGAAAACAAGGCGCGCGAACTGGGCATGAGCGAACTGATTGTTCTTTCCACGCAGGCCTTCACCTATTTCCAGTCCAAGGGCGGCTTCGCCGAAGGCTCCCCGGAAGATTTGCCGCCGCCGCGCCGGGAAAAATACGAGCAGAGCGGCAGAAACTCCAAGGTGCTGGTAAAAAAACTGACGCCCAAATGAGCCGCACTTTGAACGGCAGGGCGTCCCGATTCCGAATCGGGAGCCGCCCTGAATTGGGAGCGCCGATTTCTAATCGGCTTTCAGCGTCGTCGCGCACCGTGGAGCCGACTGCAAGTCGGCGCTCCGGACGAGTCTCACCCTGTCATATTGGTGGGCGCCTGCCGTTGGCGTTCTTGCGCGCTTGCGCGCGGCTCGGCGTTGCGCCCGGCCGGTTTGTCTTGGTGGTCAATATCGCCCGGCAAACGACCGCGCTCTTTGAAAGGGGCGCATTGAAAAAAACATTCCGCTGCTCCACCTCCAAGTTCGGCATCGGCGAAAGAGCGGGCTCGAACCGAACGCCGCGCGGGTTGCATCGCATCGCGGAAAAAATCGGCGGCGGCTGGCCGACTGGCACGGCCTTCAAGGGACGGAAACCGATTGGCTTTACCTGGCGGGGAAATGCGGCGGCGACGATTACAAGCCGCATCCTGTGGCTGGAAGGGCTGGAGCCGGGATTCAACCGCGCTGGGGGAGTGGATTCGCATTCGCGCTTTATTTACATTCACGGCACGGGCAACGAACCGGCGCTGGGCCGGCCCGATTCGCACGGCTGCGTTCATCTGGCCGCGCAGGACTTGATTCCGCTCTACGACAAACTCCCCCCCGGTTCGCTTGTATGGTTGACTGAAAACTGACCTCTGAACTTATGAACCCGCGCGTCCGATTTGCCCCCAGTCCCACCGGCTTTCTCCACATTGGCGGGGCGCGCACGGCGTTGTTCAACTGGCTTTATGCGCGGCATACCGGCGGCGCGTTTATCTTGCGCATCGAGGACACCGATGCGGCCCGGAACACGCAGGAGGCCACGGAGGTCATTCTGAGCGGGCTGCGCTGGCTGGGCCTGAATTGGGACGAAGGGCCGGCGAGCGCCGATCCGTCCGCGCCGGGCATCGGCGATTACGGCCCCTATTTCCAATCGCAGCGCGGCGAGTTTTACCGCTGCCGCGTTCAGGAACTCAAGGACAAGGGGATGGCTTACGAAGCCGACGGGGCGGTCAAGTTCAAAATGCCGCGCGAACCGGTCTTGATTCCGGATCTGGTGGTGGGAAACGTCACGCGCGAACTGACCGACCGCGAGACGGCGGACCCGGATTTTGTCATCGTGCGGTCGGACGGCCAGCCGGTCTTTCATCTTGTCAACGTGGTGGACGATTTGGAAATGAAGATTACGCATGTTATCCGCGGGGAGGATCATCTTTCCAACACGGCCAAGCACATCGCGCTGTTCCGCGCCTTTGGCGTCGGGCCGCCGCAATACGCGCACATCCCGCTCATTCTGAATCCCGACGGCGCGAAGATGAGCAAGCGCGACCAGGGCGCGTCGCTGCGGTCCTACATGGAAGAGGGCAGCGTGCCGGAAGCGGTGGTCAATTACCTTTGCCTGCTGGGATGGTCGCCCAAGGAAAACCGGGAGAAAATGTCGCTGGAGGAAACGATCCGTCTTTTCGACCTGCCGCAAATTCTCCGGCACAACGCGCGCTTCGATCTCAACAAACTGCGCTGGCTGGACGGCGAATACATCCGCGAGATGGGCGAAGAGCGTTTCCGCGAACTGGGCGCGCAGGCGCTGGCGCGCGCCGGCCTGCCTGTCAATACTTATTCTTCGGAATTCGTCCGCGCCGCCCTGGCGACCTGCCGCGGCAAAATCAAGCGCTTTGCCGACCTGCCCGCCTACGCAGGCTTCTATTTCACGGAAGAAGTGCCAGTGGACCCGGCCGCGGCGGCGAAGGAATTCACCCCGGAAAACCGCGAGCGCCTGCGAAAATTCAGCGAGGCGCTGTCGCGGCTGCCCGAGTTCAACGCCGCCGCCATCGAGCAAACCCTGAAAGCAGTTGCAGCCGAACTTTCCGTCAAAGCCGGTGTCTTGGTGCATCCTACCCGTCTAGCCCTCACCGGCGCCGCCGCCGGACCGAGCCTGTACCATTTGATGGAAGTCCTCGGCAAGGAGCGCGTCCTCAAACGGCTCGGCCTTTACGCGTAATCCGCCAAAGAAAAGTGAAGAAAGCGATTGACCGTTTTGTAAGGTTGCAACATTATAAAACATGCGAACCGATATCTCTTTGAGCGAAGCAGCGCAACTCCTTGGCGTCAGCAAGGAAACTTTACGGAATTGGGATCGGGCTGGGAAGTTGAAATCCAAGAGGCATCCGATAAACCACTATCGGACTTACTCGCTGGAAAAGGTTCTGCAACTAAAAGAGGATTCAACGGCGACATATCATGTGCCGGACGGGCAACAGTCGGAGCGGATCCCTCCGGCACAGAACGCCGGATTGACTGAGGAGGCTTTCAAGAAGCACCTGACTCGCCTTCAACGCTGCATGCGGGACACTCACGGTGACAGCTCTTTGATTTCCCGCTTTGACGAGATCACTAAACTGCTTTTCATCAAGGTGCTGTCCGAAAGCGAGCCGACGAAGCGGGAAGTTTTCACGCAATTGCTCGAATCAAATGAGACATACGCCCGCAGGATTCGAGCCTTTTACGAAGCAGCATGCACGAAGTATCCAACACTCGTGCCAGAGCGATTTCGCCGATTGAACCTCCCGGATGAAGCCATCGTTGCCGCTGGCGAAGTGCTTAGTGCGTTGCAGTTGTCTGGCGCTTCCGTGGACATTAAGGGCGTTGCGTACGAGGAGGTCGTCAAGAATACTTTCGACAAAGGTGACAATCAGCAGTTTTTCACTCCGCGGGAAATTGCGGCTTTCATGGTTGCGATGACGAAGGAATCGTCCAGTGGCGATGTGTGTGACCCGGCAAGCGGAACAGGCGGGTTTCTCGTGGAGATGATCCGTCAGGCAGCCCACGCCAAGAGATTTACCGCGCTGGAAGTGGACGACCGGCTGGCTTGGGTAACCGGAACAAACCTTTTTTTGAGCGGCGCGAGTGACTTCGAAAGTATTTATCTTGGAAATGGCGGATCGCTCGGACAGAAAGCAGACCGTTTTCTGAATTCATTCGACCTTATTCTCACTAATCCTCCTTTCGGCAGCGATTTTTCCGACACCGGCGCATTGGCCAAATATGAGCTTGGCCGTGGTTACACTTCGCGTCGTCGCGGGATTCTTTTCATTGAACGCTGTTTGGATTTGCTCAAGGAAGGAGGCATTCTTGGAATGGTAATTGATGAAGGTGTTCTGTCGTTGTCGTCAACCATTGACGTACGACAGCTCATTCACCGGCGGGCTCAACTATTAGCCGTGGTCAGCCTCCCAGAGACGGCATTTATGCCATACGCCTCTGTCAACACATCAATCATCGTGTTGCAGAAAACCATGAGGCCCGCTCGCCATCCCACCTTCTTTGCCAGGTCAGAGCGGATGGGGCGAAAGCCAAATGGCGAGCCGGACATCACTTACGATGAGAATGGCGAGGCCATGCCGAACAGCGACCTGGATGAGATTCTTGCGGCGTGGAATGAATTCCAAAAATGCGGCACGATACTTGCCGATCAGGACAGGGCTTTTTTGGCAAACCCTTTTGCCGACGCAACACAAAATCCAGAACAACGCCTTGATTTTAGATTTCATCATCCCGCCCGCCTCATGGCAGCCTCTGCAATAAAACAGAGCAAGCATCCTGTGGTGCGTCTTGGAGAAATCTGCATTGAGCGCAACGAGAGCTATGTCCCTTCCGTGGATTTGTCCGACCAGTTCATTTACTACACCGGTCTCGCCCAAATGGAGTCGCGCACTGGAAACGCCACGCAAATCTATGTGCCCGGCCAATCGCTCAAGAGTTGCGTGAAGAAATTTTACCGGCACGACATTCTTTTCGCCAGGATGCGGCCCAATTTGCGCAAATGCCATTTTGCAGAATTCACGCATGACGGTTACACATCCTCCGAGTGCATGGTATTGACGGTGCGCAAGAACAACGACGGTCAAGCCGTCTTTGACCCATTTCTCTTGTCGGTTTTGCTTCGATCTGATTTTGTTTATGGCCAAATCATGCACCAAGTCGCAGGGATTGGCCGTCCGCGTTTGGCGTCAAGAGATTTTAAGCACATTCTCGTGCCGGTGCCGTCTCCAAACACGCAGTCGGCATTGAAAGCCTCCTTCCTGAAAGCACGCTTGCTTTACAAAGAAATGGAAGAGGAAGCGCGGGATCGGTTTCAACAGGCCGAAATGATGAAAATTCAGGCAATTGAGAATATTGCCCGGAGTCTCTGCGGCATTTCTATAAGCTATCAAGGCACATGAGCCATACAGAGTTCCTGCAATCCCTTTTGAATAAGGCCGTCGAAAGAGTCAACAACGGCGTCTCAAGAACCCTGACTGCGCGCCGGTCTTCGTAAACGCCGCCTCTTGACCCCCGACATCTCACCGACACACGCACCCGAGTCTCGACCCTGCTCGAATACTCACTTGCCTACGAGATGAACCACTTGCTGGACGAAGAAGGCCAGGGGTTCAGCGTCTCGTCAGTCTTGTGGAACGTCTTTCCGGATCTTGTTGTGCGCGATTCCAGCCGCAACCCGACCATTGGTCTCGAAGTGAAAGCGCTGCACACCGCCGCAGAAGAAAAATCCGCCAACCTCTCCACACCGTTGCATGTGATCAAGAAGAAGGAGGATTTCGTCGTGATTCTGATTTGGGCTTGGCTGCGCGAGAATATCGGCGGCATCAGTGTTACGTACGCGCACATCCATGCTGCCCAGGTATTCAGTGCCTACTTGCTTGCCCAGACGAGAGATTACAGTTGGCTTCTTAATCAGGGCGGAAGAATCAAGGGCATTGACCTTTCTACGCCGATTATTTCGTCGGAGACTCAGCATCTGTGTTTCAAGGCTGAAGAGGGGAACATGGGCAAGCTCATGCGAATCGAACTTGATCCTCGACTTCCCTCATCAACGCCTAATATTTCGGAACTGCGGCAGGAGGCCGAGAAATACCAGCGCTTCAAGGATCGCGCTTTGGGATTGGGACTCACCGAGACCTTCCGGGAAATCTGCGACCTTCAAAAGGCCAGCCAGTTGGATTGCCAACCGCCGCTGAAATATCCAACCGCGCTCACAGAGCTGGGCCGTGCGCAGTTGCCAAGTGGAGCCATTTTCTGTTTGTATGCGGGCGGGAGCGTCTCGCAGTTGCTTCGTTCAAATCCGGATCAAGATGTGCAGCCACGCGGCACGTTTGCACTTTGGCTGTCCTCCAAATTGAAATGGGTCATCGTGAAGGCTACTGACGATTCGTGGAAGCAAATTGACTCAGGCCACAAACCAGACACAGCTTATGAGAAAATCAAAAAAGCCATGAGCGGGTAGGTGTGATCAACTTGACGTGATTTGATTCCGCAGCTTCTGAAACTCAGTCTGCCAGTTTTGATCGTAGCGCGTGCCGCTGACATGCATGACCATTGCCAGAAGCTCCCGCATAGTGCCTACAGTCAACAACTGTTTTCCAGTAATGTCGCTGATGCGGTATGATTCGCCCGACTGCTCAATGTTAAAAACATAACCGAGACAGGCTTCTTCAAAACCATCGAACCGAACGCACAAGGACACTTTTCCAGAATGATGCGTCAGTTGCCGCTGAAGCCACGAATCATCCAACTGGTTGTCTATCGCCGGGACGCGTGGAAACGGCAGCTTTCGTTCATCGTCAAAATACTTCGGCATATCCACGACAATGTATCAGTCTGTCCTCCCTTTGTGAACCACATTCTTGATTCGGCTTACGGATGCACGGAGCCGAGTTGGCGGAGGACGAAGGGGAGAATGCCGCCATGCTGGTAGTAGTCTAGTTCTATCGGGGTGTCTATTCGGCAGCGGACGGGGATGTCTTCGGACTGGCCGGCGGCGCGGGTGATGCGCAGGGTCAGGTCTTGCTGCGGCTTGAGGCCGTGGCCCAGGCCGAGGACGTCGTAGGTCTCGGTGCCGTCCAATTTGAGGGTTTGGGCGGAGACGCCTTCCTTGAATTGCAAAGGCAAAATGCCCATGCCGACGAGGTTGGAACGATGGATGCGCTCGAAGCTCTGGGCGACAACAACTTTGACGCCCAGCAATCGCGCGCCCTTCGCGGCCCAGTCGCGCGAGCTGCCGGTGCCGTATTCCAGGCCGGCGAGGACGATGAGCGGAGTGCCTTTTTCGGCGTATTTGGCGGCGGCGTCGAAGATGCTCATCTGTTGGCCGCCGGGCTGGAACCGGGTCACGCCGCCTTCCACGCCGGGGGTCATCAGGTTCTTGATGCGGACATTGGCGAAGGTGCCGCGAGTCATCACGCGGTCGTTGCCGCGCCGGGAACCGTAGCTGTTGAAGTCCAGGAAATTCACGCCATGCTCGATGAGGTATTGGCCCGCCGGCGAAGTTTTCTTGATGCCGCCGGCGGGCGAGATGTGGTCGGTGGTGACGCTGTCGCCAAAAATGCCCAGGGGCCGGGCGCCCCTGATTTCGGCAATGACGCCGGGTTGCAGGCTGAAGCGGTCGAAGAACGGCGGCTCCTGGATGTAAGTGCTTTGCGGGTCCCATTGATAAACCTGGCCGGGGCTGGCCGGGATTTCGTTCCACTTGGGATTTTGCGCGGCGAAATCGCGGTAAAGCGCGCGGAACACTTCCGGCTTGAGGGCGGATTGCATGGCCTGGCGAATCTCGGCGGAATCGGGCCAGATGTCCCTCAAATAAACCGGGCGCCCGTCCCGGCCCGCGCCGAGCGGCTCGGTTGTCAAATCTATGGTGACGCGGCCCGCGAGGGCGAAGGCGACGACCAGCGGCGGCGACATGAGGAAATTGGCCTTGATGTTCTGATGGACGCGCGCCTCAAAATTGCGGTTGCCGGAAAGCACGGCGGCGGCGATGACGTCGTTCTTGACGACGGTTTCCTCGACGGGCGCGGCCAGCGGGCCGGAGTTGCCAATGCAAGTGGTGCAACCGTAACCAACGAGATTGAAGCCGAGTTGATCGAGGAAGGGTTGCAAGCCGGTTTTTGTCAAGTAATCGGTGACGACGCGCGAACCGGGAGCGAGCGAGGCCTTGACATGGGGATGCGGCTTGAGGCCCTTTTCCACGGCTTTCCTGGCCAGCAAACCGGCGGCGAGCATGACGGATGGATTACTGGTGTTGGTGCAACTGGTGATCGCGGCAATCAAAACGTCGCCGTGGTGAATCGCGCCGCCGCCGCCCCCGGCGGACACCGGAAAGGCGCGGGGCAAATCGGCGGACGCTTTGCCGAAGCCGTTTTCGGCTGCCGGCTTGGAAAAGGCCCTGGTGAATTCCTCTTTCATCGCGGCCAGTTCAATTTTGTCCTGCGGCCGTTTTGGGCCGGCCACACTGGGCCGCACGGCGGCCAAATCCAGTTCCAGGTGAGCGGAGTAAGAGATGTCCCCTTTGTCCGGCATGCCGAAAAGGCCCTGCGCGCGGAAGTAGTTTTCGTAAAGGCGGCAGTGTTCCTCGCTGCGGCCCGTCTGGCGGAGGTAATTCACACACTCGGCATCAATGGGGAAAAAGCCCATGGTGGCACCGTATTCGGGGGCCATGTTGGCAACGGTCGCGCGGTCCACCACCGGCAAAGCCGCAGCGCCGGGGCCGTAAAACTCCACGAACTTGCCGACGACTTTGGCCTTGCGCAGCATCGCGGTGACGGTGAGGGCAAGATCGGTGGCGGTGACGCCTTCCCGCAGCGCGCCTGTCATATAAACGCCCACCACGTCGGGCGTCAGAAAATAAACCGGCTGGCCCAGCATGCCGGCTTCGGCCTCGATGCCGCCCACGCCCCACCCGACGATGCCCAGGCCGTTGATCATCGTGGTGTGGGAATCGGTGCCGACGAGGGTGTCGGGATAATAGACGGGCGGCGCGTCCGCGGTTGCCAGGACGCCTTTGGCCAGATATTCCAGGTTGACCTGGTGAACGATGCCGATTCCAGGCGGAACAACCTTGAACGTGTCGAAGGCTTGCATGCCCCATTTGAGGAATTGGTAGCGTTCGCGGTTGCGTTGGAACTCCAT
>Ga0181530_10001274_pt1 | contig 31854 bp, 33 predicted proteins | sample PEATcosm2014_Bin_42_FD_119769 | JGI IMG/M metagenome (GOLD analysis project Ga0181530, IMG submission 119769) | Peatland microbial communities from MTU Mesocosm Facility, Houghton, MI, USA - PEATcosm2014_Bin10_60_metaG | ecosystem: Environmental > Terrestrial > Soil > Wetlands > Peat | place...
GCCCGACGTCTTCCCCGGCTCGCCCGACGTCTTCCCCGGCTCGCCCGGCTCGCCCTCGCGCCGCCCGTTCAGCAATCCCTTCAGCCCCACGAACCAAACAAGCCCCAGCGGCCTCCGGGGCATCACGATTATCCGGTCGGGGCCCGTTCCGCCGCGACCGGAACCGGCGCCGGTCCTTCGGCCAGGTGTCGGGCCAGGCGGGTGAGCATGGCCGCGAGTTCGGCGTGGTGTTCCGGGTCCCAGTCCTGGACCAGATCGGACAGTGCGTCGCGCCGGGCCGTGACCAGCTGGGTCGCCGCCGCCTCGCCCTCGTCGGTGAGGTTGACATGGCCGTCCCCTCCGATGGCCGGTCCGCCCGGGACACCGGTGGCGTCGGGAACACCGGCCCCGGGTCTGAGCACACCGTTGGCCGACGTTACCAGCCCTCGGCCCGCCAGGTTGCTCAGCAGCAGCCGCACCGTGTCCTCGGGCAGGCCGAGCCGCTCGCTGCGCGCCGCGACATCGTCCTCGGGGTGCTCGTGGATCCGGAGCAGCATCCAGCATCCGGCGGCGTCGAGGGTGACGCCGGCTCGGGCGGCGAGCCTTTCGTAGATACGCTCCCGATTCTGGCCGCTGGCCAGGACACTGAGCGCCCGCCCCATCTCGTCCAGCGAGCTGCACGCGGCCGGCGCGGCGGTCGGGGCCAGGCTCTGCCCTGGGTCGGGTGCGGTACTGGTCTGGCGCAGCGGAACCTCTTTGAGCAGCCAGCTCAGGCCGAACGCGACCGCGGAGATGGGCACGGCCACCAGACCTGGTATCCGCCATTCTGATCTGCGGCTGCCCGGCGTCATCAGCCGGGCATCGGACCGGCAGACTGGGTCCGGCGCGGGCACGGGAACGGATGGAGGCGCGGGTACCGCGTAATTCCCCGTGCGCTGGTGGGGTACCCGGGGCCGTTTCGCCGCCGTGCAGGTGGGTACCCGGGGCCGTTTCGCCGCCGTGCTCGAAGCGCCCGTCCGGCCTCAGGGGACGATCGTCACCGGGCAGGGCCTGCGGCGCAGCAGCCGGTTCCCCAGCGAGCCGAACAGCCGGTGCCCCAGGCCTGCCGAGGCCCCGACGATGATCGTGTCGGCGCCGGACTGTTCGGCCACCTTCCTGAGCTCGTGCAGCGGGTTGCCGTTCCGGACCACGATGCGGGCGCCGGTGCCCCAGGCGTCCGCGTCGTCGGCGATCTGGGCCCAGACCTCCGCTTCCGCGTCGTGCTGCGCCTGTGCCTCGGCCGTCACGATGCCCGCGTCGACCCAGCCGGACAGCGCCACGGGAGCGCGCATCGGCGACCGGACGTAGACCGCGATCAGCTCGGCACGCTGCCGCCGGGCCAGCCCGGCCGCGTACGCGAGGGCGCGCAGCGACGTGGGCGTGCCGTCGACGCCTACCACGATCGCGCCAGGGCCGTCGGTACCGAGTTCCGGTTCGCCCCGCGCCGTCCGGCGCCGTTCCGGGGCCAGGCCGCGATCCGGCTGAGCCCTCCGGGCGGGCCGGCCCTCGTCCTCCGGCCGCTGTGGCTGCATGCTGGTCACCACGCCACCGCCTGGTCCGGGTCCTGGTCCGGGTCCGCGTCCTTGCTCTGCTGCTCGTGCGCGATGATGCCGCGCAGCGCCGGGAGCGCCGCCACCAGGGCGGCCCGGTCCCGCGGGGTCAGGGCATCCAGGTCCGCGAGGAGCGCGCGGGACCGCGAAGCCTCAAGTTCGCAAACTACCTGAGCGCCGCTGTCGGTGAGGCGCACGGTCACGGCGCGCCGGTCGGTGCTGTTCGCGCCGCGGCGCACCCAGCCCAGCCGTTCCATGCCGATGACGAGCGCCGACATCGTGGGCTGGGTGACCTGTGCGGCCTCCGCGAGGCTGGTCACCCGCTGCGGCCCTTCGTCGCGCAGGATCAGCAGCGTGGACGCCTGGGTCAGGCTGATCTGCGGCGGCAGGATGGCGCGGCGCAGCACCATGGATAGCTGCACCAGCGCCGCGCCCAGTTCGTCGGCCAGGTACGCCCGGCCGATATGCTCGCCGCCCGTCCCCAGGCTCTCCGCGTCCGCCCCGGCCGGGCCCGTACCGATGGCGCCTGCCCTTGCGGTGCCCGCGGTCGTAGTGGCCGTCGTCGCGGCGCCCTGGCCCATGGCCTACTCCACCGTGTCGCGGACGATCACCACCGGGCACGGGGCATGGTGCACGATGTGCTGGCTGACCGAGCCGAGCAGCACCTCGCTGAAGCCTCCGTGCCCGCGGAATCCAACCACCAGCAAGGCCGCGCCCTTGGCCTGCTCCAGCAGGGCGTGGGCGGGGCGGGCCTTGACGACGACCGGGCGGACCGGCACGGCGTCGTATGCCTGGTCCGCGTTCCGCGCTTCGGCGATCGCCTTGCTCACCGTCTCCTCGGCCAGCGCGTGGTAATCCGCGTTGTCCGGGACGGCGAAACCGTAAGTGTTGGGATAGTGCCAGGCGCAGACGGCGTCGATTGTGCCGCCGGTCCGTAGGGCCTGGCCGAACGCCCACTTCAGGGCCTGAATGGAGGACGGCGAGCCGTCGACTCCGATCACGATGCGCGTGCTGCGTGATGCCGACATGGTTTCCTCCTCGAAACCAGATCCGGCAGGCAAGGGGCTGGGTCGGCCCGGGCGCGGGCCCGGGGCCCGGCTCCTTTCCGCGATGCCCCTGCACGGGACATCACCGGCTCACACCACCAAACCTATATAGGCCCCCTATGCATGTCAACCGGTCCTTTGACCCTAACTTTGCCATCTCTTTAGCCGTCACGCCCGGCTCTCCGCAGTACCAGCCACCCGCGACGATCGACTCTCGCGTCACAGGGTTCCCCGCAGGCCCGCTGCTTTCGCCCCAACAAAAGTGCTTTCCCGGCTCATGACGACCCGGGTAGCGTGACGGGACAGGCCCGCTCCGACAGCTGGCGCGGCCGGTGATCACGCCGGTACGCCGCACGTGGCAAGCTGGCGTCATGCCCGAGATGCCGCCCAGCGCCAAGGCGACCCTCACCAGCCTGCCCTACCGGCTATTCGCGCGGCGGATCATCCTTCCCTGGATCTTGCAGGGCGTGCGGCCGACCGGGGAGGGCCTGGAGATCGGCGCCGGGGTGGGTGCCATGAGCGCGCAGCTACTGACTCTGTTCCCGAAGTTCCGCATAGTCGCGACCGACTGCGACACCGAACTGGTGGGCATGGCCGAGCAGGTCCTGTCCGGCTTCGGGCGCCGGGCGAGCGTGCAGCGCGCCGACGCCGCCCGGCTGCCGTTCCAGGACGGCCGGTTCGACCTGGTGCTGTCCGCCGCCATGCTGCACCACGTCGTCGATTGGGACCAGGCGCTGGCCGAGGCGGTCCGGGTGCTCCGGCCCGGCGGCCGCCTTATTGGCTACGACATGCTCGACACGGTACCCATCCGGCTCATCCACCTCGGGGAACGGGACACGACCAGCCTGCTCCGGGCCGCGCAGCTCCAGGCGGTCCTGGGACGCCTCGGCCTGACCGGCCTGCAGATGAGGACCGCCGTCGGCGGGACGGTCATGCGCTTTGCGGCCAGCAAACCGGAGCCGGAAGTGGCAGGCTCGGCGTATGGACCTTCTGACCCTGACCCCTCAGGAGCTTGACTATCTCCGCAGCCAGCGGCTCGGCCGTCTCGCCACGGTGGACGGCCGAGGCGCACCGCAGAACAACCCGGTTGGCTTCTTCATCGATGAGGTCGCCAGCCAGGTGCTCATCGGCGGATTCAACCTGGCCCAGAGCCGGAAGTTCCGTAACCTGGGCGGCAACCCGAACGCCGCGTTCGTCGTCGACGACCTCGCGTCGGTGGATCCCTGGACACCCCGCGGGGTCGAGATGCGCGGGCGGGCCGAAGCCCTCACCGACGCCGACCCGCCGGTGCCGGGCTTCAGCCGGGAGCTCATCCGCATCACCCCGGACTGGATCGCCAGCTGGGGCCTCGAGCCCGGGACGTCGTACCACATGACGGTACGGCGGGCCCAGAACTGACCCGAGCCCCCTTACCCAAAGTGTTCCCGCTGGGGCTGAAGGCGATCGCGTACCCGTGCCGATTTCTCTGGGCCGTTTCTCTGGGCCGCCAGATACCCCCCGGAACATGACGCGGCGTCCCCGGGATGATCCCGGGGACGCCGCGTCATGAAGGTGGTCCGCTGACCGGACCGGATACCTCGCGGTCGGGAGAGACCGCTCCGCTCAGATGGCTACATTCCTGACGGGTCCATGAGGGTGTGGTGGTGGCGGGCCATCCGCTGGCCCGGCGCGGGTGCCGCTCCGGCCGCTCCGCCCGCCGCTCCGGCCGCTCCGCCCGCCGCTCCGGCCGCTCCGCCCGCCGCCGCGGCGGTGGCCTGCTGCGGGGTGGTATTGAACGTGGCCGCAGTGGCCGCGCCGTTACCGTCCAGGGTCACCGTGACCGGGTTCTTCAGGCCAAAGTTCTGGCAGTTGAGGTTGGTGAAGGACATGTTCAGCCGGTTGGCCATGAAGGTGAGCAGGTTGCTGCCGGTCCCGGGCACCGGGGAGGTGTCCGTGGCCAGCGCCTTCTGGTTGTTGGCCAGGAACGGGGTCTGGATGTTGACCATGTTCTGGCAGAAGTTCGCCGGGCTGTCGGCCTGGTTGTTGGCGTTGTTAATGGCCGGCTGACCGACGTTGCTGCGGTAGAGGTTGGTCTTGGTCGCGCTGAAGGCGTTGTTGACCAGGACCATCTCGTCGTTCTCCGGCACCAGGGCAATCGGGGCCGTCTGGCCCTTCGCCGCGGACAGCTCGTCCAGAGCCTGCGAGGTGCCCATCGTGCCGGGCTGGGACAGGTCCGGCGCCTCCATCGGTGTGCAGCCGAGGGTGGGGTCGACGAACGCGTCCAGCAGCAGGTTGTCGCTGCCGTTGTTGATCTTCTGCGCCCCGGGCATCGCGGCCGCGTTGGCCGCGTTGAACTGAGCGGTCCGGCCGTTGCCGGTCAGCAGGTAAGCGGTGGTCACGTTGTCGCTCGGGTCCTGGTCGATGAGCTGGAAGGACCGGGTGGACGGGCACGCCATCCCGTCCGAGGTGCCCAGCGCCGGGATGGTCAGCTTGCCCTGGGCCCCGGCCCGCGCGGCAGCCTGGAAGAACTGCGTGCCGTTGCAGAACGAGACCTGGCCGAAGATCGATCCGTTCGTGCCGTTGACGCAGCGGCCTTCCTGGAGGGCCTGGCCGTTGGCCCCGACCTGGGTCAGGTTGGTGCCGTTGAACCCGAAGTCGATGGTGACGACCGCACCCGCGGGCAGCGTCGGCACGACCGGGCGCGCCGCGGGCCGTGTGCCCCGGGTGATGACCAGCGGCTCATACACCGACAGCGCGCCGGTGGCCGGGTTGAGGATCGTCGCCTGGACGAACGCGCCCAGGTTGGCGAAGTTCGCCATCGTGCAGCCGGACGCGGCCGGGGTCATCCCGTCCGGCCCGGTGAGCTGGAACGGGGTCGCGAGCCCCCGCGCCGTCAGCGGGTTCGCCGGGACGATGATGTCACAGCTCACGTTGGCGGCGGTCGCTGCTGCGGCGGCCGGCGCCGTCGCGGTAGCCGCCGGGCTCGCGGTAGCCGCCGGGCTCGCGGTAGCCGCCGGGCTCGCGGCGGCCCCGCTGGCAATAGCACTGGCCGCCGGCGGCGCGCTCGTGCTCGGAGTGGCGGTCGCGCCCGCGTCTACCGACTGCTGAGTCGCGCCCGCGTCTACCGACTGCTGAGTCGCGCCCGCGTCTACCGACTGCTGAATCGTCGTGCTCGACGGCCCGCCGGTGAACGCCAGGACGGCTCCCAGCGTCAGGCCCAGTGCCATTGGGATGGCGAGGGGCACCGCGATGCGCGCCGCACGGCTCTGTGGGCGGCGCCATGCGGGCCTATGCCCGGTGCGCATTCAATCCACCTCCATGATGTTTGGTAAGGTTCCCGACCGATCACGCTAGACGTGCCGGGCGCACAAAAAAGCCGAAATCAAAACGGTAATATCTCTGTCCACTTCGTACCGTTCTCGCGATGGAAGTTGAGAACGTAATTACCAAGTTCTAACGTCGAGCGTCAGTGGGCTTTATGGCTGGTATCGGTCTGTGATAAGCGTCGCGGAAGCGGCCGGGCCCGAGGCGTTCCACCGGGTCATACGGACCGTGATCGATTCTGTAACAATGCGTGCGCAGATCTTTCCGGCTGATTACGCGCCGCGCGTTATACGCGCGGCCCACCGGCTTTACTGTGCGGTGGCGGCCGTCCACCGGGGTGGTTGCGGGCACCCCAGTGCTTCAGCTGCCGGGCGTCGGCCCAAGGCCCCGGTATTGCCATTTGTGTCGCCCGGCTCGTCATTCCCCCCGGCCCGGCGTTCTCCAGCTGTTCGCCGCAGCTCACGTCGTCGTGCATATCCACCGTCCTCGGCTGGAGCTGCGGCGACCGCGCCGCGGTGCCGCCCCGGAATGATCGGGCCAGTTTCTGCTTCGCGGCTATATCATCCACAAGTTCCCGGGCAGATGGGGCTGCTTTTATAAATTCACTTACCGTGATCCGCTATCACGGAGCGATAACTTTCCGCATTTTCGCACCGCGCATTGCAGGTCGGCGGGGCCGGGCCTGGCCTGTACTACCAGATACGGTTCCGGCGGCCGACCGGTTCACCGAGCCGCGGGTGTGCGATGACGGGTGTGGCCGCCGTCTGCTGCGTGCAGGCTTGCACGACACTGATGACGGTTCGCGGGACTTCGCGTTCCGCGACCCGGAGGGCAACCGGTGGTCGTTCGGCACCTACCGGGGGAGCCCGGGAAGAAGCCGACCGGGAGCCCGCCGGCCTGAACCCGCCCGGGGACCGGCGAGGAACCCCGCCGGCCTGAACGTCACGCAGCGTGCCCCTGGTGCCGCAATTACGGACAAAGGCTCCCACCTGTCACTACGGGACCGCATCTAGTGTCACCCCCAGTGATAACGATATTTACGCTCCGTGCATGATGGACTCTGTGGCGTCCGCGTGTTGTGCTGTACGTGCGCGGATCAGCGTCGAGACGCGGCCATCAGCGGATATCGCGAGAAAGGTGGGAACATGCCAACCCAGATTTCGCCCACCGGACGGATCCTGGTGGGTACCGACGGCTCGCCAGCTTCGGTCGCCGCTCTGCGGTGGGCGGCCAGCGAAGCGCAACTGCGCGGCCTGCAGGTACACGTGGTCTTCGTCCGGGACAGGCGCCTGCCCACGCCGCATTACGCACCGCAGCCGCGGTCCAGTGAGGGTGGCGAGGACGGCGTCGGCCCGGCCGCGGGCGAATCCACCCTGAAGGCGGTGGTGCGCGAGGCCCTCGGCAGGCAGCCGACCTGGGTTCAGATGGAGCTGGCGGACGGGCCGCCGGCGCGGGTCCTGCTCGAACGTTCCGTCGGGGCAGAGATGCTCGTGCTGGGCAGCACCCGCCCGGGCCGCGGCCCGGCGGGCCCGGTGACCCAGGCCGGGACCCCGCTCGGCCCCGTGGCCCGGGACTGCCTGCACGCCGCGCCGTGCCCGGTCGTGGTCGTGCGCTCCAGCGACGCGACCAAAAGAGCCGAGCCCGTGCACGCCTGACGGCGCCCGCCGGGCAGTCCGTCTGGCGTCCCGGGAGCATCCGCGGGACGCCGGAGGTGCGGTCTATCCCGCGCGGTCCGCCGTGTGGTGGGGGCGTCAGGTCCGGGGCCCAGTCCACAGCGGCGCGACGGCGTGCCATTCCGCATCCCAGGCTCTCATCCGCCGGCGCTGCAGCGCCCGGTGGGCGAGCACCCCGGCGCCCAGTACCGCGAACGCCGCCGCGAGCATGACCAGCGAGACGGCCAGGAACACGTCACTGGTCACCTGGCTGCGGCCCAGCGCCGTGACCTGCGCGCGGGCGTGGCGCAGCGCGAGGTGCTCCGCCCATGTTCCGGCCGCGATCCCCGCGGCCGGAACCGCGGTCAGCATCAGGACGGCGCCCAGCAGCCAGATGGCGGTCTCCGCCGGGTCCGTACCCCGGCGCAGCGGGTTGCCGTCACATCCGAGCCAGCGCGCCCAGCGGCTGCGCGGGACTGCCCGTCGATCTCGCACGGGCAGGACTGTAGGGGGGATCGCGGGTGCGCGCCCGGTTAAAGACCAAACCGTAACGAAGGTGTCATTCAGGGCTGGGTGACGTGTGAGCCCGGCTGGCACAGCTCCGGGAAGTTCGCATCCACCCCGGTGATACGCATGATCTTGACAATGGCGGGGCGGGGTGCGACCAGGCTGAGCTTGCGGCCCGTCTTCCGCGCGTGCGCGGCCACCACCACCAGCGTGCGCAGCCCCCGGGCGTCGCAAAACGTCAGACCGGCCACGTCGAGGCGGACCGGCCCGCGGCTGCGGTCGATGACCTGGCGGATGTACTCGCACGCCTGGTCGGCCGTGGCCGCGTCCAGTTCCCCGTGGATGACGGCGACCGCGCGCCCATCCGGGTAGATCCGGTGGCTTAGCCCCAGCGCAACCGCTGGCGCCGCTCCCGCCTCAGCCCGGCCCGCGGCTCCCGCGGCCGTTCCGTTCCATCCGGCGCTGCTCAATCTGGCCCCGTTTCCTCCGGCCCCGTCCAGCCCGGCCCCGTTCCCTCCGGCGCTGTTCCCTGCGGCCCCATTAAACCCGGCCCGGTTGAATTTTGCCCCGCTAAATCCTGCCCTGTTCCCTCCGGCCTTGTTCCGCCCGGTACCAAAGCCGGGCCCAGGCGGTCGAGAGTCCCATCCCCGTGCGCGATCAAACACCGTGAATCCCCTCCCATGTATGGCATAACGCCAGTGACGGGTCGCACCCTCCTCCTGGCTCCCGGATCGGGGCCAGTGGCCGGTGCGCCCTTGCGGCGAGGCGATGGTCCTGATCTACGTACTAAAACCTGAACCAGTACTGACAGCAAAGATGTCAAGACTTAGACCGAAGTGCCGGCTTCCTGAATGATTGATCAACGAAGGGGCACTTGTCCATCCCCCCGCGTCTGACGCGCCGGCGAAGTCTACCGGGGCGGGCCGGGCGCGCGAGAACGCGGACAGGAACGCGGACGGGGAGCGGTGCCCGCCCATCCTCATTGGATCTGAGGGCCGGCCCGCGCGGGCGTGGGGCCGCGATCACGGCGCGCCGGCCTGCCAGTGGTACTCCGCGGCGCCGATCTCACCGGCCACGTAGCGGCGCGCCAGCGCCTGTTCGGGACAGTCGCCGTCGTCCCCGGGGCCGCCGGTGTCCCGCGGGCCGTCCGGGCCGCCCGGGCCCCCGGGCCCGTTCCCGCCGGACCGGGCCCAGCGCGCGAGCACCACGATCGCCCAGATGACCAGGGCCCAGAAGACGGCCGTCGCGACGATACCGGGCACCCAGCCCCACCAGCGGACTCCGGTTCCCCACTCTGCGATCATCGCTGCTGGCCTCCTCGTCTCCATCACCAGCCACCATGCCGCCCCCAGCTGGGGATCGCCTGAGCCAGCGCTGCAAGGTCGCCGGCGGCGGGCTATGCCCTCAGCGGTCCGGGGTGCGGATAACCAGCGCTCGGGGGCGCACGGTGACGGTCAGCGACCGGCCGGGGGTGATGATCTCCCCGTCGGTCTCGCGCGGCAGGTCCGCGTCGGCGGTGATCTCCACCCGCCGTGCCCGGAAACGTTCCAGGCAGCGGTCGTCGCGGCGGCTGCGGGTTAGCACGCGGTACCCGACCCGGGCCCAGTCGGCCAGGCCCGACGGAGCGAGAATCCCGACGTCGAGCAGGCCATCGTCGGGCCGCGCATCCGGCAGCAGCGGGAAACCGCCAGGCAGTAGCCCCGCGTTCCCGACCACGACGGACCGTGCCCGCCGGTGCAGAACCTGTGCACCGTCGAGCCGGACGGTGAAGTGGTTCGGCGCACCGTGCAGCTGCCCGAGGCCGGCCTGGGCGTACGCGAGCCAGCCCCACCGCAGCTTGCGCAGCCGATGGGTCGCGTCGACGACCGTGGCGTCCAGCCCGATGCCGGCCATCGCGGTGAACCCCGTGCCGTCGGCCACCCCCAGGTCCAGCACCGTCTCGTGGCCGCCGAAACCGACGGCGAGGGCCGCGCCCAGCCGGTGCGGGATCTCCAGGGCGTGCGCGGCGAGGTTCGCGGTACCCCGCGGGATGATCGCCAGCCGGACGTCCGTGCCGGCCAGGGCGCTCGCGCACGCGCGGACGGTCCCGTCGCCACCCACGGCGAAGACGAGCTCCGCTCCGGCGGCGGCCGCATGCCGGGCCAGCCCCTCGCCGTGATCTTCCCGGGTGGTCGGCAGGAACAGCGGCGCCCAGCCGCGGGCCACGGCCGCGGTCCGGCACCCCCGGGCGAATCCATCGGGGTCGCGCACCAGCGTCCGGTTGATGACGAACCCGACTGAGCGGCCGGCCCCCGGACCTCCCGGCGCGGACGGCCCGGCGGCTCCGCCCGGCGCCGCAGTGGTCTCGTTCGGCACCTTTCGCTACCCCGCAGGATCCGGCGGCGGCGCGGACCGTGCGGCCACCAGCCCCTCGATCCCGTCCAGGATGCGGTCCAGCCCGAAGATGAACTCCTGATCCGGCGGGTCGAACGTCTCGAAGACCCCGGAGGCGATGAACCGGGTGATCGCCGGAAAGCGCTGCGGATCGGTCAGCTTGGCCAGCAGGCGGCCGTAGGCCGACATCCACTCATCCGGAGCTGCTCCGGAGGCGCGGATCGCGGCGTAGATGTCGGCGTTCGTGCTGGCCTCGTTACGGACATACCCGCTGACCAGCATGATCACCGATCCTTTCTCGGCCTCGGTGAGCCCGGTGTCGCGGAGGCAGCCGAGGGCCTGCTCGAACCAGGCCACCTCGTTGGGGTGGACCGGCAGCCCGCTGATGGGCACCCGCAGGGTCCATGGGTGCCGGTACATGGCGGCGCGCATGACCCAGGCCGAACGGGACAGGCCCGCCCGCCATCCCTCGTCGGGCGCAATCGGCACGAGAAACTGCCCGTAGACCGCATCCACCATCAGGGCGACCAGCTCGTCCTTGGACGACACGTGGCGGTACAGGGACATCGGGGCAGCGCCCAGTTCGGCGGCCACCCGGCTCATCGACACCCCGGCCAGCCCCTCGGCCTCGGCGACCTTGACCCCGGCCTCGACGATCCGCGGCAGGCTCAGGCCCGGCTTGGGGCCCCGGTGCGGCGGCTCGCGCAGCCCCCACGCCGCCTCGATACTCGCCGGCAGGTCCATCATCCCCGCTTCCTGTACTGGGCCCGGCCGTAGGCCGCTTACCCGGTTGACTCCATTCTAGAGCTGCGTATACCTTACGCAAATAAGCGTACGGCATACGCAGAAGCTACGCACCGGCCCATGCGCCGCGCACACCGACCCGAGGAGCACACGGGATGACTGACCATCCGGCCATCGAGGCCACCGGCCTGACCAAGGCATACGGCTCGACCACGGTCCTCGGCGGCGTCGACCTGCGGGTTGCGCCCGGCAGCGTGTTCTCGCTGCTCGGCCCGAACGGCGCCGGCAAAACCACCGTGGTGCGGATCCTGTCCACGCTGCTGCGGCCCGACGGCGGCCAGGCCCGCGTGGCCGGGTTCGATGTCATCGGCGACCGGCACCGGGTCCGCCGCAGCATCAGCCTCACCGGGCAGTACACGGCGCTGGACGAGCTGCAGACCGGTGCGGAGAACCTGCGCATGATGGCCCGGCTGTCCGGCCTACGCGGCGCGGACGCCCGCCGGCGGGCCGATGACCTGCTCGCGCGATTCGGCCTCAGCGGCGCCGCCGGCCGCCGCGTCACGACCTACTCCGGCGGCATGCGGCGCCGGCTGGACCTGGGCGCCAGCCTGGTCGGCCGCCCCTCCGTGATCTTCCTCGACGAACCGTCCACCGGCCTGGACCTGCCCAGCCGCCAGGCGATGTGGCAGATGATCGGCGAGCTGGCCGGGTCCGGGGTGGCGATCTTCCTGACCACCCAGTACCTGGAGGAGGCCGACCTGCTGGCCGGCCGGGTCGCCGTCCTCGACGACGGCCGGATCGTGGCCGAGGGGACCACCGCGGAGCTCAAGCAGCGCGTCGCCGGCCAGCGCCTCGATCTCACCCTGGCCGGGCCGGCGGAGTTCGGGGAGACCGCCCGCCGCCTGGCCGGGCGCGCCACTCACCGCGACTCGTCCGCCCTCACCGTGGGCGTCCCCACCGATGGCTCGGCCGCAGGGGTGCGGGCGCTGCTCGACGAGATTGATCCCGAACGCACCCTGGTGGCCGCCTTCACCGTGCACGCCCCCACGCTCGACGACGTGTTTCTCGCCCTTACCCAGAAGGACACGGCCCAGAAGGAGACCGTTCATGTCTGAGACCACCGCCGCCGCGCCCCGGGCCGGCGACCACCATCCCGGCGCCTACCCCGCCCGGGACCGTACCGTCGGCCGGCGGTTGGCGCCACCCGGCGACTACCTCACCATGGCGGCCCGCTGCGCCCGGCTGACCAGCCGCGAGATCGACGCCGCGGCGATGTCGCTGTTCCTGCCCGTCATGCTCATGGTGATCTTTGTCTACCTGTTCGGCGGGGCCGTCAGTACGGGCACCCGCTACATCACCTACGTGGTGCCCGGCGTGCTGCTGCTGTGCGCCGGGATCGGATCCATCACCACCGCGGTGCCGGTCTGCCGGGACATGACCGGCGGCATCATCGACCGCTTCCGCTCCATGGACGTGGGCGGCCTGCCGATCCTGTCCGGGCACGTGGCCGCTAGCGTCGCCCGCAACGCCGCGTCCACGGTGCTGGTGGTCGCGGTCGCGCTCGGCATCGGGTTCCGGCCGCACGCCGGCCCGGCCGCCTGGGCCGCGGTCATTGGGCTGCTGCTGCTCTACGTGCTGGCCGTCTCGTGGCTCGCCGCCGCGATCGGGCTGCTGGTCTCCTCACCCGAGGCGGCCAACGCGTTCATGTTCCTGCCCATGATCGTGACCTACGCGAGCAGCGCGTTCGTCCCGGTGCGCACGATGCCATCCTGGCTGCACGGCTTCGCCAGCCATCAGCCGGCCACGCCGGTCATCGAGACGATCCGCGGCCTAATGCTCGGCACGCACGTCGGCAATTACCCGGGCGCGAGCGGATGGCAGGCGCTGGCCTGGTGCGGCGGGATATTCGCCGGGTCGGTCGCGCTCAGCGCGGCCGCCTTCCGCCGCCGCGCCCGCTGAACTGGGCACGTCCGTGACGCGGCGATCGTCCGGGCGGGAAGAACGGCCGTCAGCGGGTCACCATCCCGGCCGGGGAGGACCGCCGGAACCGGCTTACCAGGCGGGCAGCCAGCCGCCAGCCCACCAGGAACAGGCCCAGGAACACGAGCGCCACCAGGATGAAGGCGAGCGCCGTGCCCTGCCCCGCGACCACGCGCAGCACCATGCCCAACGCCACCGCGCCGAGCCAGGCCGCGACCCCGGCCGGCGCGACCGCGAGGGGCTGCCGCCAGGCGCGCCCAGCCAGCCAGCCGGCCGCCAGCCCAGCCAGAAAGGGCCACGACGTGCTGGCCAGGCCGGCGAGTGTTTCGCCCTTGCTGTGGCTGGCCCGGCCGATCACCACGAACAGCAGGACACAGCCCACGTCGGTCACCGCCGCCCACGCCACAGAACGCATAACGGCCACGCTAGCGGCCGCCCTCGGCCTCGCTCCCCGGAACCCCACCCGGAGACCCCCACCAGCCCCGCGGGTCCGTCCCGTCACGAAAGCCGCGGAGAGAACGCGCAGGTCTACGGCTGCTCCGCCGTCGGCCCGACGATGACCTTCAGGCCTGGGCTTTTCCCCGCGCTGGGCTCCCCGCCGGGCTTTCCCCGGCCGGGCTCCCCGCCCGGGCGCTTCCCGGGTCAGGGTTTGCGGCCGACGCCGGCGTAGAGCGGAACGATGGGCGCGGCCTGGCCCCGGCCGGCCTGATCCGGCCGCCACTGCGTGCCGGGCACCAGGCCCGGCTCAACCAGCTCCAGGCCCTCGAAGAACCGCGCGATCTCCGCCCCGGTCCGGGCCGTGATCGGCGGTTTGGCGTGCTCGTTCCAGAAGCGCATGGCCTCGGCGTTGGCCTCCCCGCCCAGCTCCGTCGTGGCATGCGAGACCACCAGGTAGCTGCCGGACGGCACCGCCTCCATCACGTGGTTCACGATCACCTCGGCCGCGGTGTTGTCCAGCACGAAGTTCAGGACGCCGAGCATCATGACCCCGACCGGCTGGGTGAAGTCGAGCGTCTCCGCGGCCGCGTCGATGATGTGCGACGGGCGGTGCACGTCGGCGTCGATGTAGGCGGTGACGCCGGGCGGCGTGGGTTTGAGCAGCGCCCGCGCGTGCGCGAGGACGAGCGGGTCGTTATCCACGTACACGACGCGCGCCTCCGGCACGAGACGCTGCGCCACCTCGTGGGTGTTGTCGGCGCTGGGCAGGCCGGTGCCGATGTCGAGGAACTGCCGGATGTTCGCCTCGACGGCCAGGAACCGGACCGCCCGGCCCAGGAACGCACGGTCGGCCCGGGCGACGTGCACGATGTCGGGGAACATGGCGAATACCTGGTCCCCGGCCTCGCGGTCCGCCTGGAAATGGTCCTTGCCGCCGAGCCAGTAGTTCCACACCCGGGCGTTGTGCGCCACGCTGGCGTCGATATCAGGCGAGTTGCGGTCACTTGCGGCATGAGCGTCGTTCACGCCGCGAGCCTATCGCCCTGCACGGCGGTGCCCCGGCGCCGGGCAGCAACAACGGCCGTCCCTGATCGTCGAGCGCCTCATATCCCGGTTTCCTGGTCAGCCAACGGGGCCGGAACGGAAATTACTCCGTCCCGGCCCCCATGTTCGGTGGAAGCTATCAGCGGATGCCGTAAAGGTGCTCCAGCGCGAGCTGGTCCAGCCGTTCGTATCCCATCCCGCGGCCGGCGAAGGCCGGGATGTCGATCGCCGCGTCCCGCACGTCACGCCAGGTCTCGCCCTCGGCCAGCGTGGGCTCACGGAGCTGCTCGACCCGCGAGGCGGCCAGCGCCTCGATTACTTCCGGATCGGTGCGGAACTTCCGCACCTTGCCCCGCAGGATCAGGTAGTTCCGCATGCAGGCCGCCGCGGAGACCCAGACCCCCTCGTCGTTCTCGGTGCGGGGCGGCTTGTAGTCGAAGTGCACCGGCCCGTCGTAGCCGCCCTGCTCCAGCGTGTCCACGACCCAGAACGCCCCGCGCACATTGCCCGCGCCGAACCGCAGGTCCTGGTCGAAGCGCGGTCCGTGCTGGCCGTTGAGGTCGATGTGGAAGAGCTTGCCGTGCCACATCGCCTGGGCGATGCCGTGCGCGTAGTTCAGCGAGGCCATCTCCTCGTGCCCGATCTCCGGGTTGATGCCCACCATGTCCGGATAGGCCAGCCCGTTGATGAACGCGATCGCGTGCCCGGCCGTCGGCAGGAGAATGTCCCCGCGGGGCTCGTTCGGCTTGGGCTCGATCGCGAACCGGAGGCCGTACCCCTGCTCGGTGACGTACCGGCAGAGGATGTTCAGGCCCTCGGCGTACCGGCTGAGCGCGGCGCGGATGTCCTTGGCCGCGCCCGACTCGGCGCCCTCCCGGCCGCCCCAGAAGATGTAGGTTTTCGCGCCGAGCTCGGCGGCCAGGTCGAGGTTGCGCATCACCTTGGCGAGCGCGAACCGGCGGATCTCCCGCTCGTTCGCGGTGAACGCGCCGTCCTTGAAGGCGGGGTGGCCGAACAGGTTCGTGGTGGCCGTGGTCACCACCACCCCGGTGTCGTCGAGGGCCTTGCGGAACGCGGCGATCAGCTCGTCCCGCTCGCTGGGTGACGCCTCGAAGGGGAACACGTCGTTGTCGTGGAAGTTCACGCCGTAGGCGCCGAGGGCGGCGAGCTTGCGCACGGCCCGGTCGGCGGGCATCGGCGGCCGCACCGGGCCGCCGAAAACGTCGACCCCCTGCCAGCCGACGGTCCATATCCCGAACGAGAATTTGTCTTCCGGACGCGGCACATACGGGTCAAACGCATCGGGGCTCATTAACGGCTCCTTTCGTGCCACCCCGCGGTGTCATCCCGCAGCGTGGCGTATCGGTCGCGTATGTCGGGGCGCGGTTCGGCGGTGAAGGTGGCCGCCGCCGATCCCGGCCAGTCCGGCGGCTCGGCGGCCCCGGACAGCGTCCAGGCGGCCTGCCGGGCGGCGCCGATGGCCACGTATTCGGCGGGGTCGGGCACGGTGACCGGCACGCCGAACACGGCGGGCGCGATGGACCGCACGGCCGCCGACCGGGCCGCACCGCCGATGAGCACCACCCGCTCGGGGCTGATACCGCACGCGCCGAGGTGGTCGATCCCGTCGGCGAGGGAGCACAGCACGGCCTCCACCGCCGCCCGGGCCATGTTCTCTCGTGTCAGGGACGTACCGGTGATGCCGTTCAGCACGCCGGTGGCGCCCGGCCGGTTGGGCGAGCGCTCACCGTCGAAGTAGGGCAGCAGGGTCAGGCCGCCCGCCCCGGGCGGCGCGGCCAGCGCCAGTTGGGACAGGCCTTCCGCGTCGGTGCCGAGCAGCCGAGCAGTCAGCGTCAGCACGCGTGCGGCGTTGACCGTGGCCACCAGCGGCAGGAACCGCCCGGTCGCGTCGGCGAACCCGGCGACCGAGCCGGTGGTGTCGGCCGCGGGCACCTTGGTCACCGCGTACGCCGTGCCTGACGTGCCGATCGAGACCACCACGTCGCCTGCCCCGACCCCCAGCCCCAGCGCCGCGCCCATGTTGTCGCCCGTGCCCGGGGACAGCACCGCTCCGCCGGTGGTGTGCCCCACCACCTCGGCCGGGGCAGCCAGCCGGGGTGTCGCCACCGGCCGCCCGAGCGCCCACTCGGCGATGTCGGGCAGCCATTGCCCCTCGGCAGGGGAGAAGTAGCCCGTGCCCGAGGCGTCCCCCCGGTCGGTGACCGGTTCGTCCGCGCCCAGCCGCCAGGTGAGCCAGTCGTGTGGCAGCACCACGCGGCTCAGCCGCCGGGCCGAATCCGGTTCCCGTTCGGCCATCCAGCGCAGCTTGGTCACCGTGAAGGACACGGCCGGGACGCTGCCGGTGCGGCGGGCCCACTCGGCCGGCCCGCCGAGCTCGGCGATGAGCTCACGGGTCTGCGGTGCGGCCCGCATGTCGTTCCAGAGGATGGCGGGCCGGATGACCTCGCCCGCGTCGTCGAGCGCGACCATCCCGTGCTGCTGGGCGGCCACCCCGATGGCGCTGGCGTGTCCGAGCAGGCCGTCGCCGGCCTGGCCCAGGGCCTCCCACCAGTACGCAGGATCGCACTCGGTACCCTCCGGGTGCGGCGCCGACCCGGTGGCCACGATGGCGCCGTCCTCAGCCCGGCAGAGCACGACCTTTGTGGACTGAGTGGAACTGTCCACTCCAGCCACGAGCATGAGCGACTCCGAAAAGTTTCGCGAAAAGCAGGCCGCAACATGCGCCCGACGCAACCGTAAGCCGTCCGCCCCAGCCCGCGCCATTCGGCCCCCTGCTGGTCTACCCTGAACTTTCTGCTCATCTGCACGCGCCAAATGAACGTGCATTTGGCCTTGCATCTGCATGAGGTGTCCGGCAAGATGGGCCCTGCGCCGATCAAAAGATGGGCGGAGACCAGCGCTCCCCGGGGTCGCGATGAGGTCGGAAAGTTTGAACCCGGTCGTTAGCGTCCACAACCGGGAAAGATACAAGGCCCCGCTGCCGACGCGGACGAGGGTCCGCCCCATGACGCGGGCGGCGATCGCTGAGGCCGCGCCTAAGCGCCCGCTGCCGGGCCGGCCACGGGTGGTGCGGATGCCGTCGGACTGGTGGGACGCCCCTTCCGTGGTGGCCCTGGCCCTGGCCCCCGGGACCCAGCCGGCCAAGACCGCACGCCGCTTCACCCGGGCCACGCTGCAGCGCTGGGGACTGGACCCGCTGGCCGACGACGCCGATGTCATCGTGGCCGAACTGGTCGCCAACGCCGTCTGCCACACCGATGCGGGCGCCGCCGTGGACGGCCGGGGCCCCGGTCGCGCCGACACCCGGATCGGCCTGCGGCTTTTCCGCCGGGCCGGCGAGGTGATGTGCGCGGTCCTCGACCCCAGCGACGCCGCGCCCGTGCTGAGGGCGCCCAGCTTCGAGACCGAATGCGGACGTGGCCTGCAGCTGGTGGACGCGCTGTGCGACGTATGGGGATGGAGCCCCGTCGTCGGCCGGGGCAAGGCCGTCTGGGCCATTCTTTTCTGCGCCTGACGCGCTCCGCTGCGCCGGGCGCCTTTTTCTTGTCCTTGGTCTCTTGTCGCCGGAGTCTCCTGTCCCCGGCAGTTCCCTTTCCGGGCCGATGACCGCATTTCCCGGCCCTTGATCCAGCGGTTTCATCGCGCCGGTGCACCCGCGTCCCGGCTCCGTTCGGTAATGTCGCTAGCCGCACAACCTAGAGCTTTGAGGAGGCGACACGGGATGCCGTGGACCTGGCGTTATGAGAAGACGGACGGCGCGTCGGTCTCGTCGGGCGACCTTCCGGAGGCCATCTTCGCCAGCCAGGGCGACGCCGAAAGCTGGCTCGGGGAGAACTGGCGCGGGTTGCTGGAGGCGGGCGTGGACCAGGTGACGCTGCTCGAGGACGACCGCCAGGAATACGGCCCGATGAGCCTCCACCCGGCGAGCTGAGCCAAACCTCCACTCGCCGGGCGGGCTCCGTTCCGGCGGCGACCCCATGAAACGGCGACAGGACACCAGGTCAGGGTCGCAGGGCGGGACGCTAGACCTTGGAGCTGGGGCCGACCCGCGGCGGCGGCACCCGGAACCGGCGGATCTGCAGCGCGCGGAACACCGCGTAGATGGTCACGCCACGTGTGCTCTCGCCCGGCAGCCGCTGGGCGATCAGCTTCCGCAGGCCGTTCCTCAGGAAGAACGCGTCGACGATCACGAAGACGATCAGCAGCAGCGCGACCGGCTCGGCATACCGCTGGATCGAGGCCGCGCGGACGAATAGGACAATGATCAGGGCGACCATTACGTACATGTAGAACTCGCTCGGCCGCCGGCGCGAGTCAACGTAATCCCGGGCCAGCGCCTTGACCGGGCCCCGGTCCCGGGCCGGCAGCGCCCAGTCCTCGCCGCGGCGCATGGCCTCGTTGCGCCGGATCCGGTCCTCTTTGCCCTCGCGTCCCGATCCGCCCCGCGCGGATCCGCCCCGGCCCGGTCCCGGGCGCCCCGGGGTGCCGGTGATGCCCTGCCGTCGTCCCTTTTCGGCCTCGCTGCGCTTGGGCGTGGGGCGGCCCTTGGCCGCCTCGGCGGCCGACCGGGCCCGTCCGGGTTCGGCCGTCTTTGTCGTCTGCGCGGCGCCCGGGCTCTGCTCGCCCTGGTCGTCCTGGGCGGTGCTGCCGCGCGGCCCGGCGCTACCTCGTCGGAACACGCAATCAGCCTATTAGAACGGACCGCCTTATGGGGACGGCCGGGACGGGCCAATAAAGCGGCTGGCGGTCATGGTCGCCCGTGCGCGGGGCACCGCGTAGGGTGGATGCGAATTGATAATTGGGCGGCAGTGTCTGCCCTGCACGCCGCGACGACGGCAGCCGCGGCATGGAGGCGGGCACAGGCACGAAGGGGACGGCCGCGTCTATGAGCGTGATGAAGCGGGTCACATTGATCTTCCGCTCCAAGGCCAACAAGGCCCTGGACCGGATGGAGGATCCCCGTGAGACCCTCGACTACTCCTACCAGCGGCAACTCGAGATGCTGCAGAAGGTCCGGCGTGGTGTCGCGGATGTCGCCACGTCGCGAAAGCGCGTCGAGCTGCAGATGAACCAGATCCAGCAGCAGTCGAACAAGCTGGAGAAGCAGGCTCGTGACGCTCTCGGGGCCGGCCGCGAGGACCTGGCCCGGGAAGCACTGACCCGCCGCTCGTCGGCGCAGAGCCAGCTCAGCGACCTGCAGGCGCAGTATGCATCGCTGCAGGCCGAGGAGGAAAAGCTCACGGTTGCGTCGCAGCGGCTGCAGTCCAAGGTGGACGCCTTCCGCACGCGGAAGGAGACCATCAAGGCCACCTACACCGCCGCCGAGGCGCAGACCCGGATCAACGAGGCCTTTTCCGGTATCTCCGAGGAGATGGGTGACGTCGGGATGGCCATCCAGCGCGCCGAGGACAAGACGGCGCAGATGCAGGCCCGCGCGGGTGCCATCGACGAGCTGCTGGCCTCCGGTGCGCTGGAGGACGTCTCGGGCGCCCCGCGCGACGACATCCAGGCCGAGCTCGACCGGATGGGCGCCGGGAACGATGTCGAGCTTGAGCTGCAGAAGCTGCGGGGTGAGATCGGCGCCGGGTCCACGCCGGAGCTGGAGGCGGGCACCCGCGGGAACGGTGTGCAGAACAGCGCGCAGACCGGCCCGGGGACCCGGCCTGCCGCCCCGGCGGCCGATGGGGCCGGGCCCGCCCAGCCAGCCGAGCCGGCCCAGACGGCCATCCCCGCCTCCGACGTGGGCGAGTCGGCGATCCCCTCGGCTGATCCGCCGCGGACCGGTGACGGCACATGATCGTCCGGATTCTCGGCGGGGGCCAGCTCCGCGTCGACGACGCGGCCGCGGCCGGGCTGAACGAGCTGGATGCGAAGCTGTCCGACGCCATCGAGCGCGGCGACGAGGCCGAATTCCGCCGTGCGCTGAAAGCACTGGTGGCGGGGGTTCGCGCGGCCGGGACACCCGTACCGCCAGATAGCCTTCAGCCATCGGAACTGATCCTGCCCTACGAAGATGCGGACCTGGCCGAGGTGCGCGAGATGATGACGGGCGAAGGGCTCATCCCCGGTTCAGCCGGCTGAGCCAGAGCACGCGCCACCAGTACACCCCTCAGCGTACGGATAGGGAACGTTCAGAGCCTTTCCAGCGTCACCTGGATACATTGGTAGTAGTGACACCAGGATCGGCTTCACCGGTCCTGGCCCTTGAACTGGAGGTGACGTGGTGGCGCGCACTAGGTATGCGCCCGACCGGGGACTGACGGTCCGCATGGGCCTGACCATGTTCCTGCTCGGGCTCGTATTCGTGGCGTTTGTCGCCGCAATCATCGGGATCTCGGTCGTGCTCAAGGCGTCCGACGGTGCGGTCGTCTTTTTCGCGGTCGTGCTGGGTGGCGGGATAGCCATCGGATCCCTTTTCTACTCAGATAAGATCGCTCTATCTACGGCGGGGGCACGGCTCGTTACTCCGCAGCAGGCGCCGGAGTTGCACGGGATCGTCGACCGGGTCTGCGCGCTCGCGGACATGCCCAAGCCCCGCGTGGCGATCTCCCCGACCGACCTGCCGAACGCCTTCGCCACCGGCCGGAACACCAAGAACTCCGTCCTCTGCGTGACCGATGGCCTGCAGCGGCGGCTCACGAACGAAGAGCTCGAGGGCGTCATCGCGCACGAGCTGTCGCACGTGGCGCACAAGGACGTCATGGTGATGACGATCGCCTCGTTCCTCGCCATCATCGCGGGCCTGCTGATCAGGTTCTCCTTCTACGGCGAACTGTTCGGCGGCGGTGGCCGCCGGGGCGGCAACAACAACGGGAACCAGGGCGCGCTGCCCATCCTGCTGATCATCATGGGTGTCAGCATCGTGGTGTACGCGATCAGCTTCCTGCTCATCCGGCTGCTGTCGCGCTACCGCGAGCTGGCCGCCGACCGGTCCGGCGCCCTGCTCACCGGGCAGCCGTCCGCGCTGGCCAGCGCTCTGCAGAAGGTGAGCGGGAGCATCGCCCGCATCCCGACGAAGGATCTGCGCGAGGCCGCGCCGCTGAACGCGTTCTTCTTTGCCCCCGCGCTCAGTGCGCAGCAGGCCCAGTCGAAGCTCGGGGAGCTGTTCTCCACCCACCCGTCGCTGGAAAAGCGGCTGGCGCAGCTGGCCAAGATCTCCCAGCAGCTCGGGCAGCGCTAGCCATGGGTTTCCTGGACACCCTGCTCGGCCGGACGAAACCGGTCCAGCCCAACCTGGACGTGCTGTTCCAGCTGCCGTCCGCGGCGGTAACGCTGGAGGCGGCGACTGGTTTCACCCCGACCGGGACCGGCTCGGTCTGTTTCCGCCCTGTAGAGGGCCGGGCGTTCGCGGATGTCGAGAAGGACGTCCGCGAGCTGCTCGACCTCAGCGGGGCCAAGAGCGGCACGCTGCCGGTCGAGGTGACCAAGGACTCGTACGGTTTCACCTGGCTGGTCAGCTCGCACCTGTCCACCGAGATCGAGGACCTGGTCACCGACCTGCACGCGGTGAACTCCGCGCTGGTGGACAACGGCTTCGGGCCCCAGCTGCTCTGCACGCTCGTCGCCTTCCGCGACGAGCAGCAGCGCCGGCTGGCGCTGGTGTATCTGTTCAAGCGGGGCACGTTCTACCCGTTCGCCCCGCTGCCGGGGGAACGGCGCGACAGCGCGCTGGAGCTGCAGGTCAAGGGGGTCCTGGAGGGCGACCTGAAGATCGAGCAGGACCTATCCCGGTGGTTCCCCGTGTGGGGCGCGCCCGGGCTGTGACGCCGCCCGGCCGGTGACCGGACCCCCGGTGAAATCGCCCGGGCATCTGAAACCTCGGACCACGGGGGCGCGGAATGTCCGTGCCGGGCTTATCGTTGTGGCTGACAGTCGGTCACACTGAAGGTAAGAAACTGCACGTCCCATCACGCCGGAACCACACCCGAGGCGGGAGCTAGAACATATGAGCGTTCAGCAAGAGACCACCCAGCAGGGCGTTATCCTCACCGAGGGTGCGGCCGCTAAGGTCAGCAGCCTGCTCGCCGGCGAAGGCCGCGACGATCTCAAGCTGCGCATTGCCGTGCAGCCCGGTGGCTGCTCGGGTCTCCGCTACCAGCTCTACTTCGACGACCGCGCGATTGACGGCGACATCGTCGCCGATTTCGGCGGCGTCGAGGTGGTCACGGACAAGATGAGCGCGCCGTACCTGATGGGCGCGACCATCGACTTCGTGGACACGATCGAGAAGCAGGGCTTCACGATCGACAACCCCAATGCGTCAGGCTCCTGCGCCTGCGGCGACTCTTTCCACTGACCGGTGCGGGTCGCCGTCACGGGGTCGGTCGCCACCGACCACCTGATGACCTTCCCTGGAAAGTTCACCGAGCACCTTATAGCGGACAAGCTTGACCGGGTCTCCCTGTCGTTCCTCGTGGACGGCCTGGAGATCCGGCAGGGTGGCGTGGCCGCGAACATCGCCTTCGGCCTGGGCTGCCTCGGTCTGCGGCCGCTCCTGGTCGGCGCGGTTGGCCAGGACTTCGCAAGCTACCGGGCCTGGCTTGACGCGCACGGCGTGGACACCACCGGCGTCCTGGAGTCGAAGCGCTCGCATACGGCGCGCTTCGTCTGCACGACCGACGCGGACGGCAACCAGATCGCGTCGTTCTACCCGGGCGCGATGGCCGAAGCGCGGGATATCTCCATCACCGACGTGGCCGGGCGGGCCGGGGGTCTCGACCTCGTCCTGATCGGCGCGGACGATCCGGAGGCGATGTTGCGCCACACGTCGGGCTGTGCGCGAGCCGGGATACCGTTCGCCGCGGACCCCTCCCAGCAGCTGCCGCGGATGGACGGCGAGCAGACCCGGGCGCTGCTGGACGGGGCCGCCTACCTGTTCTCCAACGAGTACGAGCTGGCGCTGATCGAGCAGAAGACCGGCTGGGACGCCGACGAGATCGGTCGGCACGTCGACGTCCAGGTCACCACGCTCGGCCCGGACGGCGCCCGGATCACCCGGGCCGGCCAGCACCGGGTGACGGTGCACGCCGTGCCCGGCGTGCAGGCCGTCGACCCGACCGGTGCCGGTGACGCGTTCCGGGCCGGGTTCCTGGCCGCCATCGCCTGGGAGCTGTCGCTGGAGCGGGCCGGCCAGCTCGGCTGCCTGGTCGCGGCGTCCGCCCTGGAAACGGTCGGTACCCAGGAATACCAGCTGACCAGCGCCACCCTGACCGAGCGCTTCGCCGGCGCCTACGGCCAGGACGCCGCCAAAGAAATAGCCCAGCACCTGGGGTAAGAAGCAGACGAAAAAGCGGGGCGGCCCACGTGGGCCGCCCCGCTTTTTCGTTCTCTCCGTCAGCGCCGGAGGTAGGACTGGATGTAGTACTTCGGCGATCCGACACCGGTCGAGTCGTCGTACCCCTTGACTGCGGGGAGCGCCGCGGCACCTTCCCCGTCGATGCCGAGCGTGCGCAGGTAGGTCACGAGCGGGCCGGTCTTGGTGGAGGGATCGGTGTAGTTGTTGCGGACCTCGGCCAGGTAGCCCGGGCCCAGCGGATGGTCGGTCACGTCGTTGTACGCGGCCGTGCCGTACCGCTGGTAGATCGCCGGGTTAGCGAAGCCCAGGTCGTGTCCCGCGGCCTGCTGGGCGTCCGCCTCGATGCCCGCGAACGTCGGGCAGGCGACACTGGTGCCGCCGATCCGGCTGAGTGAGAAGGCGTAGGTCGTGCCGTCCGGCTGCAGGGTGGTCTGCCCGACCAGGATCCCCGTGCTCGGGTCGGCCAGCGCCGAGACGTCCGGCACCACGCGCATCGGGGTCGTGGTCGTCCCCTCGGGCACGCTGGTGGCCAGGCTGTCGGGTACCACGCCCCGCTGGTAGAACGGCTGCTGGTAGATCGTGCTCACGCCGCCGCCGCCGGAGCCGTCGTAGTACCCGGGGTATTCACCCGGCGGCGTGAACTGCCACGACTTGCCGTCCGAGGCCAGCGGGTCGAGCAGGGTGCCCCAGGAGGTCTCGAACTCGTAGTTCTGCTTCGGGCCGATGGCGAGGCTGGTGCCGCCGACCGAGGTCACCCAGGGGCTGGACGTTGGGTAGTCCACCTGGATCTTGTCGGAGGCCGGGTCCTCGGCCAGGTCCTCGTAGCCGCTGTCACCGGAGGAGAAGAAGAACCCGATCCCCTCGACCGCGCCGACCTCGAACACCTGGTCGTACGCGCTGATCAGCACCGCGTCGTCGGCGGGCTCATCCCACGAGTCGCTCACGATGCTGGCCAGATGGTTGTCCACGATGTACGCCAGTGCGCTCAGCAGGTCCGTGTCGTTGCAGCTGGCGGCCGCGACGTACTGAACGTTCGCGTCCGGCGCCTGGCCGTGCACCGACTCCACGTCAAGCGTGTCCTCGCCGTACCAGCCTGGCGCGTCACACTCATCGGTCGCGGTATCGGTGAACGTGCTCGGCAGGTACTGCTGGTACTGCCCAGGGCGGAACGGCCTGTCTCCGACGACCTGCGCGAACTGGTTTGCGTCACTCTGCATGGTGGGCGAGGCGTACGCGTCCACGATGGCGACGGTCTGGCCCTTGCCGGTCATCCCCGAGGTGCTCACGCCGTAGGCGCCGCGGACCTGGCTGGGGGTGTACCCGCAGTTGTTCCAGGGCTGCTTCTTGCCGTACGCGGACGGCTCGCTGGTGGCGATCTTCTGCGCGTAGTACTGCGAGCACGGCCCGGCGACCCAGTAGTTCGGTCCCGGCGGCGGCAGCGTGTCGCCCGGCTTCATCTGGTGGGTCGCGGTGTCCAGGCCGGTCACGGTGAGCACGGCGCTGGCCACCGAGGCCGGGGCGCTGGCCGACTGCGCCGGGGCCCGGTCGGTCCGCTTGTCCGGGCCCTTGAAGTTCTGGAAGGTCACGCTGAACGCCCTGGCGGCGTCACTGACCGAGCCGGTCACCGCGACGTACCCGTCGACGCTGCCGTTGACCGAGGTCACCGTCAGTCCCTCGCCGGTGAGCCACGACTTCACGGCGGCGATCTGCGCGCTGGTGGGCCCGAACTCCGCCGTCACCTGCGCCGGGCTCAGGAAGTGGCCGTAGTCGGCATTACCGGGCTGGGAGACCTCCTGCGCGTAGGCGGCCAGGCCGGAGGGGTCCTGGCCGGCCAGGTAGACGCGGGCGCTCACCGTGCCGACCGCGACCGGCTGCGCCGAGACCCGCGCGGACGCGCTGGCCCACGACGGATGCGTGCCGGGGATCGCCGAGCGGGGCGTGGCCGCCTGGCTCGGTGCGGCGGCGGCGATCGCGCCCGCCCAGAGCGCGGCGGCCGCGGCGGCCGTCCCGGCCGCCTTGAGCCGTTTGTTGACCAGTGGCATGGTGCGGACCCATCCTCTGAGGGGGGTGTGAGGTCTTGGTGCTATGCGTACCTTGGGGTCCGCCGAGGGGGCAGCGCAAGGGGCGCCCTGTACTTTTGTACGGAGTATCTTGTTCCGTTACTTTTCATTCGGCGGCCCGGAATATGGCCGGAATGTCCGCATCGGTTCTGTTCGGCGCTCGCTAAGAACCAAAGGACAGGCCGGGCCCGGCGCGGCCGCGGGCGGCGATAGCGTGGCAGTCATGGTACATGCGCTGGCTGGCGGCTATCACGGGCCGCCGGAACTGACGGCGGTGCGCGTGCTGACGGAGTGGACCCTGGACGCGTGGATGCTCGCGCTCGTGCTGCTGCTCGGCGGGTGCTACCTGGCCGGCGTGCGGCACCTGCGCCGCCAGGGGCAGCCCTGGTCGAGGTGGCGGACGGTGAACTTTGTCGGCCTCGGCCTCGGCATCGTGGTCATCGCGACCATGTCGTCGTTCGGGACCTATTTCGGGGTCCTGTTCTACATGCGGGCGTTCCAGACCATCCTGCTGCTCCTGCTGGCGCCGCTGTTCCTGGCCCTTGGGCGGCCGCTGACCCTGGCCATCGCCGCGTTCCCGGCGGCGGGCCAGCGGATCGACCGCGCGATCCACAGCCGCGCGGCGAGGGTGGTGACGTTCCCGGCCATCACCACGCTGGCGCTGGTCGCCGTGCCCTTTGTCATGTACTTCACCACCTGGTACACAGCGGCGTTCCACAGCGACGCCGTGCGCGAGCTCACGCACCTGGCCCTGATGGTGCCGGGATTCGTCTTCTTCTGGACCCTGCTGCGCGTCGACCCGGTGCCGAAGACGTACTCCTACGGGGTGTCGCTGTGGATCACCGCGGTCGAGGTGATCGGCGATGCCTTCCTTGGCCTGGCCGTGATCGCCTACACCAGCCTGATCGGCGCCGGGTACTACCACGCGCTGGCCCGGCCCTGGGGCCCCAGCCTGCAAACCGACCAGATCCTGGGCGGGGGGACGCTGTGGATCTTCGGCGACCTGGTCGGCCTGCCGTTCCTGGTGGCCCAGCTCGTCCAGTTCATGCGGGAGGACGAGGCCGAGGCGGCCGTGATCGACGCCGAACTGGACGCCCGCGACGCCGCGCGGACGGCGCCGGGGAGCAGAGCTTCGGCCGGCCCCGAAGGGTCAGCGGGGCCAGCACCCACCGGGCCAGCACCCCCGGGCCCAGCAGCCGGGGGGCCGGCACCCGGGGGGCCGGCATCCGCGGGCCCAGCACCCGCGGGGCCAGCACCCGCGGGCCCAGCACCCACGGGGCCAGCAGCCGGGGGGCCAGCACCCGCGGAGCCCGCCCGCTCAGACGATCAGGGCCGCCCGGACGAGCGGGCGCACCCAGGCGAGCAGGGCCGCCCAGCCGATCCGGCCCGCCCATGGTGGGAGAACGACCCGCGCTTTAACGACCGGTTCCGGCAGGTCTGACGCCCTCCGCGCCGCACGTGGGCGCTTTGCCCCCATGAATCCGGGAATGGCGGCGTCCCGGCGGACCGGAAATGGCAGCGCCTCGAATTAATTCTGCGGGGTGTTTCATTGCGGTCGCGGCGTGGGAAATTGGATTCGTGGCACAGATCAACGCCGCGGTCGACGCCCTTGTGGGGGACTGGCTCCCGATTCCAGATGTCGCCGCCCGTCTCAGCATCCCCGCCGGCCGTGTGAAGCAACTGCTCCGTGACAGGAAACTCCTGGCTGTCGCGCGTCCCGATGGCTCGATCGCGGTTCCCGCCGCGTTCCTGGATGGTCCCCAGATCGTCAAGGGCCTGCAGGGGACGCTGACGCTGCTCCGTGACTGCGGCTTCGGCGAGGTCGACGCCCTGCGCTGGCTGTTCACCGAGGACGAAACGCTCCCCGGAACACCCATCGAGGCGATCTGCCGGCGTCGGGGCACCGAGGTCAACCGCCGGGCCCAGGCGCTCGCGTTCTAGCGCGGGAAAGGCCCCCGCGTTCTGGACCGGTGCGAGGGCGCTCGCCCCTGGACCGAGGCGAGGGCGCGCGCGGTCCAGGCCGCAGCCAGCACCGCTCCCGTTCTGGTAGGACGGGAGCGTGACGCAGACCGGCCCGGGCCCAGGTGACCCCGTCCCGGCTGGTACCGCACCGGCCCGGTCGGCCACGAACGGCTCGGGCAAGCGCGGCAAGCGGGCCCCTGCCCGGGACTCCGTTCGTGCCCGCTCCCGGGCACGCGACAACACGCCCGCCCAGCAGCAGGCAGTGGCCCGGGTAACGGTGGACATTCCGCTCGCGCACCTGGACCGTCCGTTCGACTACCTCGTGCCCGAACGGCTGGCGGATTCCGCCGTCCCCGGCTGCCGCGTCCGGGTCCGCTTCGCGGGCCGGCTCGTCGACGGATTCGTGCTGGCCCGCGCCGACGCCAGTGACCACCCGGGCCGGCTGTCCTACCTGGATCGCGTGGTGTCCCCGGAACCGGTGCTCACCCCCGAGATCGCCGGGCTCGCCCGCGCGATCGCCGACCGGTACGCCGGGACCCTCGCCGACGTGCTCCGGCTGGCCATCCCGCCCCGGCACGCGGGCACCGAGGCGAAACCGTCGCCGCCCGCTGGGGGCCTCCCGCCCCGGCCCGAACTGGGCTCCTGGGCGCGGTACCCGGCCGGGGACGCCTTCCTGGCCGCTCTGGCCGACGGCCGTGGGGCCCGCGCCGCCTGGTCGGCGCTGCCCGGGCCGGAGTGGCCCGACGAGATCGCCATCGCCGCGGCGGCGGCCGCGGCGGGCGGCCGGGGCGTCGTCATCGTCGTCCCCGACGTCAAGGACCTGGCGCGAGTAGACGCGGCCCTGACCGCCCGGCTCGGTTCCACATCACACGTCTGCCTCACCGCTGACCTCGGGCCAGCCGAACGGTACCGGCGCTGGCTGTCCATTCTGCGGGGCTCGGCCCGGATCTCGGCCGGCACCCGGGCGGCCATGTTCGCACCGGTCCGCGACCTCGGCCTGGTGGTGCTCTGGGACGACGGCGACGACCTGCCGGCCGAACGGCGCGCGCCGTACCCGCACGCCCGCGAGGTGCTTGCCCTGCGCGCGCACCGGCAGGGCGCCGCCGCCCTGATCGGCGGTTTCGCGCGCAGCACCGAGCTCACGCAGCTGGTCGCGGCCGGCTGGGCCCGCGCGCTGGCGGGGGACCGGGGGGCCCTGCGCGCCGCCGCCCCCCGGGTCCGGCCCGCGGCCGATGAGGACGAACTGGCCCGGGACGAGGCGGCTCTGAGCGCGCGGCTGCCCAGCCTGGCCATCCGCACCGCGCGCGCTGCCCTGGCGCACGGCCCGGTGCTGGTCCAGGTGCCACGGCGCGGCTACCTCGCGGCCATCGCCTGCGGTCGCTGCCGCGCGCAGGCCCGCTGCATGGTGTGCGCCGGGCCGCTGCAGATCGCGGCCGCCCGGCAGACCCCGCAGTGCCGCTGGTGCGCCGCGGTCGCGGCCAGCTGGAGCTGCCCTCGCTGCGGCTTCACCCAGGTCCGGGCGATCGTCACCGGGGCCGCCCGTACCGCGGAAGAACTCGGGCGCGCCTTTCCGTCCGTCCCGGTCCGGTTCTCCGGCGGCCAGAACGTGCTCGCCACCGTGCCCGCCGATCCGGCCGTGGTGGTGGCCACGCCGGGCGCCGAGCCGGTCGCCGCGGACGGCTACGCGGCCGCGCTGCTCCTGGACGGGTGGGCCCTACTGGGGCGGCCGAGCCTGCGGGCGGGGGAGGAGACGCTGCGCAAGTGGCTGACCGCGGCCGCTCTCGTCCGCCCGGCCGGCCAGGAGGGAAACGTGATTGTGCACGCCGATGCCGGCCTGGCGGCGGTTCAGGCGCTGATCCGCTGGGACCCGGCCGGCTTCGCGGAGCGTGAACTGGCCGAACGCGACCAGCTGTCGTTCCCGCCGGCGGTCCGGATGGCCGCCGTCTCCGGGCCCGCCGGCGCGGTCGGGGAACTGCTCGGCGTGACCAGTCTCCCGGCGGCGGCCGAAGTGCTCGGTCCAGTGCCCGAAGAGGGGGACCACCCCGAAGAGGAGGATCACCCCGAGGACGCGGACAGCATCCCGGTGCGCGCGCTGATCCGGGTCCCGCGGGCCGAGGGCGCGGCGCTGGCCCGCGCGCTGCAGTCCGCGCAGGCCACCCGTAGCCCTCGTAAGGACCACGCCGTACGGGTCCAGCTCGATCCCGGGGAGGTCCTGTGAACGGCGCGATAGCCCCAAGCACGGTGACCCACGTCGTAAGGTGCTTGCGTGGCAACCTCGCATCAGAGCCTGCCGCCACGGTCGCGGAGCTCCGGCAGCATCACCCGGCTGCCCCCTGTCCGCCTGGCGTCCCGCGAGGAACTAACGGCCGCGGCGCGGGTGGCGCCGCTGTTGCGGGTCGCGCGCGACCTGGCCGCCTGGACGGGCCCGGACCGGCCCGTCACGGCGGGCGGTGATCTTACCCCGGCCGACGCCGCCGCGGCCGCGGAGCTCCTCGATGTGTCCGCCGAGGAGCTCCGCGCCGCGTGGGCCATCGCCACCAGGACGGGCATGGTGGCGGTGTCCGGCCACCGCGCCGGCCCCGGCAAACGGTTCGGCGTGCTCGAGTCCGGCCGTCCCGACGAGGCCCTGGCCACGTGGTGTGAGGCCGCGGCTGCCGTGCTCAGCCAGGAGAACCTGGACGGCCTGGCCACCGCGCTCTACACGGCCGGGCGTCCGGTTCGGCTCGACGCCCTCTTCGAGGCGTACGCGGCCGCGGTCGGGGCGCTGACCGTCAGTGCCCCCGACGGGCCCGGCGGGGCCGAGGCCGGGAAAACTATCCCGAACGGACCCGATGCGGGCCGCGCGGCGGGCACGGGCTCTGCGGCGGGCACGGGCTCTGCGGCGGGCACGGGCTCTGCGGCGGGCACGGGCTCTGCGGCGGGCACGGGCCAAGCGGGGGGCACGGGCCAAGCGGGGGGAACAACGGAAGCGGAGATCGCGCCCGCGTTTTCCCCGGCGTTCTCTCCCGGGCTGGCGCCAGGCCTGGAGCTGCTCGCCGACCTCGGCGTCGTCGAGCTGGGCGCCGACGAGGACGAAGACGACGAGGCCGGGCTCACCGTCACCTTGTCGCCGATCGGGCTGTGGACGGTCCGGGAACGGCTCAGTGCCCGTGGCTGGCGTGTGCCGGTCGTGGGCGGCAGCGCCGAAGGCGGGGCCGCCGCGGTGCTCGCGGTGCTGGCCGACTACGACGCCGACGACGGCGAGGCCGAGATCGCGGCGTGGCTCGGGCGGCGCGCCCCCGAACGGGCCGCCGAGGAGCTGACCGAGGCCGCGAGCCAGGGATCACCGGGACTGCGCGGCGCCGCCTTCGCGGTCATGGACCGGGTCGGCGCCGCGGCCGTGCCCGCCGTACGCCGGGCCCTGGCCAATCCCGTGCTGCGGCCGCACGCCGCGGTCTGGCTGCGCGAGCACGGGGAAGAGGCCGGCCTCAGCCGCGAGGACAGTGCCTGGCTGCTCGTCGACCTCGGCGCGGGCCTGCTGGAAGAGGCCGCGCCGGAGGACGTGGTGGCCGAGCTGCTGCCCGATCTCCCGCCGCAGGCGCAGGCGGAGCTGGTGGCCGGGCTGTGGCGGGTGGAGCACCCGGGGGTGACCGAGCTGCTCACGACGCTCAGCAACCACCATCCGGAACCGGGCGTGGCCAAGGCGGCCCGCAAGGCCGCGTTCAAGGCCCGATCCCGGCTCTGATGTGCACACGGCCCCATACACTTAGATCAAGTAAAACGAGGCCGGTCGCGGCCGGGGAGGATCTTTTTCGTGAGCGTGAAGCCGATCCGCCTTTTCGGCGACCCGGTGCTGCGTACCGAGGCCGACCCCGTCCGTGA
>Ga0181530_10001278_pt1 | contig 31830 bp, 30 predicted proteins | sample PEATcosm2014_Bin_42_FD_119769 | JGI IMG/M metagenome (GOLD analysis project Ga0181530, IMG submission 119769) | Peatland microbial communities from MTU Mesocosm Facility, Houghton, MI, USA - PEATcosm2014_Bin10_60_metaG | ecosystem: Environmental > Terrestrial > Soil > Wetlands > Peat | place...
GTCGCCGAATCCGATGAACGCGCCATTGTATTTTGACCTGCCGACGAAGGAGGGCGAATTCCGGCCGGAGATTGCGGCGAAATGGGCGGCGAATGCGCCGCTGGCGATGATCGATCAGTACATTCGGTATTTGCGGCGAATGAAAGCGGTCGCCATGGACGTGGGGCTGCAGGACGGACTGATGCCCGCGGTGAAGGACTTGGATGGGATACTGAACCATTATAAAGTGCCGCACACGTACGAAACATACGAGGGCGATCACACCAATCATGTTGCGGAGCGGATCGAGAAGAACGTGATGCCGTTCTTTTCGAAGAACCTGGAATTCGAGCCGGCGCGCCATTAGAAGGAGCAACTGCAGGTCGTGCCGGTTTGTCCGCGATACTCACCCGGCGTTTGCCGCCGGCCAGGGTCAATGGAAGCAAAGCCCACTTGGGGCCAATTGGAACGGAGCGCTGGTGGGAAAGGGCGGCTTCGGGGAGAGGGCCTTTGGCGGCGCCAGCCAACGTCGCCAGGGATTACCATAAGCCTTCACCGTGCCACAAGGAGGCGCCGAAGCATGGGACTCCACCGCGTTCTGCCATTCGCATTTCTGAGCATGGCGCTGTCATGCGTCCTTGCAGTCAGGGGCCAGGAGCAGGCCGCCCCAAAGTATCGCAACCCCACCGTGTCGATTGACGATCGCGTAGCCGATCTGTTGTCGCGCATGACGCTGGAGGAAAAAGTCCACGAACTCACCGGCGGCGGCGAAGGCCAGGCGGAGGTGATTGACAGCACCGGCACCTTCACCACGGAGCAGGCGCGGACAGCTTTCGCACAGTGGTCCAATCCGGATTATGCTTTGACGCCGCGGCGTTCCGCTCTGCTTCGCAACGGAGTCCAGCGGTTCCTTCGGGAGAAGACAAGACTCGGTATCCCCGCCTTGTTCATGGGTGAGGCGTTGCATGGGTTCATGGAATACCACAGCACCAGTTTTCCGCAGGCCTTGGGATTGGCAAGTACGTGGGACCCGGAACTGGTGCGCCAGGTGTTTACGGCGGCCGGTGATGAGGCCGGCTCTCGCGGCATCGGCCAGGTGTTTTCGCCGGTTCTGGACATAGCACGCGATCCACGCTGGGGACGAACCGAGGAAACCTATGGCGAAGATCCGTATCTTGCTTCGCGCATGGGTGTAGCCGCCATCACCGGCCTGCAGGGCGAGTCCTGGCTTATCGACCGCCACCACGTAATGGCTACCGCCAAGCATTTCGCGGTGCATGGTCAACCGGAGGGAGGCACAAACACAGCCCCTGGCAATTACTCGGAACGCGTGATCCGCGAGAACTTCCTGGTGCCGTTCGAGGCCGCCGTAAAAGAGGCGAGGGTGGGAAGCGTGATGGCCTCGTACAACGAAATCGACGGTATTCCGTCGCACGTCAATCATTGGCTGCTCAACCAGGTTCTGCGGCAGGAGTGGGGGTTTCGCGGGTTTGTGACGTCGGATGGGGATGGCCTTCAGATGCTCGTCACAACGCATCATGTTGCCGCCAACAAGGCGGATGCCGCCCGCCTGTCCATTGCAGCCGGCGTGGATTTCGACCTTTCGGATGGCTCCGTGTATCGAACTCTCGTTCGGCAGGTGAAGGAGGGCACGGTGCCCCTGAGCGAAGTGGACCGCGCAACCTCGCGCGTGCTCTCCGCCAAGTTCCGGCTGGGCTTGTTCGACAACCCCTATGTAGACCCGGACGCGGCCGAACGAATCACCGGCAGCATGGAGAACCGCCAGCTTGGTACGAAGGTCGCTGAGGAAGTCATGGTTCTGCTGAAAAACGAAAAGAACCTGCTCCCGCTCGATCTCGGCAAGATTAAGACGATTGCGGTGATCGGGCCCAACGCCGCCGACGTCCACCTGGGTGGCTACAGCCGCGAACCTGCCCATGGCGTGAGTGTCCTCGATGGCGTTCGCGAACGCGTAGGAGCCAGGGCCAGCGTAATGTACGCGGAGGGGTGCAAGATCACCAACGCCAGACCGGGCTTCCGCGGCTGGTTCGACGACAATGTGCAACTCATCGACCCGAAGACCCAGGCGGAGTCCATTCACGCCGCGGCGGAACTGGCGCGCAAGGCCGACGTGTCCATCCTGGTGGTGGGCGAGAACGAAAGCACGAACCGCGAAGCATGGTCGGAAGGGCACTTGGGAGATCGCGATTCGCTGGATCTTTTGGGCGCGCAGAACAGCCTGGTGCAAGCCGTCGTGGAGACGGGAACTCCCACGGTGGTGATCCTGATTAACGGACGGCCGCTCTCCATCAACTACATCGCCGAACATGTGCCGGCGATTCTGGAAGGCTGGTATCTCGGCCAGGAAGGTGGGACAGCCGCAGCTAGGGCGCTCTTCGGCGATGTGAATCCGGGCGGCAAGCTGCCCATCACATTCCCGCATTCGGTGGGAGATCTGCCCGATTTCTACAATCGCAAACCATCCACCGACCGCAGTTATGCATTCGGGACGAAAAAACCTCTCTACCCGTTCGGTTACGGACTGAGCTATACCAAGTTCGGCTTCGACAACCTGCGTGTGGAGCCGTCGAAGATCGTGGTCGGCGGAGCCGCCAAGGTCAGCGTGGATATTACCAATACCGGGGACCGCGAGGGAGACGAGGTGCCCCAGTTGTACATCCATCAAAGAGTCGCTTCGGTGACGCGGCCGCTAAGGCAGTTGCGGGCATTCCGGCGCATCACGCTGAAGCCGGGCGAAAAGCGCTCGGTTGAATTCACGGTTACCCCCGCAATGCTTTCGATGCTCGACCTCGACATGCACCGTGTAGTGGAGCCGGGTGTATTCGACATCATGGTCGGCCCCAGCTCGGACCAGACCACCACTGTGCAACTGGCGGTGACGGGTGTTCACGGGGAGACCGGCTTGCCGCTGCCACCGCCCCCGCCGCAGGGTTCTGAAGCCGCAGTTATTAGCACATTCGACGATTTGAAGGTTGCCGCCAATTACGGATCGTGGACAGCCGCTTCGGACAGCATGAACGGCGGCAAATCGACGTCTTCGATAGGAGCCATCGAACATGGCGCCAACGGCTCCAAAGGAGCGTTGCGTGTTGCCGGCGAACTCATGGCTGGCGCGCCGTTCCTGTGGGCAGGAGCTCTCTATGCGCCGGGCTCAGCGGCAGGGATGGAGCCGGAGCCGGCCAATCTGTCCGGCAAGAAGGCCATCAGTTTCTGGGCCAAGGGCGATGGAAAGGTGTATACGTTGGCGGTAATGACAGAGAGCAATGCGTCGCAGATGCCCGCGATGCAGATGTTTGTCGCCGGCGCCGAATGGAAGCAGTACTCGTTCCCGCTTTCCAGGTTCGGTACCGATGGCAGCGATCTGACGGCGCTGATCTTTGCGTGCGGCCAGACGCCCGGCAAGTTCGAATTTGAACTCGACGATCTGGAGATTCGTTAGTTTGCGGCGCGCTTGTCGGCGAAACCAGCGTCCTCCGCAAGAATATGGATGAAAAGCAATGGGGCACTCCAACATGAAAAAGGATTTACGCATTTGCGCTAAGACGGGTATGTCGTTGGACAAGCCAACCAGGCACCGTCACATGATGTGGTATTTTCCAGTGATAGGACTGGCCGCTCTGGCATGGTTCTTGATTCGAGTGCTTCCAAAACCGAGCCGCGCGGCCTATCCCTGTCAGCAGGCGAGCGCTCCGCTCGCGGCCGGTTTTGTCACTTGGCTGATCGGCTTGGCGGCCCCTCTGACGCTGTCGCGAAAGGCGCGGACGCTCTTTGACGCCGGCAGACTCAGATCGGCGGGTTTCCTGGCCGCGCTTGCGGTGTGCGCAGCTGCGGCTTGGTCGCTCATGAGCCCTTCACCGGCACTTCGAGCATTCGACGCGGCTGATCCGCCCTATCGGCTCTTGGACGGTGCTCTTTCGCCGGTCGGCGTTGGCCGGGGCATTTCGCCGGGGAGGGTCGTGTGGGTGCGAGATCCGAAGGCGGTCTCTTGGAACGGGACCGGATCCTGGTGGGACGACACCTACAACAACCAGCAGGCCATTGATGGCATGCTGTCACGATCTATCCAGTGGTTATCCAATGAAAAGAGCGATGCGAAGGCTTGGCAGGCTCTCTTCCAGTACTTCAATGGGTCCCATGGCCGGGGGCGAGTGGGCTACAAACCCGGGGAGAAGATCGCCATCAAGGTGAATCTCAACAATACGACCGACCATGGTACAAACAATCGACTCAACACGTCACCGCATCTGACGTTGTCTCTGGTCAAGCAGCTGATCGAGGTAGCGCACGTGAAGCCCTCCGATATTGCGGTGTTCGACCCCAGCCGTTTCGTTCCGGAGAACCTCTTTGACAAGATTCACAGGCTTTACCCGGACGTGGCGTTCGTAGATCACATCGGAGGAGACGGGCGGCTCAAAGCGGAGTTCAAGGTCGATGCGATTCCATTTTCGATTGCGGGCGGGAACGCTACCGGCATCGCGACCACTGCGGTTGAGGCCATGTACTTGATTGATGCCTCCCTCCTCAAGGGGCACGTTGCATCCGGCGTCACCCTTTCCGCGAAGAATCTCTTCGGAGCGACCAACATCAACCCGGACTGGCGCAAGAATGCGCACGATCATTTCAATCAAAACCGCGATGGCACTCCCAGCTACTCGACGTTTACCGATTTCCTGGCCCATAAGGATCTGGGCGGAAAGACAATGCTCTTCCTTATCGACGCGCTCTATGCCAACGATCTCGTGGACGATCCGCCACACCTGAAATGGAAGATGGCTCCCTTCAACGGCGACTGGCCCGGAAGTTTGTTTGCATCGCAAGACGGAGTCGCCATTGATTCCGTGGGTCTGGATTTCTTGCGATCCGAATGGCCCCACTTGGCGGACCTCTCTTATTGCGATAACTACATGCGCGAGGCGGCGTTGGCAAACGATCCTCCGTCCAAGACAGTCTACGATCCGCAACGGGATGGGACAAAGTGCAACAGCTTGGGCGTTCATGAGCATTGGAATAATGCGGTCGAAAAGAAATACTCCCGAAACCTCGGGAGAAAAGAGGGTATCGAGTTGTACACCCGTCCCATCTAGCGGGAGGTCCTACTTCCAATGATGATCTTTCAGCAGGGCATCAAAAAGCTCGTCGCCTTCGCACTGGCTGGCGCGAGCTTGGTTGTGGCGCAGCAACTCCCCAGCGGCTCACGCAGCATTTTCGAGGCCTCTTCCGATGTCGGAAAGACACGGGCGGGCTCGACGGTTTACGGACCGGCCGACAGCGTCTATCGCGTGACCGGCGGCGGAGCCGATATGTGGGGCGCCGCCGATGCGTTCCATTTCAGTTGGGTTCGAGTGTCCGGCGACGCGGCCTTGACCGCCGACATCCAGTTCCCCTGGGGCAGTAAGGCCCCTTTGGAGAAGGCTGTTTTGATCTTCCGTCAGAGCCTCGACCCGGGGTCGCCTTACGCCGATGTCGCGATCCACGCCGACGGACACATCACGCTGCAATACCGGGCGGCGGCGGGAGGAAAGACGGTGGACGTGACCGCGGCTGACCATGGCTCGACGCGCCTTCGCATCGAGCGCAGGGGCGACCGATTCACCGCCTACATGGGGTCCGCCGGCGGGAAGGTGACCGCCTTTTCCGGCACGACCATCGCGCTGGAAGATCCCGTCTACGTCGGGATCGGAGTGTGTGCGCATGATGCCGAGGGGCTCACCACGGTGGGCTTCTCCAATGTCAGCATCGAGCGCCCCTCTGCTTCGCCGCCTGCCGACAAGAAGTGAATTGAGCCGGATTCGGGCAGGTTCCACTCGCCGTAAAGTCGCCCCGTAGAATGGATGCGAACGAACCCCGGTTCCTCGGAGGCGTTAATTACCAGTCTCGGGGAAATGCGCTTACCGCACGGCCAACGTTACGCCGTCCTGGCTCGTGATGCCGCCGACAGTGATGTGGACCGGCACGCTGTTGCCGGCTTGCACGTTCTGCGACATCTGGGCGTTGATTTGCAACACGCCCGGCATCATGCCGGGAGCAGCTCCGGCATATTGCACCGTGGCCGGCTGGCCGCCGATGTCCACGGAAACAGCGGCCAGCGGCGCGGGCAGAACAACCACGGCGAGCCGCCCATCGACGCCCGGAGGGTTGGTGAGGCCTTCGCCGGTGGCCCACAGGATGACTACCGAGCCGCGACTGGCGGGATTGGCCACCGAATTGACGGTATTATCCTGGTTGAGGATAGATCCCTGCCCCATTCCACTCGCGTTCGCCGTAAACAGGCCCGGCGCGGTGGCGCTCACCGCTACCACCAGCGCATCGCTCAGCGCGCCCTGATTTTCCACCTGTACGTGGGTGGTCGGGTTAGCGGCGCCGAAGTAGGGGACCACGGCCGAGCATTGCGTTGCCGAGACATAAATCAGCGGCGCGGGAATGCCGTCGAAGAGTACGCGCACGTTGGCGAGCGAGGTGCTGACCATGCCGTTGGCGTCGAGCGTCAGACCGCTGGGCGTCGCTGGGCCGAGTCCCGTGCCCCAGATGTCCACCATCTGTCCGGGCGAGATCGCCGAGCCGTAAGACGCGACGTTGGTCACCGCTTGCACCACAGGTTTCGGCACGGGCAGCGTGGCGGGCGGGATCACCAGCATGGTAATGGAATTGGCCGGAAATACCGTAGCCAGCGCGTTCGCCGCCACTGGCACATCGGCCTGCTGCACGATGGCGTTCAGCTTGGCGCCGCTATATTGCCAGACGTGCGCCGATTGACCGGCCGCGAAATTCGCCAGGCTCACGGTAGTGCTGAGATCGTTGCCGGTCTTATTGATCACCAGGGCGGTGAGATTCAGGTCGTCGCGCAGCGCGCCGTAGACGGAAAGGCTGCTGCGATCGGCGCTGGTAGCCTCGACGCTGGTCTCGCCGAACGCGCCGCCCATGCCGTCGTAGTTGCGAAACATCTGGAACGCGAAAGCCACCGGGTCGGTGGGAACGGGCGGTCCCCAAAATGTCGCCATGTCCAATCCCTGCCATCCGAAGATGCCCAGGATTTCGGCTTCGGTGAGCGCGCCGTTCAGTGTCCCCGCACCGGTCCAGTTATATTCCGTGATGGCGATTTTGGTGCCGGGATAATTCTGCTGCACGATCTGCTGCAACCGCGGGATCAGCATGGGCGCGACCGGCGCTCCGTTGTTCGTCGTATCGACGATCCAGTAATCGCCGCTAACCACATAGGTGGGGTCCCAGAATTCGCGCGTGGAATCGAGCCGCAGGGCGTCGAGCGCGGGCGTTTCCGTGCCGCTGAGCGATGCCGGCTGGTAGTATGCGTGGACGTCGAGATAGTCGAGCAGGCGCGTTCCTTGCTGCTGCCCGTACTGCTGCATCTGTTGCAGATACCAGGAGAGAAACGGCACGCCGCCGTGCGCATTGCGGTCGACCGGGTTCGACCAGTATGTCCCCTTGGGAGAACTCCATCCCGCGACGATGTCGGTCTTCGAGAAGAAGAGCGACGCCCAGTTATCGGCCACCGGGCCGGAGACCAGCGCCGTCGGGTCGGCCGACTTGATGGCGGCGGCGTAGGTGGTGTCGAGCGCGAGATTTTCGTCGTAGGTGTACGGATTGGGATGAATGTCCATGTGCACGTCGTCCCACCAGATCGGTTCGTTATCGAGGCTCCAGATGGCGACGCCGCCCTGGCCGCCCGGGCCGTACCGCGAAACCGCGCTCTGCACCCACTGGGCCTGGAAATTCTGATCGAACTGGCCATAGGCGTCGGTCGGACTATTCTTGATGTACTTCGGATTCGAGGGCGACAAGCCGTCTTGGACAGTGGGCGTGCCGCAGGCGCTCACGTACACAATTCCATCGCCGCAGTTATTCCAATACGGGTCCACCTTGCACTGGGGCCCGTATTTGGCTGTGTTGTAGCTACACACCTTCTGGACGGCGTTGGGCAGCCAGCCCAGAATCGGGACGGTTCCGAGAATTTTTCCGCCCGTGATCCGCGCCTGGTCCGCGAAGAGGTTGAATGAAGTGGACGACGTAGGAGTGCCGGGGAGCTCTTCAAAGAACCAGTCGCTGTCGATGTTCCAGGTGGTGAGCTGCCAATTGTAGTCGCTGGTGTTATCGCCGCCCCAGCGGCGGACGGTGGGGCGCGGGACGAGCGCGCCGGCCGTCGTCGCGGATGCGTTATTCCAGAAAAAATTGATGCCGTAAATATCGGGAGAGATGGCATGCTGCCCGGCATTGGCATCGATGGTCAAAGCAGGCCCCGCCTGCTGGGCAGCGCCGGCAAATCCCGCCAGGCAACCCAACGCTATCGCGAGAAAAGGCCTCATTAACTACCATCTTATTCCTTGGCGGGGAGGCACGGGTGGGGACTGGGGCGTCCGACCCCTGAATTCGCTCCGTCGGCGGCCGCATGGCGACCGCTTCCTCGAAGTGCACTACCTACGGGTCAAGCGGAACCCCGCCGCGCGACCTACACCAGTTCCGACCTGGATCGGAAGTGAGCCGCTCTTAAGAAACTCGAAGCCGCCGTGCTTCGAAACCTGCAACCCGGACGCCGGTCAGCATGACCGGACCGGGCTTAATGGAGTAAACGGAGTAACGGGCAATCGGTGAAATCTCCTAAGCGTATGAAAACATGGAGCGGGAGATGGGGCTCGAACCAGCGGCGTTCACCTTGGGAAATCCACTAGCCGCACCATGGATAGCAGCAGCTTGAAACCGATGTTCCTAATTGAGAGTTATCCCGTTGGCATCTTGCAACCCGCTGCCGGCGTGGTTACGCTCAAGCTGATTATGTGGGGAGCGGCGCTGTTTTTAATTACGATAGTGATGGTGACACCGTGCGGGCGCCACGCAGTGGAGGAGTATGCCCGTCAGACCATCGCTCAGTTCGCAACGCAACTACCCTTCTCGCACGTGACCCTTGCATTCATGGCCCTCGGCGCCTTGGGATCCATCCTGCTAATGCGCGAGGGGTCGCCGGAAAGACCGGACGTGTACTGGGTTTGGCAGGGGATCCCAGGAGAGCCTGACGATGAGGCGTCTCGAAACCGATCCACTGCTGAGACGTTCGTGCCTGCGCCCCCGATAGCTGGAACCGATAATACATATCGTTCCGTTTTCAAATTCTCTAAGCGCTGGCGGCCCACGACGCTTCTATGGGAACTTTCTCCTTTCCGCCGCTTTACTAGGTGGCTCATTTCCCCGGTCACTAAGGGTATTGCTCGGTCCAAATTCCTGTTGTATATCAGCGCCAAACGTCTCCCCGCTAAATAGAAGCACCAGCTACTTATCGCCGGTCATCACTTTCAAGAAGCGGTAATAGAAATCGACGCCTTCAAAGTAGGAGGCGACTCGCACCCGCTCGTCTTTGCCGTGCGCGCGGATGTCGTCCTGGTCGATTCCCACGCCGTTGATCCCGTAGCTGGGAATGCCCGCCGCCATGGTGTAGATACTGTCGGAAGCGCCGGTCTCCATTTCGGGAATCACAGGCGAGCCCGGCCACATTTCCGCTGCCACCTGCTCCAGCGGCCGCAGCACTTCCGGCGCCGGCAACACGGTAGGAAAGCCTTTCGAGTCCGGCGAGTGGTCCGTTGCGCCAATGGCCACGACGTACCGCACCGCAACTTTCGGGTCGGCAAACACGCGAATCAGCGCCTGCTCCGTCTCTGCGGGCGAGTGCCCCGGCAGGATGCGGCAATTTACAATTGCCTGGGCGGTTTGCGGTAGGGCATTGTTGGCGTGGCCTGCGCTGAGCCTTGTGGCCACGCAGGTGGTGCGCAGCATGGAGTTGTAGCGTGGGTCTTTGCTCAGCCGCGTCACGGCTTCCGCATCCGGAGGCGTGTGCAGAATGGCGTTCATGTCCGCCTGGGTCTGCGCACTTTCGAGCGGCGCACGCCGTTCAAAATAGGTCCGCGTCACCGCGTTCAACTCCACCGGAAATGGCGAACGCGCGAGGCGCGAAAGCGCATCCGCCAGGTGGTAGATCGCATTGTCCGGCGTGGGTAAGGAGCTGTGCCCGCCAGGGTTAAGCACCGTCAATTCGAAATCGGCGTACTGTTTCTCGCTGGCCTCCACATCGACGTTCACCGCCTTCCCCTTCATGGTCGTCACGCCGCCTGAATCCGCGTTTAGCACGAACTCGGCATCGATCAGGTCACGATGATTCTTCAGCAGCCAATCGACGCCGTTCGATTTGCCGCCCTCTTCGTCCGCGGTCAGCGCCAAAATTAGATCCCGGTCGGGACGGTAGCCCTCGCGACGGAAGCGGATAAAGGTGGTCACCAGAATGGCATCGTCCACCTTCATGTCCTGCGTCCCGCGCCCGTAGAAATAACCATCCTTTTCCACGAACTGGAATGGGTCGGTGGTCCAATCCTCGCGCCGCGCCTCCACCACGTCGAGGTGGCCGATGATCAGCACCGGTTTCTTGCTGCCTCTGCCCCGCAGGCGAGCCACCAGGTTGCGTTTGCGATCATTCGGACCCAGCACCTGGATATCGGCAGCCGGAAATCCGGCGTCCTTCAAACGCTTCGCCATCGCTTCCGCCGCCCGTGTGGTGCTGCCCACCGAGTCGGTCGTATTGATCTCGACCAGTTCCCGAAAAATGTCGCGGCTCAACTGGCGCGTGGCGTCATCCAACCCCGCGCCCCACAATACCCCGCCGATCAATAACAAACCCGCGATGCGCATGAGGACCATTGTACGGTACCTTTATCGGTGCCGTCGTGCGCCCGGTGTGTTCTCCTTCGCGAGCTGTGAATCCGCGGAGGAGGCAGGAAATTACTTCTTGTTGGGATCAGCTACCATTGGCTCTTGGAGTGAAGTCCAAATCGACGAGGTCCCATATATGCGAAGGAAGCTGGACGCATGGTTACTGGCGATCTCCCTCACGATGACGGCGGCCAGCGCCGCTCAAGCGCCTGCCGAAGATCAGTTGGCTCGTTTTATGGAGAAGGTCCGGCAGGACATAACCGGCCTTCGCGACTGTACCTGCCTGGAGACGATGGAACGGAGCCGCCGCCGGCCGCCTCACAGCGACTTCGCGCCTATCGATACGGTTCGCCTGGAAGTCTCTACCATCGCGGGCAAGGAATTGTTCGCCGGCCCCGGCCACCGCTTCGAAGATCGGGATGCGCAATCGCTGATCCGTAGTGGCACGATTGGCAGCGGCATGTTCTCCACGTTTGTGCAGAATCTATTTGTCAAGCGCAAGGGCACTCTGCGATACGTGCGCCAGGAGAACGTGGACGGCCGCCGTTTGGTGCGCTACGATTTTCGGGCCACGCGGCAAGAGAGCGGATTCAAATTGCAGGTTGCCAACATTTCAGAGATGGTGGCTGCCAAAGGCTCCTTCTGGTTCGATGCCGCCTCTCTCGACTTGGTCCGACTGGAGATTCACGCCGTGGACCTACCTTTCGATTTGCACCTCGATGACGCCGTGGTCCGCGTCGAATATGCCCGAACGCATATTGGGGACTCCGAGGCCTTGCTGCCAAAACGATCGGAAATGACGCTGACGTACATCTCGAGCGATGCAGACCGCAATGTGATCAGTTTTTCGCAGTGCCGCGAGTATCGCAGCGATTCGGCGATCGATTTCGGGAAGGGCTCGAATGCGCCCGCCCAGGGCGCCGGGCAAGCGCGGCAAACGCGGGCGAATCCGGAACCCGTGCCGGCGGAGACTCCCGTTCCGACGCCGATCCAGGCATCGCCGGAGAGCGGAGCTCCGCCGGCGTCAGCACCTCCCGTCCCCTCGCAGATCCCCATGGCGACAGCGGCCACTGGTGTCAGGCAGGCCGATACTACCGTGGTGCAAGCTCCCCCTCCGTCTCCTCCAGCCCCGGCAAATCCACCGCCCCCCGCGCCTCGTGCCCCCATACCGGAAATCACCTGGCCCGATGCGCCCGTGTCGTTCAAATCGGAAGTGAATCTGGTAATGGTTCCCGTGGTGGTGCGCGACCGCAAGGGAAACTCGATAGGCGGCCTTCGCAAGGAAGACTTCCGTTTATTCGACGGCGGCCGTAAACAGGAGATTACCCATTTCAGTGTTCATCGCTCCGCCAGCACTGTCACCCAGAGCCCAGACCGGTACATCGGCCCCACGGCTGAGAAGCAACCGCCGACGGCCCACGAGGTAGTTCCGGCCGAACGCCTGGTGGCATACGTTTTCGACGATGTGGATATAAAGTTCGAGGATCTGGTGTACGTGCGGGATGCGGCCTGGCGGAATATTTCCGAGTCACTGCAGCCGGCTGACCGGGTCGCCGTCGTGGCCACGTCCGGCCGAACCTTGCTGGATTTCACCGACGATCGGGCGAAAATCCATGACACCCTGTTTCAACTTCGGCCGAATTCCATATATCGGCCGGCAGGACGGGACTGTCCGGATCTAAACTTGTATCAGGCTTACGCGATCGCGAGCGGGATGGCTGGCGGTGTCAACGCGGGGCCGAACTCCAAGGGGAGTGCGACTAGTCTTCCCATCAGCCCGTTGCTAAAGGTCGCCATCGAGGATTTGGAGAACTGCAACCCGATGTTCGATCCGCGCGCCGGAAAGCCCGATCCGGTGAGGGAAAACATGGAAGTCGAGGCGGCCGCGGCGCGAGTAGTTAGCTGGCGCGAACGTGAGATCGACGTGGTGTTCAACACGCTCAAGAGGCTGTCGCATCGCATGGCATCCATGTCCGGGCAGCGATCCATCATCCTTGCTTCGCCGGGATTCCTCGTCACCGAAGCGCTTCGGCCGCTTGAGATGGAACTGATCGATGAGGCGATTCGCGCAGGCGTGGTAATCAGTGCCCTGGACGCGCTAGGTCTAGGGGTCCTGAATCCGGCGGGCGAGATCGACGAGTTCGGATCTCCAGGGGCGCCCCATCCCCACGTCATAGAAGAGAAAGTCCCGTTCCGAAAGGCGGAAATCGAGGGCGGGGCGCAAGCGTTGGGCGTGCTCGCCGAGGGCACAGGCGGCAAGTTTATCGAGAACAGCAATGATCTTATCGGCGCGTACCGGCAACTCGCCAACGCGCCCGAGTTCATCTACGTCCTGGGTTTCACGCTGAAGGATGTCAAACCTAATGGGAGCTTCCATCCTCTGGTGGTTAGGCTCGCCACCGGCGCAAAGTACGATTTGCAGGCTCGCAGCGGCTATTATGCTCCCCAGGCGGGTGATGAGAAGGTGGCGCAGGGCCGGCCGGAGATCAAGGATGCTGTATTTTCGCAATTGGAGATCCGGACTCTTTCCGCGGAACTGCGCACGGAAGTGGATAGCTCCGATCCGGCGAACGTCAAACTCACGGTGACAGTCGGCGTCGACACGAAAAAGTTGCGAATAGGGAATGACCTTTTGACGGCTGTGGTGGCGCTGTTCGACAACAACGGCAGCTTCATCGCCGGAAACCAGGGAAGTTTGGATCTGCGGCCGCGCGCGGAGACGAGTAATCTCAATGACCAGCCGCCTCTTCAGTTGAAGGCCGCGTTTAACGTGAAGCCGGGAGACTACCGCGTGCGGTTGGTCATGCACGACGAGCAGGCGCAAATAATCGAAACGCAGAATCAGGCGGTGACGGTTCGGTGAAAGGTACGCTCGCGTAAGCCATCGCGCGACCACCGGCGAGCGCCTGCGCAACTTCCAGGAAAGTGGGTCTTCTGGAAACTTGCCACCGGACGTCGCTCAATCGGCGTCTGCACTTCGGCTCAGAAGCCCACTGCCCCGGCTGTCATCCTATTCAGCCGGGCCGTCCGACGCTACGAAGGATATTACTCCTGCACTGGCCTCTTGGACTTAGTTTCTTTGAGCTCTGCATTAAACCGCGCTTGCAATGCCATGCCGACCAATGTTGCGATCAGGATCGCGGGGTATAGTTGCCCAATAAGAGCTTCTGCTATGGCCAGCGACCGCGCAACGCGATGTACTGGATACGCGTCACCGTAACTTAGGGTGGTGAGGGTTGCAAAGCTGAAGTAGATCAGACGGGAAGGTTCTCCTGTGGAAACACCGGTGAAAGACGATTGGAAGTGGATTGCGTCAGGGACCTCCTCCATAAGCAGCTTGTAACCGAATGCCCAGGTCACGCCGATCAGCAAGTAGGCAGCCACGCCGCCCATGACCCGGTGCACATTAACCGGGCCGGGGAGAAATGTCTGCTTAAGCGTCATGACCACGAGTATTGCCATGCCGGAAACCTTTAGCGCCGTGTCCCAGCCCCTGGGGCTGAACGAAGGGTTGAATTCAACGATCAAGTCCGACGTGAATTCCATAATGGTCAACCCGATAATGAGATACATCAGCATTCGCTTGCCTACGGTCGCGATTGCGCCGGAGAGGAGCATGAGCGCGAAAATGAAGTCTATTGCAATTCGCCCTGGGCGTGACAAGCCAAACATCGGAACGAAAATAGTCATCAACAACAGAAATGCGAGGAAGAAACTCAGAAGTCGATCCTCACGCCAGAAACTAGGCACCTCCCTTATGTGTTTGGTAGCCACCTGCTTTTCTCCTTTCGTTTTACGTCCCCAACGCGCCTGTCAAGGAAATCATTTTACTGTATGATAACCCCGAAACCCTGGCATGTAAGGGCGATTGAGCAAGGTGAGTCCAAGTGGCCTAAGCAAACCATGGATCTCGTTCGGGCTGGCAACGAAGGCTTCCGATATTTGCCGATTTCGACCTCTCACAAATCGCGGACCCCATCGCTGCCAAGGCCATCTTCCGAGCAGGCCAAGGTCCCGCATCATCGGCCTTCCATCTCAGATCTTTGCTCAAGATCTTGGTCACGGGTGCTAGATCTCGCGGGTAGCCCAGGACTTTCCGACCACGTCCCAAGGGAGGATCTGAGGGCGAGTAAACCTCCGCCTAACCCTCTCGATAGATTCCCCGCGAATTTCGATTTCGTCCAGGCGCTCGGGACGCAGTCCAGCCTTGTTGGCCCACGTGAAGGTGGGGACCTCCGAAACGCCGAATCCCATGAGACTCGCTGCCACCATGTCTGTGGCCAGAGGATTGGTGCCGGCGATGATCGTCTCCATCGGCACCAAAGTCCCCTCCGTGGGCCCGTTGCCTTCCATAGCGGTCGATCCGTCGACAACCACCAGACCGAGTTTGTTCGCCCTCACCATGTCCACGATTGCGGCCGCCGTACCGGACGGTTCGACCTTCGCAGTAGCATCGTGCATTCGGCCGCGAACCGCCTGATAAACGGCGCCCGGGTAGGCGCCGATCAGATTCTTCATTCCCAGGGTGACGCCGGCCAGCGAATGGGTCTTCATCATAGGTACGGAGCACAGGAGGTCGGTTTCAAGCAGGGCGCGGTGGATGGTGAGTCTTTCGAACACGAAGGCTCCAGGTACCTTCACATCCACCAGGTCACCCGTGTGGAGGTTTACCATGGGCAGACGTAGCGACCTGGCGAGATCGGTGTACCCGAGCCGGTCAAAGACGTACTGCTGCAATCCATTAAGCAGATCCTTTTTCGTCGTACGGAAGACCTCGGTGCCCCGCACGTTGAATGGCGCCGCCGCGGCCGAGCCTTCGCCGATCGACACATCCTTATGGGCGGCTTGCATGAGCCGCGCCAGGGTGCGAATAACCGCTGGTTTGGTGGTGGCGTTGGGTATCGGCGACACGAGGTTCGGCTTGAGCATAATGCGCTCTTTGCCTTGGGTGATGGCGCGCATGCCGCCCAATAGCTCGATGGCATGCTCGACAGCGGAGTCGATGTCACCGTTCCGAATCCTGACGATACTGACGAGTGGTCTGGCCGTTTGGACGGGCGTTGCGCACAGGCGCGGCGTGAATGCTCCTGCGACAACCGCTGCCAGAAGATCTCTGCGGGTCGGCTGTGTAAATCGCATTTCGAATTCACCCATAAGGTCTACGCGTGACACTTCCAGGATGTTCACGATAAATCCATCTGAAATGGCCCTATTCAACACTCTAGCAGGTGAATACCCGGCATTTTCATCGAACTGCCCAAGTCCTTCCGGTGATGCCCGGCTCCGTCGCGTGTCTTATCGAAGCGCTTGTCGAAACTGGCGCTTCGTATGCCTCGTTTTTTGTGCCCCCCGCGCGCGCAAATTCGGTTTCCGAGGGGGCTCTCCTCTTACAATGACGCTCGAACAGGGAATCGCGCCCGGCGAAGTCGCGCGGCAGATGCCTATCAGTGTGCAATACCTCTGCGATGTCCGGCTCGGGCGCCGCCGGATCAGCAACGAATTTCTGCTCCATCTGGATCTGCTCGAAATCTCTTTGTGTTGTTTATACTAACGGGCGGCGCTCCGCCGCTGTTGGTGCCAAGGTGCCCGGTGTGCTAGCGCAGTTCCGCTTTGGGGGCTGGAGGTCCGGCGGAACCAGCAACTGCGGCAAGTCGGCGCAGCCCGAGCTGGATCAGATCGAGGTCCTCCGGGCCAAACGGCATTCCCTGCAGAAGGTGGGTAATCTCATGCGTCATCACGTGGGCCAGGAAAGTGGATGCCTGGATGGGTCCGTCGGCACTCTTCTCGATGCGGTCATACAGCACGAAAATGTTAACTGCTTCATAGGGGTGGGCGTATGCCATGGCGCCAGGGTGATCGCTTGGCGGCGTATTGCTGCTCCCGGTCAAAGCGCGCGAGCAGCCGGAGAAAGCCGCCATGATCGGCAGTTTCAGGGTATAGAGCCCAAGAGCCTAATCGGGGTGCCCGGGGTGCGCGGGAAACTGGTGGTCACATCTTCGAAACGGCAGATCCGAGAGGTGCATGGTTCCGCTTGGCTGCGCCCTATCCCTTCGGCCTAGACGCGGGACATTCGGAGGTTGGGCGAAACGGCGGTCCGACGCAGTAGTCCTGCCTGGTCGCGCAGCGTTTAGGAACGGGTCGGGTCCCTCACCGCCAATTGGGCGTATCACGCCCGAACCATGGATCTGGTCTGGCTGGTAGCGGGGCTTCCGATATGTGCCGATAATGCTTCGGTTCAAGAGAGGCCGGCTTAAGAATATGAGAGCTTCAATCGGGTCATTGCAGCTTCTGGTCGCCTCCTGCTGGCAGGATCTCGCGGCGTTCGGCGTATTGAGCGAGCAACGTTGGCTATTGTGGATCTCGCGGCTTACGGCGGGCCAGTTCCGATAACACTGCCTGCCGGTAGTTTTCGAGCGCAATTGTGTAATACTCCGCCGCGTGTCTCACCGCTCTACTTGCCGTTCTCCAGCGCTCAGGAGTTGTGACGTCCTCGGGATAGCCGGTGCCCTGGTCGGCGGCATTCTTTTCTTCGGCGAGAGCGTCCACGAGACGGTCCCCGGATTCCATTACCTCCCGGCGCAAGAGAGTCAGGTTCATTTCGTGTCCAGCAGAACGCGGTGTAACCAAGCTTGCGCATCAATCTCGTAGCCCACCCGCCCGCAGTCTCCTCATAGCCAAAATAGTGGCTGCAAGCCGGTGTGTCATCATCAATTACGCTAATGCCAACATCGCCAAAACAGGGGATGCACGAACGTCGTATATTCCTCAAACTACTGGCGTGACGGCGATCGGGACATCCCCACCCAGCGTTACCCGGAGTCTGGTGGCTGACGTGGACCTGAAGATGCCAGACATCGATGGCTTCGAGGTGTTGAAAATTGTCCGATCCGAATTCCCACATTTTGAGGTTCTGGTGATCTCCGGCTACCTCGAAGGCGCTCTGCTTAAGGCCGCTGAGTGCCTCGGCGCCAGCCTTAGCCTCGACAAGGCCAATGCGCCCCGACTTCTGGTGGAGACCACCCGCAAATTGTTGGGCGATACCAACTGACTGGCCAAACCAATCTGGTGCGCTTCATTCCGTTATGCGGCTTGCCGCACTGGGGCGCCATATCGCAATCCAGGTGCGGTAGGATCGTCGTTGTGATGCGGCAGTTTCAACCCTTGGTTCAGCGGGAGCATGGATGCCAGATTCGAAACCAGTGCGCGTCGTGATTGTGGATGACCACCCTGTGGTTCGGGAGGGTCTTTGCGCAATGATCTCGGCGGAAGGCGACATTCAAGTGGTGGCCGAGGCGGGCACCGGCGCGGAAGCACTCGCCATCATATCGAAGCTCCGGCCGGCGGTGGTTCTGATGGACCTGCTGCTGCCTGACATCGGCGGATCCGAAGTGATCAGGCGCGTTTGCGGCAGTTCGTCGGACACGGCGTTCATCGTCTTGACCACCGTAGTGGGCGACGAGGAAATCTACCGTGCCATCGAAGCCGGCGCCCGCGGCTATCTGTTCAAGGACATGGCGCGCAAGGAACTGATCCATGCCATTCGCGCTGTGGCCAAGGGACAGCGGTATATTCCCGCCCCGGTGGGCAGCCGGATCGCGGAAAATCTGCCGCGTCCGGGCTTGACCGCGCGCGAAATCGAGGTCCTGCAATCTGTCGCAGCCGGTTTAAGGAACAAGGAGATCGCCCATCACCTCGGGATCTCGGAAGCCACCGTGAACGCTCACGTCAAACACATCCTGGAAAAGTTGCATGCTTCCGATCGGACGCAGGCGGTGACGACGGCGCTCCGCCGGGGAATCATCAGACTCTAATCCCGGCGGAAGCGCGCTTGCGGCGGGTGCGGTCGGGTCACGCGACTTTAGGACTCACAAAGGTCTAGGATACGGTGCTTTCGTCACCGTCATCGGCGTATTCCTGGCCGCCGCCTATCCAATTCATATCGATATCGTTACCATAAGCAACAATGCCTAGGATTACCTCCTGGGCTTCACCTACGCGATTCAGTTTGGGACTTTCGTACATTGCCGATTCTCCTTTCTTGTGGTTAAGTTTGGACAACATCTCGATCACAGGCGCTCCAGAACCTGCAATCTTCTCTGATAGATCGACGAATCGTTCGCCACGCGCCCGGCGACTTCCACCCAGGCGTGACTGAAGAATGGCGTGGCGCGGTACCCGATCACCACCTCAGCCGGAATGCCGCGGTCTCGCATCATCCGCGCCGTGACGATGGAGCGCTGCAGGCAGCGGATGGGCTTCCAGTAAAAGGGAGCCACCGACCGCACTGCCTCACAGACGGCGGACTCGATCTCGACACCTCCCTCCTCGGGTGTGGGCACGCGCTGTCCGCGCCTCGGGCCCACGCCCCGCAGTCCTCGGCACGCGAACAGCAGGTCATACCGGATCAGCTCCCACAGAACGCGTGCTTGCAGCCGGGCTCTGGCCAGTTCAATTCGCATCGGGAACCAACAGCCCCTCGGCTTGCAATGCCGCCAGGAATTCCGCCGCGTCCCGCTGCACGGTCTGCGGTGGAATATGGAACTCGCCGCTGATGCATGCAGCGACCTTCTCGAGGCTCCATCGTTCCGCGGCCCCTTTCCAAATCATCGCGCCGACACGATTTGCCGAGAACACCGTTCCCCGGCCAAGATGTATCAGCACCACGCCATCGGGATTGAGCGAAGCCTTCACATCCGGTGCGACGCGGAACTTCAAACCGCCGGGTTCCAACTCGTGCGGCGCCCTGCGCGGGCGCCAGTTCCTAAGAAGGCTCATCATGTCCGGAACTTCCACTCCTTGCGATGTTCTGTCTGGTAGAGTCTTAGGGTACGGCGATTACTAACTTTGGCCGATATGAATTCCGATTACCTGGCCGTAGCCTTTCGTGGTAGTCGCACGATCCGCAGGACGCGTACGTTCAAGGAAACGGATGTGACGGGAATCAGGTTTTGCGCGGAGTCGATTCGGTCAACCGCCGGCACTTGTCTGCCCCGGGGATTGGTGCTTGCCCTGATGGTCGCCTCGCCGCTGTTTTCGGTGAATCCCGCTCTTTCCATCGGTCAATACCTGCACACAAGCTGGACCCAGGAAGAAGGCAGTGCGCTTCCGCCGGTCCAGGCGCTCGCCCAGACGGCGGACGGATATCTCTGGCTGGGCACCGGTAAAGGCCTGCTTCGATTTGATGGAATGCGATTCGTGGAGTGGTCTCCCTCTTCCGGCCCGGCGCTGCCGAGCTCGGGTATCAGTTGCCTGCGCCCCGCCTCCGCTGGCGGTCTCTGGGTGGGTACCACTGCCGGGGTATACCGGGTGAACCACGGCCGGGTCTTTCGGTATCCGGCCATAGATAAGTTGCCTTGCGGACTGGTCCTTGCGATGTCGGAAGATCGGTTGGGACGGCTGTGGATGCTCAATGGATGCCCGGGCGCCAACACTATTGCGCTTCTGTCACCGGACGGAAACTTGCGGACATTTGGAACCCGCGATGGTCTGCCGGACAAGCCGGCCGCGTTGTTCCAGGATCGCCAAGGCGACCTCTGGATAGGCACTTCGAGCGCTATCTGCCGGTGGTCGCCCGGCAGCATAGCCGTATGTTCAAAGGGCCCGGCGTTCGACGTCTTCTCAATCGCCGAAGCCGGCGACGGGCAACCGATCATAGCGGACGGCAACCGAAAACAGGGATTTCATTTTTCCAACGGACAAGCCAGGCCCATGGGACCGCGCGTGGCGGACTCATTGTTCATGCGCGGGGCAATGCTCTGCGACCGTGACGGCAACGTCTGGATCGGCACCGTGGGCCAGGGACTGCTTCGGCTCCGGGAGAACAAGGTGGACCGGTTCACGCGCAGCGAAGGTCTTTCGAGCAATTCCGTCAGCAGCCTGGTGGAGGATCTCGAAGGCGATATCTGGATTGCCACCGCGCGGGGCGTCGACCGAATCCGGGATCCCAATGTCCGGCTCTTCTCGACTCTCGACGGCTTATCCGGCGATCTGATCAACGCCGTGTACGGGGCCCAAGACGGAGGAATGTGGATCGGCACGGCTGGGACCGGCTTAAATCGGCTCGTCGGGGAGCGTGTAACCCGGTATACGGCCACGGCAGGTTTGCCCAACGCGATCGTGTTTTCCTTGTTTGAAGACGCATGGCACCGCCTTTGGGTTGGAACCTACACTGGGCTGGCTTTGCGGTCCGGCGACCGGTTTGTCGAGGTTCTCACGCCGGGCGGCCAACACCTCGACCGGGTATGCAACATCGGGGGCAACCATACCGGTACGGTTTGGGTAGCCGACAGCCGCCGCGGCCTGTTTGCCATCCGCGGCGGGGTTGCCCATCCGGTGACCGTGCCGCCATCGGCAAGCGGGGATATTTATCGCTTGCTGGCCGCACGCAATGGAGCCGTCTGGCTAGGCCACTATCGCGGCGGCGTAACGGTGTTGAGCAATGGGTCCGCGAAGCAGTACGGCACGCGCGACGGATTGGGGGGCGGACCCGTGCACGCCATTTATGAAGACGGTGAAGGGGCCGTCTGGATTGGAACCGGAGACGGGCTGAGCCGGTTTCGCGATGCACGCTGGACTACCTGGACCACCGCTCAAGGCTTGCCCGAGGGTGGAGTGCAAGGCATTGTGGAGGACGGAGCCGACGGGCTCTGGTTGATGACTCCCGCGGGCGTCCTGCGCTTGTCATGCAGCAGTTTGACTGGCCCCGAGAAAACCCTTCCATATGTCCTGTATGGCCGAACGGAAGGCTTGCGGCTGGCCAGTAACGGGAGTATGGCGAATCCGCGGATTGCCCGATCCCGCGATGGCCGCCTGTGGGTCTGCACGGAGGATGGCGTTGCCGTAATCGACCCATCCCGCGTGAGGAGCAACCCGGTCCCTCCGCCCGTCGCGATCGAGCAGGTGATTGCAGATGGGAAGGCCTTCGATGCGGCGTCGCCCGGTGAAGCCGTATTCCGCGGGCACGATCTTCAGATCAGCTACACCGGTATCAGCCTGATGGTGCCGGAACGCGTGCGCTTCCGCTACAGGATGTATGGACTGGACGGCGGTTGGACGGAAACCGCCACGCGAAATGTCACCTACGTCAACTTGCCCCCCAGGCGCTACCGGTTCCAGGTGATTGCCTCCAACAACGACGGCGTGTGGAATAACACCGGGGCGGAGGTTGCGCTGCGCGTCGATCCATATTTCTATCAGACCAAGAGTTTTGCACTGGCATGCGTGACTGCCACTCTGCTGCTCATCTGGCTCGCTCACCAGCTGAAGATGCGCCGCACTGTCTCACGATTGCAGTTGATTGCCGCGGAGCGCGTCCGCTTTAGCCGCGAACTGCACGACTCGCTGCTGCAGGGATTCTCAGGGGTTGTGTACCTGTTGGAAGCCGCGGCGCGCCAGTTTGATGCCGCTCCGGAAGTGAGCAAGCAGCGCTTGGAGCGGGCGCTTGACCAGGCAGACCAGTCGCTTCGCGAGGCCCGGCAGATGATCGTCAGCATGCGAATTCCAGCCCTGGAGAACAGCACCCTGCCGGAAGCCCTGAGGGCGACGATGGCGCAAATGGTGTCGGGCGTCCCGGTGGATTTTCAGTTCGAAGTCAAAGGGCGTGAGCGCCAAGGCCGTTATGAGGTGGAGGCTAATCTTTTTCTGATTGCGCGCGAGGCGGTGACGAACTCCTTGAGCCATGCCGCGGCAACCCGAATCCGATTGGAATTGCGTTACACGGACCAGTGGCTTCGCCTGAGCATACAGGACGATGGGACGGGTTTTGACCCGGAGATGGCCCTCAGGAAATCCGGACATTGGGGGTTTCGCGGGATGCGCGAACGCGCCAGCCACATCGGCGCCACCTTTGACGTGGAAAGCGCTCCCGGGTGCGGCACCAGGATTGACGTCGCTGTTCCTTGGCAGCAATGATCCCGAGTTCGCCGCAACCGATCAGGACACCGCCAGTTCCGGTGGTGGAGCGGGCGACGTCATTGTATATTGAGGAGCCACGCGATTCCGCAGCCAGAACTCCAGCAGGATGACCGACCGGAGTTGGGACTCATTACAGTCCAAACCCTGTGTGAACCTCTCCAATCGGCCGGTCAGACTCTTGCGATCCACGTATCCGCGGTCCACAAGCTGGATCTCGTTGGGACGCTTGAGGAGCGCCACTGCCAACGGCATCAAAGCCCCGACGTACATCGAGGTATATGCGGCTTTCGACTTCCTGCCGAGAACCAGGGGGGGCAGCAAGCCCGCAAACGCACGACGCATCAGGCGTCTGGGTTGGTTCGGCTGATAGACCACCTGAGCTGGTATTGTCAGCATGAATTCGACCAAGGGCCGATGTGCATATGGATGCGTGTAGGAGATGTGCTGGAGCGTTTCGGGCGTTTGCAGGCTGCGGGACCGCAGCATTTCGCCCGCGGCCCGAAATCGCCCCCGTCGCCCGGGAGGAGCATGGCGCCAAGGATCGTCGCCAAGCCGCTCTTGCTCGTACATTCCCAAGCGAGTACGCAGACCCTCGACTAAAGAGTCTTCCGTGCTGGCCCGAATCGCACCGACCGCCGCACGCGGACTCACCGGTGGAACCCAGGAGAAATAGGCCTCGCGCATGCTTCTCCACAGGATTGGGTAAATCGGCACCTGCATGGACCGGCCCCACGCGTATGCCTCCCGTGCAGCCTCCCAAAAACGCCCCTTGGCCAGCCACTCGGCCACCTGGCCCGAGTCGTCGGTACTATTCCCCATGATGAGGTCGCCAAGCTGCCCGGTCAACAACACGGCCGACCCCATAGCCGCCATGCGGCGCGCCAGTTCTCGAAACCGCGGCTCCCACCATGCCGGAGCCGCTGCCGCCTGATTGGAGACGATCAATGGGTATTCCTGGAGTTCCAGATGGCACCCCGACAGATGGCAGGCCCGCTCGATTTCGCGGAAATACTTTTCATCGGGGCAGTCTTCGTGGGTATAGCTGAACGTAGTCAAGTTCGGCGCGCGGCCGGGCGCCTCCCTTCGCAGACGGTCCGCCATACAGACTACCGACGAAGAGTCGAGACCGCCGCTCAGCTCCGCGCAGACCGGCGAGTCGACGCTGATCCGGGCTTGGACGCTTTCCCGGAAAAGTTCCAGCATCCGCTCTTCATACCGTCGTTCGTCTTGATATCGAATCTCCTGATGGATGGGCAGACTCCAGAAGGCCCGCTTGGCGATTCTGTCTTGCGCGATCAAGACCGCGTGTCCCGCCGGCACGGCGAAGATGCCCGCATACGGTGTTTGGGTTGATGCCCTGCCGTGGACCAGGATACTGCCGATGTATAGGTCATCGAGTTCCGTGACGCCCGTCCAGCGGACCAGGTCGGCGAGAGAAGAAGACCAATAGAGGCTGTCGACGCTCCGGCGGTAGTAGAGAGGCCGGATTCCGGCATAGTCGCTGGCCAAGACGATTTCGTGGCTATTGGCATCCCAAATGCACAGGCTCCAGTCGCCCACCACGTCGCAAAGGCCATTCACGCCCTTTTGCTGGTAGAGGCATAGGACAATCGCGCTGTCCGGGCAGTCTGAATGAAGTCCTGTCTGCTGCAGCAGATCTTTACGGTTATCAAGACGTCCATCCCACAAGCTGACACTTCGGTCGGCCGATTGGAACAGCCCTCGACTGCGCGGAGCATCGGAACCGGCCGCCCAGCCCATGAGCAGCCCGGGATCCCGGTACTCCCGAGGGGCAGTATAGCCGGGAACGGTAAGGGCGGTCTGGACCCGTGTCGCGTCTTCCCGAGAAACGGGCTGCGAGTCGAAATGGCAGACCCCGCAGAACTTGCTCACCGGGCCTCCGGCAGGCAGCGCTCGTGGCCGTGAAGAATCTGCAATTTCCCTAGGGCGAATCGATAGGACTGCACGATGAGACCTAGCACGGCACGCAACTCCTGGCGATCCCGGGGGGCGTATACGGTAACCAGCGTTGCCAAGACGCCGGCCTCGGCGATCGGATGGGGTTCGCCCCAGCCCAGCGACACAACTTCTTCCCGGAGGATTCTTGGCAGAGTCAGGTGAATACTGCCCTCCGGCATCGGATGAAGGTGACAGAACTCATGGTCGTCGATAAAGGCTTCGGGCGGGCCTGCGGCAAATTCGTCGGCCAAGTATAGGGCATGGCTCCTCGGAGACGCCATTCGGCTCTGCTTTGACCGAACATAAGGAATTTCCAAACTTCGCTCGACCAGCTCTTCCAGAGTTTCCGCCGGTGGCAGTTGGTTTAGCTGGAGATGCGGAAGAGCCGGCTGCATCCGCGGACGTGTCCCCAATCTCGAAGGCGGCAGGACAGCAACTCTCGTGAGCGTCGCGATCAGTGGCATTGCGGACATCTTCCAGGGCACGCGATGTTTCAGTTTACGATTGATCCGACCTTTACGGAATCATCCATCCCAATCGTCGTGCCATTCCCAAATCTGATGACTTGCCGATCATCCAGGGACTTTTCTAGTGTGCGAATCGAGGGGGCATCTTAAACGATGCCATTCCTGTGGAACGGGGACATTTTAAACGAGGCTTGACACATTCCTGTGGAACGGGTGTCGCCGTTCGTGCCCGGGTGTATACTGAACGGAACACGCCCCGGGAGTCCAAAATGTATATTCTTTTAAGCGCCATCAGATGTCAGACTGGACAAGCCGATGCCAATTGACTTGAGGAATATACTGAAGAACCTCTATACCCAGAGGGAACGGCTGGAGCAAGTGATCACGTCGCTCGAAGCGTTGCACCAGGGTTCGGCAGGGGGGCTGCCTCCCCAGAATAAGACCAATCGAGGTAGGAAATCAATGGGCGCCAAGGAACGGCGCGAAGTATCAGAGCGTATGAGAAAGTACTGGGCGGCGCGCCGCAAGATGAAGACGCAGGCGGCGGAATCGGTGACGTAGCGATCCTACTCCGCGCGGGTATGGAAATCGGCCCCAAGGGTGGAAGCGAAATTGAGGTCGTCCTCGCTGAAGCTCGCGATGCTCGCCGGGTCGGCAAGAAGGGCCTGGCCTAACTGGCTGCGGCCTGCTTTCACATCCTCTCAGGTACCCATCCAACCATGCTCCTTGTCAGACGGTATGGCAGTTCTCCGTCAATTTGCGGAGACCGGCTAAGTGGTCATCGCGAGTGCGGGGCTCGCGCCGTGTCCGCCTACCGATATCCCAGTTAAGGCCTTCCACAGAGCGATTGCCTGAGCGCCAGGTCGGCCCCCCAAGCCCCAGCAAAGGACGCGACGGAAGGAGCGCGCCCTGCTCATCGTCCGCGATGACTTCCGGCCGGGTATGCCTTCGATCGGGTTGCTCGCCAGTATTTGCGCGTCTCCGCTTCACCGGCAAGCTCACCCGATCAACCGCTCTGGGATGTATAAGTTCAAAACGTGCCCATGGGGGCCCGGTATGGACGGCTGCCGGCGGCCCACACGAATCATTCTGATAGCACTAACCGTTGGCAGGTTCGATCACAGTGCCAGTTGGGCCGCGTAAGGCCGACACGTGTTCAGACTGGGGAGCCGCCCAGTAAGCGTTCCTAATGCGATCCCATGGCCGGCGTGCTACGCATCGCTGTTTCCAATTGCCGCGCCCGGCCCTCCTGCCTGGCCTGCCGGTCCAACCTCCGGAGCGCCAGGTAGCCCAGCCGTATGGCATCCGCCGTGCGGTATATCCAGTTGTCCCGAATAAAGTGGTTGCGCGCCGTCAGCGTCACCCGCCGGATCAATCGCACCACTTTGGAGGGTTTCGGAAACGGCTCCGCCGATGCGAAGTCGTCGCGCGGTTCCGGGCAGCCGTTCAACGTGACCACCGCTACCCGGGCGTCGGTGCTCACACCTTTCCGGTAGTCCTGTCCCGTCTCCCGCACACCCTCCGGCCTCGGCACGTACGCCACCGAATCCACGCACCCGGCGAAGACCAGGTCGTGGATCACTTTGTCCCGCTCCAGGTCCACATCGCTCTGAACCTCGTGCGTGAACCCGAACGGGTGCATTCCGAATGTGGTCCCCACGTCGCGGGTCGCGGCCGACGCCCACATCGGACGCCCGTCCAACTCCCCGTTGCGCTTCCAGATTCGCAGATGGTCGCGCTTCTCGAATGTATCCAGGCTCTCTTGCAGCCGGAGATCCGGCTCCCGGCCGTCCAGCAGAAGTGTGCGCATCGGTGCGTCGGGAAATCCGCGCTCTTCCACGACCGCGCGGATGGCCGCCACTGTCGCCCGCATCGAATTCGCGCGCGATCCAATCCACCCCGCCGCCGCGAAGGCCCGGTCCACCTCTTCCCGCGATCCCACAAATAGCAGGTTCACCAGGTCCATCGGCTGCGGCTGCCGCTTCGAGTACGTCCAGTAGGGCAGCGCGTCCACCGCCTCCTGCATGGCTGCCCACTCTTCCGGCGAGGCCTCCACCTCCGGCAGCGGGCACGGCGCTAACGCCCCGAACTCCTCCGGAAATTCGACGTCGAATTGAATCTCAGTGCCGCGCCGGAATTGGATCTCCGGTTCGGGAAAATGGAACATACTCGATTCCAGTATGAGCAGCGGAATCATGGCCGCCGGATGCCCGAATGCCGATAAGACCATCCGCTCTCCGAGCCGGTTCGAGAGCGTCGCCGTGGCGCGGATTCCATGGATATTCTCCTTCCGGTCCACCCGTTCCCGCGCGTTATCGATCGCCGTCAGGTGCGTCAGCACGGCATACTCCCTCCCGTCCGGGAGGTCCAACTGCGTGAATTCCAGCTTCAGTGCCGCGCTCTCGTACAACAGCCCCAGCCCCACCTTGTGGACCCGTTTCACCACCCCGCGCAACTCCGTCCCTTCCGGCAGCACGCTCGCCCCGCCCGCGCATAACGGCGTGGACACCGCCGCCGCAACCTCCATCCCCGGCTTGGCGCGGTAGCTCGAAATGGGAGTCAACAGGCGGGCTTCAATCGCCGTGCCATGCGGCGATTGCGCGGCGGCAAGGGTCCCGGAGAGACACGCGCAGGCAAGCGCGGCTACACTGCCGCGAGTGAGCCGAGCAGGAGAGCTCGCATGGTTTATGCTCATCGGCTTAGGGTGCCAAGCGGTTCAGTTTTTCAATTTCCGCCGAAAGAACCGTTCTTGTACGTCGGGCCAGAATTCGTACATCAGGTTACCCAGCACATCCCCCGTCAGGCTCGTAGCGACCCGGCTCGCCATGACAGTCCCCGTGCGGCTGGCAGAAATAGTATATACACTGGAAGCCCCGATTCCTACAACCATTCCGAAAATAATTGATGCGCTCAATGCCGTTGCGCCAGAATCCTGACGTCATCGCCACGATCCGGCTGAGCGCATACCCCCGCCGCTGTTGCATAGCGTTCACGTTCAGGCTGGTACTCGCAGTCTATGTAATCCGGGAACATGGTGGCCCAGTCCACCCGGTTACGGCTTGATGTCGCAGCGACCCCGAGGTAATGTCCACATGGCCGATATGGCCCATTAACGGGACGGTTTTGACCGAATCCGGCGGGTGGAAAGGACGACCGACAGGAGCACGGCATCGCTGCTTCGGCGCCTTCCTGGCTGCGGTCGACGTGCCAAAACCCGATGGTTTCTGAGGAGTGCCGGGAAGCAGGCAAAGTCCTTGTGGACCCGCCTCCCGTCCCTGGATCTACGATGAGCGGTTTTGGAAGGCAAGCTGCCCGGCGTCGTGAGCACTGAGGACCCGAACCACCGTCCCGACGCCGAGGCGCATCTTTCGGGAAATCTTCTCGATCGACAAGCCCGACGCCCCTCGCGTCGTTCATGAGGCTGCCCAGGCCGGGGCGATCTTTCTTCGCTCCGGGCCATTGGCGCCAATTAAGACGGCGCCGATCAACAGCGACGCGTATTCCGCCGCGCTGCCCAGGTCAACGCCCATTATTAACAGGCCCATGGCGTTGCGGCTCAAGTCCACGGCTTGAATTGCCACGCCCAGCCGCGGCCCTGAGCCGTTGCGGGCGAAATCCAACGCAACCGAACCTGGAATGGCGAGTGCCATGCCGTCCGCGACGATCATGGCATTGATGCCGACGAGTTTTCCGGCGGCATCGGCCAGCGGACCGCCCGAGTTACCAGGCGCCAGCCGGATGGCCCCCTGCACCCAGGGCCGGCGGCCAAGGCCGTCCACGGGACCGACCGCGTGCACGACTCCGGTGCTGAGCGCGCCGGTAAAACCGAGAGGATTCCCGACGGCGACCACGAGTTCGCCGGGTTTTGGAGGAGATTCGCGCAGGCTCACTGCCGACAGACCGGTAGCCGGCAGTTTCAGCTTTGCGAGGTCGCGCGTGACGTCTCGCGACTTCACCTCCACGGGAAGTGTTCGGCCGTCCCGCATCTCGGCCGAATAGGCTCCGCCCGTCAACACGTGCGCGTTGGTAATCAACGTGCCGTCGCTAGCCCAGATCACGCCGGACCCGGCGCTCTGGAGAACTCATTGCCTCGGTGCCGTGCTATAATCCTAGGGTCTTTCCTGTTCGAAATGATCCAGGGAATAATTATGCCGAAGCTCAAGACTCACAAGGGTGCGTCTAAGCGGTTTAAGAAGACTGGCACGGGCAAAATCGTTCGCAATCATGCCTTTGGACGTCATATCTTGACCTCGAAGCCGCACAAACGTAAAAAGAAGTTACATCAATCCGTGGTCGCCGATGCGGCCGATCAACCCGTTTTGAAACGGATGCTCCCCTATTAAGTAAGGGAGCGCGCGATTGCGCGGACGGTGCGCGTGGCACGTGCCCGATTCGCCAGTCACCCGGTATCACCCACAAGGAGATGAAACGTGCCTAGAGTAAAACGTGGAACCCACCGCCGGGCGTCCCGCAAGAAGACGCTCCATCAAGCTTCCGGTTATTTCCTGACCAAGAGCAAACTGTACCGTGCGGCTCAGGAAGCGGTCGAGCGCGGACTTAAATTCGCCTACGTCGGCCGGAAAAACAAGAAACGCGATTACCGCGCTCTGTGGATTGTGCGCATCAACGCGGCCTGCCGCGCCGCCGGCATATCGTACAGCCAGTTCGTGCACGGCCTTAAGGCTGCCGGCCTCGACCTCAACCGCAAGGTGCTGGCGGATGTGGCGCTCAAAGACGAAGGCGGTTTCCGCCAACTGGTGGATGCCGCCAAGGCCGCGCTAGAGAAAGCGTGAGTCCCCACATGAGTCCGGCCGAACCCGAAACCGATTCGCTCAGCAGCCTGGAAGAACGGATTCAGCAGACCGCCCAACTGATCGCGCGTTTGCGCCGGGAACGGGAATCCGCCGTCGAGGAAGCCGCCGCGGCCCGCGCCGAAACGGCGCGCCTGGCCGGCGAGTTGAAGACGCTCCAGGCGGAGCGCAAACAGGTCCGCACCCGCATCGAAAAGCTGCTGGGGCAGATCGATCAACTGAGCGCCGGATAGCGGCGCCGCATCGCACGGAGAGTGCCGCATGGAAAGCAGCACACCCGATAAACAGCCGGTTCGGGTAACCATTCTCAGCCGCCCCTACGTGCTGCGCACGGCGGGCGACCCTCGCGAAGTGGAAGCCGTGGCCGCCAGCATCAACGAACTCATGCTGGCCATCGCGGCAAAATCCCCGAACGCCGATTCCACTCACATCGCCGTGCTGGCCTGCCTGCACCTGGCCGATAAACTGCGCCTGCTGGAACGGGACTTGCAAGGGTTGAAGGAGCGCGTAGACCGGAAGTCGGAAGAATTCTCCGCCCTGCTCGACCAGATGATTGCGCCCGCGGAACAATCCTGATGCCGGCGCGCGCGGCTCCGTTCCGGGCCGCGACCGAGGGCGTTGATATAAGGGTGTTCTTGCCTCAACCGCCCCTGGCTTCTTTGCGATGATGGAAGGGTCATGATCGAAACAGGATTGCAGGACCGGGTCGTCATTGTGACCGGCGCCGCCGGCGGCATCGGCAACGCCACTGCGCGTCGCTTCGCGCAGGAAGGCTGCCGGGTGGCCTCGTGGGATGTGAAGGACGGGCAGGCCTCGCCGGGCGGCATTTTTCAGAAAGTGGATGTCACCAGCGCCGCGTCCGTTGGCGCCGCGGTGGAAGAAGTGGCGGCCCGGTGGGGCGCAGTCCACGTGCTGGTGAACAACGCGGGCATTCTGCGCGACGGCCAGCTGGTGAAATACAAAGAAGGCGCGCTCGCCGGCATGATGAGCGACGAGCAGTTCGACGCGGTGATCTCCGTCAACTTGAGGGGCGTGTTCGTGTGCACGCGGGCCGTGGCGCCGCGCATGATCCAGGCGGGCGGCGGCGTAGTTCTGAATGCCTCCAGCGTGGTCGGCCTCTACGGCAACTTCGGCCAGACGAATTATATCGCCACCAAGGCGGGCGTCATCGGCATGACACGAGTGTGGGCGCGCGAACTGGGCAAATACCATATCCGCGTGAACGCCGTGGCGCCGGGTTTCATCGCCACGGAGATGGTGAAGGCCATGCCCGAAAAGGTGCTGCAGACCATGGTGGACCATACGCCGGTGGGACGCATGGGCCAGCCCGAGGACATCGCCAATGCCTACCTTTGGCTGGCGTCCGACGCGGCTTCGTTCGTGAGTGGCGCGGTCATCAGCGTGGATGGCGGCGTGGTCACGGGAACCTAGACTTCCCAAGGGAGAACCATCGTGAAGAAAATTTATATAGGCGCTTATCATCAATCCAAGTTCGGAAAGCTGATGGGTCTGACCGTGCCCGAGATTGTGGACGCAGCCATCCGGCAGGCCTGCGGGCAGATCGGCGTGCCGGCGTCGGCCCTCGACACCGGCAGCATCGGCGCCGCTTGCAACTTCTCCCTCAATCAGCAGGGATTGCTGGCCGGCCTCATGGCTATGACTCCCGGCCTGGAGGGCAAACCTCTGGAGGCCGTGGAAAACGCCTGCGCCACCGGCGGGCAGGCGGTGCTTTCGGTCATCCACAAGCTGCAAGTTGGCATCGGCGACACGGGCATCGCCGTGGGTTTCGAAAAAATGCGCGACGCCGAAGGCAAGATGGACGGCAAGCTGATCGGCCAGGTGCTGGGCTACTTCTCTTACCCCGCCGAGCGCGAGGGCAAAGTCTTCGTTTTCCCGCATCTCTTCGCCGAAGTGATGCGCGAGTACATGGATCGGTACGGCGTCACCGAGGCGGACCTGGCGGCCATCGCGGTGCA
>Ga0181530_10001281_pt1 | contig 31784 bp, 27 predicted proteins | sample PEATcosm2014_Bin_42_FD_119769 | JGI IMG/M metagenome (GOLD analysis project Ga0181530, IMG submission 119769) | Peatland microbial communities from MTU Mesocosm Facility, Houghton, MI, USA - PEATcosm2014_Bin10_60_metaG | ecosystem: Environmental > Terrestrial > Soil > Wetlands > Peat | place...
GGTCCGCCGGCGCGGGGGCGATCATCTCCGGCGGCGCAACGGCTGCCGGGTCCGGGATGGCGGCGGGCGCGGCGGGCGGCGGCGAAACAGGCGCTTCCAGAACGGGGGAAGGTTCCGCCGGCTTGGGCGGCTCGGGGACCGGGGTTGGAGGCGCGGGCGCGGGCGGGGAAGGCGCGATTTCAGCGCCGGCTAAAGGCGGCGGCGCAACGCCGGGTGGCGGCGGCGCGGGCGGCGGCGGTTCGGCGGCGGCGGGTTGCGGCGGGGCCGGAGGCGGAGCGGGGGGCGGCGGCGGCGGCGCGGGAGCGGGTCGCGGGAGTGTTTTGGCTATTTCCAGCTCAAGGTACTCGCCGGTAATTTTATCGAGCGAGCTGGACGGGACCTTGGCGAGAGTTATGCCCAGTTCCTTGGCCTTGGCAAGGACCACCTTGCTTTCGATGCCAAGTTTCTTTGCTATATCGTAAATACGAACGGGCATAGTTCTCGTCCTGCCAAATCCGCCAGTTGGGCCACAAAGGTTTCATGGCTTTAACATGCAAACATCGTAGCCTCAAGTCTCATACACTTCACGCTATTTCTGACCGTTTTCGACCGCGCCGCGCCGGGCCGTTTCCGCCTTGGCCGCCGTGACAATCGCCTCGCCAAAGCCCTTGAGTTGCTCGATCTGCTCCAGATCGGCCACTTCCACCTGGCACAAATCGTCGAGGGTCAAAAAGCCGGCATGGACCAAAATGTTGGCCTGGTCGGGGGTCAGGCCCGGGATGGCCGCCAGGTTCTGCACGGCTTGGGCGACCTTTTCCTCAAAGCCCAGGGTGACGACGGTCTCCGGCTCGATGTCAATTTGCCAGCCGGTCAACTTGGAGGTCAGGCGGGCGTTCTGGCCGCGTTTGCCGATGGCGAGGGAAAGCTGGTCTTCGGCCACCATGATTTTGACGCGCCGTCGCGGTTCGTCCACGGTGAAGGCTTTGAGCTGGGCCGGGGAGAGGGCGTTGGCGATGTAAGTTTTGACGTTGGCGTCCCATTTGATGATGTCCACCTTTTCGTTGTTGAGTTCGCGGACAATATTCTTGACGCGCTGGCCGCGCAGGCCGACGCACGCCCCCACCGGGTCCACCTTGGCATCGCGTGTGTGGACGGCGAGCTTGGTGCGGAAGCCCGGTTCGCGGGCGATGCCCTTGATTTCAATGGTGCCGTCGTTGATTTCGGAGACTTCCAGTTGGAAGAGCTTGATGACAAATTGGGGGTCGGCGCGGGAGAGGATGATTTCCGGGCCGTGCGGGCCGGTTTCGACCGCCTTGACATAGCATCGGATGCGCTCGCCGATCTGGTATTCTTCCGTCGGCACCCGTTCGCGGTTGGGCAGCAGGGCCTCGTATTTGCCGAGGTCAATCGTCACGTCCGATCTCTCGAACCGGCGCACCACCCCGCTCATAATGTCGCCCACCCGGTCCTTGAACTCGGTGAAAATCAGGTCCTTCTCCGCCCGGCGGATTTGCTGCATGAGGGCCTGCTTGGCGGATTGCGAGGCGATGCGGCCGAAACCGGAGGGGGTGACTTCGACTTCCACCTCGTCGCCCAGTTGGGCGTCCGGTTTGATGCGCCGGGCGTCGAAGACGGAAATCTGGTCGTGTTTGGCGGTCACTTTTTCCGAAACCAGCAGTTTTGCGAACACCTTGATGTCGCCGGTTTTTATGTCAATGACACAGCGCAGGTCCCGGGCCGGCCCGACGGCCTTTTTGGCGGCGGCGGTCAGGGCCTCGACGACGGCGGAGACCAAGACATCGCGGCTGATGCCTTTTTCGCGTTCCCAGAATTCGATTACTGCCAAAAAATCGGCGTTCATAACATCTTTCCTTTCCCCCTGTGGGGAATAAAAAAGCCGGCAGATCCTGGCTCTCCGACTTTGCGCGCTGGGCCCGTCCAGCAAAACTAATTGTAAAGACGCGAATATATTACTCATCCCCGCCAAATCGTCAAGTGGCAAGTGGCGAATAAAGTGGCGAATAAAAAAGCGGCCCATATAGGGCAATCAGGACCGGTCTGGCAGCCTGGAAAGGCCCGTCCCCAGCCTTTTTGCCGCCTTCATTCGTGAATGGTGATGGACGACGCACTCAACTCGACAAAATGATGCCCGGCCAACGCGGCCACCACTGCGGGCAGGTTCACGGCGAAAAGATGAGACAAAGCATCGTTGGAAATGTTGCCCGTGGAGACCAACAGCAATTTGGGCGGCGCGCCGCGAAGCAGGAAATGGGTGACAAAATCCTCGTCTTTTGTGACAACAACCCGATTCTCCAACATGGCGGCGGAAGTAATATCTCCATCCGGCGTGCGGTTGCCCTGGGCAAGATCGAGAGTGTGAACGGCGTCATGCCCCGCAGCCAGCAAGTCTCGCGTGAGACGCCTCGGCAGTTGCGCGTCCACGATGAACTTCATGCCGGCAGCGGCTCAACGCGTTTGACCTGGCTTAACCGGGCGCCATAGGCGCACGCGGCCTTCAAATCATCCTCCTCCAAGTCGGGATAATCGGCCAGGATTTGTTGAATGCTCATGTCGCTGCTGAGCAATTCCAGCAAAAACTGCACAGGATACCGCAACCCGCGCACACACGGTTTGCCGTGGCAGATTTCAGGATCCACCGTGATGCGTGAAACTAATTCGGCATTCGACATGTTTTTAATTTACACCGGCTGGCAATTCCCGCCAAGAGAAACTTCTGTCTTGGAGAAGACTGGCCATTGCTCGATGGCGGGGGTATATTGACGGGCAGAGAATGACGCCCAACGACCTGATATAACCATGAAATCATCCTACGAACTGGCCATGGAACGGCTGAACAAGAGCGCGCCAACCGCCAAATTGAGCGGCGAAAAAAAGAAGCAGTTGGCCGAGCTGGATTCCAAATACGCCGCCAAAATCGCCGAGCGCGAAATTTTCCTCAAAGGCGAATTGCGCGCCGCCGCCGAGAAAGGCGACGCGGAAGCTTACGCCCAGATTGAAAAGCAACTGGTCAGCGAACGCAAGAAGTTCCAAAACGAGTTGGAAGAAAAGAAGGAAGAGGTCCGAAGGCAAACCTCCTGACCCCTGGCTTTCACTGTTCTCCGGAAGGCTTGTTGACTATCCATGCCATGTCCAGCAAGTCTTGGCTGTACGGTTCGGGCACCACCCCTTCGGTGGCATAAATGTAAAGGGCGCATCGGTAAGCGTCGCCGGCTACGCGGCAAACGTAAGCCGTGAAAAGCACGCCGAGCATCATGATCAATACGGCGATAATGAGAAGCCACCCGCTCTTAAAATGCAACGCGAGCACACACACCAGCAGCACCGGCAGCATCAAGCAGGCGCGTATCACCAGGTTCCCGGCGGAGATACCAATATAGCCGATCAAGCTCTCGCCCCAGGTCCTCTTCAACGTTATGGCGGATTTCTGGAGGATCTTGATGGGGTTGCGTGTCGCCTGCTCCTGGATGATCACCGGAATCGCAAAGACCGCCGCAATGCTCCAAGCCAGCCCGATCAATCCCGCCACAATTCGCGCCGCCAGCGGCAGCCGTTCCTCGATGGCTCGGATGAGCCATCCGACCAGTCCGGCCAAAAGTGACCATGCCAGGATGGATGGCAACCGGCTGCAAGCCGTTCTAAGACCGCGGCGCAACGAAACTTCCCTGCCGCCAAAGGCCGCGATGATCTCGCTGTAAAAAGCGACGTTGAAAAAGGTGGCAAGGAACATCGAGACCAGATAAATGACGGGCAAACAAAGCGAACGCCAAGGGAAATGCCGCTCGGCGCCGGGGTGCTGGGGAAAATAATAGCGCATCAGCGCTGACCAATGCTGGATTTGATTGAGGTGGTAACCGGTTTGATGCAGAACCATGGGGATCGCCATCGCCGACAGAAAGAAAAGCGCGATGAAAACCGTCAGCACAGTCGTCAGAACGGGAAACCAGAGCAGTTTGGGATGCTGTCGGATGACAGTGACCGAAGCTTTGAAAAGCCGCCAGCTTTGTTTGAATTTCGCAATCATGGGGTCGAGGGGTTCCTTTCTTTGATGAAACTTAACAGTTCGCTTTCGGTCAGCCCGCTGCTGGCCGCGTCCGCCAACAGCCGGTGATAAAGGTTCTTGAGTGCGGCCCTTTTCTCCCTGGCACCCGGCGCGGGCTGATGAGCCTGGATGAAGGACCCGCTGCCGCGCTCGCTCACGACGATTCCCTTCAATTCAAGCTCGCGGTAAGCCTTGGCCACTGTATTGGGATTCACATTCAAGCGTTGGCTCAACGCGCGGATGGTGGGCAATTGGCTCCCCGGTTTAAACGCCCCCGCCGCCACCGCCGAGCAGGCCTGATTGATGATCTGCCGGTAAACCGGAATGCCCGAATTGTACTCGACCCGCCACTGGTCCAATGTGCTGTTGACGTTCAACATGTCTATGCTATTTAAATCTTATACTAATAAACTATTACAATCCTCCAAATCCGTCAAGGACTATTTTTCGACCTTTCCGCAATTGGCCTGAAAGCTCTTTGACGGCCAAGCAGCGGTGGATTATCGTGGCGCGGACATGACACCCGACCGATATGAAGTTTCGCCCGCCGGCCGCCGGCGATTAACTGGAATGCTCCAACAGCGCGGGGCCACGATGGGCATAACCACCGGGAGCGGCGCCGCCTTTGGCGGTGTTTTTGTGGCCGCGGGCGCCGGCATCATCTTGATTGGCACGAAAGTCATTGCAGTCAAACCCGGCTCGGTGCAGGCGCCATACTGGGTGCTGACGGTGGCCGGAATTGTATTTGCGCTGGGCGGGTTCTGGGTCTGGAGCATGGCATGGCGGCAATTCGCGGCCAGCCGCGCGCGCGTGGAGGCAACCCGCCGATACCCAAATGAACCCGCGGTGGCCGATTACCGATGGCATCCCGAAGGATTTGAAGTGTCGGAATGGCCCGGCTTGGCCAAGGCGGTCGCGGGCGCGTTGGCTATGACGGTTTTTCTCTCGATTTTCAATTGGTGGGCATTCTCCAAGAATGGCCCGTGGATGGTCAAAGGCATCGTCTGCCTCTTCGACTTCGCGGCGCTGTGGATGTGGTGGCTGGCAGCCCGGCAATTGGGCCGCGCCCTTAAGTTCGGGCATACGCGAGTCCGGTTCGCTTCTTTTCCCTGCCGTCTGCAAGATCCCGTCGTTCTCCGCTGGCAGCCGCTCAAGGGAATCAACCGGGTCAACAAGGGGACCTTCACGCTGCGCTGCGTCGAGGAATGGTTCGAGAGACATGGCAGCGGTGAAAATCAAAGCTCCACTCTCGTGCATGAGGAAACTTGGAGCGCAAAATGGATTTTGGAGGGGCCGCGCAATTTGCATCCCCGGGACGATGTGGAACTCCGTTACGAACTGCCCGCTGACGCGCAGCCGACGAACCTCAGCACCGCCAAGCCGATATACTGGGAATTGGAAGTCAAACTGGACCTCCCCGGCCTGGACTTCAACAAGAGCTATCTCGTGCCGGTGTACGGCCCGGCGCAAAGGGCAGCGGCCTCCACGGCGGTTTGATACTATTGCCAGTTTGCTACAGGGCAAATGCAACATGGCGTCAGTCCGCGAGCGGGGAGTCAAGTTCCGGGATTCCTCCCGGCCTCCAAGCATCCATCCAGACATCGCTCCACAGAGCATGGACTGCACCGCTGTTGGACAAACTATCGAAACCTGCCAGGCGCAGTGAAGCGGGCCGGCTTGGAAGCCGGCGATACAGCAGGTTTGGAAACCTCCGGCACGCAACTTCGGCAGGTTTGCGCTAAAGAGATACTGAGGCCGCGTCCCCCTCCGCTGAGAGCGTTTTGGATAATAATCCTTTTTAAATGGGCCGTTTTGCCGTTTGCTTGCGGCATGATCGCTCGTGTCACGCTCGATCTGGCTCTGGGCAAAGAGTTCGATTACCTCATCCCCGCCGACCTGGCGGCGCAGGTGGAGGTGGGCACGCGGGTCAAGGCCCCGTTCGCCCATCGCCAGGTGCTCGGCTGCGTCACCGCGCTGCTGGAAAGCTCGCCGCATGCCAACTTGCGTCCGCTCCTCAAGGTCATCGGCCGCCAGTCGCATGTCAGCCCGGCCATCCTGCGGCTGGCGCGATGGATGGGCGAATACTATTGCTGCGGGCCGGAAGCGGCGCTGAGAACGGTGTTGCCCGAGGCGGTGCGGAAGGAGAAGGAGGGCTGGCGGGAACAACTGTTCGTGCGCGCCCTGCCGCAGCCCGGCCCCGGCCCGAAGTTGAGCCGCCGGCAGGAGGAAATTCTGGAGTTCGCGCGCGCCCGCACGGAAGCGCCGTTGCAGGAGTTGTTGCGCGTCACCGGCGCCGCCGGCCAAACGGTGCGGCGGCTGGAGGACAAGGGGCTGCTGGCCATCGCCCCCAAGATATCCGAGCGCGACCCGTATGCGCGGGAGACGATCCTGCCGACGCAAAGCCTGGAGATGAACGCCGACCAGGCGCGCGCGCTGGGAGAAATCAGCGCCGCGCTGCGCGGCGGCGGTGTGGAGGCTCGCGCCGGAGGCGCGACGCCGCACCGGGGCTTCCTTTTGCACGGGGTGACAGGGAGCGGGAAAACGGAAGTGTATTTGCAGGCCATCGCGCTGGCGCTGGAGCAGGGGAAGGGCGCCATTGTGCTGGTGCCGGAGATTTCGCTCACGCCGCAGACGGTGGAACGCTTCAAGGCGCGGTTCAGTTCCGGGCCGCAACAAACGCTGGTCGCGGTGTTGCACAGCCATTTGTCCGCCGGCGAGCGCCATGACGAATGGCACAAAATCCGCCAGGGCCGCGCCCGGATCGCCATCGGGGCGCGCTCCGCGGTCTTCGCGCCGGTGGAGCGGCTGGGGCTGATCATCGTGGACGAGGAGCACGAGCATTCCTACAAGCAGGAGGAATCGCCCCGCTACAACGCGCGCGACGTGGCGGTGGTCCGCGCCCGAATGGAGGACGCCGTGGTGGTGCTCGGTTCCGCAACCCCCAGCCTGGAAAGTTTTTACAACGCGCAAAAGGGGAAATACCGGCTCCTGGAAATGCCCGCGCGCGCCGACGACAAGAAGATGCCCGTCGTCCGTGTGGTGGATATGCGCCAGGTGGCGCGGCACGAGAAGAAAGCCGCCATTTTTTCACCGGTGTTGAAGGAGGCGATCCAGAAACGGCTGGAGCGCAAGGAGCAAACCATCCTTTTTCTCAACCGCCGCGGTTACGCGACTTCGCTGCAATGCGAGCTGTGCGGCTATGTCGCCCAATGCCCCGATTGCAGCGTTTCCCTGACCTATCACCGCCAGGAGCAGAAGTTGAAATGCCACATCTGCGGCCATGAAGAAGCCGCGCCGCTGGTCTGTCCGGCGGCCAAGTGCCGCAATCCGGCCATCCGCTATTCGGGCCTGGGAACCGAGCGGGTCGAGTCCACTCTCCTCTCCCTGTTTCCCGGCGCGCGGATCAAGCGGATGGACTCGGACACCTTGAAGCGGAAGGAGGATTACCGCCGGGTCCTGGGCGACGTGCGGACGGGGAAGACAGACATATTGGTGGGCACGCAGATGATCGCCAAGGGCCTGCATTTCCCGAATGTGACGCTGGTGGGGATTGTCCACGCGGACCTGGGGCTGCACATTCCCGATTTTCGCGGGAGCGAGCGGACATTCCAATTATTGACGCAAGTGGCGGGGCGGGCCGGCCGCGGCGACGTGGAGGGGGAAGTGCTGGTGCAGGCCTTCACCCCGTTTCATCCCGCCATCCAGTACGCCCGGCGCCACGATTTCAACGGCTTTTACGAGCAGGAAATGGAGTTCCGCCAGCAACTCAAATATCCTCCCTTCACCCGCATCGCGCTCCTGCTGCTGCGGGGCCGCAACGGGGAAAAGGTCAGTTTCTCCGCCGATTACCTGAAGCGCGAACTGGTCAAACGAACCGCGGCCCTGCCCGATTTGATCATCAAAGGCCCCGCCGCCGCGCCGCTGGCGCGGACGAAAACGGAGTACCGCTTTCAAATCATGTTGTTGACGCGCCAAATGAGCCGGTTGAGCCTGTTGCTGGCCGAATTGAGCGCCGCCCTGACGCTGCCGGAAGAGGTGAAAATGACGGTGGACATAGACCCGGTGGACTTGATGTAGCGCCCCGGCTCCTCATCAAGGGGCGCGTTTCCCTTTCTTGGGTGACTCCAGGCGGCGAAGCATGACTTTGAGATTACGGACATTTCCGATTGAGAATTGGTCATTGAAGATTGATCATTGGCAAATGCGCGAAGCGCCTTGGAGTGCGGAACGACAGTTCCGCTTTGCCGTGACATGAGCGAAAGCGGCGCTGTCGCGCCGCAGTCCAAAGCGGCCTGCCGGCCGCTTGCCTTTCGCGCGCAATTGCAAATTCCAAATTATCACTGGCCAATTCTCAATGGGGTTCAAACAGGCGGCTTGGGAGCGCCACCTCAATCCTCTTTGCATAGCGCCTCGACATCCGAACTTGTACATGGACGAACGCTCAAGCCTTGAGGGCGGCTTCTTTTCGGACGAGTTTCGCGCCGTTGGCCCGGAGATAGGCCTGAACGGCGGCAATGCCGCCGAGGCTGATCGGCACCCGCTTTTGGTTTTGAAAGAGCCGGTAATGCGTCAGGGTCTTGCCCACTTCCATGATCTCGATATGTTTGTCCGCCATCTTCCAAAGCTGGCCTTTGGCCAGTGGAATGGTGGCGAACTTTTTGGAATTCATACTTTTTCCTGTTGCCGGGCGCTTCATTTGGGCGATGCGACTCGCCCCATTGCCCGCCGCCGGCGCGGGAATCTTTTTCAACGTGTTTGTTTCCGTTCCGACATTAAAGCACATCCCGGCCAAAAGATAAACATAAATCTTCATACGGCGTCAGTCATGGATGGTAGGGCGACGCTCCCGCGGAGCCGTCTTTAACTGGGGAGCCTCCGCGGGAGCGCCGCCCTACCCTCCTCGACGTCATGGCGAGGGGGAAAAGCGGAATGGAGATGTGTTGAACGCGTTCACCACGACGGCTTCCAGGGCGGCCTGGATGTCCTCGTGTTTGGTCCCGTTCCGGCCATTGAAAACGGCGGCAATGTTGATGCCGTCCGGCCGCCAGACCATGAGGGCGGTGGAACCGGGCATGGTGCCGTACATGTACCAGTAAGGGAAGCCGCGGACTCTTGGCCTGCCGGTCATCCAGTACTCATCCATGAATGCGGCCAGATATTTTGCCGAGGCAAATACCGGCCCGCCGGCGTTCACATTCCAGACCGCGCGGCCGGTTCGCTGCGCCGGCGTCAGTTCCCCGGGCAGTCCGATTTCCTGGCAGGAACTGTTTCGCAACAGTTTCTCCCGGAAATAAACCCCGGCGGTCAGGTGGGACTCAAACGTGACCACATATCGCAACGTGTCGAATCCGAAGTTGGAATACTTCTCCACCTTGCCCGGCTCGTCCTCAAGTTTGCGGGACATGACCTGCGCCAACAACACCGGGGCGGTGAACGGCGGGCGCGCTCCCGCCGCCCATGCCGCGTTCGCCAGCTCTCCGCCAATGTCCCCGCCCCAGCCTGCCTTGTGTTCCAGCACCTCCTCGAAGGTGATGTTCGTCACCCGCCGGTCAACGATGCTTCCCGCCGGATGGATGCCGAGCGTTGAAAACAGCGGAGCATCGAGATTCAACTTTCCCTCGGCGGCCAGCTTTCGGACCGCCGCCGCCGTGATCGGCTTCTCGCAACTGGCAATTCCAAAATAAGCGTTGGGCGGCGCGGCGATGTTGTGCTGCCGATCCAGCCAGCCGTAACCGCGCTCATACAACAACTGTCCCCGCCTCGAAATCGCCAGCGTTCCCGCCGTGCAATTGATCTTCCCCACATAATCCATCATCACCTTGTCCAATGCCGCGATGGCCGGCTGGTTGGCGCCTGATATGGGAAGGGCCGGAGCAGCCGGGGCCGGAGCCGCTGTACCCGAAAAGCATAATGCAAGAAGGACGAAAACAAACAGAATCAAAGGCCAAGGACCGGGGAGCGCGACCGTCCCGGTCGCCGTGGGGCGCGTCTCGCGCCACACTCCCTTGCGAATTTCCTCCCGCGCATTCTTCTTCCGATTGGCCCGGCTTGCCGGGAAGGGGCAACCAACGGTGTTTGGCGGGACGCCAAACACTGCGCGCGGGACGCGCGCGCTCCCGGAAATCGCCCTTGCCCAATCATAACGGCTGAAAACGTTGTAGAATCTCATTGCTCACTGCGACAACTCCTCAACATAAGCCCTTTGTCACCAGCCTGCAAGAACGACGCTGTTCATGGAATGGGCGGGGAGTTCCAAGCGCGCGGCGCGCCCTCCGGCCTCCACGGTGAGCGGCAGGACGCCGGCGTTCGGGTTGCGAAGGATCAGCACCAATTCCCCCGATGGATTGCGGAAGGCGGCCAGGCTCTGGGCCGCGAACTGTTCCGCGTTGCGGACGGTTCCCAGCGATTGGGCCAAGCCGATGCGCACGGCCCCGGGCATCACAAAATGGCCGAAGTGTTTCATGGCATAGAATTCGGGATTGTAAATGATCTGTTTGCTCTGGCCGTCAATCTTCAGCAGGCTGTTTTGCTTCCAGCCCCAGGTGCTGGTGGATTTCTCGCTTAGGATCATGTTCCAGAAATTATAGCCGTTGGCAAAATGGTTCATGTCCTCGATGATCTTGCGGAAGGTGGTCGCGCCTTCGTCCCAGGAGTTGGCGCCGTTGTAACATTCGGTCTCCGTCTGCAACATCTTCTTGGCCGGATACTTCTCGTGCGTGGCGAGCATGGCGTCCTGGCCGCCATATTGATAACCGACACCGGAGATGGCCGGGGCGGTCACCGGGTCGCCCAGAGCCGGATCGGTGTAGTCCGCCAGTTTCGAGCTGACGATGGTGCCGAGCCAGACCTGCGCGTCCACGTTGTCCTTCTTCAGCCGGGGAACCAGATAATCGCGCAGGAAGGTGTTGATATCCTGGCCGCTCCAGACGCATTGGGGATAGACGTTGTTGTTATAGATCGGTTCGTTCTGCGGATGAACGGCGTAGAGGTTGATCCCCTCCTTGCGATAGGCCCGGACATACTTTGAGAAGTAAATCGCGTAAGCCGCCAGCGTTTGCGCGTCCGTCTTCATCTTGCCGCCCTTATACGCGTTGTTGTCTTTCATCCACGAGGGCGGACACCACGGCACGCCCCACACGGCCAGCTTGGGCTGATACTGCATCGCCGCCTTCATGAAAGGGATGAGAATCTTGCGGTCCCGTTCGATGCTGAAATTGGTCATCGCAAAATCGCCCGGTGTTTCATCCAGCGAATACCATTCGAGGGCGAAATCGTTGGCGCCGATGGGCGCGCGGCAGAGGTTGAAGTTGCAGCCGCCGGCGTCGAACAGGGCCTTCAACGCCGTCGCCCGCTGCGCGTCGTCCAGCGGTTGGAGGGCCGTCCAGCCCAGTTCGTTAAAGCATCCCCCAAAACCGTCTATGGTCTGATAGACTGTCTTGGGATCCAGCGCCACCCCATTGGACACCGCGCTCGGCGCAACTGGGAGGACGGTCGCCGGCATTTCCTTCCACGGCTCGGCTTGCGTGGTGCAGACCCAGCGGATGGAAGGCGCGCCGGCGGCCTGCGCCTGTGAACTTGCATTTTGCGCAAAACCAAAAGCGACGGCGCATGCCAGGAAACTGAAAAGCCCCGCGCGGGACAGGCAAATATGGTGAATAGTCATGGTGACAAGTGATGTATCATCCGTCGTGTTGCATATCAAGCCCTCGTTGCCGGTAATTCATGATGAAACATTGATTTGAATCAAAAAACACCCCGTCATCGCCGAACCAAGCCCCAAGACCCCACCGAATTGACCGAAGCCCCAGCACAATCCAAAGCCCCAAGAAAATCACCGCGCATGTGTTTTTTATGGGTTCGCCAGGTGGGCGATTGGCCCAGGTCTCCGGCAGCAGGCTGGTAAGGAATACACAAACGATCAAACCACCGGCGAATAAAGGTATCATCCCACCCACTATCTCAAATAATATCTCCAGAAAACTGCGTGGGATGAAAAACACGCCCTTCCTGGCTTTCATTAACCTGGGTCTGACTGCGGGCAGTCCGGCCTCAGACATCCCAATTCCGGCAGATTTAGTGTTTTCGTTTTTCATGCAACAGGCTGGAGACGCGGGGCCAACCGCCCGCATGCACCCGGCGCGCCGTCCATTTCAGTATTCATCACCATTCTCCGGCGCAACCGCCGCGCCATCGCCACTTTCACTTATCCCCTTCGCCCATGCCCGGCAAGCCCTCTTTCCCCGCAGCCAATTTTTCTGACCCCATTTTTCTGACGTCGCTCCGTTCCGTACTCCCGATGGATTGGCAAGGATCAACTCAGAAAGATGGGGTCAGAAAAATTTTTATTGAGCTATATTTGTCGTTGTGTATAACTGCTATTGGGTCTCAGGCATAACAAAATATGGATCCCGACTCAGGTAATACCTGATGTAAAAGCTCGAACTGTCTTCGCGCCTATCTGCTTCATCGAGACGGAGGCGAACGTAACAGTTGGGATACTTGACAAAAAATCCCCATGTCTTCGACCGCAAGCTCTTTACCTGTTGGCCTTCCACGGAGAATTGCGCTGAGTTAAAAACTTCCGGCGCTATGCAGTTGTTTTCTTCCCAGCTATCAATCATAAGCCCCGGCTCCGAGCAGTCAATTTCACTCGCTCCTTCGCTTGAAGGAAAGGAAATCTCCAATTTTGCTCCTTCAATATGCAATTTCATTTTGCCGTGAACCACAGTTTGACCCGCCGCCGTCGCCGCAAAATCAAACACATTGGATGGGCCGTCAGGGATCGAGACGTCAATTGTGCCATCTTGAACCCCCAGCAAATCCAAATCATCTGCTTTAGGCATTGAAACGCGCTGCCGAAGAACTATTTTCGCCATGTTGGTTGCCATTTCGGGAGCATCACGGAACGCAAAGAAGGCAAAGCGCTTTGGGATGAATCCATCTTTACTAATTGTGAAATACAGCATGTCGGCGTTGGTTCTTAAGTGAAAGTAGCCGTCGTGATCGGACGAAAGATCAAAATGCGTTTGTGGGATGACCTCGCGAAACCTCTGCAATACTGTTTGACGGTGGACGCACTCTACGGCAATTTTGGCGTCCGCAACAGGCTTCCCTTCCGCGCTGATTAACTCACGACGGATTGTCCAAGTAGGTTCTCCAGGCCGCAAATTCAGGAAAACAATTACGCAAACGAGAAATCCCAATGCTACGGCCACAACAAGCCAGGCAAGGATTCTCATAATACGGTTAAAATACATTTTTCAACGCAAAGCCGCAAAGACGCAGAGACGCGAAGACGGAATCCCGATTCCGAATCGGGAGCGCCCTTGCGCCCTTGCGCCTTTGCATCACATATCCCGTACGGGGGTCAAGCCCGGAATTCGGAAAGTTATTCATAATCATGACGCGGCGGCTTTATGGCCTGCCGTTTCTTTCTTCTTTTTCGCCAAGTCCTTATCCCGTTTGCCCATGCCCGCAAACGAATGGGCGCCAATGTTTCGTTTCACCGCCCGCCTCCAGGAACTGGCGCCGGCGGAAAATTCGTGCCCTGGATGCCCGGCTGCGGCCCGTTGATCTTTGCCAGGGCCGCAGTGGCGGCGTCGCGCAAATGTTCATCCTCATCCTCCAATAGGAGGGTCAACGGTTCCACGGCGCGCTTGTCTCCCAATTGCCCCAGGGCTGTGGCGGACCACCTTCGTATAGACGGCTCCGGGTCCTTCAAGCAGGCGATCAAAGCCCCGATAGTCCGCGAGTCGTCCGCTTCGAGATCGAGACCCAACTCCGTGGCTGCGCCGGCCCGCACGGTTTTGTCCGGGTCCTTCAAGAGGGCGATTTGATCCTGAACCTTGTCAGCCAAGGCGCAATTGCCAAACCCAACCAGCAGCAACCATAAAATCAGAAATGTGCCCGGCGGCCAGCGGGCTGCCGAAAACGGCGTCCTTATGTTTGCAAATTTCATTTTCACATAATGAGACGATTCAAACCGGCAAAACCATTGCACAATCTTAATAAACTTTACACTTGTCGCCGCATAGTTGGAAGACACAGCCGCCATCCCAGCGTAGGCCCTCTCGGAATCGGGCCAACGCCGGGCTGATTGATTCAATCCCTTCGGGATTGAAGACCGGGCCTTTGCGTTAAATTTCCCCCTTCGCGCGCAGGATCACTTCCGTTGGGGTAACTATTCAGGCAGGGACGCCTCGCCGAGGCGTCCGGGGGGCGATCCGTTGCGCCGCTGGACGCGGCGCGGACAGCGCGGTCGCGATTCGGAATCGGGATCCCTGCCTGAACAGCCACGATTTGCGACACCGCATTTTCTGATGGATTTTCGCCGCAACGGGAATAAGATCCTGCCCATGCCAGAGAAAACTTTGAGTCAGGTCCCCCGGCCCTTGCGCGAACAGTTTGAAAAGGGAAAGGCCGCGCTGGACCGTCACAATTACGATTATGCCATCGCCATTTTAACCGGGCTGCTGGAGCAGGAGCCTGCTTTTTTTGATTGCCGCCAGGTTCTTCGCATCACCCAGCACAAGAAGGCGGAGGGCCGCCGCGGGGGATTTTTCAAGAAGATGATCAGCGGCGCCAGTTCCTCGCCCCTGCTGGCCAAGGGGCAATTCGCCCTGCGCAGCGACCCGCTGGAGGCCTTGAAGATCGCCGAGCAGATTCTCAATGCCGACCCCCACAGCGCCTCGGGCCACAAGCTCCTGGCCGATGCCGCCGTGGCCGCCGAACTGCCCAAGACCGCCATTCTCTCCCTCGATATCCTGGTCAAGGAATCGCCCAAAGATCAGGAACTCCAAAAGGACCGCGCCCGCGCCTACGCCCAGGCCGGCGACGTGGACATGGCGGAAAAGATTTTCGCCGAGCTGGTCCGCCTCAATCCCGGCGACGGCAGGCTGGCCGAGGAACTCAAGGACTTGTCCGCCCGCAAAACCATGGCCGAGGGCGGTTACGACTCCCTGGCCGATGGCAAAGGCTCTTACCGCGATATTCTGAAGGACAAGGATCAGGCCGTCGCGCTGGAACAGGAGCACCGCCAGGTCAAGGACGTGGACATCACGCGGCGGCAGATTGACGACTACGAGGCCCAACTGGTCCAGGACCCCAAGAATCTAAAGCTACTCCGATCCATTGCCGAGCTGTACACCCAGAGAAAAGAGTTCGACCGCGCGCTCCAAGCCTACAACCGCATCGTCGCCACCGAAGGCCAGACCGATCCCGGCCTCCAAAAAGCCATCGCCGATGTCACCGTGCGCAAATTCGACCATGCCCTCGCCGGGCTGGACGCCGCGGCGCCCGATTACGCCGAACAATCCGCCCGGATCAAGGCCGAGCGCGATAATTTCATGTTGACAGAATGCAGGCAGCGGAGCGAGAACTACCCCAACGACCTGGTCATTCGCTTCGAGCTGGGCCAGCTTTACTTTCAGGCCGGCAAAATCAGCGAAGCCATCCAGGAAATGCAGAAGGCGCAAAACAACCCCAACAAACGCATTCAGGCCCTAAGCTGCCTCGGCCAATGCTTCGCCCGCCGCAACATGTTCGATCTCGCCGCCAAAAAACTCGAGCAAGCCGTCGCTGAGAAGCAGGTTTTCGACGAGGAAAAAATGGAGATCATTTACGCCCTCGGTTGCGTCCTGGAAAAAATGGGCAAGAAAGAGGAAGCCATCGAGCAATTCAAGAAAATCTACGAAGTGGATGTCGGCTTCAAGGATGTCGCCGCCAAAGTGGACGCCTTTTACGCCGGACAATGAGCCAATAATGGCATGAATCAGTGAATCAATGAGTCATTGAATCAGTGAGTGCCGGTAGGGCGACGCTCCAGCGGAGCCATTCCCCCGCCTGTGCCTGGCGCAGAATGTTCCGGGCACACGTCCCGATTCCGAATCGGGATGTCTTGGCCGGCGCCCCCGCCGGCCAATCTTCTGCATGCTATAGCTCCAATGCCATTGAACCGCCGAAATGCAGGACTTTTCAGGAGCGCGGGCGTCCCGCCCGCCGCGTTCGGCGTCCCGCCGAATGTTCTTCATGCGCGCCATCGTCGGCTTGCGCCAAGATCAGGGCCGCGTGCGTCGCTCTATCGCGCCGCCCCTTTTCCGGGGCCGCACAATGTAAGCGGCAAATTCCGGCCGATAATGCGGCGACAGACGCGCTTTGAACCGCGCCTCCTTGCCCTCGTAATCGCGCTCCAGGACCTGCGCCACTTCATGCAGCCGGGCGATCACCGCCGACTCGCCGTGCGGCACGGCCAGTTCCACCAACTCCCGGCTCGGCCGCAATTGCGTGCCCAGCTCCTGAATCAAGCCGCCCAGGCCCTCGCCCGTTTTCGCCGAAATGCCCACGCTGCCGGGGAACTGGTCCAGCAACTTCGCCAACTGCCCGTTGCTCCCCTCCAGCCGGTCTATCTTGTTGAACACCATGATCGTCGGCTTGCCCGCAGCCCCGATCTCCGCCAAAACCGTATTGACAGCCCCTATCTGCGCCCCCGCCTGCGGATGCCCCGCGTCCACCACATGCACCAGCAGGTCCGCCTGCGCCACCTCCTCCAGCGTCGCCTTGAACGCCTCCACCAGCCCGTGCGGCAGCTTGCGGATAAAGCCCACCGTGTCCGTCAAGAATAAATTCTGGTTCGTCGGCAGCCGCAGCCGCCGCGTTGTCGGATCCAGCGTCGCGAACAGCTTGTCCTCCTCCAGCGTGTGCGCCCCGGTCAGGACATTGAGGAGAGTGGATTTGCCCGCGTTGGTGTAGCCCACAATTGAGGCCATCGGCCAGGGCTGGCGCTGGCGACCGTCCCGTTGCGTGGCCCGGTGGCGGCGCACGTCCTGCAAGTCCGCGGTGATCCGTTCGATCCGTTCCTGCACCCGGCGCCGGTCGGTTTCCAACTGCGACTCCCCTTCGCCGCCGCGCATCCCGATGCCGCCGCTTTGCCGGGAAAGATGGCCCCAAAAGCGCGTCAAGCGCGGCAGCAAATGCCGCAACTGGGCCAGTTCCACCTGCAATTTCCCTTCCCGCGTCCGCGCCCGTTGCGCGAATATATCCAGGATCAGCGCCGTCCGGTCCAGCACCTTGCAGCCAAACACATTTTCCAGATTCCGGCTTTGCGCCGGCGACAACTCATCATCGAAAACCACCGTATCCACGTCCTGGCCGCGGCAAAATTCGGCGAACTCCTCCGCTTTGCCGCTGCCGATGAAGGTGCCGGCCACAGGCGATTCCACTTTTTGCGTGCCCGTTCCGACGACCCTTCCGCCGGCCGTCGCCGTCAGCTCCGCCAATTCCTCCATGGATTCGCGCATCTGCCAGCCTGAGCCGGATTTGAGTTCCAGGCCGATAAGGAAGACCCGTTCGGTTTTCTTGGCAATCGAGATGAGCGCTTTCAATTCTTAATATCTGATTCTGTCCGCAATCAACGTAGCACCTCCACGCCCATCGCGCAATGCCCAACCGCCGGCGTCCAGGGAGCGCGGGCGTCCCGCCGAACGCTCTTTTCCGGGGAGCACACGCGCCCCCGCGTGTCGTCAGCGACGCCCTCGTCGCTGACATCCGGGAGTGGGTTCCGCGAGGGCGCGGAACCCTGCACGCGGGGGCGCGTGCGCTCCCCGAAATCTGACGCAGCACATACATCTTTAGTCATCTCCGTGCTTGACTCCAGGCCCCTCCCGGCATTATGCCATCACCCATGACACATCTCCCCAGTTGAACGGCAAGCCAATGATATGAAGACCCAAAATGCCCCTTCCCTTTCCCGAACCGCCCAATGGCCGGGACGAATCAAAGCTTTCACCTTTAATGACCTGCTGGCGGTCCTTCTCGTCCTCGCCATTCTGGCGGCGCTGGTTCTGCCCGCATTGGCGGCAACCAAAGGCCGCGAGCTAACAACCAGTTGCCTGAACAACCTCCGCCAACTGCAAGTCGCTTACCACCTGTACGCCGAGGACTTTAACGATTTGATCGTTCTCAACCAAAAAGGCGAAGGATCGTCAAGTAATTGGGTTTCCGGGGTAATGAGCGGTGGTGGGAATGGCTCCGCAGGAATCCCAACGGACCCCACGGATTATGTGCTTTTGGAAGAGGGCCTGCTCTACGCGTACTGCAAACACACGACGATTTACAAATGCCCGGCGGACACCGGCCTCAATCCTCAGAGCCTCATGCCAACCGTCAGAAGTTATTCGATCAATTGTTATATGAATGGATTTGATGTGGCGCAAGATGCAGGCCTAATCCCCAATCCAACCCCTCCGGGTTATTACGCCGTCCAAACCAGACTTTCCCAGGTCAGCTCTCCGCCTCCCGCGAACAGAATCGTCTTTGTGGATGAAAGCGCAGGCTCGATTGATGATGGCCAGTACGCAACTCCTCCCACTGGAGGCAATAACATTTACGGTTACGGTCCCATTGATTTCTGGCTCAACCATCCGACAGCCCGGCATAACAACGGCGCGGTATTCTCGTTTGCGGATGGGCACACAGTGTCTCACGCATGGCTGGGCACGCAGTTGCAACAGTGGGACGCAACAAACTTTATTGGGAACGACCGCAACCCCGTGAACGGGCCCGACCTTATTGATCTACAGTGGGTTCAAGCCGGGATGGCCCTTCCCGCCGGCCAGAATTAACCAAATTCCCCATGCACGAACTCATTAATAATCGGAACCACTCAGGTAGGGACGCCTCGCCGAGGCGTCCGGGCGGCGCTTTATCCCTGCCTGTTCTGCTGGCTGCCGGCCTGTTGTGCCTTGCGGCCACTGTCCCCAGCATGATGGCACAGAGCGCGGCGCAGTTGATTTCCGCCCGCTCGTTGTCGCTTCCGCTGCCCGCCGGCGGCAACGGCGACTCCATGAGGCCGCTCATCAGCGCCGACGGCCGGTTCATTCTCTTTGACAGCAGCGCGTGCAATCTGGCGCCGGGCACGACCGGGCCTTTGTGCTTTCAAGTGTATCTGCACGACCGCGCCAGCAATACAACCACACTGGTGAGCGTCAACCTCAATGGTGTTGTCGGGAACGGCAATTCGAGTTACGGGGGGATGTCGCCCGATGGCCGCTACGTGGTGTTCCAGAGCGATGCCAGCGATTTGGTGGCCAAAGACTACAATTACGCGACGGACATATTCGTGCGCGATCTGTTGGCGGGGACGACCGTGCTGGCGAGCGTCTCGACCAGCGGCACCGTGGGCAACGGCAATTCCACCAGTCCTGTGATTACGCCGGATGGCCGCTATGTGGCGTTCATCAGCATGGCTTACAATTTGGTGGCGGGCGGCAACAGTCTTCCCAACGTCTACGTGCGGGATCTGGTGATGCAGACCACGGTTCTGGCAAGCCCTGGATTGACCAGCAAGTATAGTTCTTCGCTGGCCCCCACGCCATATTCCTTTTCCACACACCCGCCGGCGATCACACCGGACGGGCGGTATGTGGCCTTCGCGACCCCGTTTACCGGGTTGGTTCCCGCCGCGACCAATACCGCCGGCGAGGTGTATGTCCGGGATCTGGTCGCCAACCAGACCACCTGGGCGAGCACCAACGCCTCGGCCCTGGCTTGCGCGATCTTGGGAGCAACCACCAACCAGTCATCCGAACACCCGGAGATTAGCGACGACGGAACATTCGTGACCTTCAAAACCGGTTCGGGCAGCAACGCCGTCATCTTCCAATACAACATGACCAATGGAACGACCACGACGATTTACACCAACGCGCTTCTGTTCACAGCCGGGACGACCAACGCCTTGCTCGCGGATGACGATTATTACGGGCCTGAAATGACGCCGGACGGGCGGTTTGTCGCGTTCGTGGCCATTGAAGCGGCGTCAGCCGGGAGCACCAATTTTGGCAGCCTTCGTTTGTGGGACTCCGAGACCGGGACCAACATTGTCGTTTGCACCAATGGCGGCGGCGTCTATTCCCCAGGCACCCTTTCCCAAGCGCCGGCAGTTACGCCGGACGGGCATTATGTAGCCTTCCTGAGCAACGCCCGCGATTTGACCACCAATGCGGTTTCCAGCGGCTTCCATATTTTCCTGCGCGACATGGTTGGCGGGGCCATGACGATGGTGGATGTGGATACCAACGGCGCCGGCTCGACTGATTTCGAGGGGATGTTTCCAAGTCTCAGCACCAACGGCCAGTTCGTCGCCTTCTCCGGCCCGGATGGCCAATTGGTTCCTTTGGATATCAATGGCGCGGACGATGTGTTCCTGCGGGACACGGTTGCCGGCATCACGGAGATGATTTCGCAACGCAGTGCATCGGTGCCCTGGCGGTCCGGCGCGGGGCTGAGTTCGGACGGCCCGCTCTCCATCAGCGCCGACGGACGCTGGGTGGCTTTTGCCAGTTACGCGACCGATTTGGTTCCGAATGACACGAACGCCGCGGAGGACGTATTTGTCTGCGACCGCTGGAGCGGCAGCAACACCCTGGTCAGCATCGCTCAAAACGGAGGCTCCGCCCTGGGCGGCGAATCCATGTCGCCGATGATCAGCACCAACGGGCGCTACGTCATTTTCGTCAGCGCCGCGACCAATCTGACGGCGGACGTGATTACGAATCCCGGCTCTTACAATATTTTCCGCCGGGACCTCCAATTGCAGACCACGGTTGTGGTAACTGTCAGTACCAACGGCACGGGACCGGGGGACCAATCCTCCTTCAGCCCGGCAATCAGTCAGGACGGCCGGTACGTGGCCTACATCAGCCAGGCCGACAATCTTGCGAAAGGCGCCACCCAAGGGGGGGAATTTTGGCGCGACATTGACGGAGGTGTAACCGAGGCGTTTTCCACAAATACGTCAACAGATACGGCGGCCCAATATGCCGCGGCGCTGCCATTTCCTCCGACAATGAGCACGAATGGGCGGTATGTGGCGTATGCCAGCCTGACCAGCGGAAATACACTGCAGACGTTTGTCTGGGACACCAATTTGTCAAAAAGAATATACACCAATAGTGCGGGTTTCGCGGTCATCAGTCCTGATGGGTCGCGATTGCTCTACACAAGTAATAGCGCCTTTTGCGTTCAGGACTTGGTCCACGGAACCAATATGCTGACGATCAAGGGCGCGCAGAGGATTGGAGGCCCGGGGGTCTGGAGCGGCAACGGGCGTTTTGTGGCGGTGGTGACTTCGGCGGCCATTTCAACATTGGACACCAACAACGCCAAAGACGTGTATCTGTGCGATCTGTTGACGCCAACCAATATCCTGGTCAGCGTGAATCTGAGCCAGACGGGGAGCGGCAACGCGGCTTCCGACTGGCCGGCGGTGAGTTGGGACGGAAGCTATGTGGTCTTCCGCAGTTTTTCCACCAACATTGTCGCCGGGCACACCAACGCGCCCGACTTGTATGTCTATAACGTCGCCGCCGGCACGAACAGCCTTCTGACGACGGAACAGCCGGCGGCGGACTTGGTGGCGATGCCAAGCCAGCCGGTCCTCAGCGTGGATGGCAGCAGCGCCGTTTTCCAATCCAGCGGCTCCGGTCTGGCCTTCGGGGACGAGAATCGGTGGCCGGATGTGTTCGCCGCCGTGCTGCCGCCCGCGGCCAACGCGGACAGCGACGGGGACGGCCTGCCCGACTGGTGGATGATCCAGTACTTCGGGCATATCACCGGCCAGACTTTCGACGATTCCCTCGCGCAGAATGATCCGAACGGGACGGGCATGACCACTTTGCAGGATTACATCGCCGGCGCCAACCCGACGAATCCCGACTCGTTCTTCCAAGTCCTGGTTGTGCCGCCGGTTTCCCCCGGCGGAAACGTGACGCTGACATGGTCCGCCGTGGCGGGCAGAACCTACTCCATACTGTACAAAGACAGTTTGGAAGATCCCGTCTGGAACACATTGGAAGGCACGCCGGCCATCAACGGGAACCAGGGGCAATTCTCCGTGCCGGCCGATCAAACATGCCGTTACTATCGGATCGTGGTCCAATAGAATTTGCCTGTTCAAAAATCAATTGCCCCTCTATCGTCACGCTGATATTTGATGAAACCGATTCAATCCATATCCGTCTTCGGCCTGGGCAAGCTGGGCGCCTGCATGGCCGCCACCTTTGCGGCGAGAGGCTTTCCGGTGCTCGGCGTGGATGTTGACCCCGCCAAAATCCAGAAGATCAACGCCGGCCTTCCTCCCGTCGAAGAGCCGCGCCTGGCCCAAACCATCGCCGCCGGCCACGCCCGCCTTCGCGCCACCGGCGACGCCCGCGAGGCCGCCGCCACCGACGTCTCCTTCTTTATTCCCCCTTCCCCCAGTTTGCCCGACGGGAGTTTTTCCAACGAGTTTCTCTTGCGCGCCATGCAATCGGCCGCCCAGGCGGTGCGCCAGGCCGGGAAGAAGGAACATCTTTTCGTCTGCAGTTCCACCACCACTCCCGGCGCGATGGATTCGGTTCTGATCCCGATGCTCGAAAAGGAAACCGGCGGGATTTGCGGAAAGGACTTCGGCGTCTGCTACAACCCGGAATTCATCGCGCTGGGCAACGTCATCAATGGCTTGCTGGAACCGGACATGGTGCTGATCGGGGAATCGGACCCGCACAGCGGCGCGGCGCTGGAGGGACTTTACAAGAAATACAACCGCAACCAGCCCCACATCGCGCGCATGTCCATCATCAGCGCGGAACTGACCAAAATCTCCGTCAACAGTTTCATCACGATGAAGATCAGTTTCACCAACCAGTTGCGGCTGATCGCCGAAAAATTTTCCAAAGCCGACATCCACGCCATCCTCGCCGCCATCGGCAGCGACAGCCGGATTGGCGGCAAGTACCTGCGCGCCGGGCTGAGTTTTGGCGGGCCGTGCTTTCCGCGCGACAACCGCCTCCTGGCCTTCACCGCCCGCCAGTTGGGGCTGGCCGCCCCGCTGGCCGAGGCTTCCGACCGCATCAACGAACAGGCCAAGGAATCCCTGTTGGAAACCGTCAGCGCCCTGACCCAGCCCGGGGACATCGTCGCCGTTTTGGGTGTGGCCTACAAGCCCGACACCTGCATCGTCGAGGAATCCGCCGGGCTTCACCTGGCGCAGCAACTCAAGCGCCGCGGCCGGCGGGTGCTCGTCCACGACTATGCCGCCGCGCCCGCGAACAGTCCGAGCCTGTTCGAGTTTGAAATACTTGACAAGCCGGAGTCGTTGCGGGAACGCGGCGATGTCAAGGCGGCCGTCCTTTGCTGCCCCTGGCCGGAATACAAGACGCTCCGGTTCCATCCCGGCACCCGGGTTGTAGCCCACTGGAAAATGTAGCCAACGATATATGAAATTTTTGGTGGGGCGGCGCTGCCGCGCCGCCCTGAATTAGGGCGAAGCAGCAGCTTCGCCCTACCAGATTATAGAAAATCCGGTTCATGGGGATTTGCCCGGGGCCAGTTTTTCCAGCGCATCCGCGATGTATTGCGAGAAGCGCGCGCGGGCGGCCAGGTTGACATGGGTCAGGTCATCGTAATCGGCTTCCACCTGCGGCGGCAATTGCGAGGCTTCCAGAAGAACCATATTCGTGTCCTGGGCGGCTTGCTCGTGAAGGAAGGCCATCATGTCCGGCCGAAGGGCGGGGTTCAGTGCCCGTTCCGCAATCGGGTTGAGCTGGCCGCAGCAGACCATCAACCGGCAGCCCCGCTCCCGGCACATTTTGGCAAACGCTGCGAATGACTTTTTATGGAAACTGGATACCGGCCCAAGCCCCAGATTCTTCGCGCCGCGTTGCGCCTCGTCGGCCAGATTGCTTTCGAGGGAGGCATCGTATTGTTGCTGGGCCTGGTTCTGGACTTCAAATCCACGAACGCGGGCGGCCAGGGAATCCCAGACCTGATAGAGCGGAAAAATGTCGCCCATCAAGCCGCAGACTTCAAACCGGTCAAATTCGGGTTTGCCCGGGCCGAGCGCGCAATAGGCGGGCAAGTCCCGAAAGCCAAAAAAGTACATCAGCCGCTCGTTGTCGGTCCTGCCGTAAAAAGTGGTCTCACTCACGTAAGTAATAACATAAGCCAGCGGGACATTGGGAAGACGCTCCAAACAAAGAGTCATATCGTAGGGGCTGCTTCCGGGAAAATGCAATTCTGTGGCCCAGACTCTGCGGCCCAGCTTTTCGTTCAGCACTTTGGTGTCAATCTGCGCGCGCGTCTGGCTGGCGCCCATCAGCACGGCCTGGCTGGGCGCGCCGGCTTCCTCCATCAACGCCCGCTTGATGTTATACTGTGTGTAATTGATAGTATGATCCTTCCCGGTAAAAAGAAGACACCAGAACAGGACCGTGCGGGCGGCAACGGCGGCAAAGACATTCAAACAGATAAACGCGCTCCACCCCTGGACTATCCAACGCGCGGGCGTCTGAAGGCGCCGGATGGCGAGGGCGGCAAGCCTCCGATGCGCCACGATGAGAAGGCACGCGGCCGTCATCAGCACCGCGCAGTCCTTGAGACGCCCTTTGACGAAGGGCTGGACGCTGGCAAATTTCCCGTCGCCACGGGCCAGTATTTGCGGGCCAAAGCGGGAAGACAGGCTTGACGACACACGGTCTCCGAGCAACCCAAACAGCGCCCAAACTAATGCGGGCGTCACCATCAGTAAAAGAGTCAGTCTTGCTCTCATGTCAGAACTTGGCGTAGATGAACGTGACCGTCCCTTTGAACAGAAACAACACCGTTACAATCAGCGCGCAATACAATGCCCGCCGGAATAACACAGGCGTGGCGGCGAACCAGTCAATCCAGAACCGCCGCCGCATGGCCCAAGTAACAGCTTCACAAGCCAAAAAAGCAAGGGCACAGGGCATCAGCGCGCGCGCGGACATCCCCAACAACGAAGCATCGAACCGCAGGGCCGGAATTGCGCTCCCCCGCCATCCGGGAATCAGCCCTCCAATGTACCGGAGCGCGGAAGCGAGCGTCTCCGCCCGGAAAAAGATGTGGGAAAGAACGACCAGATGAAAGGTCAGCAGGGGAGCGGCAAATTCGCGCGCGCGCGCCAGCGCGGGCTGATTTTGGAAGAAGAGGTTGCGCCGCTTGAGGGTCAGGGCCGAAATGGCCATGTAGATTCCGTTGACAACTCCGAATGCCAGATAGGTCCAGGCCAGCCCATGCCAAAGCCCTATGGCAATCATGTTGATGAAAATGGCCAGACAAAGCCCCGCCGTTCCGAGGTTCCGCAGCGACATCCGAAGGGGCGTGAACAAATAGTCTGTCAACCAGGTCGTCAGTGAGATATGCCACCGCCGCCAAAACAGTTGGATGTTGGAGGAATAATAGGGAAGGTCAAAATTCTCAGGCCCTCTCATCCCGAACAACAGCCCGATGCCAATGGCAATGTCCGTGATGCCCGAAAAGTCGGCGTATAATTGGATCGAAAAACAGTAAGCGCCCGCCAGCAGTTCCAGGGGCGAAAACCCGGAAGGGTTGCCGTGGACGTTTCCAACCAAGACCGCAAGACGGTCGGCAATGACAATCTTCTTGACCAGACCGAAGAGGATCCGTCTCAGGCCCGCGACGAAATCGGCGGCGTCCGGCGTTTTGATCTTCTCAATCTGATCGAAGAAACTCCGCGCCCGCTGGATAGGCCCGCTGACAATTTGCGGGAAAAAGGCGCCATAGAGCGCCACGGAAACGAAGTTGCGTTGAGCGGGAAGCTTCTCCCAGTAAACGTCAAGCAGATAGCCCACCATCTTAAACACGTAATAGGACAAGCCGAGCGGCACAACGACGAGCGCCGCGCCGCTGGAACCCAAGCCGCCGGCGCGCGGAAAAAATTCCGTCAAGAACCAGCCGGCGGATTTGAAGGCGAACAGCAAGAGCAGAAGCGTCATGACGCCCAAAGCCATCCAGGCGCGCTTGCCCCGCTCCGCGCGGCGGCCCTCAATCCACAAAGCCGTCGCATATACACCCGCGCTGACGGCGACGAGAAGCAGCGCATAAACAAGGCTCCAACTGAGATAAAAAGCCCAGGACAGACCCAACAGCGAAGCCGGCCTCCATCGGGCCGGCGCAAAATGAAAGATCAGCAGCGCAACTCCGAGGAAGATCGCGAAATTAAAGGAAAGAAAGGACATTTGCTGGGGCCGCCTCGCGATGAATCAGATTTGCGCATGGAGTTTCCGGCCATTTGGAATCTTCTGCTCTTTCGCTCATGTTCATGCGAATAGAATCAAAGTCCAATATCAGAAAGTCAATTCGCAACTGGATTTGTGTTCGCACCCTCACATGGGGGCGACATCTTTGTCAAACGAAGATGCCGCTCCTGACGGAGCTTGAACTTCTCTTGCGGTTTGCTTCTACAAATATGTCGCGCCTACGGCGCTTCCTGCGCCGCAACACAGATAAGTCACTTTCATCTGGGGATCAACGCTGGACGCGCGCGCCGCCGCCCTTGATCAGTTTTTCCACTTCCTCCCTGGTGGCCATCGAAGTGTCGCCGGGCGTGGTCATGGCCAGCGCGCCGTGGGCGGCCCCGTAGTCCACGGCGGACTGCGCGTCGCCGGCGGTCATCAGCCCGTAGATCAGGCCGGAGGCAAAACTGTCGCCGCCGCCGACGCGGTCGAGGATTTCCAGATCGGGGTATTTCTTTGACTCGTAGAAACTGCCGCCGGCCCAGCAAATGGCGGCCCAATCGTTGACCGTGGCGGTCTTGGCGGCGCGCAGGGTGGTGGCCACGACTTTGAAGTTGGGATAGGTTTTGACAACCTGCCCGATCATCTTCTGGAACGCCGCCTGGTCAATGTGAAGGAGCTTCTCGTCGGCGCCTTCCACCTCGAAGCCGAGGCTGGCGGTGAAATCCTCCTCGTTGCCGATCATCACGTCCACGTATTGGGCGATTTCGCGGTTGACTTCCTGGGCGCGTTTCTTGCCGCCGATGCTCTTCCAAAGGCTGGGGCGGTAGTTCAGGTCGTAGGAAACGACGACGCCGTGCTGGCGGGCTTTCTTGACAGCTTCGATCACCAGCGGCGGGGTGGTGTCGCTCAGGGCGGCGAAAATGCCGCCGGTGTGCAGCCAGCGCGCGCCGATTTTGCCGAAGATGCGGTCCCAGTCGAAATCGCCCGGCTTGAGCTGGCTGGCGGCGGAATGGCCGCGGTCGGGAACGCCCACCGCGCCGCGCACGCCGAAGCCGCGCTCGGTGAAGTTCAAGCCGTTGCGCGCCGCGCGGCCCACGCCGTCGAAGGGCGCCCACTTGACGAATTCCATGTCCACGCCGCCTTGCAGAATAAAATCCTCCAGCAACCGGCCGATTTCATTGTCGGCAAAGGCGGTCGCGACGGCCGTCTTCAATCCAAAACAGCGCCGCAGGCCGCGCGCCACGTTGTATTCGCCGCCGCCTTCCCAGACCTTGAATTCGCGCGCGCAACGGATGCGGCCCTCGCCGGGATCGAGCCGCAGCATGATTTCGCCCAGGGCGAGCAGGTCGTATTTGCAGGTGGAAGAGTCGCGGAGTTGGATGGGGGCTGGGGATTTCATGGGATGGAGTGATGGAGTGTTGGAGTGTTGAAATGTCGCAAGACGCTCATTGGGCGCATGGTAAGGAGTCCGCAGGGGTGGCGTCAAAGATTATTGCCGGGTGGCCGGTGTGGAGGAGCAGGGGAAATTGCGGATTGCGGATTGCGGATTGCGGATTGGCCGCCAGATGGCGTAGCGGGGTACAACTCGGCGCTCCGCCGACTTCAGCCTTCGCATCCGGAGCGCCGATTTTAAATCGGCTTAAGATAACACAAGTGGTAAGAAGCACGGAAAATGAACAGCGAAAAACCAGCCCCGCTTGAACGGCCAACTTCGGTTGCGGACGCAAAGCCGAGTGCAACTCGGCGCTCCGCCGACTGCGGAAGGCGCAGCACGGCCTGCAACAACCGAAGTTCATGAACCCAGGTTTTCGTGGAAGCCCACGCACAAGAGAAGAGGTTTCAAGGCAAGGTCGCAAAGTCGCAAACTCGCAAAGCCGGCAAAAACCGATAAATCAACAAAAAAATCAAAAAAAGTCATCTTTTTCTGTTGACGAATTGAATTTCTCAAGTTTTATATTGATTTATTAAATGAAAAACCCGTCCACAGCCGGCAAAAAACTCATCACCCGCTGCCCCTTTTGCGGCGATGATCTCGCCATCGCCCGCCTTTCCTGCTGTGGCTGCAAAACCCAGATTGATTCCGAATTGCAGATTCCGCTCTTCTTCCGCCTCCCGCCGGATTTGCAGGAATTCGTCATGATCTTCCTGCGGTGCCAGGGCAAAATCCGCGATGTGGAAAAGGAACTGGGCATCTCGTATCCCACCGTCTGCAAGAGGCTCGATCTGGTCAACGAACTGCTGGGCAACCAGGGACCGCCCGCCAACCGCACTCAAATCCTCGAACAACTCGAACGGGGAGAAATCTCCGTGCCGGAAGCAACCCAACTACTAAAAGAGAGAATCGTATGAAAAACACACTTTTGTTGGTCTTTGTCCTGCTCGCCATATTCGTTGTCGCAGTGATTCTTCTTGGCACCAGCTTCTACAACCGCTATCTGCGCATTTCGCGCGGGAAAGCCGCCCTGCTATGGGCGGTGGCCTTGGTCGCCTCCTTCGTCATTCTCGATTGCCGGACCCATCTGCTGGAGGAGCGCGTCGTTGAGGGTCCTGGTCCTTACATTGGATGGGCTGGATTGCTGCGCCTTTTACGGCTCCGCGACAGCGCGGATCTTGTTTCGCTCTGTTTTGCGTGCCTCCTTCCGCTGGCGGCCATCCCTTTTCTCGCCAAAATCTATCTCACATGGATTGCCGGCAACGCGACGGATGCCGAGAAAGCTCCCGGCATGGAAGGAATCCGCGCCTGGTTGCGCGGCGGCAACATCGTCTGCGCGCTCCTTATTTGCCTCGGTCTTTGGCTCGGTTTCGGATTCTCCTTCTGGATGCCCGTTGCGCTCGCATTGTTGGCGTTGCTGGCCTTTCCCGTTTTCAACATGGCCCTGGACACAACCGCCCCGCCACCCCCCGCGCCCGCAGGGGACACTCTCGCGCCGGAACGCGAGCGTGTTCTCAAAATGCTCGATGACGGCAAAATCACCGCCCAGGAAAGCGCCGAACTGCTCAATGCGCTGGCCCATTCGGCCCCGGCGCGCCCGGCTCAAACCGCGCCGGCCCCCCATCGCAAGCTGGCGTGGATTGGCGCGGCGCTGCTGGTCATCGGCTTCTTTCTCCCGTGGTTCGAGGGTCCAAACCCGGCCGCTTACATCGCGGGAGGCGACATCCCGCACGGCTTTGGCTGGTGCATCCTCTTTCTCGGCATCGCGGTTGCGGTGCTGCCTGTTGTGGACACGAGTCTCGATTCCCAAACCTGTCAAAAAATCTCCCTCATCGCCCTGGGCGTCGGGGCGATCATCCTTCTTTACCTGTTGACCTGGAACTTCCATTTCATCAGCCTTGGAATCCTTCTCGCGCTTGCCGGATACGCCCTGGAATTCATCGGCGTCCTCAAAGCCCGCAAGCTGGATTGGCTCCGCGCCGCATGACGAATCTTGGAACAGGAGGGAACGGAGTAAATTAGATATTCTAATCCGTCGCCCCGCCGTTTGCTGCCCGCCTGGGTAGGGTAACACCCCATAGCGCCCGCAACGCCTTCGGATGCACTGTGGGGACGGGAAATGGCACACTCTTGCAAATCAAGACTCAACCGTCCCGATGAATTGTCAACTTACCGTTGAAAACGCAAACAAACAGAAATGACATTATGAACCAACAAACACAGGCAATCTGCAATGACATGGGCCAATTGGCCGAAGACGCGCAAGCGTTGATGGCCGCCACCGCCGACGCGACCGGAGAAAAAGTGGCCGAAGCGCGCAAGCGTCTCGCCGCCGCGCTGGAACGCGGCAAGGCAATCTATGGCTGCGCCCGCGAGAAGGTGGTCGAAGGCGCCAAGGCGGCCGACGAGGCCGTCCATGAGCATCCCTATCAAGCCATCGCCATCGGCGTCGGAGTTGGGGCGGTCCTCGGTTTTCTCCTCGCCCGCCGGTGCTGCCGCAACCGCGATTGATTCGTTATGGAAGAAGCCACTGCCAGTTTCCGGCAACTGGCCGCGTCCGCGAAGGACATCGCGCGGCGGCTGTTGACCATTGGGGAAAACCGGCTCGAATTGTTGACGGTGGAAGTGCAGGAGGAGCGCGAGCGGCTCCTGCGCGCCCTCCTCCTGGCCCTCGGCGCGGCCGTATTCGGCCTGCTCGCCGCCATGACGCTCACCGCGCTGGTCGTCGTCTTGTTGTGGGATTGCTCCCATTGGGCCGCCCTGCTGACCTTGGCTGTCCTCTACGGGGCAGCCGGGATTTGCCTTTACCGGCGGCTCACCGCGCTGCTGCGCAACTGGCAGACGCTTCCCGCCTCGCTCGACCAACTCCGAAAGGACCGCGCATGTTTGGGAAAAATCCTCGAATGAACCCGCTCCAATCGCGCAAACAACTTCTGCTTGCGGAAAGCGAACTGAACCGCGCCCTGCTGGCTGGGGACATGACCGCGATGAGGGCGGACGTTCGCGCGCTCACCGACCGCGCCAAGTCCATCGGTTTGATGGCATCCTCAGTCGCGGCGCTGGTGGCGGGCCTGGCGGCCTTCCGGCGCAAGAAGTCCGCGCCCGGTGACGCGAAACCATCCTGCCTGCAAACCATCCTCAAAGGCGCCGGCCTGATTTCGACCCTCTGGCTGGCGTTCCGCCCAAAGGAGCGTGTTCAAGAGGACAAATAGAAGTCCTCGATGCTTCCCTCGACGACCTCCTGTCCGCGATGGAGTGAATTCCCCTGTGGCGGCGGTCTATGACCGCCGCATTATCGCTCCGCCGTGAGTTGTTCAATCCGGAGATTTGGCGAACGTCCCAGTGGGCGGTTTGATAAGAATGCCGCCGGGCGGTTGAATTGTGCCGCCGGGAGGCGGCAGCGTTCCGCCATCAGGATGGATCGTGCCGGGAGCACCCGCGAAAAGGCTGGTTGCAGCAAAGAGCGCGGCAAAGCCGGTAATTGTAATTTTCATAATTCTTTCAACTTTCTTTGTTGTGTCGCTTTTTGCCTTTAACACAGCCTCAAATTAAGTGGAGCACCCGCTCATTGCTATGGGGTGTAACCCTAATGGAGAAAACCATTGGTCTCATTGTGGCTGCTTCGGTTTGGCTGGCGCTCTTCCGCGGCGGACTGGTTTTTTGGGCGCGCGGATTCCGGCATTCCGGCCCAAAATCGCCTCCAATTTCGCCACGGATTTCGTGATATTCCTCAATTCCTCCAGCGATTTCCTGATCTTCCTCATCTCAGCCATCGCCTGATCGTAATTCGCCCTCCGGAACGCTTCCCGGATCACTTCCACAGGCTCCGCGCCTTCCCCGACAAGCGCCTCCGCAGTCGTCCCGAGCGCCTTGGCGATCAGGATGAGCCGGTCGCCTCCGGGAATTCGCCCCTGCAAATAGCGCGAGATGTCCTCCTGGCCGCACCCCGCCGCCGCGCCCAGTTGGGCCTGCGTCAGGCCGGATTTATCGAGGGCTTCCCGCAACCGGGAAGAAAAGATGTCTTTTGTCATAATTATCTATTGACATATTATGATCTCAGGTATATTCTTGCAAGCATGAATGAACGGCATGTTCTGGATGATAAGCGGGAAGCGTGGCCTGTCACGCCGAATCCGGCTGCCGATGGCGGCGTGGGTGTGAGACAAAATTCTTCATTTAGGCCGCCAGCGGGAGGGCATCGTTACGCGCTGCCCGTTGGTTGAGTCTGTGTTTCCAGAACTCCTCCAGCCTGCGGCTGCTGTGGATGCACCGCAAC
>Ga0181530_10001283_pt1 | contig 31756 bp, 25 predicted proteins | sample PEATcosm2014_Bin_42_FD_119769 | JGI IMG/M metagenome (GOLD analysis project Ga0181530, IMG submission 119769) | Peatland microbial communities from MTU Mesocosm Facility, Houghton, MI, USA - PEATcosm2014_Bin10_60_metaG | ecosystem: Environmental > Terrestrial > Soil > Wetlands > Peat | place...
CCCGACGGCGTCGATATCGCTCACCCACCGAGCCGTCGCCCTTGACCCATTAGAGAACGCAGGCACCCGACGGCGTCGATATCGCTCACCCACCGAGCCGTCGCCCTTGACCCATTAGAGAACAAAATCGGCGCTAACTAAGCCGTCATCTGGCGGTCGGCCGAGGAGGTTTTGCTCGCCCCCCATCAGCGACATTTGCCAATGACGGTTGATTACGCCATAGCGGACTCCACACGACGGTCATGGACCGCTGCCGGACTCCTTGCCCGCCAAAGTCGCCTGGCTTGGCGAGTATGAGCACCAGTAGGCCGCGGATATATGTCGCGAGGCACCAACGGGCAGCGGGTGGTCGCGACCCTCCGGAACTCCCGTTCCGAGCGCCGAAAAAAATTTCGGAAGGGTGAGAGTAATGCGCCGGCACCAAATCCCCCCTCCACCCCGCCGCCGCGGTCCACCAACTCGGGTCGGCCCTTCTCAAGGGCACGGGCCGACAGCCTGCACGTGGCAGCCGGCACGTGAGGGCCAAGGGATTGCCCTCCGGACGTCGAGAAATTTTGCGCCCGTGCTCGGCCGCGTTGATCTGGATGCTCTTCTATGGGATCAATTATGGGAAGCGCTTCGACGACGGTATATTTTGCAAGTCAATACATAGAATTATCGCCAAGTTTCGGCGGATGGTGTGTCCGCTTAGGCTTGAACGCCGATCTGGCGGGAGATCGAAGTGCCGGTCGGGATGACGCTCAAACAGCTCCATGCAGATCATCCAGGCCGCCATGGCATGAGAACATGCCCATCTGTGGAAGTTCATCCTCGGCCACGAGCGCATCGGCAGCCGCCGCGCCGCCAGGCTGACCCTCGGCGCCGGCGACCCCGAGCGCGGCGGCCAAGACAGCGGCTGCGGGCATCAGGACACCTCCATGCGATTACGCGCGGTCTCAACCGGGCGCCGTCTGAGCGCCACGGTCGACAAGTCGCAGAGCCAGATAGGGCCGCCTCCCGGGATGTGGCAGTTCGGCGCAAGGCTGAAACCCAAATCGGCGCGCTGCCGCTCTCCATCGGAGCCGGGCGGGAGATGGGTGTAACCGCCAGCTCCCCCAGCCTTCCCAAATGCCGCAACCGGTCGTTTCAACCGCTCGCTCATCTGGGCGGTCGGCGCCAGGCGATCGGCTGGACTGTCACCCAGCCCGCCACCAGCTCGAAGATTTCCATAACCGTGATCGATTGGGGCGCCGGGGAGGCTGCCGACACTCGCCCGGCACAGCGCGTGGTGGCCCTCACGCATCAAAGGCGGATATTTAATTCGCTCGGATCGTGCCAGTCGGCGCACCGGCTTGGCGTTGATTAATCTTGAAAAACAATCACTTGCCGTGCTCCGCGTCGCGACCGCATCTACACGCATCGGCTGCCGCGTTCTTTGATCCCAAAACCGCGAGGAACAGTCATGGCGTTGGTGCCTATCGCGGTGATCAACAACCACCGGGCACCGCCCGCAGCCAGGTGACGCAAAGCGGGTGCTGCTTGAGAAACTCCCTCCGTTCCCCGCGCCACCTGGGGGACGCGTACAGCTGCGCCCGCTCGGCGTTGCCGACGTCCATCTCGGTCGGCAGGCGGCCTACTCGCGCGCCGAGGTCCAGCCGACGCACAGAGCCGAAGGTGACACGGCGGATCATGAGCGCACCACTATTTCAACGCGCACGATCCCCCTCGAATGCGTCTTTTGCCAGCAAGCGACGATCGCCTGCTGGTAGTCTTCGATCAGCCGTTTCCTGACGAACTTGCCCGGTGCCGAGAGCTTGACCGTGTCGCCGACGACAGCCTCGCACCGCACCTCCTTGAACCATTGTCGGAATGCGGTATCCCCGAGCTGCTCGCAGAGCATGTCGCCGGCGGCGCCGAGCGCGTGCTCGACACGCTCACGTGTTCTTATAGGGTTAACCTTAAGGGTTGGGTCGCAATCTACTGCGACCATTGATGCAGGATTTTGCGACCATTGAGCCCACCAATGGTCGCAATATTCTGCGAGCTTTCGGCCCGTATTGGTCGCAGTCACTTGCGACCTTTGGAACGCCGGAAAGTACGTGTTGACAACCCCCTTGCCGCCAGCGTGGCAAACGGTGGTGCTCTTGCCGGTCTTTGGTTCTGTCCGGGTTGCGTTACCGAGATCGCGGCGGTCGACGATCAGGTAGCCGCGGCGTTCAAGCTCGACGATGGCGCCCCATACGGTGCGTTTGCTCAGCCGCATGATGCGGGCGATCGTCTCCTGCTTGAGAAACGCGTTACCGCGATGCCGGTTGAAATGGGAGCCGAGCACGCCAGCGACCTTGTAAGCCGTGGACGACAGGTCCGGGTCATGAGCGAGCGCATCCATCCACTCTGCACGCAGCGGCTTCGGAATGAGGATCACTTCACCCGTTTGCCGGGTGGCAAAGGTCACGCCGCGTCGCTGCTGGGAACCGCGTCTGGAGGCTCGCGCCGGCCCGGCACCCGCCCTTTACGGCTCCCGTTGCTCGCAAGGCTGCGCTGGATATAGGCGTCTATCGAGCTGAGAGTGATCTTCCGGCAGCGGCCGTCCAGGTAGCTGTCAAGCTCCCCCGCGTTGATCAGGCCGTATAAGTGGCCGAGCCCGCAGTCCAAAATTCGGCGCGCACCTTCGGGCTTCACCACGCCAATCACGGCGCCCGAAAATGCCGGCTCATCGCTCTTCTTCTGCATGCCGACGCCTTTTCACGAAGTCTTCGAAAAAGGATCGGCTAGCGGGGCGCAAGGCCAAAGCTGAATCTTAGGAGAATTTCGGCCACTAAACGGCTATTCGTCTCCCAAGTCTTCATCTTCGTTATTTACCGAGTGCCGAGCCTCGTGGATAGCCGCGGCAAGTGTTTCTAGCGATGAAAAATGACGACGATGGTTCTTCCCTAAATTGTTCTGTAGGAAGTTACCAAGTCTTACAAACGGAGGACGGATTGCGTCTACTTTCGAGGCAGCGTCCGGATATTCCCGCTCGACCGCGAATGTCGTCAATCCCCTGATGAGTTCTTGCCATGGATCGGAAAACCGTTTTCGGGGGCCGATGTCCTCAGCCGTCGCGTCGATCTCCTCAGCTGTCTCTTTGCAGGCCCTCATCAGGCGATGCAAATTGATTTGAAGATCAAAGAGTGGCTGCCGCGGCAAGGGAGACAAAATCGCGGCGCCAGTATTGGGCATGCCGGAGATGCCGGAGAGGATCGTGCTCGTCGCTGCCATCGGCGCCGCCGCCCCGGCCTGGCGGCCGCCGAAGGGATCGTTAATTCGAATGTCCTCGTCGTCGAACTGGCCAATTTGAAGCTTGTTTTCGATCAAGTCTTGCACGCGCTCTGCTGCTGATCCGCGAATGTTAGCTTGATAAAGGAGCTGGTTTAAACTCTCGGCAGCGCGTGTGAGTTTGGACAGCCACTTCAATGCATCGTCCTTCGATGGGTCGGCAGGGCAGAGTACAGCGAAGAAGAGATATTTATCGAACAGTTTTGTGATACGATCGCGATCATCCTTCTCGAATGAGAGCCCATAAATGCCTTTGGCCTCTCGCCATTTATCCTTAGATAATCTAAAATTTGGCACAGGTAGACTTGATGAGGCCAAACCGAGTTTGGCTTTCGCGCGCGGCATTACGGCGATCTCCTGTCCTACAAGCCGTGACAGTAACCGGCCCACGCGTCCATCAGGCCCCGGCGCTTTGCGAACAGATCGCCGCGCCGGTAGGCCGCCTCAACCTTGTCGCCGACAGCGTGGGCCAGCGCCATTTCGATCACCTCGTTCTGAAAGGTGGTCCGCTCGGCCGCCCAATCGCGAAAGGTCGAGCGGAAGCCATGTACGGTCAGATCGGATCGTTTCATGCGTTTCAGAAGTACCAGCATAGCCATGTTCGACAGCGGGCGGCCGGCCTTGCCGCCGGGGAATACGAACTCGTCGGCGGCGCCCTTTGGCATCTTCTCGATGATCGCGAGCGCGGCATCCGATAGCGGTACTCTGTGCTCGCGGCCCCCTTTCATGCGGGCGCCCGGTATCGTCCAAAGCTTACCGGCCTGGTCGATCTCGCCCCATCGCGCGCCGATCACCTCGCCGGTGCGCGCGCCTGTGACGATCGCGAATTCGAGCGCCCGAGCTGCGACGCCGTTCTCCTGCCGCAATCCCTCCAGGAAGGCGGGTAGCTCGACAAAGGGGAGCGCCGGGTGATGCTCGACCGCGCGGACCTTGGTCTTATTCGGCAACGCTTTGTCGAGGTGGCCCCGCCAGCGAGCGGGGTTGACGCTCTCGCGCCAGCCGTGCACCGTCGCATAGTCCAGGATGGCTTCGATCCGGCCGCGTACCCGACCGGCGGTTTCCGGCTTAGTCGTCCAGATTGGCGTTAGCGCCTTCGTCACCAATGCGGTGTCGATCGCCTGCACCGGGAGCTTGCCGAACACCGGATCGACGAAGGTTGCAAGCGTCCCTTCCCAAGCGGCGAGGCTCTTTGGTGAACGCCAGCCGGCTTTGTGCGCGGCGATGTACTGGGTGGCGCATTCCGTGAAGGTCAACGACCTGGCCGCGTCGAGCTGCGCGCGCTGTCGGCGCGCGTGCCTGATCTCGATGGGATCGATCCCGTCGCGGCGCAGCTTGCGGCATTCGGTCGCCATGTCGCGCGCCTCGGCCAGGCTGATCGTATGCGTCGCACCGAGCCCCATCTCGCGGGGGCGCTTGTCGAGCATGAAGCGGTAAATCCACGACTTCGCCCCATTGGCGCTGACGTGCAGATAGAGACCGCCGCCATCGGCGTACATGCCCTTCTCTTTCGCCCTCGTCACCGCCAGCGCAGTGAGCCGTGCAATCGTCCGCCCAACCATTTCTCCCTCAAATCTTCCCACAACAGGTGGGTGGATTTTGGCGCAGGCTAGCGGAGGATGTCAACGCAAAAGAATGGCCGTCGACGCACCTAAAATGGCCTGATTCAATAGCTTAAGCTAGAGGCTAGCGAAGGCTAGGAGAGCGTAGAATAGGAATGAAATTGGCGGAAGAGGCAGGAGTCGAACCTACCGAGGACGCGTGAGGCGCCCTCCAACGGGTTTGAAGCCCGCGCGCCCCACCGGGAGCGGTACTCTTCCAGGCGGAAGAATTGCTGCGCTATTCGGCCCGGTCAACGATCGTTTGGCGCTCGATTTTGGAAAACCGCCGGGTGGCGAGGCCTGCCGGGCGCGAGATGCGCTTTGGCGTAGCCATTCGCCAAATTCAGTGCTTGGCTTCGCTCCAAGGCATTGCAATTGGCGGCGCTGCTTGCGCCGCCGGCCCAAAAGCGAGACGATGGCGCTCCTCGGCACAAACCCCGGGGGGTTGTCGGCTCAAACGGGAGCGGCCCAGACGCCGGGGGCAGTGGTGCGATGCTGACGCGGCCGCCGAATCTCGAAAAGCTGTTTCCCGAGTTTGCCGGACAAGCGACGACGGAAACGTTCGCCGCCGCGCTCGGCATAGAAGATACGGCCCTCGCCGGTCGCCTCGTCGGGGAGTTGCGGCGGCTCTCGGTGCTTGCCGAAGTCGCCGACACCGTGACGCAGAAGCTGTCGCTCGACCACCAGTTGCCGCGGCTGATCGATTTGATCGCCGAGGCGCTCGACGCCGAGCGGGCGACCTTGTTCCTCTACGACAAGGACTCTGGCGAATTGTTTTCTCGGGTGTTGCGCGGCGAAGGCGTCGCGGACATCCGCATACCGCCAAGCGCTGGCATCTCCGGGGCGGTGTTTACCGCGGGCGTCGCCGAAATCGTCCCGGATGCGTACAGCGACCCGCGCTTCAACCAGGAGATCGATCGCCGCACCGGATACCGTACACGCAACATCCTCTGCGTGCCGCTGCGCGACCGCGATGGGCAGCCGATCGGCGTGACCCAGGTCCTGAACAAGCGCGCCGGCGAGTTCGCGGCCGCCGATCTGGAGCTGGTCGACGCGATCAACCGGCACGCCGCAAGCGCGCTCGAACAAGCGCTGCTGGTCGAACGGCTTGAGAAGGACCAGCGCGAAGAAGAACAGCTGCTGGCGATCACCGAGGCGATCTCGACCGAGCTGCGAGTAGAGGCTTTGTTCGCTCGCATCATGGGCGCGGCAACGCAGCTCCTCAATGCCGAGCGCTCGACCCTGTTCCTCTACGACAGCGCCAAGGATGAGTTGTGGTCGCAGGTCGCCGAAGGCGCCGATCAGCAGCAGATCCGTATCCCGGCGCATGCCGGGATCGCCGGCGCCGCATTCACCAGCGGCGAGGTACTGGTGATACCCGATGCCTACGCTGACCCGCGGTTCAATCGCGAGATCGACCGCAAATCGGGATACCGCACCCGTAATCTGGTCACATTGCCGATCATTGACCGCGTTGGCGAACGAATTGGTGTCGTCCAGGTGCTCAACAAGCGGGGCGGCGACTTTACCCCGCGGGACCTACGATTGCTCAAGGCGTTTTGCGCGCAGATCGCGATTGCGGTCCAGAACGCCCAGCTGTTTTCGGATGTCCTCTACCTCAAGAATTATAACGAGAGCATCCTGAAGTCGCTGTCGAACGGTGTGGTCACGCTCGACTCTCAGCTCACGGTCGTCAAAATCAACGAGGCAGCCGAGCGCTGCCTCGGCGTGTCGACCGACGACGTCCTCAATCGTCCGGCCGTGCAGGTTTTCGGCAACCGCAATGCCTGGGTGACCCGCAGCCTCGATTACGTCGTCCGCATGGGAACGTCCGACTACCATGCCGATACCGACTTCATTCTGCCGAACGGCGATATCGCGGCGATCAACCTGACCTCGACACCGCTGCTCGGCGTCGACGACCGGCCGCTCGGCTACATGCTGGTGTTGGAAGACATCACCCGCGAGAAGCGGGTGCGCAATACTATGGCCCGCTATGTCGCCAAGGAGGTCGTCGACCGGCTCCTCGCCAGCGGCGAAGACTTTCTCCAGGGCAGCTCCCAGCTCGCCACCATCCTGTTTTCCGACATCCGCCACTTCACGACGCTTGCCGAGTCGATGACCCCGAGCGCGACGGTTAATCTGCTCAACGAATACTTCACGGCGATGGTCGACGTCGTGTTCAGCCACGGCGGCATGCTCGACAAGTATATCGGGGACGCGATTATGGCGGTGTTCGGCGCACCGGAAGTGAGTGCGGCCGATGCTGAAAATGCGGTCGCGGTCTCGACCGAGATGATGCGCGAACTCGGCGTCTTCAACCAACGGCGGATCGAGTCCGGCGAAGAGCCGATCGATATCGGGATCGGCATCTCGACCGGCGAGGTCCTCGCCGGCTCGCTCGGCTCGCGCCACCGCCTCGAATACACGGTGATCGGCGACAATGTGAACCTCGCCGCGCGCCTGGAGGGGGCCAACAAATATTACGGTACCCGAGTGCTGCTGGCCGGCTCGACAGCCGAGGCGCTCAGTTCGCGTGCCGGGTTGCGGCGGCTCGACCTGATCCAGGTGAAAGGCAAGTCGCAGCCGACCCTGGTCTACGAGTCGCTGGCCTACCACAGTGCCGAGAGCTTTCCGAAATTGCCGACAGTGATCGCCGCCTACGAGGGCGGGCTCGATCTTTATCAGCACCGCGACTGGGACGGCGCGTTGCAGCAGTTCGGCACGGCACTCGAGTTAGCGCCGGACGACCGTCCGTCGCGCATCTTCATCGATCGCTGCCGCTATTACCGGGAAAGCCCGCCGCCCGAAAATTGGAACGGCGTCTGGATCATGGAAGAAAAATAGGTCCCGATCGGCTGTCGCCCAGACCTGGAAGACAAAGCTAGGCTCGAGGCCTTGGTCAACGGATCCCTTAGCGCGACGGGACGTGCGGCTGAGCGAACGTGCTGCTGTCGAGAACCGTCTGGAATTGCTGCTCAATCTTGGCGGTAAGATTGCGCGAGTCGGCGTCGCTGGCGATGACGTGCGGAGTCATCAGCATGATCAACTCCGTACGCCCGGCCGCATTGACATTGGTCCCGAACAGGGGCCCGACACCCGGAAGATCATGGAGGAGAGGAATCCCCGACGAGTTGCGGCTGTCGGTTTGTTGGATGAGGCCACCGAGCAAAATCGTTTCTCCGGTCTTGACGCTGATCGTGCTCGTCAGCCGGCGCTGCTGGAAGGTCGGCGAGTCGATCTGCGAGGTCGTGGTGTTGACGACGCTGCTGACCGACTGGTTGACGTCCATCGTCACGTAACCGCCGGAATTGACCCGCGGCGTTACCTCGAGCACGACGCCGGTTTCCTTGTAAGTGACATTGTTAAGGATGAGCGGGTTGCTGGTCACCGTACTGGTCGCCGACTGGGTGATGATCGGGACGACATCGCCGACTTGCAACCGCGCGGTCTCGTTGCTGAGCACCAGCAGGCGCGGCGTCGAGATCACCCGCGTTTGCGTCACTGCGGAGAGCAGATCGAGAATCGCCTTCGGTGCGAAATTGCCGGCCACCCAGGCCAGATTGAAGCCGGGCACCGCCGGCGTGATCGTCGCCGTGTTGTTGGTCGTCAGCAGCGTGTTGGTCCTGCCGGCATTGATGAAATACTCGACGCCATAATTGAGGTTATCGTTGAGCACGACCTCGGCAACCGTAACCTCGATCAATACCTGCAGCGGCGGCACGTCGATGCCGGCCAGAACCTGGCGGATCAACTCGTAATCGCGGGCATTGGCCGAGATCAGCAAGGCGTTACGGGCTTCGTCGGCTTCGATGCGCACCCCGGTCTCGGGCGGCGGATTGGGGGGCGGCGGCGGGGCTGCTCCCGCTAGCCCAGGCGTGGGACCCTCCGGCGGCTGTGGTGGCGCCGGCTCGGTGGAAACCGGCTGTGCCGGGAGGGGTTTGGCCGGGCCATCGAAACCGGGCGCGGTTGGGGCGAGACCGGTGTCGGAAGCGGACGCTGTCGGCGCCTTGAAGTGAATGTCGAGCCCGGTCAGCAGGCCCTGCAGCTTCTCGCCGATCTGCACCGCCTTGGCGTATTGCAAATTATAGACATAGACGTGCCGCTCGGTCAGATCCTGGGTCCGATCCAGCCGGGCGATCCAGGTGCGCGCCTCGTCGAGATAACGGCCGGAGCGGCTGATCACCATCACCGCGTTGAGCCGTTTGACCGCGACCACGCGGATCGCATCGCTGTCGGCCTCCTTGCGGGTTGCCGCGAAGATGTTGCGCAACTCGTCGACGATCGCCGCCGGCGCCGCATTGCGCAGCGGCACCAGCGCGATCGACATGCCGGAAAGCTGATCGATGTCGAATACCCTTACGGTATCCTCGGCGAGCTGCAATTCGCTCGGGGTACCTTGGATCAGCATCAGCCGGTGCTTGTCGTCGGTTGCGACCGGCTGGCCGGCTGGCAGAACCTTTTCGAGCAGGTGCTGCATGTCGCTCGCGCCGATAAAGCGTAGGGGAAAGACTTCGGTGCGCTGTCCGGCTGTTTGCGCCGCAGATCCGGATGTAAGCGGCGGCGCCGCCGCATTGGTCTTGCCCTCCTTGCGCAGCGGCATGACCCGGATGATGCCGTCGGACTGCACCATTGTCGCGCCGCGGCTGTTGAGAACCGCCTCCAGGGTCGACAGCACCTCGTCGCGCGAGATCGGGCGGCTGACGTTGAAGGTGACCGGACCCGAGACTTCGGGATCGATGACGTAATTGAGCTTAAGCGTCTCGCCGAGCACGGCATTGATGACGTCGCGGATATCGGCGCCGGAGAAGTTGAGGGTGACATCAGCCGGGGCGCTTCCGCTCGCTGCGGGGCTCGATCCGCCGGACGCTCGCGGTTCATCGCCGCGCACCACGATCGGTTGCATCGAGCTCGTTCCCAGCCCGCTCGACGGCACTGTCGCGACCGCCCTGCCAGGCGGCGGCGACGGTAGCAAATTCGGCGCGCTGTTCGCGCCCGCGAGAGCCTGCGCCGCCTCTGCCGACGGAGGCGGATTCGTCCTAAAAGGATCGGTACAGGCGGCAGCGGCAACGACCAACAGCAGCGCCAGCCATCGCCGTCCTTGCATGCGCAAAGGCGCACGCCACTGCTCGCAGCCCGACCGACGAACGCGGCGGGCGGCGGGAAAACTCCGCTGCGACGTAGACATCCCCCGGGGGCTAGGTGGACTTGATAGGCGTCTCGCCGGTAGGATCATGCACGCCCGAGGGGAAGTCAACGGGCGCGGGACGAAACCATGAAGCGAGCCTGCTTGGTTGGCGCTGCGCTGTCCTTGTTCGCCGTTGGCCGTGCGACAGGGGCAGCCGATCCGCCTCGCGTATCGATCGAACAGCTTGCCGGCAACACGCTGAGCGCTGTCGTTTTCCTGCCGCGCACCGCCGGTATGCCAGGCGGCGGCGAGCTGGCCAGGATCGTGCTTCAGGCCTATCTCGGCGCCGACGGCCGGGCGTTGATTCGCTCCTGGGATCCCAGCCGCGATGCCTACACCGTCCCCGCCGAGCGGCGCTGGAGCCTTTCCGGCTCCACCTTCTGTCTCGATCTGCCGGTTGCCGCGCACTCGGTCTGCGCCGACATCCATATTTGGGGGCCGCGGATCGCCGGGATCGGCATCACCCCCTACGCGATGCTGGACGGCGACTTAAAGCCCGGCAACGCGCTAGCCCCCGGTCGGTGATGCGCTCGTATTTCGCGGCGGCCGTGCTCCTGCTTGTCAGCGCGACGACGCAGGCGCAAACCGAGCCGCCGGCCGGCGTGCATCTCGGCGTGGCGACCTGCAGCGGCAGCAATTGCCACGGCGCGGCGCAACGGCCGAGGAACTCGGCCGTGCCCGGCAACGAATACCTGATCTGGTCGAAACAGGATAAGCACCGCAAGGCCTACACGGTGTTGACCGAGGATCGCGCGAAGAAAATGGCGCGGGCCTACGGCCTGCCCGATCCCGACCACCCTGAGAAGGCCGCTCTCTGTCTCAATTGCCACGCCGACAACGTGCCCGCAAATTTGCGCGGCGCGCAGTTTCAACTCTCTGACGGAGTTGGCTGCGAGGCCTGCCACGGCGGCGCGTCGCGATGGCTCGGCATCCATATTTCCCGGGCGACGCATCAGCAGAATCTCGCTGCCGGCCTCTATCCAACCGAGCAGCCAATCGCCCGCGCCGAGAAGTGCCTCGGCTGCCACTACGGCGACGAGACGCGCTTTCTCGACCACCGGCTCTACGGCGCCGGTCACCCGCGCCTCGCGTTCGAGCTCGATACCTTCACCGCGATCGAGCCGGCCCATTTCGTCGTCGATCCGAACTATGTCGAGCGCAAGGGCCGGATCACCGATGCACAGGTATGGGCGACCGGCCAAGCGATCGCCTTGGTCAAGCGCATGCAAGCGATTCTCGACAAAAGCCATGCGCCGCACGGCTTGTGGCCGGAATTTTCCTTCTTCGATTGCCAATCGTGCCACCACGAATACGGCGCGTACGCGCGAGCGACCACGACGGGGCTCGCGCCGGGCAGTGTCAAGTTCAACGACGCCAACGAGGTGATGCTGAAGGTGATCGCGATGCGGGTCGCCCCCGCGGCGGCGACCGCGCTGAGCGAGCACATGATGGCGCTGCACAAGGCGACGCTCGACGATTGGGCCAGCGTCGAACGCGAGGCGGCGGCGGTTCGCACGGCGGCGCAGAGCCTTGTCGGCGAATTCGCCCGCCACGACTTTACCGGCGACGACATGCGCGCCGTCGCCGACGCGCTGATCGCGCTTGGCGCGGCAAACGCCGATGCGGAGTTCTCGCACGACGAGCAGATCACGATGGCGCTTGAGGCGATCGTCGCCGGCCTCAAATCCTCGGGCGATATCGGCGGCCAGCAAGCCACGGCGATCGACAGCGCGATGAAGGCGGTCTACGCCGCCTTCACCAGCGAAGCAGGGGTCCGGCAGGACGGCTTCGTCCAGGCGCTCAAGGATCTGCAGCGGGTCATGCGGCGATGAGCGGCCGGCTTTGGCGCGGCATCGCCTGCGCCGCGATCATTGCGCTGGCGGTGCCCGCGCTCGCCGAAACCTCCGGTGACGATGGCGCGCATGTCGGTGTGCAAAGCTGTGCCGGCAACAATTGCCACGGGGCGGTCGAGCCCCTGCCGAAATCTCGCGTGCCGCAAAACGAGTACCTGATCTGGTCGCGAAAGGATAAGCATGCCAAGGCCTACACCGTGCTGCTCGGCGATCGTGCGAAGCGCATCGCCAAAAACCTCGGTCTGGCTCAGCCGCCGGAGGATGCAGCGCTCTGCCTCGATTGCCATGCCGACAACGTACCGGCCGACCGCCGAGGTCCGCAATTTCAACTGGCCGACGGGGTCGGCTGCGAGACCTGCCACGGCGGCGCGGAACGTTGGCTCGGCGTGCATCTCACCGGAGTCGACCACAGCACCAACCTCGCCGCCGGGATGTATCCGACCGACCAGCCGCTGGCGCGCGCGCAACGCTGTCTCGCCTGCCACGTCGGCGACGACAAGCGCTTTGTGGCTCATCGGATAATGGGCGCGGGACATCCGCCGATGCCGTTTGAGCTCGATACCTATACCGCGATCGAGCCGGCGCATTTCGTGGTCGATCAAAGCTATATCGACCGCAAGGGCCAACCCAGCGACGTGAAAATTTGGGCGGTCGGTCAAGCGGTCGACGTCAAGCGTCGGATGGAGTTGATCCTCGACCCGAAAAACGCGCCGCAGGGCGTGCAAGCCGAGCTGTCGCTGTTCGATTGCCAATCGTGCCATCATTCGATGGCCGAGCTGCAATGGCAGCCAGGCCGATCCCCGGGGCTCGCGCCGGGCCGGATCAAGCTCTATGACGCGACGCTGGCAATGCTGCGCGTCGCCGCCGAGCGCGTCGCGCCCGATGCTGCCGCGGCGCTGCGCGCCCATATGCTCGCGCTGCACGCCGCGACCGGCAAAAGCTGGGATGACGTCAGGCAGGAGGCGACCGCGGTGCGCGACGCGGCAAATACGCTGATCCCGGCGATTGCCGCGCACAATTTCGACCGCGCCGATGCCGTCGCGCTCGCCGAGGCGGTGATTGCGAGTGGGGTTGAAGGCGACGACCTCAACTACAGCGGCGCACAGCAGCAGGTCATGGCGCTGGAATCGATTGTCGCGGCGATGAAAAACCTGAATTCTGCCGACGAGACGCAAATCGCCGCTCTTAACAGCGCGTTAGAGGGGCTCTACGCAACCGTCGCCGACGACCAGAAATACCGGCCTGACGCCTTTGCCGAAGCGGTGAAACGGTTCAAGGCGAAACTGAGCCCCTAGGCGAGCTTTTGCCGTTGCGGGCATCGGACGCTGCCCCTAAGTTGGCTCAACCGACGCTTCGGCCCGCCGGAGCATCCCAGATGCAGCTACTCGATTTCCTTCTGATGCGCGGCCGCCTCGATGCGGTGCATCGCGACCGCGTTCTAGCGCTTCGCCGCGAGCGCGGCGAAAGCGAGAGCGTCATCATTACGCGGCTCGGTATGGTCGACGAGCGCGACATGGCCCAGTGCCTTGCCGAGTTCCTCGAAATTCCCCTGGCGCATCCCGGCGACTATCCGGCGGCGCCATGCGGCCCGGCCGGGCTCACCGCCGAATTCGTCGCCCGGGCCCAGGCACTGCCGCTGAAAGAGACCGACGATGGGCTCGTGCTGGCGATGGCCGACCCGACCGACGACTACACGCTCAAGGCGGTGCGGCTCGCCGCCGGCGGGGCGGTGCTGCCGTGGGCCGCCGTCCCGAGCGAGCTGAAGGCGGCGCACGGTCGCCTCTACGGCGACGATGCGCTCGGCCGCGGCGCCGCGGCGGCGACCGAGGCCGCGCGCGAGGATGTCCGCCGGCTCGCCGACTCCGCAAGCGAAGAGCCGGCGATTCGCTACGTCAACGAGCTGATCGCCCATGCCGCGAGCGAGCAGGCCTCGGATATCCACATCGAGGCGAGCACCGATCGCGTCGTGCAGCGCATGCGGATCGATGGCCTGTTGCGGGACATCGCGCCACCGCCGCCGGGACTGCACGAGAACATCGTCAGCCGGTTGAAGGTGATGGCCGCGCTCAACATCGCCGAGAAACGGCTGCCGCAGGACGGGCGGTTCCGCGTTGTCGTCGAAGGCCGCGAGATCGATCTGCGCATTTCGATCGTCCCGACCCTGCATGGCGAGAGCGTCGTGATGCGGCTTTTGGACCGCGCCCGCGCCCCCCTCGACCTCGCCCAGCTTGGCTACAACCCCGCGCTGCGCCGCCGACTGGAAGCGCTGTTAGCGCTGCCGAGCGGGATGCTGCTCGTCACCGGGCCCACGGGTAGCGGCAAGACCTCGACGCTCTACGCGGCGCTGCAGCTGCTCAACACCCGCGAGCGCAAGATTTTGACGATCGAGGACCCCGTCGAGTACCAGCTTCCCGGGATCAACCAAATCCCGGTGCGGCCGGCGATCGGGCTGACCTTCGCGAGCACGCTTCGCTCGCTGTTGCGACACGATCCCGACATCCTGTTGGTCGGTGAGATCCGCGACCTGGAGACCGCGAGCATCGCGGCGCAGGCGAGTCTGACCGGGCATCTTCTCTTGTCGACGCTGCACACCAACGACGCGGTCGGGACGATCATCCGGCTGATCGATATGGGGCTCGAAGACTATCTGGTGGCCGCGGTGCTGAAGGGGGTCGTGGCGCAGCGTCTGGTGCGCTGTCTGTGCCCGGATTGTCGCGAACCCTTTATCGCGGCAGATGGCGCCACGCTTTACCGCGCCGCGGGCTGCGACCGCTGCGCCGACACCGGCTACCGCGGACGCACGGCGATCGCCGAATTGCTGGTGTTCGACGAGATCTTCTCCCGTCTCGTCGTCGCGCGCGCTGGCGCGGACGAATTGCGCGACGCCGCGCTGGCCGGCGGGATGATCGAATTGAGGAGCGACGGTCTTGCCAAGGCCGCGGCCGGCATCACCTCGACTGACGAGGTGATGCGCGTCACCGGAGCCGTCTGAGGTGCCGATTTTTCAATATCGGGCGCTGCGTCCAAGCGGCGCCGAGGTTACCGGCGAACTCGACGCGGACAACGAACGCGACGCCGCGCAGCGGTTGCAGTCGATCGGCAACTACCCGATCGAGATTACGCCGCCGAAGGCGGGCGGCGACTTCCTCCGCGGCCTTGCGCCGGTCCGCCGCGCGGTGCCGGCGCGCGAGCTTATCTTGTTCACCCGCCAGCTTGCGACGCTGCTTGGCGCCGGCGTCGCGCTCGATCGCGCCCTGGCGCTGATCGCGGCGGCGCCCGGGGGAAAGCGCCGCGCCCGGCTCGCCGCCGACTTGGCGGCGGCGGTCAATCGCGGCGAGAGCCTTTCCGCCGCCTGTCGCGCGAACCCGGTGCTGCCCGCTCATTACGCGATGATGATCGGCGCCGGCGAGGCGAGGGGCGACCTCGCCGCGGGCCTGATACGATTGGGCGATGTGCTTGAGCGCAGCCGCGAGACGAGCCGCGCGCTGCTCGGCGCATTGATCTATCCGGCCAGCGTGCTGGTCGTCGCTGGTTTGTCCGTGTCGTTCATCCTCGCCTTTGTCGTCCCGCAATTCGCGGCGTTGCTTGAAACCTTTCGGCGCGAACCGCCGGCGGCAATGCAGTTCCTGTTGATGCTGTCGCACTGGTTTCAGAACGTTGCGCCGCCCCTCGCGGCGATCTTGCTCATCCTGGGACTGTATGTCGTCTTCCGGCGACACGATCCGAGGTTCCACGCCGGACTGGATCGGCGCCTGTTGAAGCTGCCCGGGCTCGGCCGAATGCTCGGAAGAAGCGAAGCCGAGCGCGTAACCTTCCTGCTCGGCAATCTCGTCGCCGCCGGCGTGCCGATCGTCGAGGCTGCCGCCGCGACCGCCGCGGCGACGACAAACAGCGCCTTCCGCGACGGGCTCACCGCCGCGCAGGGCATGGTCGAACGCGGCGACCGCCTCAGCGCCGCGCTCGCCGCACGCGGCTTGCTGCCCGAGCTGGCGCTCGAACTGGTGCGCGTGGGCGAGGAAAGCGGCGACATTGGGACAATGCTGCTGAACGCCAGCGACATTCTGCGGCGCGACCTGGAAGCGACGACGACCGAGTTGATCGGGTTGGTGACGCCGGTCAGCGTCGTGCTGCTCGGATTGGTGGTCGGACTGATCGCCTATGCGCTGCTCGGCACGTTGCTGGAGGTCTATGACCTTGCGACGTGACGGCAAAGCGACCGGCTACACCGTAATCGAACTGGCGGTCGTTCTGGCGATCCTCGGACTGACTCTGACGATGACGGTGCCGCTGTTCGCTCGCCATCTCACCGGGACCGCGCTCGACGCGGCGAGCGGTCAGATCCGCGCCGCCTTACGCGGGGCTCGCAGCACCGCGATCGCCGAAGATCGCGCTGTCGTCTTTCAGGGCGATTCCGGCGGCGGTTATTGGCTCGACCGGCAACATTTCGCGTTGCCTGCGGTCAGCGGCTCGGCGCCGGCCCAAATCGCCATCGGCAATGCGGGGCGAATTACATTCTATCCTTCCGGTGGGTCTTCCGGCGGCCGCATTCTCGTGACCAACCGTGCCGGCGATCGGGTGATCGCGGTCGATGCGCTGAGCGGGCGAGCCGATGCGATTCGCTGAGCCGCGGCGCGCGGGCGGCTTCACGCTGATCGAGGTCCTGGCCGCGCTCGTTGTCGCCGGGCTTGCCATGAGCGCGATCGTCGGGGTGTTCGGCAACAGCCTGGCCGGAAATGCGGTGGTATCTGATACCGAGACGGCGCTCGCACTCGCCGAGGAAAGACTGGCGCTCGCCGGCGCGGTCACGGTGCTGCGTCCCGGCAGCGACAAGGGCATTTTCGCCGGGCGTTTCGCCTGGCAGACCACGGTCTCGCGATATGTCGATGGGGGCGACAGCAAGGAGACCGCCCAGCCCAACGCAACCGAGCTGCTCTATCGTATCGCGGTCGATATCGTCTGGCAGGACGGTCGTCACAGCCGACAGTTGGCGCTGTCGACGCTGCGGCTTGGAGCCGCCGCGCCGTGACGGAGCCGCGCCGGGATGCGGGATTTACGCTGCTCGAGCTGGTGGTGGCGATGGCGCTGAGCGCGCTGGTCGCCACGATCTTGCTGCACGGCGTTCGCATTGCTGTGCTGGGGGTCGATCGACAGTCACGCCAGAGCGAGCGCCTCGACGCACGGCAGAGCCTCGACGATATCCTGCGCCACACGCTGGGCGCGGCCGCGCTGGTTCCGCGCGCCGCCGGCGGCGAGTTCGTCGGCAAGCCAGATTCTATCGAATTCCTCGGCGTTGCCGAGGATAGCGGCCCGGGGCTCTACCGCTTCGATCTCGCCGTCGATCGCACGCGCGCCGATCGAGCGCTTGTCCTCAAGCGGCGGCTTGCGGCCCCCTCTGGCGAGCCGCGCATAGCGGCAAGCATCCTCGCCGCGAACGTCCGCGATTTCCACCTCGCCTATTTCGGCGCGGATGGCACCACTGCTGATCCCGCCTGGCACGATCGCTGGGAGGAACTCAACGTCCTGCCGCTGATGGTGCGCGTGACTCTCGATAGCGACGGGGAGCGGCCGCGCCCGCCGCTCGTCGTCCGCCTGTGGAATGCCGGTAGTTGACATGCGCGCGCTGCGGGAAGCTGACGACGGCGAGCGCGGGTCGATCGCGATCCTCGCCTTGTGGGCCATGACTCTCATATCCCTGCTGCTCGCCTCCGTCAGTTTCGCGACGCGCGGCGACATCCAGATTGCGAGGAATGCGCTCGCCGCGAGCCAGGCGCGGCTTGCCGCCGAGGCGGGGACTCAGCTCGGCCTTGCCCGATTGCTGCGTCGCCACGATGGGGGTCGCATATACTTCGACGGCACGCCCGAAGCCTGGCGCCAAGGCTCGACTTCTGTCGCGATCGCGATTTCCGACGAGGCGGGCAAGATCGACCTCAACGTGGCGCCCGCGGAGTTTTTGGCCGGGCTCTTCGCCGCGGTCGGCACGGGTCGAGAGGCCGCCGAGCTGCTGGCCTGCAATGTTCTCGATCGCCGCGGGGAGATCGCGACCAGCTGCCTTGAGCCGGGCAACCCGCAAATCGGACATCGCTTTGCTGTGCCCGAGGAGCTGGCGGAGGTTCCCGGCGTCAGCGAAGCGCTTTATGACCGGCTGGCCGACTGTGTGACGGTCGCGACCGGCGCGTCGGCGATCGATCCGCGCGTCGCGCCGCGCGCCGTGCTGATGGCGATACCCGGTGCCAGCGACGGCCTGGTCGACGCGTTCCTCAAAGATCGCGCGGCCCTGCGCGATCTTACCGCCGCGGACGCGGACTCTGTTCCAACGGCGGCAGCGCCCTTCCTCATGGCGACACCGGGGCGCGACTTCACCGTCGTGGCGACGGCGACGACCGAGGGCGGTGCGCGCTACCGTGCCGAGCTGCAAATCCGCCTGACCGGGCGCGCGGCTCAGCCCTATCAGGTAGTCGCCTGGCGCGCGCCACCTGCCGAGCGCCCCGCGGCAGCTGCGGCGCGCCGTACGCCCTGATCGCAATTTTCTACCACCCGAAATTCCTTTAAGGTCGCTCTGTTCCGGCTGCGAGGCCGTTCGACCGCCATGACGATTGTCGATAAAACACCCCTCAGGGGCGCTCGGCTGCGCGCTGCGGTCAGCCGCGCGCTCGGCTGGTGGCTTGGCGAGTTGCGTGGCTGTGGCGAGGATCTGCGTCGCGCCATGGCGACGCGCGGCCGCCGCGGCGTGACCATAATTGCCGGCGAGCGCTATTGGCTTTTGCGTAACGGCCATCAGCCGATTGGCCAGGTCGACATTCAAGCGGCAGATCCGGCCGGTTTGCTCGGCGCGATTCCGCCGAACCGGCAGCGCAGGGTCGTCGTCGAGATTCCGCCGGAGCGCACTCTCGCCCGTATCGTCACCTTGCCCGGCGGAGCGAAGGGGGAGTTCCGTCGCATTCTTAGCTTCGAGATCGGCCGGCTTTTTCCGTTCCCGGCCGAACGCGTCTATTTCCAGCATCGCGTCGTCGGTGAGCGCGATGGCGCCGGGTCGATCGCGGTCGAGATCGTCGCCGTGCCCCGCGAGATCGTCGATGACATCCGCGCCGTTCTGACCGCGGCCGGGCTGTCTCCGGCGGCGGTCACCCTGGCCGCCAACAGCGATGCCAAGCCGCTGGTTCTGCCGACGGCCTCGTTCGCCGCGCCGCGTCGAAGCACGTCGACAACCCGGATCCTGGCGGTCGCCGCGGTGGTGGCGGCGCTGACGGCACTCCTCTCGTGGCCGCTGGCGCAGCAGGCCCAGCTCCGCTCGACCGAACGCGAGCTGGCCGCGTTGCAGCCGCGCGCCGAGGCGATCTTGCGGGCCCGCGACGCCGCGCGCCGAGCCAACGAGCGGACCGCCGCGATTCTCGCGCTGCAATCCGGACGCCCGCCGCTCGTCGCCGCGCTCGACCTGCTGAGCCGCGCCGTGCCGGATGGTTCGTGGCTCTTATCGCTGTCGATTTCCGGTCGCGAGGTGGTGTTGGACGGGCTCTCCCCGTCGGCCGCTAAGATGGCGCTGACGCTCGAAAATAGCCGTGCCGTGACCGGCATCGTGTTCCGCTCGCCGATCAGCCGTGAGGCGTCGGGGCTCGAGCATTTCCAGCTTGGCGCGACGCTCGGCGAGACAGCCCCATGATCCTCCTTGATCGGTCGATCCTTCGCCGCGTCGCCGCCCTGGCCATTCTCGCGGCGTTGATCGCGGCGTTTTGGATCGGTCCCTTGGCGGCATATTGCGGGTGGGTCGGGGCCAATAAAGAAGAGCTCGCGGCCAAGAGCGCGATGCTGCGGCGGTATCAGGCGCTTGCGACACCTGCGTCAGGTGGGATCTCGCCGGCGGAACCGGCGCTGCTCTACCCGGAGATGCCCGAGTCCCAAGCGTCGGCGCTGCTGCAAGAGGCCGTCAAGAATGCCGCGGCCGCTGCCCGGGTCCAGGTGCAGGGGCTGCAGATGCTGCGCAGCGAAGCTCTGCCCGGCGCGACGCGGATCGGCGTGCGGGTGCGCGCCACCGGCGACATCGCGAGCCTGCGCGGTCTGATCTACGCGATCGAGACCGCGCGGCCGGTCCTCTACCCCGACAATCTGCAAGTCCAGTCGCATGCCATGACGCCCGACGCCACGCCGGCCCCGCTCGACTTCCAGCTCGACATATCGGGCTTCACGCCGGAGCCCGCTTCGTGATCGAGGTCAGGCTGCCGATCCTTCGGCTTAACCATGTGCTCGGTGCCTTGGCGGCGTTTTTCGCCGCTGTCGCGATCTGGCCTTGGCTGGTGCCGCCAGTGCCGGCGAGCCGCCCCGCGGTCGAGCAGAGCATGGTTGCGCCTGCCCTTTCCCCCGCCAATCTGCCGGGCCTGGCCGCCTACGCCGCGATCGTCGAGCGCCCGCTCTTCGTGCCGTCGCGCCGACCTCCGCCGGGCGTCACTTCGTCGATTGAGGGCCGCTACCGGCTTCTCGGCATCGTCGGGGCGGGCGCCAAAAGAAGGGCTTTTGTCGCCGACGGGACCCGCCGCATCGAGGTCGGCGAAGGCGACGCGATCGACGGTTGGACCGTCAAGGAGATCGCGCAGGATCGCGTTCTGCTGACCTCGCCGGCGGGCGAGGCGGCGGCATTGAAGCTGGCGCGCGCGGCGGCCGAGCCTACCAAGCCGGAGCCCGGCAAACCTTAATGACCGGCGGCGAGCGCCTCGGCCTTGGCGACGAGCCGGTGCAGCGCCAGACGCTGCCCAGCCGATAGCGGCTTCTGTTCGTCGCCGAGCCGCAGGTCGCCGGTCGGCGTCACACCGAGCGCGCCATTCGCGATCAAGTCACGCAATTCAAGCAGCAGCCGCTCGAACCCTTCGCCGCCCAGATTCCAGTTGCGCACCGGGCCGGTATCGAGATGGATGAAATGCGATTGGGGATACCAGCCGACACCACCGCGCTGCATCGCCCGCGCGGTCTCCATCGCGACGTCGAGCCGGGCCGGAAGGTAGATGTCGAGCGCGCGACCGTAGATATGCTGACTGTTGTCGGCGACGCCAAAGGTCGTGCGCGCCAGCATCTCATTGGTCTCGCGGGTGCGATAGGCAGACAGTACCGTCGCTTCCCGCGCGCCAACCTCTGCCATCACCGCGGCGAGGAAATCGAGGACGCCGACATCGTAACCGATCGTCTCGCCCGAATAATGGTCGCGCAGGAAGAGCGAGAGATCCTTCATCGCCGAGGCAATCGGCCCTCGATCGTCGCGATAAGGGCCATCGAACGTCTCGCCCGTATGCGCGTTGAGAAGTTTCAGGCGGCTGCTCGCCGGCGTCGGTTGGGCACGCGCCGCAGCCGGTAGCGCCAGCGCCACCGAGAGAAGCGAAAGAAACACCCGCCGGTCCATCGCCGGCGAGGTTAGCGCAATTCCGTGCCGCCGGGGAGCCTGGCGCCATCTTGGCGTCGGCCGACTTGCCATGGTGTCACTGCGGGGCCGGAGCGAAATCCTGTTGCCGGACCTGGTCGGTCACGGTGAACGGCTTGCCATCCCGTCCAAGATATAATTTCCGCATCTCGGACAGCGTGAACGGTCGCGAGCCGATACGGCCGAACACGGCGATCTGGTGCCCGGTCTCATCGACCGCGCGGTCGCGTTCGAGCCCGCGCGACAATGCCAATGCCGGCGAGGCGGTCGGATACCAGGCGATCAGTTCCGGTTTCGGCTGGGGCGAGAAGCCGTAGAAATTGGGCTGCGATGCCGGCGACATCAGCTGGATCACCTTGAGCCCGTTGCCGCCGTCCGCGACATAGGCGAAGAGCGAGGCGTTGGTCGACGCCACGACCACGTCGCGGGCGTCGTTCAGCTTGCCGTCCGCGGTGTACATCTGATTGACATGCGGCTGCGTCAGCTGCTCGACATCGATGATCGCCAACCCATCTCGTCCGTCGGCGACATAGGCGTAGGTGCGCGCGACGAAGACGTGGCGGGCATTGGCGAGCGGCACAGTGGCGCCGGGGACAATCGCCGGATGGTCGGGATTGGTGACGTCGACGACATCGAGACCCGCACCGTCCGCAACGAGCAGGTAGCGGAACTGCACGACCGCCGAACGCGGGTCGCGTATCGGGATCACCGCGACGAGGCGCGGGTGCAGTGGGTCGTCCATGTCGAGCTCGACGATCCCGGCATCGGCCATCACATAGAACCGCGTGCCGGCGATTGTCAGGTTGCGCGCGCCGGTGAGGATGCCGCCGTCGTTCCAGGTCAGCGCCCGGGTGAAAAAATTGTTGCGCGGTTCCTGGTCCTGCAGCGTGTTGACATTGACCAGGATCAACCCTTCGACCGCGTCGGTGACGTAGGCGTAGTTGTAGATCGGGTGCATCACCTGTTCTTCGTTCGCGCCGCGCATCACCGCCCCGTAATTTTCGCTCGGGTTGAACGTCTCGTTGGTTCCGGCATTGCGCAGCGGATTGATCGGCTGGTTGGTGGGCAGCACGACGCAGGTCGCGTCGGTCGAGGCGATATGCGTGTCCTGGCCAAGCGGTGAAAACGGCGCGGTGATAATGCGCTCCGAAAAACCCTTGTTGGCGATGCTGGCGACATCATAGGCGCGCATGCCGCGGCTGCCCTCGGCAACGTAGAGATATTCCCCGCGCAGCTGAATGCAGTTCGCCTGGTTGGAGCCGTGGCCGTGCGCCTCCTCGAGCTTGCGGCCATTCCCGAGGTGTTTGGCGTAGTAATCCGGGTAGGCATAGTGGTGCAGGTAGCTGCCGATCACCGCCTGCGGCTCATCCCATTCGGTGACGCGCACCGCCTCGATATCGCTTTCCTCGCCGACCCAGGAATTGAGCCCGACGAAATTGACGAAGTCGGTGCCGAGCAGCAGGAGCTGAGCCATGATCGCGTTGTTGTCGTTCTGCGCCGAGACGTGACAGTCGGTGCAGGTCTTGGTTTCGGTGCGGCGCTCGGTATGGGGGTAATGCGGCGAGAACGCCTGGCTCGAAAACCCGGCCGACGATACCGGCGGCTGCTGCACGTAGATGTGTTCGCGATTGATGTTGGTCGATGACAGCACCAGGGCTGAGCGCGAGGCGATCGGCGCGATGATGTTGTTCTTGACCGTGCTGTGGCGGCCCAGCTGGAACATGTCCTCGCGCGCGACCTGCGGATTGTAGGTCGCGTAATTGCGGGTGAACTCGCCCTCGTAATGATGCCGCTCCGTATGCTGGTTGGCCTCGATCGGCAGGTGGCAGCCGCCGCAACTCGTCGTCCATGACAGGTGGCAGGTGTAGCAGGCCATCTCGTCGCTCGAGTGGGCCAGCTCGCTTTGCGGGATGCCCGGACCCCATCGCATCGAGGTGCCGCTCGACATCAGCTTGGCTCGCGCCGCCCGCGGATTGTATTTGGGATTGCCCGGCGTCACCGTGTCCTTGACGAGCGTCATCTCCCATTCGAGGCCGGGGTAGACCGCCGAGCGCTGGAACAATTTGTCGCCGCGCCACTCGAAGCGCGCGCGGCCGTCGGCGGTGCGCAGGGTCGTCAGATCCCTGCCGGTCGGCGGCGCCGCGGGACCATGCGTCTTCATGTCGGGATACCGCGTCGCGGTGCCGTGGCAATCGGCGCAGGTGATCTCGATCGCCGCCTGCACTTCGCCGTAGATGTGCCCGCTGCCATGAACGTCCTGGGAGAAATGGCAATCGACGCATTGCATGCCGAAATCGACATGGATCGAGTCGAGATGCACCGCCTTCTTGAACTTCTCCGGGTCGTTCGGCGGGATGATGTTGTTGGCGTCGTCCAGCAGATTGCCCTTCCGGTCGCGCTTGAAAATCGCGCGGAAATTCCAGCCATGGCCGTGGTAGTCGCCGAACTGGGTGTCCTTGAGCGTGGGATTCAGTTCGTTGACGTCGGCCGAGAAATCAGGATCGGCCCAGTTGCCGCGAACGACTGCGCCCTCGGGATTGCGCTCGAGCGCGGTGCGCATCTCCTCGTCGGTGGGGTAGCGCTGCCGCTTTGGCCACATTTGCGGGGCGGCGGTTTCGTAATCCCACATCGTGTAGCCGAGCATGCTGTTCATAAACAGGTTCGGCTGGTGCATATGGCAGATCATGCACTGGCTGGTCGGGATCGCCGTGGTCATGCGATGGGTGATCGGATGGCCGGTCTCGCCCTTGCGGATCGTCGGATCGGCGCCAAAGCCGGTGCCGCGATTGCCGAACGCGGCATAGGGGCCGCCCTCCTGCACGTCGCGGTCGTTGGCGTAGACGACATGGCAGCCGGCGCAGCCCGAGTTGCGGTAGTCGCCCGGATTGTCGTTGGTCCCGAGGAACCACATGTCGGGATCGTTGAGCCGTGTCTTGGTGATGTTGAGGATTGGGATCGACACCCTGAGCCCGGTTGCCGGGCCGCGGTTCGATTGCCGCAGATCGGGGCGGCCCGGCTCGTCGAGCTTCTGCAGCTCGCCGGTCGAATTGGGATTGCCGATCTCGGGAAATTGAGTGTTGTTGATGCGTCCGCCGCGCTCGAAGACGCGGAACACGTCGCCCGACGGCACGGTCTCCCACGATGGCAGCGGCACGAGCTTGGGTTCGATCCCGTGCAGCCGGCTCGCCTCCGGGCCCGGCGTTTGCGGGTCGACCAGCGAGGCCGGCTGGCCGTCATGCGTATAGGCCTCACCGACGATCGTGTGCTTGAACGGCAGAATGCCGTTGTTGTAGGCGCCGGCGGCCCAGAACATCGCGGTGGTCGACATCAGGCTGCGTTCGGTAGCGGCGATGACCGACATGTGACAGGCGCCGCAGGCCTCGCGGACGACGCGGTAGTCGCTTGGATTGATGAACCGAATGAACTCGGGCGATTCCTGGTTGAGCAGCGTGTAGGTGCGCGGCGGCTTGACGCTCGACGGGTAGTTCCACGCCTCCGGAAAGCGCGGCTGGACATGCGCGGTGTCGAGCACCTGGCGGTACTCGGGGCCGTTTGGCGGAGTGCCGGGCGGTAGGAAAGCCGCGGCATTTCCGCCATGACAATCGGCGCAGCCGAGGGTGACGCCGGGGCTCGTATGCATGGTGAGCGAGTCGGTTGTCGTGTGGCAGCTCATGCAACCCGCGCTTTTGAGCAGGGCCTCGGCCGCGGTTTGCTTCTGCGGAGCGGGGGGCGCGCTATCGGCATGGGCCGTGCCGGCGAGACAGCCCGCCATCAGCCCAAGGAAAATCAGAGCGCGCCAGATCATTTGTCTCAGTAAGTCAGGATCACGTTGAACATGACGGAATAGAGAAAATTGCTGGTGCCGAACAAGGCGGCTCCCCCTTGCGTATCGAACAGCGCCTTGGTGCCGATTCCCGGTATCAGCACCGCGCCGGACAGGCGGAAGACGACATTCTGTGTGAACAGCGGCCGGTAGGTCAGAGCGGTAGACAAATCCCAGCCGATCGGTCCGGGAACGTCCTGATGGCGCAGAATCTCCAGCACGGCGGTATCGGCAAAGCGCAGATAGTTGAAATTGGTCGACAGGCGCAGCTCGGGCAGCAGGTCGAAATCGCCGCCGGCCCCGGTCAGGATGATGCCAGGATTGTCGAAGTTTGACTGCCCCTCGCCTTTCGAGGCGCGCAGGTCGGCAAGCACGCCGTTCTCGGTATTGAGCGCGACCCCGCCGCCGCCGATCAGCGGGATCGACTGGCGGATCCAAAAGCTCGTATCGGCGCCGGCGAATTGCGGGTTTTCGAAGGGCGCGTCGAAACCACCAAGATGGCCGCTCTGCGGGCTGCCGGCGCCGCTCGCGTAGAGGGCCGACAGCCGGAATCTGGCCCAATCGAAATCGATCGACGGTTCGGCCGCGGCGAAGGCGCCATTGATTGTCGCGCCGTCGTTTTGCGGCTGGCCGAACTGGTTGTGGCTCTGGTGGCCGAACTCCCAATAGCTCGACACCGTCAGATTGAACCGGCCGAAATGCCCATCGCCGTTATAGCCGAGGTAATTGACGTCGTAATTGTAGCCGCGGTTGTCGCCGATCTGCGCCGGGCGGACCAAGAAGCCGTTGTGGTCGTAATAAAATTCGTCGCCTTCCTCGTTGTCGTTGCGCAAAAAGATGACCTGCGACGTGAAGCCCGGCACTGGCAGATCTTGGTGATACAGGTTGGCGACCAGGATGCCGTCGCGCCGTACCGATTCGCCGAGGTCGTTGAGCCCGCTGTTGGTGTCCTTTTCCAGACGGCGGAAATAGGCGAGGTTGTACTGCCAGCTATTGGCATCGCGATCGCCGAAAAAGCGAATGCCGAGCTGGCTGTCCTGGAACAGAAAGCCGCGGAAGTCGGCGTTGAACGGCTGGATGCCGGCGCGAACCGAGTCGAAATCGTAATACTCGGAGACATTGCGCAGGTGGTAATCGATGAACCCTTCCTGGAGGGTGGTGAAATTATCGGCGCGGGTTTGCCCTTTCGCCGGGTTCACGTTGAGCACGCCGACTTCGCCGGCCGTCGTGTAGTTGAAATTGAACGCCGGGGTGAGGCGCAGCTCGAAATCGGGCGGCTTGAACGCCGTGTCGCCTTCGATCAAAGACAGGCTCACGAGGTCGGTTTCGCTGACCAGCGTGCGGCCATAGCGGCCGAAGGTGTTGTTCTCCGCCGGCCGCGCCGTGTACTGCGCGCCGACCCCGGTCGGCACTCGCGCCGGCTCGTAGAGCGTGTCGGCGATCGCCCCGACATTGATGAACCAATTGTCGCCGAAGATCGGCTTGTCGGCCTTCAATGTGTTCGTGTTGTACGGGTCGAGCGGGTTCTCGCCGCGGCCGAGCGCATCGAGGATGCGCCAGCGGTCCTGCACCGGCATCTCGCCGCCTTGCTCGAAGGGCCGTGGCGGGGGCAATCCTGCGGGGTTGACGACCGGCTCGACGCCGGAGGCGGGAGGCGCACGACCCGGCGCGCGGCGGTTATTCGCCTCGGGATATTCGGCGCCGATCACGTGATCGATGCCGGCGCGATAGGAAGCCCAATAATCCGCCTCCGCCCGGGCATGCGACGCCATCGCCATCAGGGTGTCGTCGGAAAGTTCACGGTTCAGCGCGTGTTCGAGCTCGGTGCGCAGCGCCGGCGTGCTCAAGGCCTTTTCGAAGGCTGCGGCATCGCTGCTTGTCGCCTGGTAGAGATCGTCGGCCATTCGGCGATCGCGACGCAACTCGTCGAGGTTGGGAGGTGTCGCCGCCGCCGCCAAGCCTGTTGTCAAGACGAACCACGCGAGCGCGCCCCAGCGCGAGCACCGGCGGCGCCCTGAAGCTGTTGTGCGCCGCAGGGCGCTCAGCACGGGTTCTGCACGTTTGAGTTGAGGAAGGGGGATGCGGGACAGTTGACATAGCGCAGATTGATGCCCTCCGGGGCGAACTGGTCGGCGCGGATCGCCGCGGGAGCATTGGCGAGGGGGACGGCGCCGGCGGTCGGCTCGGAGAAATATTGCAGGCCAAGATAGGAAATCATGCTGTCTTGCTGGATGCCGTCCCCGGAGACGCCGATCCCTCCGACCAGCGTGTTGCCGCGATAGATCGGCACTGCCCCGGAGAAGATCTGCAGACCGTCGGCGAGCTGGGTCTTGCCGCCCGACACGGCCGGCAGACCGGCGCCGTGCGCGTTGGCGCAGCCCAGCGGCGATGGCGGCGTTCCCGTCAGCACATCGACGAAGTCCGGTTTGACCAAATCGAGCTGCAACCCGGTCGAGAACACGCTCCAGAGATTGATCGGCAGGCTCAGCGAGCCGGGACCGTTGCCGTCGATGCCGTCGGGGTAGAACGGCCGCGCGATGTCGCCGATCGAGACCTCGGCCCAGGCGATGCCGTCGGAAAAGGCAGCCGGTTCCACGAGCTGCTGCGAGCGGGTGATGTAGTCGGCGAAGGTGCCGGGTGCAGTGCTCGCCGGCGCGGTGATCGCGTTGATCTTGGCCGCCGCGTCGGTACGCGAGAAGAACACCGACGAGCGCGCCTTCTGTCGCGACACGTCGGCGCCAAAAACCGGCGCGTCGGGGGTGCGCGCTTGCGCCAAAACGTTGCCGTCGAGATCGACGATGGTGACCGTAACCTGGGCGAAGCTGTTGGTCGGTATGCGGATCCCGGCGCGCGCCATATAGGCGACATTGAGCGCGCTTGTCATCAGCGCTTGCGCCTCGGCGGCGGTGATCGCCTGACCGCCGGCCGGCGTCAACCCGGCGACAGGCGCGTAAAGCACGTGGCCGTTGCCATCGGTAAAGACGTAGGAGGTCTGGGTGGTGCCGGGATAGATCGGCGGACCGAGCGCACCATCCGGCGCGACGCCGGAAGCGCCATCGCTGCTGCCATAGGTGAGCCCAGCGATCGTAGTTTGGCCCGGCGCCGGGCCGGCAAAAAAATTGCCGACGGGAAGAGGCGTGAAGGATCCGTTGGCCGAAACCGCCGTGGCGAAATTGGCAGTCGTCGCGTCGGTGTATTGCAGGGTCAGCCCGTTGACCGCGATGTTGTCGGCCATGATCGCCGGCGGCGCCGTATAGCCGGTCGAGCCGGCCAGCGCGATGACCTCATCGTTGTCGACGGGCACCGCGAAGATGTTGAGATTGGCGGAATAGACGCTCTTCGTCATAACCCCGATGCCGCCCGCGAGGACGCCGTTCTTGTAAAGCGGCAGCCCACCGGAATCGGCCGAGAAGCCAAGCGGCGAGCGGTGCGGCCCGGCACTCGTCGCGCCGGCTGTCGTCGATGCCGCGGTGTTGAAATCGGAACAGGCGAGCTGACTGAACTGCACACCAAACAGCGGGCCCGCCGGAGTGTCGATCACCCCGGGATTGAAATGCTGCTGAATGATCTGGTTGGCGGTCCGGGTGCTGAAGGCGTTGCCGTTCGATGACAGATAGGCGCCGGTATAGGCCTTGGCGAGGGCGGCCGCCGGCGTCGGCACCGACACGTTTTCGAGCCCCGTCGTGACCCCGGTCTGCGACGTCACCGTCGCCATGGTTGGCGCCCCGGTCATCTGGGTTACCGCCAGCACATTGCCGACGCGGTCGACGACCGCGATCGTCGCCGGCGCGCCGCGCGCGGTCGCCTCGTTGATTGCCTGCAGCACGATCGTGTTGACGTCGCCTTGCGTCAGATTGGGGCTCGTGTTGTTGACGAGCGCGGCCGGATTGGTGGCCTGGGTGGGCGCGGGGCCGCCCGCGCCGCTACCGCCCCCGCCGCCGCAGCCGCCCGGCGCCGCGCACGCCAGTCCAAGAAGGGCCATCGCCGCGCGGAACGCCGGATGCGAGAGGATCGCGAGCGGGCGCGGCTTCATTGCATCGCCCCCGCGCTCATTCGCATCGGTCCGAATTCGTTGCGGTGGAAGACATGACAGCTGATGCAGGTCGATCGCGCGTGCAGTGTCGCGTTTTCCGCGCCATGGCATTTGATGCAATTCTCTTTCCCCGGGATCAACACGTCGCCGGCTGACTGGGCCTGTGCGCTGGCGTGGCAGTCTGCGCAAACCATGCCGCGATGTTGCGCGTGGTCGAATCGCGCGTTCGGCAGCAAGCGAGTGAGCAGATGCACCGGGGCCACGACATGTGGCGGGTCGGCGGCCGGCGGCAAGGCATTGGCCAGGATTTTGTCGGCATCAAAGACACCGTCGGCGCCCCTGCCGTAATGGCAATAGGCGCAGCCGCGCCGCTCATCAAACACGATGCGTAGTGCGGCTGTGCTCATCGTGGTCACCCAGGCCTCGCTGTAGGCCGGCGGCGGACTCGGCTCGGACGGGGCCGGCATTCCGGCGCCGCGCCGCTCGACCGGCGGCGTCTCCGGTATCCCGGGCGCGGTCTTCCCACCGCGCAAGGCTTGACCTGCGTAGAAGTTCCACACCGCCGCGATGACACCGGTATCGTCGCCGTGCGGCACCCTGGCATCGGGCCACGGCAGGGCAACTTTGGCGAAAGTCAGCTCGTGGCAGTGCTGGCATTGGTTCTTGTAGGTGATCGGCAGAAATCCCTGACCGCCCGGCTCGGCGACGTGGCAGTCGGCGCAGCCTTTGACCTGGCGGTCGCCCAGCGCCGTGGCGCCGATCGTGTCGAGGTGCGCCTTGTGCGAGAACTTGATTCCGGGATGATCGATCGGCGGCGGCGTGGCGCCGAGTTCCACGCGCTCGGTCGCCGCGCCCCCCGCTTCGGCGACGACGGAAACGCGAAATTGCGGATGGCCGTTGGGGAAGCCGCTGACATCGCGTACCTCGGCGGCGGGTGCCGTCGCCGCAAGATCGCGGTGGCAATCGAGGCACAATCCGGAGGTGCGGATCACGCTTCCCTGGAAACCGCGGTGCTCGGTATGGCAGTCAACGCAGCGCAGGGAAGCAATCTCGCCGCCGGCCGCGCCGAGGTTGATGCCGTGCGCGACGTGATTGCCCACCCTGCTGTGACAGGCGAGGCACGCGGTATCGGCAACGCGCGTAAACGCGCCTTGGTGGCAGGTCGCGCAATTGCCCGCGAGAAACCGGTGTGCGTTCGAGAACTCTCCAGCATTCCACCACAGACCGATCAGCATCGGCACTCTTGGATCGACCGCGTCCTTGTGCCAGGACCGCATCAACCCGCTGCTGAAGATGACGATCGGCAGTCCGAGGCAAACCGCAGTAACGACCAGAAAGCCGGTCCAGGCATAAACTCGCTTGCTTGCCCCGGTGCGTTCAAGCCCGGTGCGAGCCGTCGCGTTCAGCCGTTCGAGCTCCGCCCCGACCGGCTGTATCAGCTCGATTTGGATGGCGCCATCGCAGCCCTCGGGCGGCGCCAAAACCTCGATCCGGTAAGGACCTATGCGGATCTCGTCGCCGAGCTTCAGCACCGCGGTTTGGACGGTTTCGCCGTTGACCTCCAGCCGCGCGTTCTCGAGACATTCGACCGCGAGCTTTTCGTCGAACGACACCAGCACCGCCGCCCGCAGGCCGACATGGATATCGGCCAGCTGCACCTCATTGTCCGTGCCGCGCCCGATCTGCACGCGTTCGCCGCTGGCGCGCTGCGACCGGCGTATTATCGCGGTCCCGCGCCGGCTGAGAAAGGTGACCTCAACTTCCATACGCCTCGCCGCAATCACGTTGCTTCGGGATCACCGAGGTGGGCTTCACGACGCACTCAGGCGCTACATGAAAAAGATCGACACGACGTGCGCGCTCAACGCGGCGATCAGCGCGAAGCTGAGCGGAACGTGGAAGTAGAGCCAGATGTCCACCATCGCCTTGTAGTGGATGTCGCGGCGCAGCCGGGCGACGATGATCGCCTTCTCGTCGAGCTTTGCCCGCACCTGACGCCAGGTGTCTTCGAGCGCCTCGGGGACCGCTTCGGTGCGGTTTTGCAACAGCGCGATCGCCTGGGCAGTGCCACAATCCGGGTAGTGTCCTGACACCTGACGCCACATGGAGCCGCCGATCGGCGTGTTGTCGACCGCGCCGCGGATCGCTACGGCCGTGGCGTCATCGAGCGGCATCGTCGCGCGGCGCAACTCGGAATCGATCGTGGCGATCCGCGCCTGCATCTGCACCATCGTCAGGTTCTGGCGATTTTCAGTCATCAGCCGCGGATAGCGGGCGTAGGCAAAAACGCCGAAGACGCCGCTGAAAATGACGACGCACATCAGCGCATAGGCGAGCGTGTGGATGTTCCAGCCGAAATGAAAGCCGGTATGCAGGGTGACGATGACAACCAACGCCAGCCCCAGATAGACATGAGCGGATAGTCGGCGGGCGAGCCGGCTCGGATCCTCCGGCGGATGCAACTCCTCCAGCGCCGCGGCGACGCGCGGCCTGACAAACTTGTGGCGGGGGGCATAATTGCGTTTGCGGTACCCGAACCAGGTTAGCCACAGGATCAGTAGCGC
>Ga0181530_10001284_pt1 | contig 31749 bp, 27 predicted proteins | sample PEATcosm2014_Bin_42_FD_119769 | JGI IMG/M metagenome (GOLD analysis project Ga0181530, IMG submission 119769) | Peatland microbial communities from MTU Mesocosm Facility, Houghton, MI, USA - PEATcosm2014_Bin10_60_metaG | ecosystem: Environmental > Terrestrial > Soil > Wetlands > Peat | place...
GCCCGCTCGATCCAAAACGGATCGAGAGTCGCATCCCTGTGTCCCAATTTGCCTCTCCGCCGCACGCAACTCGCCGGACTCTGCCAATGGGGCTATCCGGGCGGGGTATTTCACGGGGCTGGGAAGGCTGATTTCAGCTTGGTCTTCCGTCTGGCTTCGTGCTAAACTTGGCCCATGCGCCCGTCAGTGCCCGCCCATTTTCACACACTGAAGCCTTTCTTGGATTTATTCAAGACGGGGGTGCCGATCTTGATGTACCACAAGATCGGCCCGCGCCCGCCCGGCGCGCGGCTCCGGGGGCTTTATGTCCGGCGGGAACGCTTTGTGCGGCAACTGGAGGAATTGCACCAGGCCGGCTTCGCTTCCTGCACCCCGGCCCAGGCCAATGCCAAGAGCCGCTCCAATGCCGCCCCGAACCGGCGCGTCGTCCTCTCCTTCGATGACGGCTTCCGCAATGTCTTTCAGAACGCCCTCGAACCGCTGGCCCAAAGACAATTCCGCGCCATTCAATTCCTGGTCTCCAATTGCATCGGCAAACTCAACGAATGGGACCTGCGCGACGGCGAAGTCCCGGAGCCGCTGATGGACACCGCGCAGGTCCGCGAGTGGTTGCGGGCCGGACACCGCATCGGCTCGCATTCCCTGACGCACCCGCGGCTGACCCGCCTGAGCCTGCGCGACGCGCAGGAGGAAATTCTGGCGAGCAAGAAGAAACTGGAGGACACTTTCGGCGTGGCGGTGGAGGATTTTTGTTATCCTTACGGGGATTGGAATCAGGCGGTGCGGGACCTGGTGATGGAGGCCGGTTATCGGACCGCCTGCACGACGGATTACGGCGTCAACCTTCCGGCCACTCCGCCGCTGGAGCTGCGCCGCATCACCGTTCGTCATCCCACCCGCAGCCTCAAGGCCCTCAGAGCCAGGCTCATGGGGTAGGCCATCCCCAACGGCAGGGCGGGACTCCGCCGAGCCGAAATTCGATTACAAGTTTTTCCCTTGTCTGCCGGGTTGGGTTGGGCTTCAATCCTTATGACAATGAGCGACCAAAAATTCTGCCTCGCCTCGTGCCAGCACTGCGGACAGCACATAGAATTTCCAGCCGAGGGAGCGGGGATGCGTGTGCCATGTCCGCACTGCGCTGTGGAGACGATTCTGAATGAAGAGCGCCACGCAACTCCAGACGCCGGAGAGGAAATCACCGCCGCCGAGTTAAAGACCGCTTTGGACGGCGCGGCGCCGCCGCGTCGAGTTTCTATATTCTACCAGGCTGGCCTGCTCGTGGTGGCATTTTTCATGGTCCTGCTTCCCGTGGCGTATTTGGCCTTCGCCACCTTCATCGCCTATTGCGTCTATTGGTATGCCCTCCACGGTCTGGCGCTCTTTTCAAGCCTCGCGGGAACCTTTCAACTCCTTATTCTCAAAGTCGTTCTTTATATCGGACCCCTCCTGGGAGGGGCGATCGCGGTTTTCTTCATGTTCAAACCCATCCTCGCCCGGAGACGCAAATCCGCACCGCCGCTGGAGTTGAATCCGGCCCAACACCCGCGCCTCTATCAGTTCATCGCTCATCTGTGCGATCTGTCGCGCGTCCCCATGCCCCGGCGCATCTACCTCAGTTGTGACCTGAATGCGGGCGCGGGTTTCCGGCGGGGATGGTTGAGTTTTTTTGGGAACGATTTAGTCGTGCAACTCGGCCTTCCTCTGGTGGCTGGCATGAACACGCGGCAACTGGCGGCCGTCCTCGCCCATGAGTTGGGCCACTGCAGCCAATTTTCGGGCATGAGGCTCACTTACGTGATTGACAGCATTGACGGTTGGTTCGCGCGCGTGGTGTATGAGCGCGACAGTTGGGACGTTGCGTTCGAGGAGTGGGCCAGCTCCGTCGAAGACTCGCGGCTTTCGTTGATAGTCGCCTGCGCCGGTCTTGCCATTTGGCTTTCCAGAAAGATTCTGGCCCTCTTCATGTTGATTGGGCATGCCGCAAGCTGCTTCTTATCGCGCCAGCAGGAGTTCCACGCGGATTCTTGCGCCATGGCTGTGGCAGGCTCCGCGGGGCTGGAAAGCATGCTCCTCCGGTTGCAGGAACAATCGGTGATCCAGCACTTGGCTTACACTGGACTCAATAAAATCTGGCGCACACGGCGTCTCTTGCCCGACAGCCTGCCGGATTTTCTCGAGCAGTTCGAACAACGCCTCCCGCAGGGTTTCCACGACCAGGCCCGCCTGACGCTCCTGAACCAAACGTGCGGCTTGTTTGCCACCCACCCTACCGCCGCCCAGCGCATCCAAAAGGCCCGTCAGCGCGACGAGCCGGGTGTCTTCGCCCTCGAAAAACCGGCTCGCGCACTTATCAACGACTTCCCCGGCACTTCGCGGCTGGTGACAAGCCAGTTTTACCGGGTGGATCGCCGCATGCCTGTCACCAACCCCATGCTCAAGCCGGTGGAGGAGTTCTTTCGCGCGACTTCATGAGATTTCAACCTTCCAAAAAAAATTGACAAAACCGCCCGGATGCGGTTAATTTGTTCGCGCGGTTAATGTCATTTAGTCTGTATCCAACATTGAAAGAAAATTAAATTATGAAATCTGCTCTTGTTTGTCTCTTGGCGATGGGCGCGATGCTCGTCACGGCCCGCGCGGCCGATGTCACCACAAAAATCACCGGCGTGCATCTTTGCTGCCCCGCGTGTGTAACTGCCGCCCAGAAAGCGGTCACCGACAGCGCTCCGGCTGTCAAAACGGTCGTTGACCGGGAGGGGGAGACGATCACTTTGACGGGCGCTGATACCGCCTCCGTGCAGAAAGCCGCCGACGGGCTGGTCAAAGCCGGCTATTTCGGCAAGAGCAGCAACGGGGACATCAAGATGAACACCGACACCGGCGCGAAAGGCCAGCAGGTCAAGACGCTGGATGTCAGCAATGTCCATATCTGCTGCCCCAGTTGCGCCAAGGCCGTCACCAATGCCGTCCTGGCCGTCCCTGGCGTCAAGGCCGCCACCGGCGTGGAGAAAAACGCCAAGACATTTCAAGTCACCGGCGATTTTAAGGACTCCGATATTTTCGCCGCCTTGCAGAAGGTCGGACTCACCGGTGTGGCCGGCCCCGCCAAGTAATCCTCTTCCAAACTAACACAAACCCGAGGCCCGGGACGATTTCGTTCCGGGCCTTTCTATTTTTGGGGTGTCTTCTCTTAATCTTAATCCTAATCTTAATCCTAATCATGGGACGACTCGCGCTTGAGAATGTGTCGAAATCCTTTTCCGGCCCGCGCCGGCAACAGATCGCCGCCGTGCGGGCGCTGAACCTGAAAGCGGAGGAGGGCGAATTGCTGGCCATCGTCGGGCCTTCGGGCTGCGGGAAGACAACCACGTTGCGCCTGATCGCCGGGCTGGAAACGCCCGACGCCGGGAGCATCCTGCTCGACGGCAAGCCGCTGGCCGGCGTCCCGCCGCAGAACCGCGATGTGGCGATGGTCTTCCAGGATCATGCCCTTTTTCCGAACCTGACGGTTTTTGAAAACATGGCGCTGGGGTTGCGGCTGCGGAAGTTTCCCCGCGCGGAGATTGGGGCGCAAGTCAAGGCGGCGGCGGACATGCTGGGGTTGACGGCGTTGCTGGAGCGGCGGCCCGCCGAGTTGTCCGGCGGCGAATGCCAGCGGGCCGCGCTGGGCCGGGCGCTGACGCGGCATCCGCGGGTCTTTTTGCTCGACGAACCGCTCTCCAACCTGGACGCGCCACTGCGCCTGCAATTGCGCGGAGAAATCGCCCGCCTGCGCCGGCGGCTGGGCGCGACGATGATTTTCGTGACGCACGACCAGGCGGAAGCGCTGGCGCTGGCGGACACGGTGGCGGTCATGAAGGACGGCTCGGTGCGGCAGTTGGCGGCGCCGCGGGAAGTCTATCGTCGTCCGGCCAGCCGCTTTGTGGCCGGCTTCATCGGCTCGCCGCCGATGAATTTCTTTGAGGGCGCGCTGGCGGAAAAGAACGGAGTCCTGATCTTTCACGAACGCGCGGGCCGGGAGCCGTGCTTCTCCATGCCGCTGGATGAAAACAGCAGCGCCGGACTGCGGGCACACGCCGGGCGCGCTGTCACCCTCGGTCTGCGACCGGAGCACATCGTCCCGGCGACGGGGGGCAACGGGAGGGACGTGGTGCGGGCGCTATTGGAACGGATTGAGCCGGCGGGCGCGGAGAACCTCTCCTATTTTTCCACAGGCAGCCATTCTTTCATAGTGCGCGGGCCGGCGGACGATTCCCAAAAAACGGCCGGCGCGCTCCCGCTCCATTTCAAGATGGAGCACGCCCTATTGTTCGACGCCGCAACCGGCGCGGCCCTCGCGGGCTGATCCCAACCTGCATAATTTTCATGGTAATAAGCTTGACCTGGGCGGCATTCGCCCGTAACGTGCGGGGGATTGCTAGGCTAAATTCATGTTTGCGCAATTCAAAAGCCTGTTTTCCAACGATATCGGAATTGACCTGGGCACGGCCAACTCTCTGGTCTATGTCAGAGACAAGGGCATCGTGCTGCGGGAGCCTTCCGTGGTCGCCATCGAGGCCGGCACGACCAACGTGCTGGCGGTGGGCGAGGAGGCGAAACGAATGTTGGGACGGACCCCCGGCAATATCATAGCCATCCGGCCAATGAAGGACGGAGTGATCGCCGATTTCGAGATCACCGAGGCGATGCTGCGGCATTTCATCCAACGGGTGCATCACCGCAAATTGATCGCGCCGCGGGTGCTGGTGGCCGTGCCCTCGGGCATCACGGAGGTCGAAAGGCGGGCGGTGAAAGATTCCGCCACCCACGCCGGGGCGCGGGACGTGCATCTGATCCCGCAGCCGATGGCGTCGGCCATCGGGGTGGGACTGCCGGTGCATGAGCCGGCGGGGAACATGATCGTGGATATTGGGGGCGGCACATGCGAGATCGCGATCATATCGCTGGCGGGCATTGTGTTCTGCCGGAGCTTGCGCGTGGGAGGCGATGAGTTCGACGAGACGATCGTGGCGCACATGAAGCGAGCCTATAACCTGATGATTGGCGAACGGACGGCGGAAGAGATCAAGATCCGGGTGGGATCTGCCTCCCCGCTGGAACAGGAGTTGACCATGGAAGTCAAAGGGCGCGATTTAGGCGCCGGTCTGCCGAAGACCTTATCCATTCGTTCGGAAGAAATTCGCGAGGCTCTCAAAGAGCCGTTGAGCAGTATTTTGGAGAGCATCCGCATTACGCTGGAACGTTGTCCGCCCGAGCTGTCCGCCGACCTGGTGGAGCGCGGGATCGTGATGGCCGGAGGCGGGGCGCTGCTGCGGGGGATAGACCGGATGGTGGCCAAGGAAACGGGCCTGCCGGTGCATGTGGCCGAGGACCCGATGAGCGCGGTGGCGGAGGGAACGGGACAGGTCTTGCAAAACATCGAATTTCTGACGCGGCTGACTTCCCAGAAGACTTGACTTACACGCCGTTCGCCCAAGAAAAACGGCCGCGCCCCACGGGGAACGCGGCCGGCAAAAGACGGCCCGGCCGGCAGGAGCCGGGGCCTGACGGGCGACATGTTGAATAAGCGGCATTATATAATTTTGGCATTGGTGGTGTTGTTGGTGGTCGTGCTCTTGAGCCTGCCCAGCCGGACGGCGGACAAGCTCAAGCTGGCCATCAGCGGACTGTTTTTGCCGTTGAGCGGCCTGGCGGCCTGGACCCACGAGGCGACGGCCGGGACCGCCGAGGCGCTGACTTCCAAGCGGGATTTGCTCCGGGCCAACGCGGAACTTCGCGCAACCAACCAATTGCTGGCCCTCCAAGTGCGCCAGGCCTCCAACGCCTTGAGCGAAAACGAGCGCCTCCGCCAGATGCTCAATTTCCAGCGCCAACGTCGCGCTTGGAATCTCCTCCCCGCCCGCGTCATAGCCCGCGATCCTGAAACTTGGTGGCGCAGTGTGTGGATTGACCTGGGCAGCCGCACGCCAGGGATGCGAACCAATTTGCCGGTGCTGACGGCGGAGGGGCTGGCGGGCAAGGTGGTGAGCGTGGGGGAAACGCGGTCGCGGGTGGTTTTGCTGGGCGATCCGGGCCTGCTGGTGGCGGTGCTGGCGGGGACCAACCGGCTCAACGGCACGCTCCGGGCCGCTTCCGCCGGGGCGCTGGAGAATAATATGCTGGACCTTGAGAATCTGTTCGGGGAAAGCGCCGACCGGACGGTTCGACCGGGGGACGAGGTGGAAACCTGGGGAGCGGGAGGGGTGTTCCCGGCCGGGATTCCGGTGGGCAAAGTGGTGGATGTGCCGCAGAAGGATTACGGGGTCGCCACGCAAGCGCGCGTGCGGCTTTCGGCCAACTTGGACGCGCTGGAGAATGTCTGGGTGATGATTTTACCATGAACTGGCTCAACATTATATTAGTTCTGGCGGTGGCTTACGCGGCCGCTTTTCTGGAGGGGTGGTTCTACGGGTTCCGGAATTTGCTGGGAGCGCAAATCACGCTGCTGCCGGCGCTGATGGTTTATGCGAGCTTGACGGCGGAGATCGGCACGGTGGCGCTGCTGGCGGTTTGCGGCGGATTGTGGCGGGATTCGCTTTCGGCGGACCCGTTGGGGGTGAGCGTCCTGCCGCTCTTTCTTATTGGGTACGCTATATTGTGGAAGCGGGAATTGCTGTTCCGGGAAAATCAATTCGCGCAGATGGCGCTCGGGCTGGCGGCGGGAGCGGTGTTCCCCCTGGGAACGCTTTTTCTGCTGTTGAATCTGGGGCTGGAGCCGTTGCTGGGCTGGGCGTCGCTCTGGCAATGGGTGGTTGGGATGCTGGCGGGAGCGGTTCTGACGCCGCTGCTGTTCGGGCTGTTTGGCCGGATGCGGCGGGCGTTTGAATATCCGGCGCTCAAGCAATCCAGTTTCCGGGAGGACCGGGAAATCAAGAGGGGGAGGCAGTAGCATGTTTATATTTGACATATTTAAACACGAGGCGCGCCGGCTCCGGGCGGTGAGCGGGGTGATGGCCGCCGGGATGCTGGCGCTGCTGGCGGGGCTGTGGTTTGTGCAGATCGTCTCCGGCAAACAGATGCAAGGCCAGTTGGAAAAGCAATCCTTCCGCCAGCCGCGCGTGGCGGCGGAGCGGGGAAACATCTTTGACTGCTACACGAATGCGCTGGTGGCCAACCACCCGCAATACAACCTGGTTCTTTATTTGGAGGATTTGCGGAGCCAGTTCACCAATGAGTATTATAGCCGTGTGGTGAAGGAATATGCGCGGGACCATCCGGGAACCAGCGCCAGGCTGCCTTACAAGGTGGCCAATCCGCTGCATCTGGAAGCGGATTGGCGGGTGGTCAGCAACATCAATTCCCAGGTCGCCTCGGCTCTGGGGCAGCCGATGACGCTGGATCGGGAGCGGTTCGATCATTTTTACACCAATTACACCTTCCTCCCGCTGCCCATCGTGACGAATCTGAACTCCAATCAGGTCGCGGTTTTTGCCGAAAAATTGTCCAGCCAGACGGGACTCGACCTGGAAACGCAGCCAGTGGTGAGCTATCCGCACAAGACGACCGCGGCGCATCTGCTCGGGTATGTGGTGCGGACGGGCGGCGACAGGAAATACATGGCGCCGGGTTACAAGGGGACGACCGGGATCCAAGCGGCGTTTGACGGCTGGCTGACGGGCAAGCCGGGGACGAACCTGGTGCTGGTCAACAACGAGGGCTACCGCCAGCATGAGGACATCCTGGCGCCCAAACAGGCGGGGAAAGACATATACTTGACAATCATCCTGCCCCTGCAACAGGCGGCGGAAAAGGCGCTGGTTGCCGAGGTGGGAACAAACGCGCGCGGCGCCGCGGTGGTGATGGACGCGCGCAACGGGGACGTGCTCGCGATGGCTTCCTCGCCGACGTTCGATCCGAACGAATTTGTCGCCGGCGTTTCCCCGGAACGGCTGGAGCAGCTCAACGACCGCAAGCTCAAACAGCAATTGAACCGCGCCACTTATGACGCCTATCCGCCCGGCTCCACCTTCAAGATCATCACCACCCTCGCCTGCCTGGAGAGCGACGTGATGGATGTCAACGAGATTTACCACAATGCCGCCAACCCGCGCGATCCTGTCCACGGGCTGTTCGCGGAACAGGGTTATGACATCAAGGACACCGCCCCGCCCGGCGATTACGATTTTGAGAAGGCCTTTTATCATTCCAGCAACAGCTATTTCAGCCATTACGGACTGAAGGCGGGTCTGCGCAAATTGCTCGAGGTGGCCAAACGCTTTCATCTCGGCGAAAAAACCGGCTTTGCCACGCGCGAGGAAGTCGCCGGGATCGTTCCCCGCCCCGATCAAGCCGGCAAGACCATGCCTTTGAACAGCGCGCCCTATGTCGCCATCGGCCAGGAAATCACCGTCACGCCGCTGCAAATGACGGTGATGATCGCGGCCATCGCCAACGGGGGAACGATCTATTATCCGCGCATTGTGAAGGAAATTCGCTCCTCCGGGACGGGAGGCAGGGTGGAGACCAATTTCCCGGAGGGCCGTGTGCGTGACAAGGTTGTCCTCGATCCGCAGTATCTCGCGATCCTCCGGCACGCCATGCTCCAGGATACCGAACACCCCGATGCCAACGGCTACAAGGCCTTTCATCCGCCGGACCGCGCGCTGGAACTGGCCCATTTCCAGGTGGCCGGCAAGACGGGCACGGCGCAGGTGAATTCGCCGGCGCTGGATTACAAGCGTGTCACTTGGTTTGATTCCTACGGCCCTTACGACGACCCGCGCTATGCCGTGGTGGTGATGATCGTGGACGGCACATCGGGCGGCGACACCTGCGCCCCGGTGGCGGAGAGAATTTACAAGGCGATTGTCACCCTGGAAAAGGGAGGCCCGGCCAAACGTGTGGCGAGCCTCAACTGAAAATGTACGAGACGAATCTCAACGAACGGAAACTGGATTTGGACTGGGCCTTGCTCCTGGGAACCTGGGGGCTGGCGGTCACGGGGGTGTTCTTTATTTACAGCGCGACCGGGGAGGGATCGCAGGCGCAGCCGTTGTACAGGCAGATGTTCTTTCTGCAAATAATTTGGTTTGTCGCGGGCCTGGGCGCGGCGGCGGCGGCCTGCCTGGCGGATTACGGGAAGCTGGCGCGATGGTCGCGGCCGGTTTATTGGGCGGCGATAGGGTCGCTGGTGGCGGTGTTTGTGATTGGGAAAGTGGTGCAGGGCGGGCGGCGGTGGATCAGTCTGGGGTTTCTGCGGATACAGCCGGCGGAATTTGCAAAGATCGCGTTCATCTTCCTGATGGCGGAGTTTTTGAGCCGGCCGGTGGAGGAACTGCGGCGGCCGCGGTTTTTTTTCGCGGCGCTGGGATACACGGCGCTGCCGTTTGCCTTGATTCTGATGGAGCCGGACCTGGGTTCGGCGCTGGTGTTCCTGACGGTCTGCCTGGCGATGATGTTTGTGGCGGGGGTGCCCAATCGTTTCCTGCGCAGACTGGCGGGCGGGGCGTTTCCGCTGGCGGCCCTGCTGGTGGCGGTGGTTCTGTTTGCGCCGCCGAAATTCGCCTTTGTCAAATCGTACCAGAAAGCGCGGCTGCTGTCGTACTTTGGGTTGGGCGACAAGAAGGAAATGGCGGCCGAGAATTATCAGGTCAACCAGTCGCTCATTTCAGTCGGTTCGGGCGGATGGTTCGGAAAAGGATGGAGGCAGGGGACGCAGCACGAGCTGGGTTTTCTGCCGAAAAAGGAAGCCCACAATGATTTCATCTTTTCGGTGATTGCCGAGGAGGAAGGCTTTGTCGGAAGCGTCGCGGTCCTGGCGCTTTATTCGGTGCTCCTGTTCAGCGGGATCAAGGTGGCCATCCAGGCGCGCGATCGCCTGGGTCAATTGCTGGCCGTCGGTGTGGTGACACTTCTGTTCACCCACGTCTTCATCAACATTGGAATGAACATTCGCTTAATGCCCGTGACGGGCATCCCACTGCCGCTCTTGAGTTATGGCGGGTCTTCGGTGGTTTGCTCGCTGATCGCCATCGGCGTTTTGCACAACGTTCACATTTATAGAAAGTCCTATTAGGTTATGAGTGAGAGAAATTTTGGCAGGCGCCGCCGCGGCGGCATGCGTTTCCGCCCCGCGGGCGGTTTCGGAAACAAACCCGACCGGTCGGCCCAGGAAGCCCGCGCCGAGGCCCTCGGCGAGAAACCGCCGGAGGTCCCCTTCGAGCGCGTCCGGCATCAGCAGGAAATCGAGCGGGCCGAGAACCTGGCCGCCGGCCTTCCGCCGGAGGGCGCCGTGGAAAAGGCCCCGCAGGAGCAAGAACAGCCGGGCCGCAGAAGGGAGTACCGCCAGCCGCATCTGGACACGCCGGCAAAGGTGGAGGAGGAGAGATTTGAAATGGTGCCCTTTGCCGAGCCGCAGCCCAGGGGTTTGGTGGAGAACATCAAGGCGCGCGTCACCAAGGTCGTCAAGAAGGTCCAGCGCTTTATCAAGCCCGAACCCCGGACGGACAAGCACATTATCATCAACGCCGAATCGCTCGAAACCCGCGTGGCGGTCGTCGAGCAGGGGCGCCTGGAGGAATTCACCATCGAGCGCACCACCGAGGAGCGCCTGGTTGGCAGCGTCTTCAAGGGCAAGGTCCGCAATTTGCAGGACGACTTGAAGGCGGCCTTTGTGGATATCGGCTTTGAGAAGAACGCCTTTCTCCATTATTGGGACATCATCCCCACGCCCTTGGACAGCGAGAACGAGGTGGTGGAACGCCAGACCCGGCGGCGCGACCGTCCGCGCATCACGCAAAAGGACATCCCGCGCTTCTATCCGCCGGGAAGCGAGATTATTGTGCAAGTGACCAAAGGCCCCATCGGCACCAAGGGGCCGCGCGTCACCACCAATTTGGTCCTGCCGGGGCGCTACCTGATCCTTTTGCCCCACTCCGACCAAAGCGGCATATCGAAGAAAATCGAAAATCAGGAGGAGCGCCAGCGCCTCAGAAGCATCCTCCGGGAACTGGAAATTCCGGAGGACATGGGGGTCATCATGCGCACCGCGGGCGAGGGCCAAAGAAAGGCCTATTTCATAAGCGATCTGGCGCTGCTGCTGGAAAGCTGGGCGGAAATCCAGGAAAAAATCAAAACCCAGCCGCCGGCGACCTGCGTTTTCCAGGAACCGGACCTGATCGAGCGCTCGGTGCGGGACTTTCTGACCGATGACGTGGAGGAGGTGGTGGTGGACAACGAGGCGGCCTACGAGCGGATGCGGGCGATCATTTCGCGCATCAACACCGGCGGCATCTTGAAGAGCGCGGTGGACAAAATTCATCTCTACAAGGAGCACCAGCCCATCTTCGACCGCTGCAACATCACCCGCCAACTGGAGAACGCCTTCTCGCGCCAGGTCCATTTGAAGAGCGGCGGCTACCTGGTGATAGACGAAACCGAGGCGCTGGTGGCCATTGACGTCAACACCGGCCGGCACAAGGGCGGCCGCGACCAGGAATCCACCATCCTCAAGGTCAACCTCGAGGCGGCGGAGGAAATCTGCCGCCAGTTGCGCCTCCGCAACATGGGCGGGCTGATCGTGCTCGATTTTATTGACATGAAATCCCGGCGCGACCAGCAGCAGGTCTATCAGCGCATCAAGGACGGATTGCGGCGGGACCGGGCGAAAACGCATGTGCTGCCGATCTCGCAGCTCGGCCTTTTGGAAATGACGCGCCAGCGCCATTCCGAAAGCGTGCGCAGCGCGGTGTACGACGACTGCCCCTATTGCAAAGGCCGGGGCAAGGTCAAAAGCTCCGTCACCATGAGCGTGGAAATCCAGCGCAAACTCAACGAAATCCTGAAGAAGCGTTCGCGCGACGAATCGGATTTCCAGCTTCGCATCGCCGTCCATCCCACCGTCCTGGAGCGGTTGCGCACCGAGGACGAAAAACTGATCATCGAAATGGAGAAGCGCTATTTCGGCAAACTCTCCTTCCGTCCCGAGCCGACCTTCCACGCCGAGCAATTCAAAATCGTCAACGTGGCCACCAACGAAGAACTCGTCAGTGTCGGCTCCTGAATGACCGCCCAAAGACATTTGAAGTTCCCGGCAGGGCGTCCCGATTCCGAATCGGGAGCCGCCCAAGAATCCGGGAGACAATTTGACGGGATTTTGAACGCAAGAATCCATCGGGGAAGACATTTCGCGCGGCGAAGAAACCCGCCGGTGCGATTGTCTTCCCTTCAATCCTCTTTTCCAACTCTATGAGCCAGCCGTGGGGTTTGGCGTTGCAGGACGCGCGGAGAAGCTCCGTGAGGAGCGGAATCTCCACAGCCAGCTTCTGCTCTTAAGGGCTTGGCGCTTGCCAGCCGCGATGCCAATTGTAATTCCAGAGGTTGTTCAAACTCACCAGTCCAGCATGATTGTCGGCGAACACCATGTTGATCATACCGGGAAGCATCTCGCCGCCGTAATAAGTAAAATTAGTCGGCGCAGCGGACGCGGGAATGTCGCTGTGCCGCTCGATCAAACAAAGGCCCATGCTATGCACGCACTGGCCTTCTTGGGAAGCGCGATGGCCGGAATAGCCGTGGTAAAGGTCCACAGAATTCTGGGTGGGATCTATTGGATCTGTTTCCAGAGGGAAGATGTAGTACCAGGTTGAATCCTGAAAAAGCGGGATCTTCACAGGGTCCAGAAGATCCGCCTCCTTGTTAAAGAAATAGTTTGTGAACGACTCGACCGGCGTGTGATTCACCGCAAGCCAGCCGTTGACGGCGTAGCTCCCGGCGATGTTGGCCGTATTTTCATTCGAGCCCATATAGGTGGTATCGGCGGTGCCCCACCCGCCCGACAACGGGGCCAGGGGCACATGGGTCGAAGGGCAGATCATCACCTTGGGATCGTCACTCGTGACGGTTGAATCCACGCTATTCTCGTCGGCTGTGGATAGGATCAAGGACCCTTGATTGTCGTCTGTGTACATTTTGCGCGAGATCCCAAGCCGCCTCACATTGTTGAGGCATGAAATCCTCCGCCCTTGCAGTTTTGCCTTTCCCAGCGCCGGCAACAACAAGGCCGCCAGTATGGCGATAATGAGGACCACCACAAGCATCTCAATAAGCGTGAAGGCAGTCGGAATCAACCTCCCGGCCGGACGGAGGAACAGTCGGCTTGCTTTCATGAAGGGACTTTGCGCTGTTTGATTGGCATTGTAAAGGTTTATTTCAGCCGGGAAAGCCGGGGCGGGCGCATTTCACTTTTTTGGGTTAGCCTCTTAATCCTAATCTTAATCTCTTCTTCTCTTCCCGATGGAGATTAAGATTTTTGTCCCGCGCCGCCTTCTCACGGCATGCGCAGGTCAATCTTGCTGCGTTGGAGGGTGGCGCCCTCGTCCAGCGCCAGTTGTTCGAGGGCGATGTTGTAGTCGGCCAGCGCGCGGATTTCCGCGGAGCGCGCGGTGGTGAGGTTGCTCTGGAGCTGGAGGACTTCAAAGCTGGTGGTGGAACCGGCCTGCAACCGGGCCTGCCCCGCCCGGAGCGCGTCCTGGGCGTACTCGCTCGCCGCGCGGGTCGCCTCCACGCGCAGCAAATCGGAACGGACGGTCTTAACGTCATTGTCCACGGCCACGACGATGGTGGTTTCGACTTTCTTGGCTTGCAGGAGCAGTTGTTCCAGGCTCGCCTGGGCGGACTTGTAGGCGTTGCGGGCGGCGGTGTTTTCCAGGGGAAAGGTGATGATGACGCCGTAGGAATAAGCGGGGTCGGCGCCCTGGCGGATGTTGTCCAGCGTGGGGCCAAACGCCATCCCGCCGCCGTTGCGTCCGTAGCTTCCTGTCAAATCTATTTCCGGGTAAAGCTGGTTGCGGGTGTATTGGATGGAGAGATGTTGCTTTTCGAGGTTGATTTTGGCCTGGAGCATTTCGGGGCGGGATTCAATGGCTTGGCGCAGGCATTCGGAAAGGTCGGGATTTTCCGGCAGGGCCAGCAAAGCGTCCGTGGGCACGGGAGTGATGTCGCGCCATTCGTCGAGCTGCAAGGGAACGAGAAGGGATTTCAACGTGTTCTCCTGCGTGGCTTGCGCCAGCTCGGCCGCCAGAAGATCGGCCTGGCTGCTGGCGGCCTGGGATTCGGCCTGCCGTTGGTCCAGCGGCGCCAGCGCGCCCAGTTGGACTTTCCGCGTGTTTTCGTCCACCAATTGCTGGGCCAGCTTGACGGCGGCGCTTTGCACGTCCACAGTTCCCCGCGCGGCGATCAGGTTGTAATAAGCCGCTTTGACGCTGTAGACGGAAGTCTCCATCTGGAGGCGCAGGGCCAATTGATCGCTGCGCAAGGTTCTGCGGGAGAGCTGAATCTGATAGCGCGTGTTGTCTATCAGGAAGTTTTTCAGAATGGGCTGTTTGAGGGTGAGCGCCGGGCTGGCGTTGTACTGGCTGTTGGGATAGGTCTGGTCGGATAACGGCGCTGTCAAGTTGTAACTCAAACCGAAGGGCAGGGTGCCTGTCAGGCCCGGCGAGTAGTTGCGGTCAACCGTGACGTTCGCTGGAAAGGAAAATCCCATGAAAGGTTGTCCCGGCTGGGAGTTGTAGGTCCGGCTGGCGCTCAAGGAAAAGGCCGGGTCGTAGGCGGAAAACAGGCCGTTCAATGCCAATTGGTCAATGACCGGCGTGTATTTGCTGATCTGGATGTCCAGGTTGTTTGTCAACACCATTTGCACCACGTCGTCCAGGGACAGCATCCGCGTTTTGCCCTCCGCCGCGGGCGGGGCCGGCACGGGCTGTTGGGCGCGGGCGGCGAAGGCAGTGCAAAGGAAAAGCGCGGCCAGGGCTAACACGGATATTTTATGCCCGTGCCCGGATTCGGTGGGTAGCACAGGCGACCCGCCTGTGCCGGTCGGCGACTCGCCGACCGAAACTGGAAGTGACGGAGTCCCGTCGCGGCGCAGCGCCTTTGCCAGACGCGGCAGTTGGCCTTCCGCCGGGCCAGTGGCCCGGCGGGACGGGTCCCGATGGAATCGGGATGCCACCCAGGAACTGTGAAATATGCGGGGCGGCGCCGGAAGGGCGGCACGGAATGTTGCGGCGGCTGCGGGGACGCGGGTCGGTGTCATGGCTTTGATAATTAAGGGATTGCCTACTCGTAGCGCAAGGAATCAATGGGGTCCAGGTTGGCGGCCTTGTGGGCCGGATAGGTGCCGAAAATAATGCCGACCAGGGAACAGATTCCCAGTCCAATCAGCGCCCAGTCCACCGGGATGACGGGCGCCAGTTTCATGAGCTTGGCGGCGACATTGCCGCCGGCGATGCCCAATCCCACGCCAATCACCCCGCCCACTTCGCACAGCACGATGGCTTCCAGGATGAACTGCGCCATGATGTTGCGTTTCTTGGCGCCGACGGCGCGGCGGATTCCGATCTCGCGCGTCCGTTCGGTAACGGAGACGAGCATGATGTTCATGATGCCGATGCCCGCCGCCAGCAGGGCAATGGAACTGATCAGGCTGACGCCCAGGCGGACTTTGAAGGTGAAGGATTGGATCTGGCTCATGACGGAATCGTTGGAGAAGATTTCAAAATCATCGTCCTGGCCGGGCGGGACCTTGCGCAAGACGCGCATGATGCCGCGCACCTGGTCCACCGTGTCGTCGTAGTCGGCCTGGCTGGCCGCCTGGACCAGGATGCTGATGTTGATCCATTGCTTGAGATAGTAGCGGGCCAGGCCGGTGGTGATGGGGATAATGGCGAAGTTGTCCTGCATGCCGCCCTGCATCGCGCCTTGGGATTCCAGGACGCCGACGACCGTGTAGTTGATTCCACGGTAATTGACTGGTTCGCCGACGGCGGAGCCGCGCGGAAACAACTGCAGGGCCAGCGCGTTGCCCAGGACACAGACATCGCGCTGGCTGTCCACGTCGGAATCCACCAGGGCGCGTCCGTCCTCAATTACCCAGTTCTGGGCCGGGAAACTGCCTGGGGTCTCGCCGCGGAGCCAGACATTGGGCGGTCCCTGGGAGTAGCGCGAGGTCATGTTGCCCATGTTGATCCCCTGCTCCAGGCCGATGCTGCGGGGGAGGGTGGCGCGGCTGATGAGGGCCAGGCCCTGCTCCAGGGTGATGTTCTTGCGCCGCCAATACTCCTGGCTTCCCGCCGGACCTTCAAAGTGAATCCGGGGCCACTTCGACACGACAAAGGTGTCGCTCCCCAATTGCGCGAAATTCTTCTCGATGTCCTTTTCCATCGCCCGCATGGCGGTCATGACGACGATGATGGAGAAAACGCCGACCATGACCCCGAGCAAGGTCAGGGCCGAGCGCAGTTTGTGCGCCACCAGCGCCCCCATCGCCATAAGGAAACTCTCCTTCACCTCCGCCGCAATGATAAGAGGGTTCATCATTTGCTATTCGTTCCGCAGCGCCTCGACGGGGTCCATACGCGCGGCGCGCCAGGCGGGCAGGAACCCCGAAACCACGCCTGTCAATAATGATACCAGCAGCGCCAGGACCGTCACCGGCAAGGGCAGCGCGGCGGGAAAGAACTTCGACATGAGCAGCGTCAGGCCAAAAGCGATGCCCAGGCCGACCAGGCCGCCCATCAGGCAGATGCTCGCGGCCTCAATCAAGAACTGGAGGAGGATGGTGCGGCGCTTGGCCCCAATGGCTTTGCGCACGCCGATCTCGCGCGTGCGCTCGGCCACCGAAACAAACATAATGTTCATGATGCCTATCCCCCCCACGAACAGCGACAGCCCGGTGACCGACAGCCCCACCGCCGCAATCGTCCCGGCCAGCCGGTTGAACATCTGAATGACCTGCTCCTGCTGGTTGATGGCGAAATCGTCCGGGTCGCCGGGAGCGACGTGGCGGATTTTTCGCAGGACTCCGCGCAATTCCTCCTTGGCATCCTCCAGATGGGTCAGATCGCGGGCCTTGACTTGGATTTCGAAATCCGGGTTGCGCCAGTAGCCGATGAGAAATTGCTGGATGGGGATAATGGCCTGCTCGTCCAGGCTGCCCATCCCCATGAAGCTGCCCCGCTTCTCCAACACGCCGACCACCTCCAGCCAGCGGGGACCGATCCGGATTTTTTTGCCCAGGGGCGATTCGCGGGCAAAAAGATTGGTGGCCACGTCGTTGCCGAGGACACATACCGGGCGCCCGCCGGCGGCGTCGCTGGCGCTCAGGAACCGGCCCTGGGCCACTTCCAAGCCGGCGGTCGTCTGATACTGCTCGGTCGTGCCAAAAATCGTCACGCCGTCCGCGGACTGGTCGTTATAGCGGACGGAGCGGGTTGTCTGCACCACGGGGGCGACCGCGCCGGCCAGGGACATTTGTTTTTCCACCACCTTGACCTGGTCGAGAGTGACGACGCGCCTCTTGAACTGTTTGAGCCATTCGTCCTGGCTGTTGATGAACCAGCCCATCCGATCCGCAAACAGCACGTCGGCCCCCATGACGGAAACGCTCTCGTGAAAGGAGCGATTCAGGCCGTCAATGGCCGCGCCCATCAGGGTGACGCTGACAATGCCGATGATGATTCCCAATGTGGTCAGCGCCGCCCGCATCTTGTTGGCCGCGATGGCGTCCCAGGCGATGAGCAGTCCCTCCTTGATTTCGGTGAGGAAGTTCACGCCGCCGCCCCCGCCTTCTTCACCGCGTCGTCGCTGGCAATCAGCCCGTCGCGGATGCGGACGACCCGGCGGGCGTGCCGGGCGACGTCCTCCTCGTGAGTGACGAGGAAAATGGTGTTGCCCTTGTCGGAAAGAACGCGGAGCAGGGCCATGATTTCCTCGCCGGTTTTGGAATCCAGGTTGCCGGTCGGCTCGTCGGCCAGGACGATGGAAGGGCCGTTGACCAGGGCGCGGGCGATGGCCACGCGCTGGCGCTGGCCGCCGGACATTTCATTGGGGCGGTGATGGATGCGGTCGGCCAGGCCGACGCTGGCGAGCACTTCGCGGGCCTTGCGGCGGCGCTCGCCGGCGGGCAGGCCGGAGTAGATTAGCGGCAGTTCCACATTGCGAAGCGCGTCGGCCCGCGGCAGGAGGTTGAAGGTCTGAAAAATGAAACCGATTTCCCGGTTGCGGATTTCGGCCAGTTGGTTGTCATCCAGTTCGCTGACGTTGGTGCCGTTGAGTTCATAGACGCCCGAGGTCGCCGTGTCCAGGCAGCCCAGCAAGTTCATCAGGGTGGATTTCCCCGAGCCGGACGGCCCCATGATGGCGACATATTCGCCCCGCTCCACCACCAGCGAAACGTCGCGCAAGGCATGGATGGTTTCCTCCCCCATCGAGTAGAGGCGCGTGATATGTTGGAGGCGGATCAAGCTCACAAGCAGGCAGGGCGGCGCTGCCGCGCCGCCGGGGATATCAGGGCAGAGCGGCAGCTCTGCCCTGCCAGATAGGCAGGGCGACGCTGCCGCGCCGCCCAGGAATTCAGGGCCGGGCAGCGGCTCTGCCCTGCCAGCAAGGTGAAGATGCTCATCATGCGCCGCTGGGAAGGTCAGTTTGCGGCCGCCTTGGGTTTGACTTCCGCGGTGGCGGGAGCCAGCACCACCTTGCAGCCATCCTCCAAATCGTGGTTGATGGCCTTGTAACCGCCGGAAACCACCTCCTGCCCTTCCATCAACCCATCGGTAATTTCCGTGTAATTCTCATCGCTGATGCCGTCCTTGACCGGCACGGCTTTGGCATGGTCCCCTTCGACCACGAAAACAATCTCGACCGGTTTGGACGCCTCGGTGGTTCTTGGCTTGTTCCCATTGTCCGCGGCGGCGGTGGCGGGCGCGGAATTGGTGGGGAGGTTATTGGTGGGCAGCCGGGTGGTGATGCTTTGAATCGGCACGCTCAGGGCATTGGTGCGCGAGCGGGTTTCGATGTTGGCCGTCACCGACATTCCCGGCAGAAAGGCCTCCTTTTCCGTGACACGAATCTTGACCTGGAATTTGGTCGCGTCCGTCGTGGTCGAAGTGGAAGAAGCGGCGGAACTGGTGTCGTTGTTGTTGGCCGAATTGGCGACATCGGTGACGACGCCGTTGAATTTCTGGTCTTTGAACGAGTCCACGTCCAAATGGACCTTCTGGCCGCAGGATACCAGGACCACGTCCACTTCGCCCACGTCCACGCGGGCTTCCATCGTGTTCAAATCCGCGATGGTCATGATCTCCGTGCCGGCCATCATCGCCGTGCCGACGACCCGCTCGCCGAGTTGGGAATTGAGTTTGCTGACCGTGCCATCGAGGGGCGAATAGATGATGGTTTTGGAAAGGTCGGCGGCGGCGGTTTGCAGGGCGGCCTTGGCCATGGCGACCGATTCCACCGCGCCGGCCACCGTGGTTTTGGCCACGTCGTAGGTGGTCTTGGCCTTCAGATAGTCGGAGTCGGAAATGAGCTTGGCGTCGAACAGTCCCTTATTCCGCTCATTTTCCAGGCGCGCCTGCTCCAGTTGCGCCTCGGAGGTGCTCTTGTTGGCGACGGCCAGATTGTAGCTGGCGGCGGCGGAATTGCTGGCGGCCAGATAATTGTCCGGCTTGATCTTGACCAGCAGGTCGCCCTTCTGCACCTGCTGGCCCTCCTTGACCGCCAGTTGGATGATCTCGCCGCTGACTTCCGGGCTGATCTTGACCTGGATGACCGGCTCGATCTTGCCGTTGGCCACCACTTTCTCGATGAGATTGCGCCGAACCGCCTTTTCCGTCTCCACCGTGACCGGCGGGTCGCTTTTTTTCAACGACGCGTAAACCGCCAGCCCGATGCCGGCGGCGGCGAGGGTTGAAAAAATGATGATCTTCGTCTTGCTCTTGGCTTTCGCCATTTGTTTCCTTTGCCGGTCTCGCCATTTCCAAGCGACACCTTCCGCGCCATGCTGGCCAATAATGCTATCAGGGTCAAGCGCGATCCTGCGGTTTAGGAGGAGTGGAGTTCCTGGGTAGCATCCCGATTCCATCGGGACCCGTTCCGGCGGGCCGCTGGCCCGGCGGAAGGTTCCATGCGGGTTTTGGCAAAAGCACCGCGTCCTGGCTGCTGTCCATCGTGCCCGGCTCCGGCCGGCGAGTCGCCGGCCGGCACAGGTCCCGATGGAATCGGGATGCTACCCACCGGGTCCGGGACGGCTTTGGAAATTAGCTGCAATTATACCGGCCTTGATTTCCAATAATACAGTGGCGCCTTTGATTGACAAATTTGCGTCGCCGTTTTATCGTCATTCTATGTCGCGGTTTTCGGTTTCCATTGCAACGCATTATTGCAGGGCATTCCATGCCCCTGTGGAATCTTTATGAATGTTTCATCCTTCCTTTTCAGCCGTGCCGGCGCTCCCAAACGATATGAGAATGCAATCCCTGTTCTTTTGGGCTTTTTGCTCCTGGCCGCGCCGGGGGTGGCGCAGGCTCAATTCACTTTTACGACCAACGGCCACGCCATAACGATCACCGGATACACTGGTCCTGGCGGGGCTGTGACCATTCCAACCAACATCAACGGATTGACGGTCACCGCCATTGGTCTTGAGGCCTTTCTCGGAAACACCAACATGAGTAGCTTGACGATTCCCTGCACTGTCACCAGCATCGGGGAATCGGCATTGGATTTATGCAGGCTGACAGCGATAACGGTAGACCCAAACAATACGGCTTTTAGCAGCGTGGACGGGGTGCTATTCGACAAAGGCCAAACCACGCTCATTCAATATCCGCAGAGCAGTCCGCAGGAAAGTTATGTCATCCCCGAAACGGTTGCCACAATTGAGGAGGGCGCATTCATCAACTGCACCGGCTTAACCAACATCACACTTCCTGACAGCTTTGCCAGCATCGCAGATGAGGTGTTCGAAGGTTGCACCGGCTTGGCGAGTTTTGACATTCCATCCAGCGTTACAACCATCGGGGTCCTCGCTTTCGAAGGTTGCGCAAGCCTGACGAGCATCACGATTCCCTCCAGCGTCACCAGCATCGGCCCTTATGCTTTCGTCGGATGCAGTAGCATGTCAAACGCGACGGTCTGCACTGGGGGCACCAGCCTTGCACCGGGCGTGTTCGCTGTCTGCACAAACCTTGCAGCCGTCTATTTTCAGGGCAACGCTCCCACTGTTGACGGGGTTAATCCGTATGAGGATACAGCCTTCAGTGAGGATAACATCGCGACAGTCTATTATCTTCCAGGCACCACCGGCTGGAGCAACATTTTTGACGAGGTTCCGGCTGTTCTGTGGAATCCGCTGATTCAAACGAGAGACGGCCATTTTGGCGTGCGGAACAATCAATTTGGATTCGACATCACCGGCACGACCAACATCGCCATTGTGGTGGAAGCCTGCACGAATCTCGCCAACCCGGTTTGGACGCCGCTGACGAACGTGACGCTGACCAACGGTTCATTCCATTTCAGCGATCCGCAGTGGACGAATTATCCTGGGCGCTTCTACGGCATCGGCTTTCCGTGAAAGGATAAAAACAGAGGCTCAGCGGGAGCTTCGCCCTACCGGGGTGGAGCGGCGGTCGCAGACCGCCGCTACGGCATTATTACTTGCGCGGGGCGTTGGTGGGGATGGCGGCTTGGAGCTTGTTGAAGCGGTCCACTAAATTGGTGTATTTGCCAACAAGGTCGTTGTACTGGACAACGGTGTTGGTGTATTTTTGGACGTATTCGTCGCGCACGGCGGCCAGTTGTTCCACCACGGTGTTTTCCTTTTTGATGCCGTCGTAAGCGAGGTCGAGGTTGCTTTGCAAAGCGGCGACGGCGTTGGTGTATTGGGCAATCTCGCTCAGCAGGGTGTCGTTGCTCGCGCCCAGGCGGGCGATCTCGCGTTTTTGCTGGATGATGAGTTCGCTGTTGGTCTTGATCGCCTGGTTCAAACTGTCGTTCAACCCGGCGAGGCTCTGCTCCATGCGCGTGATTTGCTGGTTCAACTTGTCCTGGGCGTTGGTGAAGCCCTGGATCGCGGTGTCCCGCTGGAAAATCACCTGCTCGCGTTCCTCGAGCCGGCCCCGCTGGACGGTTTGGAAATGCCATTGCCAGGCGCACAGGGCGCACAGCGCGAAGGCCAGCGCGATGAGTAAATTCTGTTGGAAACTTTTCATTTTTCAGGGGGGTCCGGCGCCGGTGACCGCCACCGCGACGCGCTGGATGCCGGCTTGCTTGACGAGGTCCAGCACGGAAATGGTGTCGCCGTATCTGGCATCGTGGTCGCCGCTGATGCTGACGGGCAGGTTGGTGTTGAGGGCGTAACGGTTGGTGAGGAGGGTGAGCAGATCGGGGCGGGAAATTTGGGTCTTGTCCTGGTAAATCAGGCCCAGGCGGTCCACGCGGAGATTGATGATGTCGGGCTTGGCGTTGGAAGGGGCGAGGGTGGCGGTGGGCAGGCTGGCCTTGAGGGTGCGGACCTTCTGCATTTGGAGGCTGACCATCATGAAGGAGGCGAGAAGGAAGAACATGATGTCAATCAAAGGAATGATTTCCAGGCGGGCCTTCTTCCGGCGGACTGGGGAGCGGATTTTCACGGGCGGCCCTCCCCTCCGGCGTTGTCCTTGACCATGAAGGCGACTCTCTGGACGCCGACGTTGCGGACGGTGAGGAGGACATCGGAAATGGCGCCCTGCGAAACGGCGCCGTCGCCGCTGACATAGACGGGCAGATTGGTGTCCAGGCGGAAGCGGTTGCTGAGGACCAGGCGCAAATCGGGGAGGGAGATGGGTTTGCGCTCCAGCCAGACGGTTCCATTGGTGTCCACGGCGATGTTGACCATGCCGGGCTTGAAATCGGCGGCGGCCCTGGCGGCGGGGGGGAGGCTGACCTTGATGTTGTGGGCCTGTTCCATGCGCAGGCTGACCATCATGAAGGAGGCGAGCAAAAAGAACATGATGTCAATCAAAGGAATGATCTCAATGCGGCAGTGTTTGCCCCGGACTGGCGAGGGGATTTTCACTTCGGCGCGGCGAGGTTCCCGGCCTTGCTCATGACTTCGACGTTGGAGGCGGCGGTCTCCAGTTCAAATTGCAGCCGGGTCACTTTGGCGGTGAAGAAATTGAAGGGGATGAGCGTGAAAATGGCGATGCCCAGGCCGCAGGCGGTGGCGATAAGGGCCTCGCCAATCCCGCCGGTGACCGCCCCGACGGCGAGTTCCTCGTTGCCGACTTGGAGGAAGGCGTGCATCAGGCCGGTGACGGTGCCGAGCAAACCGAGCAGCGGGGCGAGCGTGACCAGGGTGTCCATGACGGTGAGGAAGCGGCCGGCGCGTTCCAGCTCGATGCCGGCGGCCAATTGCAACGCGCCTTCCAGCGAGGCGTGGACATGGTTCAAGCCGCGGTAAATCATGCGCACCATCGGGTCCTTGGAGCCCTCGGCGATTTTGAGGGCGGCGGGGACATCGGAATTTTCCAGGGCGGCGAGGAGTTGCTCCAGCTTTTTGGGATCGCGGCGGTGGCTTTCGCGCATCCACCAGAAGGCGCGTTCGCCGACGACGGCGACGGCGACCAGCGCGGCAATCAGGATCGGCCACATGACCGGGCCGCCTCTTCCAAAATAATACACAACGATATTGGCCATCATAATTTTATAAGTGACTTTCTAATCAGAGGTCAGTTTGTAGGTTATTTTCGCCTGAAAAAGCCGGCCGCCCGCGCCCGGCGAAACGGTCCAGTGCCGCTTGACGAATTCGGCGGTGGCATTGTCCAGGATCGAGGAGCCGGAAGACTCCTTGACCTGGGCCGAAATGATGACACCCGCCTCGTCGGCGGTCAACAACAATTCAACCGATCCCTGCTGGCCCAACTGCTCGGCCATTTTGGGATAAGGCGGCGACGGGCGCGCGCCGCCCTGGCCGGTGTTCTCCAGCCGGCTGGGCGGGGCCGGCTCCGTGCGCGGCGGGGCCGCCTCCTGAACCGGGGCGGGGGGCGGCGTTGCGACGTACTGGTTGAGAGCAACCAGCGCCCCGCCGGGCGTGGGCACCGGGAACTTGAGGCTGGGCGAGGTGGGGACGACCACCACCACGCGGGGCGGCGGGGAATCCGGCTTGACGAGCGGCTGGTTGTCCGGCTGCAACTCGGCGGCGGGCGGCGGGGGTGGCGTCGCTTCAATAATGACCGGGGCGGGTTCTTCCAAAGGCTTGACGGGGATGCGCGGCGGCGGGGTCGGCCTGAAACCGGCCAGGCCGATGATGAGAAAGAGGATGCAGATCGAGTTGGTCCAGGCCAGATTGCGCTGATCGTGCGCATGGGGCGCGGGCAGGCAGTTGCGGGCCAGTTCGGATTTCAACTGGTAACCGCCCGCGTCCGCACCCGCATAAGCATTGATGGTTTTCATACTCCGGCCAAAAATCCTCACACGATTCCAGTATAGGCAACCTGCCAACACACGCAAGGCCGGACGCGAGTCAAACAAGCCGCATACCCGCGAGCGCGGCGCGCTTTGCAAGGGCATCGTCCAGACTTCAGAGGTTCAATACGGATTTCAAGGTTGGTTTTCATTTTGGGCTTCAGAAGGCTGCGGTGATCCCGGCGTAAAAAGCGCGGCGCGGGCCGTAGGCGGGGGCGGCGATGCCGACCCCGGTGCCATTGCGCAATTCGTAAGATTCGTCCAGCGCATTCAGGCAGTCAAAACGGAACCTCAGTTGGCGGATGCCTGCGGCATGCATGTTCCATGTGTATTGGAGGCCAAGATTCACCGGGCAATAAGGGCTTAATTCGTCCATGTTGGCAAAACCGGCACGAAGGCCGGAGCCGTACAGGAAGTCCGCATAGGCGCGGAGGTTTTTGAGCAGATCATAAGATACACCGCCGGAACCAGTGAAGCGCCCCTGGTGGTCCAGTTGCATGTAATTGGTGGTGAGGTATGCCAACTCGTTGTTCGGAAATTCATTTTCCACCGAATCAATGTCCCGCACCCAAGTCTGCACGTAGGAATAATTCCCGTATGCGGCAAAGGCTCCCATTTTGTAAGTGCTGCTCAACTCCGCGCCATAAACCGTGCCCGACGCGTAATTGAAATTATCGAGGATGACCGCGCTGCCGAACTGGCCGTCGTCGAGCAGGTGTTTGGCCAGCTTGCAGAACGTGTCCCCGGTGATCTGCCACGCCCTGGTGATTTGCCGCGAGAGGCCCATGTCAAAGTAATTGTCGCGTTCGACTTTTTGCGGATCATCGCGGTCATTAAAAGGAGCATCGGTCGTATATTCAAATTCTTTGACAGTGGACGGATGAACATATTGCAAGGTGGGCGGCATAAAATAGCGCGCATAGCCGATGTGGGCGGCGGTGGCCTCGTTGATTTGCCAGACGAGGTTGGCCCGGGGACTGATTTGCCACTCATTGTCAAACGAAACATTGAAGAGATCGTAACGCGCACCGTAGTTCAATGTGAGATGGTCCGTCAACCGCCACTCGTCCTGCAGGTAAAGACCGGCGGTCAACCCGATGTTTCCATCATTGGCGCTTATGGTGAACGGAGTGGCTGATGATTGCGGCGGGTTGCCTGGCAGGGGCGCGGGTCCACCGGCCAGGGGCAGGGTCTCGGTAGTTGGGCTGGCTGTGAATTGTGAAGCGGAAGGGAAGACAGAGGAAGCTGTGTCGAGCCGTTCGAGATCATAAGTTGCCAGCATCCCGGCCCGGAGGGTGTGGTGATCGCCTAACTCGTAAGACGCGTCCGCCTGCAGGCCGCTGGCCAAATCGCTGTTCTGCACTTCCGCCGCGTTGCCGGCCAAAAGCAGGCCTTGCACCGGGTCAGGCGTAAAACGGATGTCCGTAAATCGGCTCAGAATGGAAACTTGCGACAGAAAGTTGCCGGCGGCTTTCTGATAGGCGAGCGCCGCGTAATAATTTTGCTCGGTCTGGTAATTGTTGGCCGCGGCCGAGTTGGCCGGAGGGCTGTTCGCCAACTGGTATATGGGCGCAACCCCCGCCGTGTCGGGAATTTGAAAGCCCGCGTCCGAACTGCTCAGAAGCAACGTCAGCCGGCTGGTTTGGTCGAAGCGACGCGCGAAGTAACCAAAGAGCTTCTCCTGGTCGGTCATGTCATGCAGCGGCGCGGGGCTGGCCGTTGTGTTGTCAATACCAAGATTGTCGTGCAAATAGGAGGCGGCGACAAAGAAGTCCCAATTGCTTGTCGCGCTGCCCCATTGGAGGGATGGGTTGAACGTATCGTAACTGCCGCCGTAGAGCGAAAGCTCGGCGCCGTTTAGCTGGGAACCCGTCTTGGTAGTGACATCAAAAATGCCGGCGGTGCGGTCCCCAAATTGGGCGGGCATGGTTCCGGTGATCAGAGTGATGGAATGTATCAAGTGAGTATCAATTTCCTGGCCAAAACCGTTGAGGCTCTCCGGCAGCAGCACGCCATTCACGCGATATTGCACGTCGCCATGATCGCCCCGCACATGCACCTCCCCAAACTCATCCTCCACCACCCCGGGCGCTTGCAGGATCACCTGTTGAAATGAGGCGTTTTCGCCCTGGCCCATGGACTGAATTTGGTTGGGGCCAATCGTGTAGGTGACCGCCCCCAGACTTGGCGCGATTTGCTCGCGGGCGGTGTCCAAATCCGCCGTCACGACTAAAGTCTCCAGTCGCACTGGCGGGTTGGTGTCGCCGGCGTTCGTGGCCTGCGCGTCGGGGATGGCTGGCGGCATCGGGGTCATGTTCGTGGTGGTTGCCTGCGAATCCGGCGATGGGGCGCCGTCCGCGGCGAGCGGCAGGACGGCGACCATGAACAAGAAGGGCGGCAGGCGGCCCATGAAACGGGGAATTCCACCGATTGGCCCGAAAGACAAGCCCGCCTTTCCGGCAGGCCCTCCGATTTCAACTGCATTTTTTGTGCTGCGCATAATCTCTGTTTTATCTCACAAAAAATGTCCATCGTCAAATTAAATGTTTTAGTCATAAAACAAATAGTTCGACTGAAAACTCAGGCTAGAATTGATAACTGAGCGTGCCGAAGATGCCGCGCCGCATGCCGTATTGGGCGGCGTTGACGCCAACGCCTGCTGCGCTGCGCAACTCATAAATGTTATCCGTCAGGTTCACAACATCAAGGCGGACTTTGAAAAACTGCTTTTTGGCGAGCTTAAAAGTCTGTTCCGCGCCAACATTGATCTCGTAGTAGTCCGGAACGGACTCGCCGTTGGGCACATTATACTCTGTGGTTGACGTCCCGGTGGCCCGCAATCCAGTGCCGGTCACGAGATCCAAATAGGTCAATGTGTTGGCCTCATGTGACTCTTTGAAAAGGTAAGACGCGCCGACCGTGGCGGTGTACCTCTGGTCGTGGTCCAAATAAATCCAATGATTCTGGACATAACTCAAATCCGTGTTGGCGGCTTCAGGTGGAGAATCTCCGAAGAGGAACTGCGCGGAGTCCCAATTCTCACCCTGGGCGACCGAGTAAGCGAGGTTGGCGTAGGTTGAGAAGCCATTGGTCTGGTAAGAGGTGGTGAATTCCAGGCCATAGACCCGGCCCTTTTTGTAGTTGAACGCCGAGAGAATGAGAGTCTGCCCAAACAACCCGTCATCCAATTGCTGCTCGGCCGACTTGTAGTAACCATCCAAGCCCACATTCCATCCGGGTAGAATTGTCTGGGTAATTCCCGCGTCATAATAATTGGCGCGCTCGGCTTTGACGGGGCTGTCCTGCGTGATAGTGCTGGCGCCGGAGGTGCCTGTGAATAAGCTCAAGGTGCCGGAACTCACATCCTCCACGGGCGGCGGGGTGAAGTAACGCGAATAGCCCGCGTGCATCGTCGTGCCCTGGAAGGGCTTGTAAACGAGGTTGGCGCGCGGGCTAAGCTGATTCTCCGAGTCAAACGAGGAGGAAAAAACATCGAAGCGCGCGCCGTAATTGAGGGTGAGCTTGGAGGTCAGTTTCCATTCGTCCTGAGCATAAATGCCCATAAAAAAACCATAGAGGGGATAGTTGTCGGTGATGTTCTCCAGGGTGGTCGTCGGGTTCCCGGCGCCGTCCATTTTGAAGACCTCGGTGGACGTATTGTTTTGATCCTGCGTGGCCAGAAAGGATCCGCCAGCCCGAATCGTATGAGAGTTGCCCAAAGTGTAACTGCTGTCGGCTTGCAACCCGGCTGAGTAGAGGGTTCGCTGCACTTCGCTGGCCTCGCCGTTGAGATAGAGGTCCCCGATCGGGTCCGGCCTGAAATGCTGTTCGCTTTCGCGGCCAAAGCCGGAGATTTGAAAATCCAAATCACCGGCGGATTTTTGATAGGTGAGGACGGTATAATAATTCTGCTCGTTTTGATTTTCGTTGTCGTTGGCTGAATTGAAACTGCCGGTGTATCCCGGAACAAGGGCCATGGCCGAAGCCCAAGTATTGCCCCCGGCAGCCGTGCCCGACTGAACGCCCGGCACGTTGGGCACCTGGAAGTCGCTGTAGGACGCGCTGGCCATCATGGTGATCCGGCTGCTCGGGTCAATGATGTAAGACCCGTACATAAACGTCTTGAACTGTTCGGTTTCATCGTGAATCGCCGTCGGATTGGGCGTGGGATTTTCGATGCCCAATTCATTGTGGTCGTAGCTGCCGTCAATGAAATAGTTGAACTTCCCCTCCGAGCCGCCATATTCAAAACTTGGACGGAAGGTGTCGTAACTGCCGCCGTAAACGGAGAGTTCGCCCCCGGGATTGAGCGCGCCGTTCTTGGATTGAATGTCCACCACTCCCGCCGTGCGGAAGCCGTATTCCGCCGGGAGCGAGCCGGTGATGAGTTTGATGCTCTGGATGAAACGGGGGTCCAGTTCCAGGCCAAACCCGGCAATGCCTTCGGGTAACAGCACGTCGTCAATGCGATATTGCAGGTTGGCGTGCTCGCCGCGCACATGCAGATCGCCGTTCTCCGCCGAATCCTCCGCCACGCCTGGAAAACGCAGGATGACTTCATTGACCGGCGTGTTGGCCCCTTGCGACAACTCCTGGATTTGCACATCGTCCTTGACCGAGACGGTGGCTCCCAAACTGGGCATGATCTGAGTGAGCGCCTTTTCAAAGTGCCCAAAAACGGTCGTCTCACCGAGGGCCGTGACGTTGGTTCCACGGTTAACCGGCGCTCCGGCAGAGCCATCCATCCTGTTCGTCCCGGTGTTTGCAATGTTCGTCCCGGTGCCCGGGTTGGTCGCGCCGGGCGGGGAGGGTGTGGCGGCAGGGGTGGGTGCGGCAAGTGGCGGTGGCGTGGCGAGCGGAGGAGGCGCGGCCATCGGCGGTGGCCCCACGAAAGGGGGTGGCGCGGCGAGCGGAGGTGGCGCGGCAAGTGCCGGGGGGGCGGGGACCGAGTTGGTTGCGGCGGGCGCCGCGGGCGGCGGGCCGTTGGTTTGGCCGCGCGCTCCCGGGCCGGCCACCGCAGCCAGCCCAATGACTGTCAATTGCAAATAACGACAAGCTGAATTCATAAATCTTGGACAAAATGGTTAAGTTTTTTTGATTTCCCGCACGAGTCCCTGTCAAGCATGGCAAACGCCACCGACAACGCACCGCAACAAGGACCCGATAATATTCGAAACAAGCGAATGAACTAACTGGGGAGGGACGGGAAAAAGGGAGGGCCGCGGCCGGGCAGAAGCCGGACATCGGTGGAAACAAAACCGGCCTCGCGCGGAGACTGGATGAAAAGGGCGGCCGGCTCAGGCCGGAGAACGGGAACCGCCGCATCCGCGCCATGAACCTGCCCGTGGGTGAACAAGGTGACAGCGCAGTTGTGGTTGGAGTCCGCCGCGTCGGAATGGATCAGGGCGTGCAACGCGGGGAAGACCACCATGGCCTGAAGCAGCAGAAAGACACCGAGCCAAAAGGCCGCATAGGCCCGCTGCGCCTTCCTGGACAAAACCCATGAAAGTGCCTGCTTCACGGAACGTAAATTACCTGCGAAAGTGTTTAATGCAACTTATTTTTCCATCGTTTTTCAGCATTGGGATACGAGCTATTTTGCCACCATTCTCGAAACTGCCTACCAGTGCGGCGCAGAACTCAGGGCTGCAACCCATACGAGAAAGCGCTGTTGGAGCAGCCGTGGCAGGCGGGGCGGGACGGGGTGCAAGTCAAGCTGCTGGACAAGTTTGCGGCAAAACAAATGCTGGACATGCATTTTCCAACGACCGACGGACGGGAACTGGTCTTCTATACGTAAGTGGTTGATTTCCAATCACTTACTTGGGAGATTGGATGGTGGAGCCGACAGGAATCGAACCTGCGACCTTCTCATTGCGAACGAGAGGATCTGTCTGGGTAAATAGATTTCAAAACAGCTTCGTTGCGGACTGTTGCGCTCTTTTTCCACGGCGACTCCGGCATCAGTTCAGCTAAACGGTTCGCACCGTTGCGCGTGGACCATTTCGTGCAGGAGCACCACGCCGCAGCGGTCAGGCGGCCACTCGCAGGATTCTTCGGGGAGCAGGACTTTGGGGCGCAGCACGTCCCGGGTCATGGGCATGCGGCGCTGCGCGGCTTTCAACAAGGCGACGCGGCGGTTGAAGCCGAGGCGTGTCAACAATTTGCCGAGCAAATCGAGCCAGGAGGGCGCGGTTTCGCGCCGGACTGACCGCTCCAGACGATGCAGGCTCAATACGCCAAGAGCAGGCGGAGTTAGCGCCAGCAAAACACCGGCCAGTCATGCGAGCAATCCGGCGCGGGACCAGTCCATTGTGAGGCGTTCCGGGGGAGGATTCGGAGGGGTAAGGATTTGAAGTTGGCGCCACGGCAGCACCGCCCCGCTACCGTTTGGGCTGATAAACAAATTCGCGCCCGCGCTTGTCATACCCCCTGTGCGATGATGAGCATGGATCTTGGGATGCTGCCGGATTTGGCGGGTCCCTGCTGGAAAGGAAATTCACATGAAAGAAGCTTCGGAACAGGTTGTTGATCTATTGCGGTCGCCAGCTTAAAACCCAATGAAATCAAGGGTTTAAAGGGTACACATCACATGAAAAAACGGCTTGCAGTACTGGCACAGTACAATTTTGCATGTAAACATCATGCAATCGCCCATATTCCCGCCAGCCCAAGTTGGAAGTGACGGCATCGCCCGGCTTGAATTCCCTGGCGCGCGACTCGATGACCTCGCCGACGGCGCCGGACTTCTCGACTCGCAACTTTTGACAGCAAAATTAGTGCGGTTTTAGCTGTCTGTCTTCAGGCTGGATTGACGCATTTGGTCATGCTCCGCCCCGGCCATGCCTTCTTCGACCAGCCTCTCATTGTCGCTCCGGCCCTCCTCGTCTTCATCGGCACTGGGGGCCTCCCGCGCCTTGTGTCCGGTCGAGCCGGGCACCGGGTCCCAGCGTTCGGATTCGGGCGCTGACTCAAGCGCCACCTCCTTCGGGTCTGTGTCCGGTTCCCCCGTCAACTCCCGTTGGGCCTGATCCCGATCGGATTTCGAAACCTCCTGCGCGGATCGTCCGTTGATGACGGCGAGTTCAGCCGCGCGCTCCCGCACCATCTTGCGGGTCACGGTGCCGATTCCTGCGGAGTTTTCGGTCAGGACACCTTCCTTCATTGGATTTGCTTTCATGGGTTCGTAATTACCGACACACGGACTTGGATCTGAAGCTCGCGCGGTCGTCCGCTTCAAGCCAGTCAAAAGTGGTGGTTGTCTCCGGATTCAGCCCGATCTTGGAGCAGTTCTCAATGAAATGAGCGCGACGCTCCGGGTTCTTCATCGGGCTGCCGGCTTCCATTTCATCCGACCAGGTTTTGATTTCCACGGGGGTTTTGGCCGTGCCGTTGGCCTGCAGCCAGGCGCCGATGTCTTCGTAGTTCTTCGCGGCTTGCACGGCGGTTTTGAATTGCTCGCCGGTGATGCCCTTGAAACCGAAAAGC